>Ga0187771_10002817_pt1 | contig 12043 bp, 13 predicted proteins | sample 0116_SJ02_MP15_1_FD_133139 | JGI IMG/M metagenome (GOLD analysis project Ga0187771, IMG submission 133139) | Tropical peat soil microbial communities from peatlands in Department of Meta, Colombia - 0116_SJ02_MP15_10_MG | ecosystem: Environmental > Terrestrial > Soil > Wetlands > Peat | place... | reverse complement strand
CTTTAGCCGCTGCAAGAGGTTCTCGTAGAGCTGCTGGTTCGTCTCGAACTCCCGCTTCAGGATGTTGTGTTCGATCATGCGCTGATTCAACTGGCCGACCTCTCCCTTCTGTTTCCCAATGGCTTCAGCCAGAAGCCTCTCCCGGCCGAGGGCCGCCAAGTAGTCATTGCGGACCTTTTGAATGGCTTGCTTCCTCTCCTTGTCAATCAAGGATTGCAGCTCATTGAGCTGGTCACGCAACCGGACGGCCTTGGGGAAGTTCGGTCCATATTGGGCCAGCGCCTCGGCGTACGCGGTTTTCAGGTCGGTGTACTTCTCCTCCAGTCGCACCAGCAGATCGTTCTGGACAATGATTCCGATCTGCCCTTCGTTGGACTTGGCGAGTTCGTAGACGGATTCCTTCTGAACCCGGTCGCTCTGGGCGGTGGTATAATCGCGGCTCAAATCCTGGAGCCTTTGCTCGGTGATGTTTTGTTTGTCCCCAACGTTGATAATCAGGTTCTGGCGCTCGTAGTCGACCAAGGCTTGCTGGGATTTCTCAACCTTCGCCCGCAAGTCCTCTAATTGCTGCTCCATCCAGCCCGACGCATGGCGCGTGAAATCGTACCTTGCCCGAAAACTGAACTCGATGTAGTTGCTGACGAGCGCGTTGACAATGCGAGCCGCGAGTTCCGGATCACTGCTCTCGTAGCTCACCTCGATAATGCGGCTTTCCTTGAGCGGCTCGATGTGTAGTCCCCCCTTTAACTCCCCAGTCATGGCGGCCTTCTTTGCCGCCGCGGTCTGGGCTGCAGATGCCTGAGGGGCGCTCTCCGGCATCGGGGGTGCTTGCTGGCGGTCCAGCCCAAGCTGTTCAATCGTCTGCCAAGCCATGGTGTCACTTTGGAGGACCTGGACCTGGGTCAGGATGAAGGAGTAATCGTCTACAGGGGCTTGACGGTAAAGGTCGTTAATGGATTGGAGCGGAGGGTAATCGGGTTCCACCATAATGCTGGTCGTCGCCCGATATATGGGTACCATCCTGTATGTGTATACTCCCATCAGCACCACCACGATGAGAGTAGCTACAGCGATCGTCCACGCCCGCTTCACGACGATATGCCAGAAAGTGCTCAGCGTGAAGTGCGCTTGCGTCCCCTGCGCCTCCAACTCGACGGTGGCCGGCATGAAACTGGTGGCCCGCTGGGGAAAGTTCCGTTCGAGGGGCGATAGAGACTCGTTTTCAGCCACGTTACGACTCTCCCTGCCACAGAATACGCGTTTTCGGACCCCCGTTTGAACGCGCTCTTTAGTGGTAGATAATCAGGCCGGTGGCGATGGTTGATCCGGCTCCGATGCCTGTGGTCAGCGCCTGGCGCATGGCCTTAAGCCCGCCGCTTTCGGGCACGTAAAGAATGTCTTCGGCCTGCATTTGCACATCAGCAAGCTTGCCACGCAGCATGGCCTGGATATTCACAGGAATCTCCTGACGCTTTCCCTCCGGGGCCGCAGGGTCCCTGCGCAAGACGGCGACCCGGCTCCTCTTAGCGACCGAGGTCATATCGCCGGCCATAGCCAGCGCCTTAAGCACGGTCATGCTTTGGCTCGGATCTTTCAATGTATATCCCCCGGGACGCAAGACTGCGCCGAGGACATAAATCAGCTCCGCCCGCTGCACCGTGACGCGATCCCCCGGATAAAGAAGAATGTTTGCCTTCTCGTCACCACTTTCGACTAGCCTTCTGACGTTGAGCGTGCGGGTCCCTCCTCGTGCGGAGGGATCCGCTTCAACCGCTTGATCACCTTCCCCGGTTTCGGCGCGTGCGCCCGCCGGGCCGCGGGTAACGATGGCCTCGTTTCCGGCTTCATCGGCAAGCCCCCCGGCCTGGATCAGGACGTCGAGGAGTCGGGTGGGGCCATAGACCGGATACACTTGCGGGTGTTTGACTGCGCCAGAGACGATCACCGCGTGTAACCTCGTCTCCTTGATCGAAACCGTCACTTGCGCATTGTTGAGCATCCCGGCGTCACGGAATTTCTTGGCAATCAGACGCGACAACTGATCCAGAGTCAGCCCGGCGGCCTCAATAGGTTCAGGAAGCAAAGGCAAGGCCAGAAGTCCATTGGAACTGACTCGGTACGTCCGCGTAACCTCCGGCACGTCTAAGAGATAGACATCTAAGACGTCTTCCGGGCTCACGGTGTACTCCATCGCCTGGTGCCCCGGCTCCACAGCCGGCTTCGCCGCAGGTGTGCTCTGTTTTGAGGTTGTGGCCGACTCCACGCCAGCCACGACGGGCGGCTCCTGGGCCCGGCCCAGAGTCCAACTCGCCAGAAGACAGAGTGTGAGCCCAACCCAGCTCGCCATCGCGGCCTTTCCGATTTCTTGCAGCCTCCCAACGTCACCGACCATTGGCGCAACCTCGACGTAAGCCCCCAACGTCCGATGACCCCCTAGGTCGCGGTTCGGATCTCAGGGGAACAGTGTTTGGACCGGGTGGCCTCGCATATGTCCGGGTCGCTTAGTACCCCTTCCCGAATCGCGAAAGACCCCCGGGGTGGAGCGGCTAGTCCACACCGCCGTTTGCATCCGTGCGCGAACGCGCCTAGTCGCCTAGCCTTTGCCTCCCGATACGCCTTTGAAAACAAACGCCGCAGTAACCTGGCAAGGGAAGATCCAGCTTTCTCTGGACCTAACTACAATCTCAAGCGGCTGCTGCTCACAGCTTGCGTAAAGAGAAGTGACACCCTGTCTGTTCGCGGGCTCTGGTGTACTCAAGCACTACCGAAAACCAGCTCGGATGCCGTGGCAACGAACCGGTGCAGCGAATAGAGACCCAGCCTGTTTGTCAAACCAAGTACATCCCAATGTAGTATAGGTCTCACCCTTTGCCTTGTCAACCGGTGGTTCGGTCGTTCGCTAAATCTGCGTTGATGTGGTCACTTCTTTTTGAGCGAGGTCAAAGGGAATGAACTTCTTTTTTCCTCTCCGTTGTGGAACCAAGTGCACCAAGCGCTCAGTGGACCTGTTGAATCCATACCGGACTTGCCGATTTCATCTACGGTCATATCTGGGCCACCAGACTTTAGTTGGACAACATCACCGACTTTGATTTCCTCTGGCATGTGAATTTACTCCTTCGAGTGAGGTGATACACCAATGGAAGAGAATCCGCAAATCGGCAGCGTCGTACATCTTAACAGCGGATCGCCCGATTTGAAAGTCATCAGCTTTTGCGAGAGTTGCCGAATCGTTCAGGTGGAGTGGCAGGCCAATGGAAAGCTAAGGCGAGATCGATTCCCACTGGCCTGCCTTCGGAAGTAAATCAGGTGGAAGTGGCGGAGGTCTTTGCCAGAGCGGCCAGCAGACTAAGCGGGTCATGCTACCGCCTCGACCAGTTCTTGGACTGACCAAACATGATCCGTAATCTTGGCTTCCATTGCGGGAGTCGAGCGAAGGGAACGATGGTAATGACAGAAGTTGTACCAAGCGAAATACAGAGCCAGAGCCGCCTTGAGGTTCTCCCACTTCTTGGAAAAGGCGTTGGTCAGCCGCGTCAGTCTGCGAATCTGCATCCGCATCGTGAGGTTGTGCCGCTCGATGTGCGAAGTGCAAATCCTTCGCGGGTCGGGCTTGCCCCACAATGGTTTCACCGTGGCGTCTACCACACTTGGTGGCGAGTACCGATGTTCTTCGTCCGAGGATGCCTCGTAGACTTTAATCAGTTGGGCGTAATCCACGCGGGTTCCAAGGCTCGTATGAATTGCGTCGAAATAGGGCGAGAAGCCATCGGTCGTGATTTGGAATTTCCCAGCCGTGGCATCATTCAGCTTTTCGGTGAAAGCCAAGGTGTCGCGCTGCGTTCGCCTTCCAAGATGCCAAGACAGGACGAGCTTCGTCTTTTGCTCAATTCCGACAAAACAGTAGGCATCACCCCGTCGCGGGTCGCCCGAGACGTTGCGTTTCTCTTTGCACCTGACGAAGCCCCACAACTCGTCGCACTGGACATCGGACACATGCACACCCTGGATTCTGTTCTCAAGAAGGCGCTCGCACTTGTCGCCGACAAGAACAAGCAGCGAAAGAATCGTGGTGTGATGAAGGCCGGTAAAACGCTCGACCGTGCTAACAGAGCATCCTTCGCAAAGCAGTTCAATCGCTTTGGCAGCCTTATCTACGGGTGTATACATCGTGCCAAGCGGCGTAGTGTGATCTTCGGTGAACGTCTTGCGGCATTGATTGCAGCGGTAGCGCTGAAGCCCGTTTCGGTGCTTTCCGAATTTCTTGCAGCGGGTGTTGCAGTTATGACAGGTCATTGTGAGCCTTGCCTTTCTTCGGCGATTGGCTCACAATGGAGTTGTTCGGGCTCACTGCGAGCAATCGCTTTGAGTTCGGCCCTGCCGGTAGTTACCAGCTATCGGCAGGGCATCTTATCGTGTCTTACCTTCCCAGGCCTGCAACCTATCGAAAAGACTCTGAAGAGGCGGCAGATTCCCGGCCCATCGGAATCTGGCGTCCTCGGATGGCTGATGTGGAGGATCGACTGTTATTTCTTCCGCTTTCAGGAGCCGTTTGACTATTGTCTGTACGTTAGCTGGCAGGTTCTTGTACTGCGAGGCATTCCGGTAGGATTGCCTCAGCGCCTCTGTGATCTCCTTGACCGACAGCGATGCATTTCGGTTTTTGGCGAACGTCCAGCGGATGGCATCAGTGAGTCCCAATTGTTTCATTGGGTCCTCCACCTCGACGCCGCACAGCGCGGCAAGGTGGACAACGTCATTTTGCAGTTTGTTGATCCGCCAGTCGAGGTGTTCCCGGTCTCGGATGAGTCGCACGAGTTGTTCCTGCGTAGCTTCCAAAATATCGCCGAGTTTGTATTCGTCTATGATGGGAGCGCTAGGGAGGGACTGTTCTTTTTCCATACTCACACGCCCTTTCACATGACAGGATAATGGAGGTACACACTCTGTGTCAAGCCCCAAGTCACACAATGACAAGTTAGTACCCTCGTGGGAGTTGGTCATCGAGGAATGTGCACGCCAACTTCAAGACACCGAAGCTAGGTCTGGACGCTTGCGGGCGTGCCTAGAATATTTCCAAAGCAGAAAGGCGAGCGGAGACCCATTCCCAGGCTTGGAAATTCTGCGCGAAAAAGGTTTACTGCCAGCAACGCAGAATTAGCGGAGCACCGGTGGTTCCAACTTGCGAACTTCCACCTAAGCCACAAATTCTCTAGATAGTTACCAGCCGGAGCGCATGTCCCAGAGATAACCCGCACGGGCTCCACTTCACGCTCACCTGCCCAGCAACCACCGCCGTCCCTTACAGGCGGCAACCTTCCTGCCTGCTCCTTATGCCCCCTAAGAAACCAAGAGCTGAGTGGACTTCGTCGAGGCAAATCCGTTCGATTCTGAGCTACTATGACCCCCGGAAAAAACCTGAACGGAAACACCTCTGACGCCGTCTTAGCTCATGAGGGGGGATGATCGGCCCGGGACAGGCAGTCTGGAGCGAGCGCGCAGCGATCATGGCATCCGCCCGGGACGAACTCGAATCCGCGGTCCGCGAGCACAGCCGGACTGTTTACAGAGTTACTTTTGCTGTCCTGCGCAATCGTCAAGACGCTGAGGACGCGACGCAGGAAACATTCTTGAGGTTTTGGCAGCACCGAAAGCGTTGGGCGGAGATCCGTGACCGGCGCGCTTGGCTGGCCCGGACGGCATGGCGGGTGGGTCTTGATCGCTGGAAGAGAGACCCAGAAATGGCGCTCGAAGAGGCGGCGGAAAGCGTGCGGCAACTCCGGGCGCAAGGGGCATCGCCCGAGGAAATCGCCGCCCGCGACGAGATGGCGGCACTCCTCGCGCGGCTGATCTCGGCGCTCCCACAGGAGCTGCGAGCCCCGCTCACCCTTTCGACCGTGGAAGATCTCACTTCCGCGGAGATTGCAGAAGTCCTGGGGATCCCGGAGGGGTCAGTTCGCAATCGCTTACTTCGTGCCCGTGAGCTGCTGCGCGAAAAGCTGACGGCCCTCTTGGAGCGGAAACATGGAGGATAGGAGGCCCGACAAATCGATTGACGAACTGCTCGACGCATCGCTCCAACGCTATCGGAGTGAAGAGCCGCGAGCAGGGCTTGAGGATCGCATCCTGGCGAACGTTCGGACCCGAGACCTCGCCGGGCGGCGGCGCGCGTGGACGTTCGCCCTGGCCGGGACCGCCGCCGCGCTGGCCATGATTGCGGTCGTTTTACATGTCCCGCGGCGTCCATCGGCAACGGCTTCAAAGCTGCCTCGGGTATCGGTCAGCAGACCGGCCCCGGCAGTGGTCGCCCCCAGGCAAACGCTGCACCAGGTTGCCCGACGGGTGCCCAAGAGCCCAGCCGCGCCGCGCCGCCCCGAACAATTCCCCACGCCCGCCGGGCTTTCAGAGCAGGAAAGACTGTTGCTCGCCTACGTCGCGGCGAATCGAGGGGCGGATTTGAGCAACCGGGTCATTCGTGACCTGACAATTGACCCTTTGCAGTTTCCCGAAATCGAGATCGCCAGGATCGAGATTAAAGAGATTCCCGAGTCAATCGAGTAAGCCAAGGAGGAACTATGTCGAAGAGGATTGGGTATTGGCGGGTGCCTTTGGCCGTTAGTGCCGGATTGCTGCTGGCTGGCAGCCTTGCAGCCGCGCAAGAGACGCCCAAGGCGGCCTCACCCCCCAGCGAAGCCCCGGCGAAGCTAGCTTTCGTTTACCGGCTGGACTTTGTGGTGCGCGAGCTTGAAGGTGGCAAGCGCATAAACTCGCGTGATTACAGTCTCTCCGCGAAAAGTCACGAGTGGGCCAGCCTTCGCGTAGGCAGCCGGGTGCCCGCTTACCCGTACGAGAGCAAGGGGGACAAGGGGATTCAGTACCAAAATGCCGGAATCGACATCGACTGCAGACCGGAGGAGCGAGACGACGAGGCTCTGCTGAGCACCCGGTTTGAGTCCACGAGCCTCGTCGCACCTCAGAAGGTGGCCGAGGAGCGCGGGAGTGGCGCGGTGTACTTAGGACCAACCTTCCGTCAGGTGAGATTCACCGGCGATGCCTTAGTCCCGCTTGGCAAGCCCACCGTGATCGCCACGCTCGACGATGTGGCGACTAACCACCGCTACGAGATCGAAGTGACCGTGACAAAGGTCAAGTAGCGGTGATTTGCGAACCGCCCGTGGACGCCTAGCCTACGGCTTTCGGACGGGCTCGTCTGGGCCGACGCCCGTGATCTTTGAACTCACCGGGAATTTGAAGTAGTAACTGTAGGGCGAAACGATGTTCAACGACCGATGGAGGAAGAACACCCGCGCATCGAGTCGAATCTCGTCGTAAGTCCGCATCCGAAGCTCCCCATTCATGAACTGCTGCTCGAGGATGACTCGGCCCCCTTTCTGCACCGACCTCACAAGCCCGCCGGCTAGCTTCATGCCTTCGAGAAAGTGCGCCTCCGGGCGCGCGACATCCTTGGCCTACGCGTCGACCCATAGGGTCCCACCCAGCGACTCGAGCGCGATCTTGACCAACCCGCGCGGCTGGAAGTCCGGCCGTGGCTCAAGATCCAAGGCGTATGCCTCGAGTCCCTGGGATGTGTCGTAACGCAGGTTGTAGAACCGGTCGGCCGCCGGGAACTTCCCCAGGGTGATGGCAGCCTTGCTCCCTTCGGCAGACGGAGGGATGGTCTTGCGCTGCCTGCAGTTACAGACAACCGGGCATTTCGATTGCCCCGCGTGCGCGGTGTCCGGTCAGCAACCGACTCCCCTAGGTAATAGCTCCCTTAGGGTTTTGGATTCTCAATTGGCCACGAAGCCACAGAAGTTGCAGGGGAAGCTTGACTTTCGCTCCTCGGCGTTGTAGTCTGTGTACGTCAAGAACGCCAAACATAGGGCTGAGAGATTGCCGATGCAACCCGTCTCTTCTGCTCACCTACGCCGGTCACAACGCGTATCAGCGACAATTCCGATTAGTCTCTGGGTGGAGTCGGAAGAATCCAAGACCGAGCACGATGCGTATACGGTCGACCTGTCGCGACATGGAGTACGGATTCGAACTGCCCTGGCGCTGTACCCGGGGGAGATGCTTGGGGTCGTTCCCACGGGAGACTCCGGGCGGGCCATCCCAGCTCGCGTGGTGTGGGTGCACCGAGCAGAATCCGGCCAAGGGGCCCTCGCCGGGCTCGAATTCCTAGAAACCTTGCTGAATTGATTCCCGCACAGAATAAGATCCAATCTGGGGGTTTGGCTCCTCAGCCAGGACTCGAACCTGGAACCCTTCGGTTAACAGCCGAATGCTCTACCATTGAGCTACTGAGGAGCAAGCGTACGCAGATGACTTCGGTCGAATCCGCTCCCGACTTTATAGCACACGCCAAAAAACCGCGTCAACCAACTCAGGGGGGCCACAATGCGAAGCGCATTTCGAGCCCGGGGACCCTCCCCTGCCGCCAATACCGCACACGCCGAAGACTAAGGGACCCGATCGCGCCAAGGCAGGCATGTCCTCGATGATGGCCTCATGGGAGGGATTGGCAATGAGGGATCTGGCGGGCCTTCCGCGCTACCGGTCATCCGAGCAGGCTTACGCCTTCTTCGCTTCCTCTTTCTTTTCTTCGACATCCTTTTCGGACGTGCCTGCCATGCCCCCGCGAAGGGCGTCCTTGAACTCGCGAATCCCCTTCCCCAAGCCCTTCCCCAGCTCAGGCAGTTTGCCGGGCCCGAACAGGATCAGGACGATCAGCAAAATGAAAATCAGATGAGTCGGCGATAGCAACCCTTCCATGAGTTATTCTCCTCCCCGGCCAGCGTGGCCGACGACGAAAAGCTATTATAGCCCACGCTGAGATGGAACCCAATCACGATTCGCGCGTCGGGAAGATCATATTTCCTGGTTTCTTCCCTTCTTGCAGACATTTCTTTCGATAGAGCGCTGCGTAGCTTTCCGTGATGTACTCCTGGCGGGAGTAGCCGAGTTGGCGGGCCACTTCATCAATCCAGCGCTGCGGGCCCTCCAATTCCAGGAAATTGCCCACCGGTGTTTCGTCGTATACCAAGTGTGGCGCCTCGGAAACTTCCCGCTTCCCACGGGGCGCATACATGGTGCGAAACTTCTCGTAGTAGAAGACCTCGCGCATTCCCAGGTTGCGCAGGATCTCGCCCACGCGGTGCCCGTCTTCCACAGTCGTTTCGATTTCGCGCCGGATCTTATAGTCGCGCGACCGGACCGGCGCTCCCTTGAAAGTCAGCAGGCCTCGGTCGCCGGCAAAGCGCAGGCGAAGCAAGCACCGGGTTTTCCGCAACCGCTGGTCGGAAAAATCGAAGAGGTAGTTGCTTTCAAAGTGGCGCGCGTGGACCGGCCGAAAGCCCAGTTCCGCAAGTCGCCACCGGACTTCTTTCGAATTCCTGACCTCCAGCTTGATTTCGGTTTCGTGGCGGTGTTTCATGCCAGGGGGTGGGCTCAACCTCAGGATTCACGTTCCAGAATATAATCCGGGAGAGAGTGCAACGCGTCTTTGAAAGGCGAATCCGGGAGACCTTCCAGAAAACTCCGGGCCTTGCTGGAAAAATCCTGAGCTCTTTCCCTGGCCGCCCGCAGGGTTTCGTAATGTTCGATCAAATCCAGGATTTCAGCAAACCCCACAGAATGAAATCCGCCTTCCTCCAACACCTGGGAGACCTTGCGCGCCTCCCCCGGCGTGCACCTTTGCAGGAGATAGATCAGGGGCAGCGTCAGCTTCCCCTCCCGCAGGTCACTGCCAATGGGCTTACCCAGGACCTCCTCCGACGAGCTGAAGTCCAGCACGTCGTCGATCAGTTGGAAAGCCAAGCCCAGGTTGATACCGTAAAGGCCCAGTCGCGTCTCTTCGCTTTCGCTCCGGCTGCCGAGCAGCGCACCCACCCGCAAGCAAGCCGAAAACAGACAAGCTGTCTTGCGGTAGGCCAGTTCCAGATACTCCTCTTCCGTGACCGTGAGTTTCCGCAGGCAAGTCAGTTGGAGCAGCTCGCCTTCCACCATGACTTGCGTGAGCCCAACCAGGAGATCCAGAATTCGGAAATTTCGCTCCGCCAGAGCAATATGGAAGGCTTGCATATAAAGCCAGTCGCCTGCCAACACGCTCGTGTGATTTCCCCAACGGGAATTCGTGGAGGGGCGCCCGCGACGCGTATCGGCTTGATCGATAACATCGTCGTGGACGAGGGTCGCAGTGTGCATCATTTCCACCACTGCGCCCAGGCGGATGGAGGACAGACCCTCGTACCCACACAGCTTCGAGGACAACAAGACCAGGGCGGGACGGAGCCGCTTTCCCCCGCCTTCCTGCAAATACTGGCCGATCTCCTTAATCGGGCGAACCCCCGAGGCGGTCTGCAGGCCAAATTCCTCTTCGACTCGTTGGAGTTCGGGCCGGACCAGCTCGAAGACTTCCCTGATGGCCAGGTTTTTGATGGACGCCAAGCGTCAATTCTCCGTCGCCCGGTCGTGCACTGAGGTGACTCGATTGGAGTAGAGACCTGCGGGCGATCCAGGAAATTTAGATACTCCCATAAAATACCCATGAAGGGAAGCGCGAAGTGATCTCCGGGCGAGCTGAAACAGGGCTCCCCGGGGCGGTGTCCGGCTTACTGGCTAATGTTACTCGGATGGTCTTGGGCTGGCTGACCACGGCCTATTCCTCTGTGATTAGTCGCCCCTTCGGTAGGACGACTTGAGCACATGCCGACCGTATACAGTTTGTGCAATCAGCGGATCCCCTGGGCTGCCGCCCCAAACCGGCGACGGTGGGCCCATACGGTTTTGAGTGCAATCTGCCTGCCTATTCACGCAAACCAGAACTCTTCCCCCCGGCACTGGTACCCCAAAGCCGCCGCTATCCCTCTGTCCTGGTCTCAAGTGCAGCGCGACAACTGCCGATAGAGTATGTGAATCGTGTCTTCAGCGGGTCGTAGTGCACTGGTTAGGGACAAGATGAAGCGCAAACGGGGCATTCGAGCAGTCGCGCAACTGGCAGCGACAATCCTACTCCTGGCGATTAGAGGGTTTGCAGGCCTGGACCCCTCCAAAACTATCTCTCAGTACACCCACGAGGCTTGGCAGACCGAACAAGGCCTTCCCCAGAACAGTGTCAAAGCAATCGTCCAGGACCGCGAGGGCTACATCTGGCTAGCTACGGAACTGGGAGTGGCCCGTTTTGATGGGGTGCGGTTTGCAGTCTTTGACAAAGTGAACACGCCGGAGATCAAGAGCAACTACATCTTGGCGCTGCTCGTGGATCACGATGGCAGTCTCTGGATGGGATCGGAGCACGGCGGCCTGACGTGTCTCCGGAATGGCAGGTTCACGGCCTACACGACCGCGGACGGGTTACCGAATGACGATGTGCGAGCCCTCTACCAAGATCGAGGAGGGAGCCTGTGGATCGGTACCAACGGGGGAGGGTTAAGCCGCTTCACGGGGGGGCGGTTTACTTCCTACAGCACCAAGACCGGACTCTCCGATGACGCCGTTTCCTGCATTCTTCAAGACAGCGAGGGAAGCCTGTGGATCGGCGCGAATGCTGGGCTTAACCGACTAAAGGACGGCAAGTTCACTGTCTACACGACGAGGAATGGCCTGGGGAGCAACTCTATACGGTCCCTCTATCAGGACCACGCCGGTAGGCTCTGGGTCGGAACCACAGGCGGAGGTCTCAGCCTTTTCGCGAACGGGAAGTTCAAAACCTATACTGCCCAGGATGGCCTCAAAGGCAGCAGCGTCGTATCGATCCTTGAGGACGCCGAGGGCAGCTTGTGGATAGGCACCACCGATGGCGGGCTGAACCGGCTGAGGGACGGCAAATTCACCTCCCCGAGGGGAACGCTCTCCAGCGACGACGTCAGGTCTTTGGCTGAAGACCGTGAGGGGAACCTCTGGGTAGGGACGAGCGGCGGCGGGTTGAATAGGCTCAGCGATGGAATCTTCACCACTTACACAACAGTCGAAGGCCTTTCCAAGGACGATGTCGTGCCTGTGTATGAAGACCACAGCGGAAATCTCTGGCTCGGCACCTCCG
>Ga0187771_10002816_pt1 | contig 12044 bp, 8 predicted proteins | sample 0116_SJ02_MP15_1_FD_133139 | JGI IMG/M metagenome (GOLD analysis project Ga0187771, IMG submission 133139) | Tropical peat soil microbial communities from peatlands in Department of Meta, Colombia - 0116_SJ02_MP15_10_MG | ecosystem: Environmental > Terrestrial > Soil > Wetlands > Peat | place... | reverse complement strand
GGCCGCCCCCCTTGGCAGTCTCCTGACTGTGTGTGGGCATCGGAATCTCCTCTAAACCGAATCCTCCAATTGCCTCAAGTGAGCTGCCACCAGCATTCGACTGAAATCTTCGCGTACGTCTCTGAGCTAACAATCCACTCCGAAAAGGTTGGGTGAGTCTGTCACCGAACCTCCAATGACACTGTGATATTGGACAACGACCAATGTGACTGGAATCACAAGAGAATCAACGGATAAGCAAGCTGTGGGTCCAGGATGACAGACAAGACATCGCTGAGTACGCTGTCATGTTCGCGGGTGATTTCTTTGCTTTCGTGGTCGGCACAATCCGGTTGGTGGATCGTCGCTAGCGTTGATCGGAAACGCCTTGGGCGACACTTCGGGTTGGAAAGATCCCTGATACGAGGCGTTTTCGATAAGGAGACTAGTGTGGTGTCCCGGAAATTCGTGAACAAAGTCGGGCGATTTTCTGCAGGATCGAATCGGCCGTCGCGGTCCACACAAAGGGACGACTGGAACGATTGTAGCGTTGCACGAAGGCATCGATTTTCTCCACCAGATCGCGGACGCTGGTGAAAGAACCACGACGAATGGCACGCTGGGTGATGAGACCGAACCAACGCTCCACCTGATTAGCCACGAGGAGTAGGTGGGCGTAAAGTGCATGTGATAGCGAGACTCAAGATAGTCGCGATGCTTCGGAGGGGCGATGAACGAGCGGTTTAGAATCGGTAGAGCACTAGGAACAGCAAGTCCTTTCGAATCTTCAGGGCTTGTGTCCCCGTTGTGTCCCCTGTGAAAAATGGGATTTCCAATAAGTCTTTTTGATTGTTGGCGTCCCCGACGGGATTTGAACCCGTGTTACCGCCGTGAAAGCGGGATAGCTAAACGTAACTCTAACAAACTACAGGGACGCGGACGCACTGGATGGCGTTGTAGGAGCAGCAAGAAACACCTTATTGTGTCCCCGATGTGTCCCCGGACTTTCAACGATTCTGGACTTCCCTGCCCTCTCGTGAAGTGCCAAGGAACGCGCTGAGAGAAAAGGTCGCTTACCTACAGTTGATTGTTTCAGGCATTGGTAGAGCGCAGCCTTTTCAGAACCGTGGTTTTGACTACTTTCAACGACTTACGAGCCGCCGAGGACTGCCGTGGTACGTCGTAAGTCCTGTAAAACGGAAATACCCCAGGTGTGGACCACAGGTGAAATTTTCGCTCCGTCTCTCACTGTGGGGAGACGCAGCCTCATTGTCCACCCCCGTCTCCGCCTGCTTCAGCACGGCTACTAGACCGAAAACCGCTTGCGTCTCATACGGCAAAATCCTCCTTCGTCGGATTTTGCCGGAGAATAGCTCTCAAACTGTATTAACTTTCGGGGAGCCGTTCATTACCAAGTTGGATCCCAGATACGGATACAAGCTGGTGGCTGCCTGCCAAGGTGCCCGTCTTGATTGACATCACTATGCGTGTTTGGTACAGTGCCCCCTCAAGCGAGCTCCCGAAGTTGCTGGTTGAGAACTTCTTTTTCATAGTAGGAAGATCCCCAACAAAGACTAAAGTTCTCGCCGAGCAATCAGTTGCCATGTCGGTGTCGAGCACCATCTCGAAGGACCTTACCGTCCAATTTCTCCGCACGCACGACCTCCCCGGCAGGGCTCGCGTCCTCGCGCAACACATAGCAGAGTCCATGCAGGATGGAGCCGTGGCTTTATATATGGTCGAAGCTCCCCTAAGCTCGTGGAAGGTGGTGGCCGTAGCTGGTGAGATCCATCTGCCCACCGGCCAACTTCCACTTGAAACGGGTCGGCTATCCAATCTGGCACGCACACCGGAGGGACTTGTGTTGTCGGACGGAGAGCTTTGCCGTGAGGACTACGCCCACCTGAAACTTGGGCGTGAGCCGCGGTGCTGGGCTGCTCTTCCAATTCTCTCCGATCGTCAGCTGGTGGGAGCGGTCGAGATGGTGAGTTTCGATGGCGCGATTAAGCCGACCAACCTCGTGTTGTTAAGGGGATTGCTCGAAGATGTGGGGCCTGCACTCGCACATCCGCTGAGATATGAGCAGGAGCGCGCTAATTACCTGACGGCGATTTCCCGTCTCCATGAGCTTTACGACTCGCAGAAGATATTTAACTCGACGATGGAGATGGAGCTTCTCTTCGACCTGGTTCCCTCCAAGTTTCGCGAAATCCTGCAAGTAAGGGCCGTGAACCTCTGGTTGGTAAAGGATGAAAAGCAGCTTCTCTTAGTAAGCCGTGCCGGGGACGACCGGAGCTTGCCCATGTCAACGCCGCAGCAGGCGCGGGAGGGTCTGGTTTCTCAGGTGTCCGATTCGGGTGAACCTGGAATCATTAACGATCCCGAAGACCCTTATCTGAAGCAACGCAACGCAGCCTTGGCCGACGGAAAAATATCGTGCCTCATGGCGAGTCCTCTCGTCGCGCATGGGGACCAAATCGGGGTTGTCGAGGCCGTCGATAAACTCGACGGCAGTGCCTTCAATGAAGACGATCTCTTGCTGCTGACCTCCCTTTCTGAAACTGCGGCCCAGGCCCTGAACAATGCCAGCCTGTTGCACGCAGAGCGGAAAGTACAAATCCTGAACACTCTGGTCAAAGTGAGCACGGAACTGGCATCGACTCTCAATCTGGACCGCCTCCTGCAGTCGCTCGTGCATCTGCCAGGTGCAGTCATTCCGTATGAGCGGGCCTCAGTGGCGATCGAGCAGCGCGGTCAGTTGCAATTGAAGGCCGTCTCCGGGATGACACAAATCAGATCTGAGGACGTCGGCGTGAAGCAACTAACCGGGATGCTGGAATGGGCGTCGACCGCCAGGGACATGATTCTGGTTACTCAGCATGGCGAGGTAATCAATGACTCGCGTGCGGACACCCGCCTGCGATTCAAGCGTTATTTCGAGGAAACCTCGATGCGGGGTTTTTGTGCCTTGCCGCTTGCCGACGGAGAAGGCAGGCTTGGCGTACTCTGCTTCGAAAGCAGCGATCCTGACTTTATTAGTCCATCGCATCTTGAAATGGTGCGCGTGCTCGGCGCCCAAGCTACGGTTGCATTGCGGAACGCCTCTCTCTATCACGAGGTTCCTTTTATCGGCGTGTTGGAGCCCCTCCTCCAGAAAAAGCAGAAATTCCTTGCCCTGGAGAAACGGAGGAGAGCGATCTGGTCAGTGGCAGGGGCAGCGGCAGTGATCTTTCTGGCCGGTTTCCCGATGCCGATGCGCGTGGAGGGAGATGCGACGCTGGTTGCGGCTCATACCGCTCAAGTCCAACCCATGATCGAAGGGACGATACGCGCAGTGCATGTCCGAGAAGGGCAGCACGTAAGAGCAGGCGACGTGCTTGCAGATTTGGAGGACTGGGACTCGCGCGCTGCGCTCGCCGCCGCACAAGCAAAATCCGCAATTGCCGAGTCCGAGGCTGATCGGGCGCTGTCGGTAAACGACAGCAGCGCGGCGGGTATGCAGCGCGCCCAAGTTGATTTTTGGAATGCGGAAATCGAGCGCGACCGCCAGCGATTACAGAAGACCCAATTGCGTGCACCCTTCGACGGCTGGGTTACGACGCCACATATTGAAGATCTTGCCGGGCGGCACCTCGCCCCCGGCGACAACTTCGCTGAGGTCGTCGATGATTCGATGGTGAAGGTCGATATCGGCCTCGATGACCCGGATGTTCTCCTTGTGCAGCCTGGTTCGCTGGCCTTGGTCAAGCTTGACAGCCTGCCGACCCGCACCTTCCGCGGAGAAGTGGCGATCGTAAGCCCCAAGAGCGACATTGATGGCGACCGCCGGTCATTTTTCGCGCGTGTTGCGTTACCCAATCCGGACGGCATAATGCGCCCAGGCATGCAGGGGCGCGCCAAGATTTCCGTGGGATGGCATCCGGTGGGCTACATCCTCTTCCGGCGCCTGATTCTCTGGGTCTATTCCAAGCTTTGGTCTTGGATCAGTTTGTAGACAAGAAACGAAACATAGCGGAGGATTCTTGCCAAGACTGGCCGCATTCGCGCTCGCGCTGTCCGTTAGCACTTGCTTGTCCTGTACGACTCGAAGTCCGCAAGACAACGTGACGCCACCCGTTAGCGTTTCTCCACGCAAGGTGCCCGCGGACGCAACCGATCCTCCGGCGAACTCTTCGGATGGAAATTTCTATCAAGCATCTGGCCCCGTCGTAGTCGAAAACCAGATCGATGTTGCGACCCAGCGCGAAGGTTTAGTGGCGGAAATTATGCGCGATACGGGCAGCTTCGTGCACAAGGGCGATTTACTTGCCAGACTCGATGACGGCCAGCTTTTGGCAGATCGGGAGGCGGCAGAGCAAAAACTCGAATCTATCGATGCCGACGTCAAGAACTGGGAGTCTGAATTGAAGGTTCTGCAATCGGACTTGGAGCGCGCTCAAAAGATGTGGGAAGCGCACATCATCAGCAAGGAAGTGTATGAGCACACCGAATACAAGGTTGTCGCCGATCAATACGAACTTGCCCGGGAGCGCAAGAACCTTCTCAGCCAGCAGGCGGCGGTTCAGTCCCTGGACTTCGAGTTACAGAAAACAAGGATTATGGCGCCATTCGATGGCGTAGTGGCGCGACGCTATGTTCGAGTGGGACAGAGAGTTGGCTCCGGCGAACGGCTCTTTTGGGTTACAGCCGTATCGCCGCTCCGGGTGCGATTCACTTTGCCGGAAAGGTTCATCGCAAGCGTCCGGAGTGGCGATACGGTAGCGTTGTCGTCCTTGCTGCCTCAGGCTCCCATTCATACTGCTCGTATCATTCAGGTCAGCCCGGTCGTGGATCCTGCAAGTGACACCATCGAAATCATGGCGGAAATCACGGGACCCGCCCTAGACTTGCGCCCGGGCATGCGGGTGACGGTGCGAGTGCGAGACGCCCGATGAATGTCACCGAAGTCCTTGATGTTGGGTCTGCGCATAGGGCGGAAGGCAGTGCCCTTCAGAGCTTTCCCCGACTCCGTTCGAATTTGATCGTGCGCCAGCACATCGAAGACGGTACTCCCGTCGTCGTCGTGCACATTCCCGGAACAACGGAACTGTTTCGTTTCCTCTTGGACCACTGGACGCTGCTTCAGCTTTTTGACGGACGGCGGTCTTATGCCGAAGTGTGCAAGGAGTTCCGCAGGCAATGCGGCAACGAAGTCTCAGAAGCAGATTTGCGTAAGTTCGCCCAGACGCTACAGGACAGTGGCTTCTGGCAACAGACCGGGCGCGATTCATACCTGTCCTACGCTCACCGGGAAAGCGAACGGAGGAGGCGTAAGACATACCGTTTCTCCGATCTTGCGCGTATTGATTTGGCGGCCTGGGACCCGGACGAATTTCTCACTCGCCTCCATCCTAAGGTCAGCTGGCTCTATAGCCGGTGGTTCACCGGGCTGTCGCTGCTGCTCTTCACCTTCATGGTCTATGTATTCATCAGTCACCGCAGCGAAATCAGTCACGATACGTTGCTTTATTACAACTTCACCAGAAAGAGCGGTACCGACCTCTTCGAATTTTGGTTGTTGTTCCTGATTCTCTGCTTCTTCCACGAACTCGGACACGGTTTGACTTGCAAGCATTACGGCGCTGGTGTTCACCGGATGGGTTTCCAATTGCTCTACCTGGAGCCCACATTCTTTGTTGAGGTGACCGAAGGCTGGGTCTATGCGAACCGGAGGCAGCGCATGGCCATCATCATTGCTGGCGTTTGGGTGGAACTCCTCTGTTGTTCCCTGGCCTCACTCGTTTACTGGGGAACAGTTCAGGGTTCAGACGTCCACACTCTGGCCTACAAGGTTATGCTCATCACTGGGTTGGCCGTCGTGATTCTCGAGATGATGCCTCTGATCAAACTTGATGGCTATTATTTGTTCTGTGAACTGCTTGGCATTGCCGATCTGAAGGAGCGCTCCACAGCCTATACCGTTGCCTTAATACAGAACATGCTTCTTCGAATTCAAGCCGACTGCGAATCGCTAACACCGAAGCGCGGAGCTTTTTTCGTGACTTACGCTCTCATGTCCGGGATCTACAGCTGCCTCCTGCTGGCTGCGATCGCGTTGTACGTTTATCACGTCTTGCTGAACTACATTCCGGTCTGGGGATTCATCCCCACTTGGCTGCTGGTGGTTTTGATGTTTCGATCCCGCGTGCGTAAGGTACTTTCGTTCATGAAAATGGTCTATCGCAACAAGAAACATCATGTTCGAACTTTGCTTTCACCAGTCCGAACTACAGCGCTCGCTGTTATGTTTGCTTCCATCCTGTTCGTCCCTTTCCTGCATCGCAGCATCGAAGGTCGCTCCCGCCTTGAGCCGGTGAGTCGGGCAGTCATGCGCGCCGAGATTCCCGGAGAGATCCTGAACGTTTTTGTAGAGGAGGGGCAGGTGGTCTCAAGGGGCACGGCGATTGCCAGCTTAGGCAATCCCAGCTTGGCTTCACACGCGCATGAGGCGCTTGCAGATCTCAGTCTGGCCGAGGCTCGCACTACCCAGGCCCAATTGCAGTATGGGGGCCTGGCCCAAGCTGAGCGCGAGCGCCAGAGCGTCGAAGCACGCAGTCAGTCACTCGAACATCAATTGGAGCGTTTACAACTGTCCAGTCCAATCGCCGGGACGGTTATGACACCGCGCCTGAGCGACCGCGTTGGAACCTATGCACCGGTGGGCAGCACAATTGCGGAAATCGCGGACGTGACGCAAATGCGGGCGCGAATCTACATTCCTGAATACTTGCTGCAATATGTTCGCGTCGGATCGATGGCCTTTGTCAAACCTGAAGGACGATTTCGATCGATCCCGGGCGTAGTCGTGTCCATGGTACCAGCCGCGACAGAAACCGACCCGGCCCTTGTCGAGCCTGAAGGCTTCGAGGGTATCCGTCTGCCGCACTACTATGTGGCTATGGTGCAGATACCGAATCAGGGAGGGTTGCTGAAGGAGGGGTTGGTGGCTGATACGAAGATCTACTCCGAGCGGCACAGCATCGTCAGTTTCTTCTGCCAGGCCTTGCACAAGTTTCTCGCCCGCAAGATCTGGTGATGCGAGAGGACCGCAACACAATCCACATTCCCGTACCCACTCACGACAAGGTTGGCGCGTTGCCCTTGTTGAAGAATGGTCGCGGGAGTCTCACCTTGGCGCCAGAGGGGGTCGGAGCACCGTTCGGAAGCTTCGAGAGTTCTTCGGTATTGTCTGGTTGAACGTGTGGTACGCCCTTTTGCTCAATGGACACATGGTCCTGGAGAAGCGATTTCTTCCGAACGGGTTTTTCGGGACGCATAACAACCTCTTCGGGCTTCGTACCTCCGGGAGCGACCCGGGCTGACTTCGCAGGATGTTACATCCGATTGGCAGCTCGTGCCAAGTACGCAAAGTCGCGGACGACTTTCAGCATTCGGCCTGCCACGGGATAGTTGCTGGCAGCAATGATGACGCCGTCAAACGCGGTGAACTAGCCACCCACAGGTGCGAAACACAAGTGAGCGTTACCGGATTACTTCCCCCTGCCACGCAGAGCCTGGTTTCCGCAGCGAGGCTCACTGTCTCAGGTCAGTGGGCCAGTTGGTGATCAGGGTCAGGCGTTCGGTGACGAATTTCGGCAAAACGGTGTTCATCATGAATTTCTTGCCGTGGGCGGAAACGGCGTAAGGCAACACGTGGGTGTTCCGTCTTTTCGGTGTGGTTTTGCCCGTAGACGGCTCCAAGAAACCAGCCAATTGCAAACATCCAGGCCCCTAACACGAAACAATCAAAATACGTCATTGGACACCTCCTTGGTCTTGATTTCCTGCTGGAAGGTCTTCACGCCGCCAACATGAATCTACACATACTCAACACTGAGAGCGTTAGTTCTCAGCCCGCAGGACAGTGATTTCCTTGCTTGCGCCCTTGCGTTCCAACTCTTTTTCTGCCGGAGATTTGTAAACTTGCTTTCCCTGGTTGTTGCCCGGGTTCCAAACCTGGGCCAGGAAATGGCGGTCCTCATAGCGGTAGAAAACCGACTTGCCCGTGTTTTCGGGAGCCCGACCATCCACGCTGGAGATCAGCACGAACGCTCCTAGCTCTTGGGAGTTGGCAACGCGAATGGTGTGCTCACCCAGAGTGCTTACCACGTAGTGCCGCGCCGGGAGAGTGCGGTTGGCCACTACAAACGGGAAAGGGATGTTTGCTTTTAGAACTGCCGGGTTGTCCTGGCCAACTGCCGCGGCCACAAGCACCAGCAGAAATAGCGCCGTTTGCCATGCGTGTCTTTTCATAACCTTCTCCTTCTTTTCCCCTGGTCGTCGTCTCGATTCCTTGCTGGAAGCTATTCGCTGAACCAGCGTTACGCCCTTATGTCTCTAACAGCGCAAAGTCCCGGCAAAACCTATCATCGGCCGGTCAAAATATTTCATTGGAGCCCGAGGAAGGGACCCTAAATGGTCCAGTTTTCAACTGTTTCCAGTTGACATCAGAAACAGGTATGGCTACCCTACCTGCCAAAGCGCTTCCCCTCCCAAAGGTCAGTTTCGTGGGGCACGAATCGGCAGGAGAAATCACGCGGCTGTTGCAGGGCTGGCGGGGTGGCGACCGCAAGGCTCTGGACGACTTGTTGCCGGTCGTCTACAAGGAACTGCAGCGTCTCGCTCGCTTTCAACTGCGTCAGGAACGTCCGGACCACACGCTGCAAAGCACCGCCCTGGTGAATGAGGTGTATCTGCGCCTGGTGGGAATGGACGCGCCCCAGTGGGAGGGACGATCTCATTTCTTCGCCATCGCCGCCCAGTTGATGCGGCAAATTCTTGTGGATTACGCCCGCCGCCGCCGTGCCGTGAAACGGGGGGCCGGTGCCGGCACACTATCCCTGGAAGACTCTTCCCTGTTGTTATCGCAGGGTCAAGGCAAAGACGTTGACGTCGTCGCACTCGACGACGCCTTGAAGTCGCTTGCCCAGATCGATCCGCGTAAAGCGCAGGTGGTCGAGATGCGGTTCTTTGGGGGGCTGACTTTCGAAGAGAGCGCAGAGGTTTTGAAGGTTTCCGTCATTACTGTGCAGCGCGACTGGAGCACCGCCCGCGCCTGGTTGCATCGCGAGATGAATCGGGGACATTCCGATGGACGCTGAACGCTGGAAGCGCGTAGACGAACTGTTGCAGGCGGTGCTGCGCGTGCCTCCGGAGCGGCAGCAGGAATTTCTTCGCCAGCAATGCGGCGGCGACGCGGAATTATTCGACGAAGTCCGCTCCCTGCTGACTTCCGATCGTAAGGCGGGAAGTTTTCTCGATTCTCCGGTCGTTAACCTTGCGGCGCGGCTTCCGATCCTTGACGAGACCTCATCGAGCGGAAGTTCACTCGCTACGGCCCGCCTGGCTGGCCAGACGATTCCTCACTATCGCGTGCTCGAACGGCTGGGCGTGGGCGGCATGGGCGAGGTCTGGCTGGCGGAACGCAGTGATGGGCGCTTTGATCGGCGTGTGGCCATCAAATTTCTGCGCTTCTCGGTGGCGGCTCATGGCGGCATAGAGCGATTCAAGCGTGAAGGCAGGATTCTTGGCCGGCTGACTCATCCGCACATTGCTGAATTGATCGATGCGGGCGCAACCGCGAACGGAGAACCCTATCTCGTTCTGGAAAACGTGCCCGGAGAACACATCGATAAATTCTGTGACCGCAATAAGCTCGGCGTAGAGGCGCGGATCAGACTCTTCCTGGACGTGCTTGAGGCGGTTGCACATGCGCATGCGAATCTTGTGGTTCACCGCGACCTAAAACCCTCCAACGTGCTGGTCTCCCACGAGGGGAAGGTGAAGCTGCTGGACTTTGGAATCGCGAAGCTGTTGGGCGATGAGACCAATCCGGCCGCGGCCGCGACCGCTCTGACAGCTGAGGGCGCCGGGGCCCTGACGCCGCTATTTGCGGCGCCTGAGCAAGTTAACGGCGGCACGGTCACGACCGCGACGGATGTTTACGCCTTGGGTGTGCTGCTCTACATCCTGCTGACCGGACAACATCCCGCCGGGCCCCAGTCGCACTCTCCAGCAGAGTTGGTGAAGGCCATCGTGGAAACCGAACCGCCGCGAGCCTCCGTGGCGATTGCCACGGCTCCAAGCGGCGCTCAAGCGGAAAAGCGCAGCGTCACGTCGGAGAAACTCAGTCGCCAGCTCCGCGGCGATCTGGACACGATTCTTGCCAAAGCCTTGAAGAAGGCCCCGGAGGAGCGCTACGGTTCTGTCATCGCGTTGGCCGACGACCTTGGCCGCTATCTGAAGCATGAGCCAATCAGTGCCCGTCCCGACACCATCGCTTATCGCGCCAGGAAGTTTATACGCCGCAACCGCGCTGTAGTCGCGTTGGCGACGGTGGCGTTGGCGGCAATTCTTGTCGGGTCAGGTGTTTCCATTTATCAGGCTAGAATGGCACAGCGCCGTTTCCAGGATGTGCGCAAGCTGGCCCATACATTCGTTTTCGATCTTCATGACGAAGTAGCCAAACTGGACGGGTCCACGAAAGCGCGCGAAATGATGGTCCAGACCGGGCTTCAGTATCTGGATAACCTGGCGAAGAACGCGGGCAGCGACTTGGAGCTGCAAAGAGAAATTGCAGCTGCGTACATGAAGATTGGCGATGCACAAGGCTATCCGACTCAGCCCAACTTGGGCCGCCTCACAGATGCGATGGCGAGCTACCGCAAAGCTGGCGACATTTACGAGCGGATTGCCAGGAAGAGCGAGGCCTACCTGCCGGACTTAGCGGCCTATTATCGCAGCTACGCCGGCTTGTTGCGTTTCAGTGATCAGCCGCAACGAGCCAGGGAGCTATATGAAGCGGCAATTCAGACATTCGATCGACTTCGCACTCACCAGCAGCTCACGCCTGAACAGGAGAATCTCTATACGAAGGCTTGGTGCAACGTGGGTGACATCGACGAAGATGTGGGCAACTACCGCCAGGCTTGGACCGAGTTCGTCCATTGCAGTGAACTCGCGCACGCTCAGCTGAACCGAAAAAGAGATCGGCGGTCGTTGGATATGGTCGCCCAGTCGGCGGATCGAGTTGGCACCGCAGCGCAGGAACTAGGTCATCTTCGAGAAGCGCTTCACGCATTTGATGAGGATGAAACGGCGGTACGGGAACTTCTCGCCGCTGAACCATCGAATCCAGAATTCCGTCGAAATCTAATGCTGACGTATCAGTTCCGCGCCCGGGTTTACTGCAGTGACTCTTATCCAAACTATGGCGATACAAAGCGCGCGCTGGAAGGTTTAAGGCCAAATCTGCAGATCGCGCAGCAGATGCTCGAGCGCGATCCTGACAACACGGACGCCCAGCTCAATGTGGGGATCGGGGAATTCAAAATCTCGTACTGTCTCGAGGAATCTGATCCACTTGGCGCCATCCGACTGGCTCGTGATTCGCTGCGGGTGTTCGATCAGATGATTGCTTCGAAAAAAGGTGACCGCGAAGTTGTTCTGGATCGGGAGGACGCATTGCTGAAACTGGGGGAGGCTCAGCTGAGAGCAGGCCAGCTGACGCAGGCGCGCAACACTGCCGATTTGGCGCTCGCATCCAGTCGCCAACTCGCTCAAACCTCCGATGAGCGCGCGGATTTGGGGGAGGCACTGATTTTAGCCGGCAACGCAAGCGCCGCCACTCGGGATCCAGGACGAGCCGAAAGCTTGTTGCGCGAGGCCCGCAACGAGGCCCAAGACATCGCCCGCTCTCAGGAGCTTACTAACTTGATTCCGCTCGCGACCGCCGAAGAAGCTCTCGGGGCTTTTTATGTTCATCGGCATCGTAGTCAGGAAGCACGGGAGTGCTACGAACGGCTGGTAAAGCTCTGGCAGCAGTTTGCCGAATCGAACGAGTACGTGGACCGCCAAAGAACCGCCAGTAGACAGTTGTTGTCCTCCCTCCAGTGACCCTCTAGCGAGCCGCGACCGCAGTCCGAACGGTTCGAGCGACGGCACCGGTGATTCATCCAAAAGGAAAAAGGGCGCCAGGGCGTACTAGACGGGCGTTCGTGAAAATCTATGGAAATCAGTCACGATAG
>Ga0187771_10002815_pt1 | contig 12050 bp, 9 predicted proteins | sample 0116_SJ02_MP15_1_FD_133139 | JGI IMG/M metagenome (GOLD analysis project Ga0187771, IMG submission 133139) | Tropical peat soil microbial communities from peatlands in Department of Meta, Colombia - 0116_SJ02_MP15_10_MG | ecosystem: Environmental > Terrestrial > Soil > Wetlands > Peat | place... | reverse complement strand
CTCAAGATACGATCTACTTACTGTCTTCACGAAACTTGACCAAACCTCAGTCGAGACGAAGACTGCCATCCTCGAGTCATTCCGAAGAATCGGCCTAGATCTTACGGACCTGCGCTTTGAAGGCATCGACACAACGCCGGAATATCGTGAGCGCTTGTTCTGGTTGAGAACAGGACGCACCTCGTCAGATGAAGTTCTGCGTATGGAAACCGTACGGCGATCTGCCGAGGAACTTGGCAAATCAACTGGTGGTGCGGGATTGGGGACTGGCATGGTGCTTATACCACAAATAATGACGCCCGGAGGACCAGCCCAGGCGCCTGCCGCTGCACTGATAATTTGTCCGAAATGCAACGCACGGATTCCAGCAACATCCAAATTCTGCCCAGACTGCGGAACCACGCTTGCAACTCCAGATGCTGCGCCCAAAAACTGCCCAAAATGTGGGCATGGAGTTCTTCCCACAGCAAAGTTCTGCCCAGAATGCGGAACAAAACTCGACTAAGAGGAAAAACGAGATGTCAAAATCGCAAAGAGGCCTCCTATACCTTGCTGTATTTCTGGTAATCACAGCATTGGTAATCATCTTTGGCGGGCTAGTTGCGAATTCTTGGTGGGATGTGATTCCGTTAATAATCGCTTTCTACGGTTGTTGGTTCATAGTGTTCGCGGCAGTCGGGACCAGAAATCAATCCAAGTATGCACGCAGTGCCTTTAGCACGTTCGGCTGGGGAATGCTGCTTGTAGCGATCGGGTTCGGATGGGATCTCAGCGTGAGAGGCTTGAGCTGGGTATACACCGTAGCCGTGGTAATACTGCTGCTGGGCATACTTGGGCTCGTAGCTGCTCTGAGGACTCCAAGAAAATAGACTTGGCTTCTCTTTCTTTTTTTATATGTCTTCTAACTATTTTTCCGTAAAGCAGCTTCCACTTCTTCTAGTATTGGGAAGGCTGAACCGGTGCCTATTCTTGCGCATTTGACGTAGGCAACTGCTTGCCCGAAAGAAATCGCCTTTTTCAACTCCCAACCTTCCAACAGTCCCTTGATCAACCCCGCCGAAAAGCTGTCTCCTGCTCCTGTTGTGTCTACTATTTTGAACCTGCCTCGCAAGCTAGCCGGGATAGGCATGGCGTAGCTATTTTTTGAAACATAAACGCTGCAACCTTCTTCGCCCTTTGTTATAATTACGGTTGAGGGACCACACTTGAGCAATTCAGCGGGTGATTTCAGGGAACTCTTGGACGCCTCTTGCAGCGCGTTCCAGCCCACGTCGTTCATGATGAACACGCCAACGTGCTCAAGCACGTCTTGCAGTTTTTCAACACCAAACCGCAAATAAGGAAGACCTGGCCGATAAACAACAGTTTTCTTTTTGTTCTTTGCATAATTGGCTATCGTCGAAGCCATCTCGACGAAGACTTCACCTATGTACACAACTTGGCTTTTGTCTACCAAGTTCCAATCCATTTCCGAAGGCTTAGCTATGGAAATCGCACTTTCAGCAGAGCCTAAAGCCATCAGCCAACGACCTCCTTTGTTATCTTGCAGAATTAGAGTTCGTAGAGACCTTAGCGCTGCTATTGTCACATTGGAAACGTCTACACCATTTTTGACTAAATTGTTCAGCAGAACTCTGCCTATAGAATCGTTCCCAATCTTGCCGACGAAGGCTACAGGAATCTTTAAACGAGCGAGCGCCGAAGCGACATTCGCGCCCATACCTCCAGCGTACCTTCCAGTCTCTTCCACGTACACTGTTTCGTCAGCGCTCGGCAGTCTTTCCAAACTGCCATAAATGTCCAATGCTGCGCTTCCGCAAACAACCACCTCGGGCTTTGGTTCTTTGGACGCCTTATTCACCAAGGCTTTCAAGTATTCCTCATCAAAAACTTGCTGAAATGAATCGATGGTGAAACCGTATTTTTCACACACTTCAACCACGCTTGAGGAGTAAAGCCTAAAAAGCTCTTCGATAGTTTGTTTTGCCAATTCTGGACGGATTTCTTCTGGCGGAGTGAGAAAGAGTATGACCCATTTGCCAAGGCTGGTGGGCGTGTACCATTTCATCCATATTGCCTTTCCTTTTTCCACAACCCGTTCCATTCCTTCTACGAGAATGCCCGCTTCAACCATCTGCTTAAGATACTTTATGATAGACTTGTTTGAATAACGCAAACGTCTAATCAAATCATGCTGAAACAGGCGCGCGCCAATTCCCATGCGGGTCAAAATATCGATACCCATCCGCGATTGAAGAATAGACAAAATCAGCTTGCGCTTTCTGGCTTCAAGCGGAAACGGAAGAACATACGGCCAAACACGGTCACCCTTCAATTAACACCACACTTGCCCTATGCTTTTGTCTGCGTTGAAAGCGTATATTGCTTCTGGCATGAAACATTTTTTATCGTAAGCACGCACTAATATGGTTAATATGTCAGGGGAAATTATCGGACGCGGCACGTGGTACGACAAAACGGCCACGGAGCTCTTGGAAAGAGAGCGAAAGCTCGGCAGAAGCATCAATCTCGTCCGGACCGAAATGGGCATCGGCATTTCAGGCATCCCGCATATTGGTCATATCGGAGATGCCTCGCGTGCTTTCGCGGTTACACTTGGCGTGCGCACACAGGGGTTCAATTCTGAAATGGTAGCGTTTGCTGACGATAAGGATGGCTTGCGAAAGGTTCCAGTAGGGCTTCCGGTCGAATTAGAGAAATATTTAGGCTTCCCAGTCAGAGCTATTCCAGACTCATTCAAGTGTCATGAAAGCTTCGCGGAGCATATGATTAATCTTCTTTTGGAAGCCTTTGATAGGTGCGGAATTGAGTACAGCCTAATATGCGCTGACGAGTCTTACCGAAAGGGCGTTTTCAACAAAGAAATAGAGATAATACTCCGTAACTCCAAAAAAGTCGGAGAACTAATCAGAGAAGAAATCGGGCAAGAAAAGTTTGAGGAAAAACTGCCTTATTTTGCGGTCTGCAAAAATTGCGGAAGAATTTACACAACGAGTGCCTACGACTTTAAACCCAAAGAACGCAAAGTGCTCTACCGCTGCGAAGGCATGGAAGTAAAAAACCAGTGGTTCAAGGGATGCGGCTACGAAGGCGAAGCAGACTATGCAAAAGGCGAAGGCAAATTGGCTTGGAAAGTGGAATTTGCCGCACGCTGGAAAGCACTCGATATTAGGTTCGAACCATACGGGAAAGACATCGCCGACTCGGTGAAAATCAACGACCGCATTTGCCGAGACATCTTAGGCTATGAACCGCCCATGCACGCACAGTACGAAATGTTCTTGGACAAGAGTGGTAAAAAAATCTCGAAATCAGCTGGCAACGTGTTCACTCCGCAAGTCTGGTTCCGCTACGGTTCTCCTCAATCGCTTCTTTTGCTGATGTTGAAACGTTTCGTAGGTACACGATCCTTATCAGTGACTGAGATTCCGCAGTACATGAACGAACTGGACGATTTGGAAGATGTTTACTTCGGCAAAACAAGAATACCTGAGGAAAAAGAACTGGCAAAACTCAGAGGATTATACGAATACGTTTGGATGCTTAGCCCACCAAACAAGTCATCTACACACGTGCCCTACAACTTGCTCGTGTTCCTAGCTAAAGTTGCACCGAAAGGCTCCGAAAACGAGTATGTTGGTCAAAAACTAAGAGAATACGGCTACATAGAAGGCAAATTACACAAGGAACATCTTGAGAGGATCGAGTACGCCTTCAACTGGGTTACAGACTTTGAAGAAATAACCGAAACAACTACAAAACTTGGTCCTCAAGAAGTCGAAGCCATAAGAGAACTCATCCAAACGCTGCAAAGAACAGACGACGAGAACGAGATACAGACAGCCATCTTCACAATTGCAAAAACACATGGCTTGAAACCGGCAGATTTCTTCCATGCCCTCTATGCAATACTAATTGGCGCTCTACAAGGACCCAGACTCGGGCCATATATAGTCACGATGGGCAAACAAAACGTAATAAACGCCCTAGACCGAGCCTTGCGAATGCGAAAGAATAACTAAAAGATGCTTTTAATCAGCAATGTTAAATGGATTGCAAACCAAAAGAACTCCAAATGTAGGTAATTTGCTACACCGCGTAATGAAATGTGATGCAGGAACAATTGCATGAGTACGACGAAGTTCCATATGAGAAAATGGGCGATTTTGCTAATAATAGCGGGTGTGCTGGCGCTGTTGCTTTACATGTATTACGTCGTCGGTTTTGGAAGCATTATCTCACGACTTGAGCGGACAAATCTCTACGTTTATGCAGTAGCCTTCTTGACTGCTGTGACGAGCATACTGTTCTTCTCATTAACGTGGCGTAGCCTACTAGCTAACCTTTCTGTAAAAATCAAGGTACATCAAGCGTTACTCTTTACTTATGCAGGAATGTTTGTCGCCTCTCTTGTGCCAGAACCTTCAAACATAACTGCAGACCTCCTGAGTTCATATCTTGCTTCAAAAGTCACTGGGGAGAGTTCTGGAAGAACCACAGCCGCCGCCATAGGAAACAAGACACTCGTAATAATCATTACAGCGGGTAACCTGGTTGCTGGGTTAATACTACTAGTCTTTAACTATTATTTGAATATGGAGATACTTATCTTCATACTGACTGTTCTCCTCTTGCTTGTCACTTCACTCGCTATACTCTTCTACATAAGTACTAGACCGCACGCAAGCAGGAGATTAGTATACGCGGCAATCGATCTCCTCTGCTTCGTTCTGCGAGGCAAGTGGGACGCGGCAAAACTTCGAGCAAAGGCTGACGAATTGTTGAATGCCTTTCATGAAGGAATTCAGATGCTGACTGCGAGACCTATAGCTTTGATTAAGCCTGCATTGTTTTCAATTATTTCATGGGCTTTTGACGTTTCCACCATTTTTCTAGTTTTTACGGCAATCGGCTACCCCGTTTCAGTTGACAAAGTGCTGATAGTGTACGCCTTAACAGGCAGTCTACAATCTATGGGCATATCTTTCCTCGGTGTAACCGAATTGATAACAAGCTTTTTTTGGAATGTTTTAAGCATACCCCTGACAATAAGTTTGACGGCAACGTTACTCACACGGTTCATAACTTTTTGGTTCCGACTATTCATCGGCTACGGTGCCTTCCAATACGCCAGTTTGAAACTTCTATTTAATCAAAACGGGAACAAGATAGAACCGAAAACAATTGACTCGAAGGCAACATGACGAAAGAAGAATTTTGGAGAGAAAAAGCTGTTATATGCCAGACTTGTTCAAACTACTGCTGGCTACTACAAGTTTGAGGGCCCGTAGTCTAGGCACTGTATCTGGATTGGGAGAATTGCCTAGTGTCCCAGTCAAAGTACAGCTAGTACGGATTAGGACGCTGGCCTGCGGAGCCGGTGATCTTGGGTTCAAATCCCAACGGGCCCGCCACCTTTCGGGTTCAAGTCCCACAAATCTTAAATGCCATACGAAGCTTTCTCTAGCATTATGGCTAGCAACGCGCGCCGCAAGGGTTACGCTTCTTTATTCAAAGACGTAAGTGTAAAACGTTGGTATGACAACGTGGCGAGAGGATCTTCTGTCACTGCAGACGTCTACCTGAGGAGACTGGGTTCTTTCTGCCTGCATTTCAGAAAGGCTCCTAAGGATTTGCTGACCCTAAGCGAGAGCGATCTCTACAGTATGATGCTCGACTACGTGTCGTTCATGGAGAAGTCTGGAAAAACAGGCAGCTACATCAAATCTGCACTTAAGGCAGTCAAGTCTTGGCTGACTCACAACGGAAAGGAAGTCAGAAGAAAGATCAAAATCAAGGGCTCAGAGGACACGCCTTCCCTCAAGGACGAGAGAGTCCCCACAAACGAAGAGTTGAAGCGCATATTCCTATCAGGCGACAAAAAGGCCAGAATCACATGCACGCTGATTGCCCATTCGGGTCTAAGGATAGAGACCCTTGGCAATTACATAGGCGCTGATGGATTGAGAATCAGAGACCTGCCCGAGATCAAAGTTCAACAAGAGCTCGTCGACTTTGGCAAGAAGCCAGCGTTACTCATCGTGCGAAAGGAGCTGAGCAAAGCCGGTCACCAATACCTCACATTCCTAAGCGATGAGGGATGTGAATACCTCAAGGACTACTTGGAAGAAAGGATAAGAGAGGGCGAAGAGTTGACGCCGGAATCGCCTCTGGTTACACCAAAGATGACGATGAAACCTTTCATCAGAGCCGTAAACATAGGCGACTTGATAAGAGGAGCGATACGGACAGCCGGCTTCCGCTGGAGGCCCTACGTGCTCAGATCGTACTTCGACACGCAGCTTATGCTGGCCGAATCGAAAGGTCTGGTCTTGCGAGATTACCGACAGTTCTGGATGGGACATAAGGGCGACATTGAAAACCGCTACACAACGAACAAGCAAAGACTTCCAGAGAGCGTAATTGAAGACATGAGAAAAGCGTATGAGAGAAGTCAAGAATATCTACAGTCGACTAAAGTCGAGGAAACAAGCGAGGAAAAGTTGGCCCAGGCCTTTAGGAAGCAACTTCTCTTAGTGGCAGGTTTTACACAGGATGAGATTGACAAGATGGATTTGCCTACCGTGAGTGATGAAGACCTTCAGGAGATTGTTAGGAAGAAACTATTTGGTGCACAGACGAATAATGGCGCCAAACAAAAGGTAGTCAGCGTCGATGAGGCAAATGGTTATTTGGCTCAAGGCTGGGAATACGTCGCAAAGATCTCAGGCAACAAAGTCGTCATCAAAACGGACTCTGCAAGCCCCTAGTTAAAACAAGTGCTCAGAAATCATGGGTGCAAATAACTTAATACTGCACAAGCCATCGTATCACATTCCACCGTAAATCTAAATCCAGCAACTTTAATAGTGTTTTCCAAGATGGGACTTTGCTCTTATTCAAGAAACTGTCTTGGCATGTCAAGGCCTCTTTAGAACGTGATCTTTATGGTTATTTCATCTTTTTCCAGCTGAAGCTACTCCTTGAATCGATCGGCCTGCTCCTTATGAACGGTTGCTCCTACTTCGGAGGTAGAAAAGCTTTCAACAGATTAAACAATCCAATAGCAGAATCTGACAGTGTAGATGAATTTAGGAACATTTATGCACTAATCACGAACCAAAGCTATTACGCCTCAGAGTTTCATAGATATCTCTGAACACCAAAAAATTCTCTCGTTGTCGCGCACTTATTTTCATTTCGTCTATCTCAAAAGAATATTCAGTCTTGGCAACGATCTTTAGAGCTCCTTTCATCTTTAGTGTTTCCAAGCTCTCATAGAGTTCGCTCAAGGTAGTCTCTTTTGGGATCATGCCTTTGAGGCCTGCTATCTGCCCTATTAAGTTGCTTTCAAGTTCGGCTGGGGATGAAGCAGAAACGCGGCTGTTTAGGTATAGTATGATCTGGTTCTCCAGCCAAGCTTTCCTATGCGGCTTGCTCTTTTCGATAGCTTCTTTCAGTAGCTTCCTTTCAGCTTCCTCTCGCTTTTCCCTGACGCCTGCCTTTCTCAGCCAATCTTCCCAATCGATTTGTCCAGTCACTTCTTTGCCATTGAAGACTACTAGCAGAGAGGCTTCAAAATCCAGTTTATCTCTTGCTTCTTTAATTCGATCTCTGAGAGGTCTAGGCTTCTCCATTATTCCAGTTGATTCATGAAATCCACCTTGCTTTTCACTCAAAGCTTCTCCCAAATCATTGAAGAAATTCGCTATTGCAGAAAAAGCGTGCTTTTTTCTCAGTTTCTCAAGGACCGATTTGATTTTGCCTCGGTTTTGATTATCAAGAGATAAGTAGCCATCAATGACAACCCTTTCTTTGGTAAATGGATTGGGAAAGGCCTTAAACAACAGGGAGGCTGGATTAAGCATCGGTATAGCGACGGCACAAGGACCATAAGTAGTGAAAGAAATGCTGGAGGTCTGCAATTCGATTCCTTCAATTTTTTTCAATTCGCTCCGACCTTTTGAAGTAATAACGTACTTCCGTGTTTCGACATCTTTGGTAATGTATTCCTCTTTCTGCAAACACTTAAGATAGTCTGATATGACAGGTTTTGATAATCTTGCCTCCTTCACTATCCCTCCAAAGGGCAAGCCAAAAGGGGCTTTTGCTAATGCTCTGAGGATTTTTTCTTCACCATCACGTAGTATTCCTTTAATCACACCACGACACCTGAAGTTAGGTTAGACCTAACTTAGTTATGTAAGACCTTATAAAAATCTTTGTACGTTTCTTACATGCAAAGTGATGAGACAATGTACGAGTGCTTATTCCGGAAAGAAGGCTCGGCAAGAAAGGAACAGGGTGCACACCCGGGGAGAGTCTGATTATGGCGGCATTCAGAATAAACATTTCTGAGCTAAAGCAGTTTGTGCTGACTAAGGTCTCTAAAGACGCACCGCTTTATTCAGTAATTCTTTGCGAGCCTGATGAAATGAGTATAGCGGAGTTTTTACTTCAGGTCAAGCTTTGGTTGAAACTATCACGAGGGAGACTTACTTGAACATCGACAGTTATGACAGAATCTTTCCACTAAATATGGCGAAACGGACATTTTCTCAATATTATTCCACTATGAAACAGTTCCATGTCAGGTCCAGTGTTGAAACAATGGAGCTCAGACTTAAAAAAGCTAGTGATATGCAACAGAACCTGAACCGGAATTGTTGCAGGCGACCATCCTTTCTCTCCCAAAGGGCCACTGTTTCACGATTCGGACCTCAGGAGTTTTGGAGGAGTTTAAGTTGAGTGATCCCTGCTATTCTAGTTATGGTTACAAATTTACTTTGAAACAGTATGCATACTTGCTTGATCATTTTTATGCCGGAGTGTCTCTCAGAAAGTTAAGGCGAACGTTTAGGGCTCTGTTTGGAACTCCGATCTCTGAGGCTACAATCCTCCGACGAATCATATACTGGATACCACTGATAGAAGAAGCTTTAGCCTATAACATTGAAAAAGGAGGAGACGGCTTCGATTTCCGTTTTGGGGATAGGTGGGAAACCGATGAAACGCACTTCCCCATCAAAAAGGGAGAATTGGTTCTGATGGTAACTCGCGATTTAACGACTGGGTTTGATGTTGGGATCAATATTGGTTTTTCTGTCACCATAGAAGCTGTTAAAGTTGAATTCCAAAACGCAAAACTTACCGCTAAAAAGAGTCCTTCCGAGTTAAGATGTGATGGCTTAAATGTCTATGAACCTGCTGCCCTAGCGGTGTTCGGCTCTGGAACAAAACTTTCAGTATTTAAAAAGAGGATAAAAGAGGAAAAAACGTGGCGATTGAAGGTCATCATAGCGCATTTAAGCCTAGATTCAACGCGATGAAAAGTTTACACAGCGAAGAAAAGTCCCCTATTATAATCCGGGGCGCAGTCATAGATTACAATTTTGTGGAAGTCAGTCCCAGTCTCGTTGATATGACTCCGGCAGAAGCTGCTCTGAACAAAAAACCTATTGACGGTGTGCGAAGTTGGCTTTGGCTTCTGAAACTCGCTGTAGAGTATAAGAATTTGGTGGGTGGAAAAAAGCCCAAGCCTAAGGACCTTCTCGACTACAATTTTGTGAACCCGAGTCCAGCGCAATCTAATATGACACCTACGGAAACGGCTCAGAATAAAAAGCCAATCGATGGAAAACACAGTTGGCTTACCCCAACGCTTTATAGCTTTATTGGAGGGATGTCTCCAACTCGCAACGAGAAAGAGATTCAAAGGTAAAGGAAAAGGAGAAAGCGCGCCGCCGGGGAGAGATTCAACTTTAGATCGATTCTTGGTTTGAGTCCAAACTGGCTTCTATAGGGGTTTTGCCACCGAGGGCAGAATGTGGTCTTCGAGAGTTGTAGTATGATTTAAACCCGTGGAAAAGTTGGGCTGAAGAAGGCAAGTTGTCAAGTCTTCTGAAACCTCTTATTCGCGTTTTCAAGGTCCCATTTACTCGCTCTACGACGTTGTTATCATTCGGGCCTGTGAAGCGAGCTCTCGGCGTGTGCATTATTCGACAACCATAATCCTTTGTTAGCGCAACACCGTAGCTTTTCAAGCCATCCGTCACGACTTCAATTTCGTCCAATCCATCTCGTGCATTTCTTAACGCTTCCCTTATCACCATTTCAGCATCATCAGCAGCCCGACCGTAAGTCACCTCAGAAGCCAAGAGTATCTTTGTTTTTGCATCCAAGGCATTCCACAGGTAGGCGGGTCTGCCATCTATCTTTATCCCGGTTTCATCGATGTGCCATCGTTTTCCAACATTCAAACTGTGTTCTCTTTCATGCGCTATCATCTTCTTTATCATGCGCCTTATCCAGCGATGTATAGTTGGATAGGAAACATCAAATGAGTGAATACTTTTCATGTGATGTTGTATTGCCCTGAGGGAGAGGCCCTTAAAGTAAAGATCCGCCGAGGCGAGCACTGCGAGAGGATTGCCTTTTAGACCCTTGCTGTCGCCCTTGTCCTCGAATTTGTGATTGCAGTCTTTGCACTGGTATCTCTGGGCTGCGAATTCTTTATGTGGACTTAGACCTTTTCGTATTAGGTGGTTCGAATTGCATTTAGGGCATCTAATCTCTTCTGACTGATAATTTGCCATAAGCATGTATGGCAATCGGCTCAGGAAAAGAATGGCGAAAACATGTTTGCACGATTGGCTTCTCTTTTCGTGGTCCTTGCATTCGCAAACCCAGCGTTTTCCGTTCCAGCACACCTTGTACCATTTTTCCAAATCTGACGATCTGACAAGATACGTGTTTTCATCGCTGCGTTTTGTCATATGCCCTTTCGCTACAATTGAGAGCCCTCTCAATTCCCTTCGACTGAACTCTTTCCTGCGCCAATTGCAGCGATCCTCGGCGTTCTTGATACTCCGAGAAGCAAGGTTTGTAGCTCGGCTGTTGCGGATAGCTTTATGAGCTCTTGGTCTCACAGGGATGGCCTCAGCGTTTTGGGTGGTGCTTATAACTCTTGAGTGGATTTTGCTGATGGGTAGATTTGAGGAGTGCTTTGGTTGCAGAGGAGGTCCCTTAATTTTCCCTGATAACCTGTGAGTGCCTCTTCCAGTTTGTTTATCAGTGTTCTGGCCTTTTCACAGTTAGAGAGTGCAGAGTTGTTGCATTTCCGCAGTGTTTCAATCTGACAGTTGATGGTAGCTATTTCGTCAATTGTTCGTCTCAGTTTTCTGAGGTCCAATTTGCTTGCGTTGTCCGCAGTGCCATTGGGTAAAACAGATTGGAAAACCTCGAAAATCTCTCTAGCGGTTCTCCAACCACCTGACTCAACATCCGTTACTGCGATGATAACTTCTTGAGTTACAGACACGTAAAACGGTCTCTGAACTTCGAGGAGGTTTGAAGGATTGTCATACACCAGTATTCCGTAGACAGCACCTTCAGCTTTCATGTGTTCAATTGCTTCCTGTAGGTGGGTGCCGCAGTATTTTTGTCTTCCAGCTTTTCGCTCTACAACAATTTTCTGGCCGAAGCTTTTGCCGTTTATTTCGAGGTGTGGGATGATAACAAGATCCGCCTGTCCTGCTCCTCCCTTCTTTAACGTCTTATCCTTAACAAAAACCTCTTGCCAACTGAGTCTGAGCGTTTCTTCGTTCACGAGACCTTTGCTTACTGGTTTGTTAATTAGCTGATTAATCGTGTCGTTTAGTTCCTTCAAGTCTCTTTGAACAGGTTCCGTAGCGCTAGCAGCTGCTTCTCTTATTGACTTTAGTTCCTCGGTTAGCTGGAAGTTCATTTCGCAGAACTCCTTCTTGACTCCATCGGGAAGTGTTCCAATCAACTCTTCCAGCTTTTCGCTTAGCGAACCCACCATATTGGCAATAATGTCCAATGGCTTTAGCGTGCTAGTGACTTGATCCTGAATACCTCTCAGTAAGTTGTTGATTATCGCCTTGCTGTCTGCGTTAAGCCTCAGTCCTGGAAAGCTTTCCCAAGCAATTTTGCTTAGAGCTATAGCTTGGTCGAGGGTATTGTCATGAAGACGCTGTTGGAGAAATCTGACGCTGGACTCACCGACG
>Ga0187771_10002814_pt1 | contig 12052 bp, 10 predicted proteins | sample 0116_SJ02_MP15_1_FD_133139 | JGI IMG/M metagenome (GOLD analysis project Ga0187771, IMG submission 133139) | Tropical peat soil microbial communities from peatlands in Department of Meta, Colombia - 0116_SJ02_MP15_10_MG | ecosystem: Environmental > Terrestrial > Soil > Wetlands > Peat | place... | reverse complement strand
TTGGCGATGACGCCCTCGTCGACATTCGTCCCGCCGCCGATCTGGGCGAGGACGCCGCGGCCCGCCTCCCTGATATAGTCCTCAAGCTCCGGCCGGGGCTTCCGGGGGTTGAATTCCTTGCGGCCCGTTCCGAGGGCGATCGTGTTGTATCCCGCCGTCATGAAGACCTTTTTCCGGCTCTTTGTCATGGCTTGTCCTCTCAGTCGAAGTAGCCGTTGATCGGGCCGTAGGCGTGGTAGAAGCCCGTCAGCAGGACAGTGTTCACATCCTCCTCGCGGGCCGCGACGCCGTCCTTAACCAGGCCCAGCCCGATCTCATGGGATTTCCGTCCGTAGCGTTTCGCGAGGTCGCCACCGAGCGTGCCCATCGCCTTGAGCTCGCGGAAGTAGCCATCGAGGAAGGCGCCGCGCTCGCTCATCTGGATGACGGCTTTCCACGGCTTGAAGGCCGACGGCGGGGGGCCGAGCCGCTCATCGCACCTCGGCGTGATGTCCGCGAAGGGCAGGTAGGCCTTTTTATCGGGATCGAAGACGCCGGCCGGCCGGCCCTTCTCGTATTTCAGGAGGCCGTCCTTCTGGGACCCATCGGGGAACTGGCCGCCCCGGACGCCGAGGGAGATCAGCCGGTCGATTAGGGGGCTCCGCAAGCCGCCCCCGGCGAGGCGCTCACTCATCACACCGAGGATGCTTTGGCAGACGTCCAGACCGACGTAGTCGACGAGCTGGAAGATCCCCATCGGGCGGACGAGGAAGTCCTGGCTGACCTTGTTGACCGCGTACACGGCCCCGGCGAAGCCGAACTCCGCGGCGAGCCGCTCGACCTCAGAGACGGCGAAGAGCGCGTCCCGCATGAAGTGCCCGTTCCCGATGAATCCGGCGACGTCCCGCGAGGGGACAACGGTCTTGCGGAGCTTCTTGGCGAACTCTCCCGCGAACTCCGCCAGCTCGGGAACGGTGGCCTGCGCCCGGATGAGCTCGACGAGCTTCTGGACGGCCGGGGGGTTGTAAAAGTGGAAGCCGATGATGCGTCCGTCGAGACCCACGCGGTCGTTGAGCTCGGAGATGGGGATGGACGAGGTATTGGTCAAGAACCAGGCGTCCGGCCGTCCATGGGCCTTGACCTGGGACAGGATCTGGACCTTGAGGTCGGGGTTTTCATTGACGGCCTCAAACACGAGCTTGGCGTCGTAGGCGGCCTCGAGCCGGGTCGAGGGCCGGACGACGGACAGGACGTCCGCGACGTACTGCCGGATCACCTCCTCGTTCTCGACGAGGTCGGCGCGGCTCTCGTAGGCTTTGCGTAGCCAGACGGTCTTTTTCTCCGCCGCCCGCCGGGCCTGGTCGGAGACGTACTTCAGGAGCCCCTCGAGGGCCGGCCCGACGACGTCCACGGCGTGGAGCGTGAATTCTGGCGGGGCCGCGCCCGAATCCAGGCGCAGGTCCGCTATCTCCAGGGCCGCGAGCAGGACGATGCCACTGCCCATCTTGCCGGCGGCCCCCAGGACCGCGACGTTTTCCATTCGATCGGCGTAGGCCATGGCTTTCTCCTCCGCGGTCATTCCGGCCACTTCGGGGCGCGTTTCTCGAGGAAGGCCCGCATCCCTTCGGCCGCTTCGCCCTCGAACAGGGAGCCGAAGGTCTCCGACTCGAGGGCGCACCCGGCCTCGAAGTCCATCAGGAGCCCCCTGCGGGCGACCTGCTTGACGAGCCGGACTGCCTGGGGGCCCTTGGAGGCGATGATCTTGGCCAGCTCGCGGACGGCGGCGAGGAGCTGGTCGGGCCCGACGACCTTCTGGACGAGCCCTATCCGCAGGGCCTCCTCGGCGCCGATCATCTCCCCGGTCAGGAGGAGGTAAAGGGCGTGGCCGAGGCCGATGAGGCGTGGCAGCCTCTGAGTCGCGGCGTACCCGGGGATGACGCCCAGGTTGACCTCGGGCTGTCCGAACTTGGCCGTGGCGCTCGCGATCCGGATGTCGCAGGCCATGGCGAGTTCGCACCCTCCGCCGAGGGCGAAGCCGTTCACTGCGGCGATGACGGGCTTGGGGAAAAGCTCCAGGCTCCGGAAAGTCTTCTGGCCGGCGCCCGAAAACTCCCGGCCCTCGCTCCGCGTCTTCGTGACCATCTCGGCGATGTCGGCCCCCGCGGCGAAGGCCTTCCCCTCGCCCGTGATAATGAGGACCTTGACGTCCCGGCGCCCGCCGAGCTCAGCGAGCAGAGTATCCATCTCCTGGAAGAACCGGGAGTTGAGGGCATTGAGCGCCTGGGGCCGTGAGATCGTGACCGTCGCGATCCCATCAGTGATGACGGATTTCAGGACTTCGTATTCCATGATGAAACTCCTCAATCGGTCAGGAGCGACCGAGCGATGACGAGGCGCTGGATCTCGGAGGTCCCCTCGTAGATCTCCGTGATCCTCTGGTCCCGGTAGAGCCGCTCGACCTTGTAATCCTTCATGAACCCGTAGCCGCCGTGGATCTGGAGGGCCTTGTGGCAGACGCGGTGGGACATCTCGGAGGCGAAGAGCTTGGCGATCGCCGCTTCCTTCGTGAACCTCTTCTGCCCGGAGTCCTTCATCCAGGCGGCGCGGAACAGCATCGTCTTGGCGACCTCGACATCGACGGACATGTCGGCCAGCATGAACTGCAGGGCCTCGAAGTCCGCCAGGGGCTTGCCGAACTGCTCCCTCTGCTTGGCGTAACGGACCGATTCCTCCAGAGCGCCCTCCGCGATGCCGACCGCCTGGGCGGCGATCCCGATGCGTCCGCAGTCGAGCGTCGCGAGGGCGACGTTCAGGCCGCGGTTCTCCTGGCCGAGGAGACTTGAGGCCGGGATCCGGCAGTCCGTGAACACCATCTCCGTCGTGCTCGAGCTGCGGATGCCCAGCTTGTTTTCGTGCTTGCCCACGGCGAACCCCGGGGCCTCCTTGGGGACGAGGCAGGCCGAGATCCCCTTGGCGCCCTTTTCCCTGTCCGTGCTGAAGAAGGCGATGATGACGTCGGCGAAGGCGCCGTTCGTGGTGAAGTTCTTCGTGCCGTTGAGGACGAAATGGTCTCCGTCGCGGACCGCGGTCGCCCGGAGCGCGCCCGGGTCGCTGCCGGCGCCCGCTTCGGTCAGGGAGAAGCAGCCCAGCCATTCGCCCGACGCCAGGTTGGGCAGGTATTTCTTTTTCTGCTCCTCGCTCCCGAACATCATGATGGCGTCGTTGACCAGGGAATTCTGGACGGAGACGCCCACGGCCGTCCCCGCGTCCACCTTGCTGAGCTCCACCATGACGCCGGCGTAGGCGACCGCTCCGATCCCGGTCCCGCCGTACTCCTCGGGAACCGTCATCCCCAGATAACCCAGCTCTCCCAGCGCCTTGAGCGCGGCGATGTTGGGCTCCTGCTTGGCATCCAGTTCCTCGGCCATGGGGGCGAGCTCCTTTTCGGCGAACTTCTTCGCCCCGTCGATGGCCATCCGCTGCTCTTCGGTCAGCTCAAAATCCATGGTTTCATGTCCTCCTTGGGTCGTTCATCCGCAATGCGCGGCGTGCCACTTCCGGATGTATGCCACGATCTCGCCAAGGTCGTCCCCCGGCCCGAAGACTCGTTCGACGCCGATCCTCTTCAGCTTCGCCTGGTCCTTGGTGGGGATGATCCCCCCGCCGGTCAGGAGACGGTCGCCCAGGCCGTTCTTCTCCATGAGCTCCCGCACGCGGCGGAAGTTGGGCATGTGAGCCCCGGACAGGATGGAGAGCCCGATGACATCGGCGTCCTCCTCGACCGCGGCCCGGACGATCGACTCCGGCGTCTGCTGCAGCCCCAAGTATACGACCTCCATGCCGGCCTCGACCAGGGCGCGGGCCACGACCTTGGCGCCGCGATCATGGCCGTCCAGCCCCGGCTTGGCGATGATGACTTTGATTTTCGGACTCGCCATCTTTGCCCCCTCGCTCGCGGATTTCTAATAAAACGGCTGCTCCCTGTATTCCCCGAAGACTTCGGTCAGGGCCCGGCTGATCTCGCCGACGGTGGCGTAGGCCCGGGCCGCGTCCAGCAGAAGGGGGATCACGTTGCCGGTCCCCGCGGCCGCCTTTTCCAGCGCCGCCAGCCGGTCACGGACGGCGACGTTATCCCGCCGCGCCCGGACTTCGCGCAGGCGCCGGAGCTGGTCCCGCTCGACGGACGCGTCGATCTCGAGGACGGGGATCTCCAGCGACTGTCCCGCATTGATGAAATCGTTGACGCCGACGACGATCTTTCTCTTCCGGGAGAGGGCCATCTGGTATTCGTAGGCGGCCCGCGTGATCTCCCTCTGGAAGAACCCCTGCTCGATGGCCCGCACGACGCCCCCCAGCTCGTCGATCCGGCGGAAATAGCTTTCCGCCTCCTCCTCCAGCTCGTTGGTCAGCTTCTCGACGTAGTAGGAGCCGCCCAGCGGATCGATGACGTTGGGCGCGCCGCTCTCGTAGGCGATGACCTGCTGGGTCCGCAGCGCGATCTCCACCGCCTTTTCCGACGGCAGGGCCAGGGCCTCGTCCATGGAGTTCGTATGGAGGCTCTGGCAGCCGCCCAGGACGCCGGCCAGCGCCTCCAGCGCGGTGCGGACGACGTTGATCTCCGGCTGCTGGGCGGTTAGGCTGCAGCCCGCGGTCTGGACGTGGAAACGGCACAGCCACGACCGGGGACTCTTGGCCTTGTATTTGTCCTTCAAGGCGCGCGCCCAGATCCTCCGGGCGGCGCGGAGCTTCGCAATCTCCTCGAAGAAGTCCATGTGGGCGTTGAAGAAGAACGACAGCCGGGGCGCGAATTCGTCGACGTCCATCCCGGCCTTGAGGGCGTGCTCGACGTAGGCGAACCCGTCCGCCAGCGTGAAGGCCAGCTCCTGGGCCGCCGTCGACCCGGCCTCGCGGATGTGATAGCCGCTGATCGAGACCGTGTTCCACTGCGGGACGTTCGCGGCGCAGAAGGCCATGAGGTCCGTGATCAGCCGGAGGTGGGGTTCGGGCGGGAAGATCCACTCTTTCTGGGCGATGTACTCCTTCAGGATGTCGTTCTGGAGCGTGCCCCGCAGCCGGGCCAGGGGGATGCGCCGCTTTTCGGCGTTCGCCAGAAACATGGCGAAGATCCAGGCGGCGGGGGCGTTGATGGTCATGGACGTCGAGACCCTGTCCAGGGGGATGCCGCTGAAGAGGCGCTCCATGTCGTCGAGTGAGTCCACGGCCACGCCCGTCTTGCCGACCTCGCCGAGCGAGAGGGGATCGTCCGAATCGCGCCCGTAGAGGGTCGGGTTGTCGAAGGCGACGGACAGGCCTGTTTGCCCCTTGGCGAGGAGGAATTTGTAGCGCTCGTTGGTCTGCTCGGGCGTGCCCATGCCGGAGAACTGGCGCATCGTCCACAGTTTGCCCCGGTACATGGACGGATGGATGCCGCGCGTGAAGGGATAGTCCCCGGGGTAACCGAGGGAGACGTCGGGGTCGAAGTTCCCGAGGTCTTCCGGCGTGTAGAGCGGCCGGAGAAGCCGCCCGGAGATCGAGGAGAAGTCCGCCTCGCGCAGGCCGGACTTGCGGGAGCTCTCTTTCCAGCGTTGTTTATTGGTCTTAGTCATGGCGGGCCTTTTCCGAGGTGGGGATGAATCGGATGCGGGAACAGAGCCGACGGATGAACGGATAGGGGGACCGGCGGCCGTCGAGGAGCCTGGAGGACACGGCGCGGATCTCGTCGTCGGCCTTCGTCAGGGACGCGAACCTCCGCCACAGGTCCCGCTGGACGGAGGCCCGGATCTCCTCCTCCATCCGCGCCCGCCGGTTTTCCCGGTGCTCGCCCGACTCGACGAGCCCGCGGATCCGGCGTTCCGTCTCCTCGTAGAGTTCGTCCATCCCCCGGTCCTGGACGGCAGCGGCCGTCAGGATCGGAGGCGTCGTCCCGTCCTTCTGGCGGGCGCTGATGTCGAACAGGAAATGGAGCGAGTCCACGAGGGCGTCCGCTCCAGCGAGGTCGGACTTATTGACCAGGAAGATGTTCGCGGCCTCGAGGATCCCCGCCTTGAGCGCCTGGATGACGTCGCCCGTGCCGGGTTGAAGAACGAGGATGACGAGATCGGAGCAGGTCAGGACGTCGAGCTCGGCCTGGCCGACGCCGACGGTTTCGATTAGGATCCTGTCCATGCCGAAGGCGTCGAAGATGTCGGCGACGTGCGGGGCTGCGGGAGACAGGCCGCCGTGCCCCTCCCGCGAGGCCAGGGACCGGATGAAGATGCGGCCGTCGCGGTCCAGGCCCTGCATGCGTACGCGGTCGCCGAGGAAGGCTCCGCCAGTGAAGGGGCTCGACGGGTCGACGGCGATGACTCCGACTGAGTGTCCCTTATCCATTGCCCGGCGGGCCAGGGCGGCGGTCACGGTGCTCTTCCCGACCCCCGGAGGGCCCGTGATCCCGATCCGGATCGCGCCCTTCTGGAGAGGGATCAGCCGGTCGCGGATGCCGGGGACGAGCTCTGGGTGGTTCTCGACGGCGGTGATCAGACGGGCGCAGGCCTGGCGCCGTCCCTCGAGAAAATCGTCCCAGAGCTCCGGAGCGATGGAAGCTCCGGCTGTCCGGCCGGGACGCGAAGACCTTTTCCGCTGGCGGGGTTCAGAAATCATTTTTCCCTGACGGGCCATGCGACGGGCACCGAGGAGCAAATATATCGCCCTGTGCTGCCCGTGTCAAGGAATCGGGGGACGCCCGGAAACGGGTTTTCTCAGGTTGGGCAGATGCCGGGCTGACGGCGCCATGGCCAGCCCTCCCCGGGCGGTGCACCGGAGCTCGACCGGGAGCATCTTTCCGGACGCGAACGCGGCGTCGATCGTCTCATCGAGAGGGATCGGATTGCGGTATCCTCCCAGGACGAGATCCGCGCACACGAAGGCGCTCGCGGCGGCTACGGCGTTTCGGGTATGGCAGGGGATCTCGCACATTCCCTGGACGAGGTCGCAGACCGAGCCCATGGTGTTCTGGAAGGAGACCGCCGCGGCGTCGGCGGCCTGCCGGGCGCTCCCACCCGCCGCTTCGATGACGGCGGCCGCGGCCATGGCTCCGGCCGCGCCGATCTCGACCTGGCATCCCGCCACCTCGGCGGCGAAGGTGGCGCATTGCGCGACCACGAGGCCCACGGCCCCGGCGGCCGCAAGCGAACGGACGACCGTTTCTCCCGGGATCCTCCACTCTTCGGCCAGAGTGACCATGACGCCGGGAAGGACGCCGGCGGAACCGCCCGTCGGGGCCGCGCAGACGACGCCCATGCTGTTCGAGACGTGCAGCGCCGCGAGGGCGCGGACGGCGGCCCGCGTGTGCAGGCCGGCGGACGGGAGACGGCCGGACCTCGCCGCTTCCCAGATCCTGTGGGCCGTCGGCCGCAGCAGCTGCATGCGGATTCCCCGGTTTCCGAGGCCGTTCTCGACAGATCCCCTCATGATCGCGAAGCGGCGCCGCAGTTCCCGCGCGACCGCCGCTTCCGAGATGTCGAGGAGGGCGCTCTCATAGGCGAGGCCCGCTTGTCCTATCGACCAGCCATTCCGGCCCGCGAGGCGGACGATCTCCGAGGCCGGGTCGAAGCGCGCGCGGCCCTTCTGGACGAAATAGACCGGGGCCGCCGTGCGACATTTCCTGACGCCGGGCCGGGCCGCCCATTCCGCGAGCTCAGGCGAAGGTGGCGGTTCCGTGAGGCGGAGGGACAGGAGCTGTCCGCCGCCCCTCTCCCGCCAGGACGGCCTTCCGAGGAGCGTCCGGCGCTTCCGGAGTTCATCCTCCAGGGCCGCTCGCGCGCCCCGCTCCGTCCAGATGAGGACTTCATACGCTTTGCCGTCGATGCGGACGGGCCAGCCGTCGAGGGCCGTGATCAGGAAAGATCCTCCGCCGACCGATTCGGCCCGGGCCGAGAGCGTTCCCCCCTTCGCGGCTTCCAGGCGGACATCGACGGTGTTCGGATGGCCGGCCCCCGGGATCGGCGCGACCGTGAAGCCGAGCCGGAGGCCTTGTCTCCGGGCCTCGACCAGCGCCCTCCCGAAGCGGCGGTCGGTAATCGGCCAGCCCATCAATCCGGCGGCCAAGGCCAGGTCCACGCCCTGCTGCCGGAAGGTCCGGGCGTACGACCCGGACGGGTCGAACGTGAATACCGCCTGGACCGCCTCGCCGCCCAGGAGATCCCGGAGGGTCCGTCCGATATGATAGGAGCCGGCCGTGTGCGAGCTCGAGGGGCCCCGCATCACGGGTCCGAGGACGTCGTTCAGGATGCTCGGGCTTTCCAAGGTCTCGCTCCCGCAGCGGGCGCGGCTTCCGACTCCTTTATATTAAAGGAGAAGGGACGCGCCGGCGCCCCTCACGGGCCTGGCGCCCGGCGGCACGGGGGAGCTTATATCACAGGGAAAACCCGGCGTCAAACCGGCCGCCCGCGCCTATTTTCTTTTACCGCCTTTTTGGTTATGATGGGGCCGGAGAGGGAGATTGGACAAGGACAGGTTCGTCAAGATCGGCCTCGGCACGATCGTGGTTTTCCTGCTGGGCGTCTTCCTGAAGCTGGCCAAGCCCGTCCTCGTCCCCTTCTTCCTGGCTCTCTTCCTCTCCTTCGCCCTTTCGCCCGTCCTCGATTTCCTGGCCCGGCGGAAGATCCCGAAGGCCGTGGCCGTCGCGGCTATCCTCCTGCTGACGTTCGTCCTCCTCTACCTGATAGGCGTCCTCTTTTATTCGAGCGGCAAAACGCTTGCGGCGGAGCTTCCCTCCTACAGCGAGATGATGAAGTCGATCCTGGAAGGCCTGGATCAGACGATCCAGAACGCGCGGCTCAAGGCCGAGGTCGTGAACTGGATCAACAGCCTGAACGCCCAGAAGGTGGGGGGGCTGATTCTGTCGACCCTCGGGCCGTTCGTCTCCTTCGTCACGGAGCTCCTGATCGTCTTTGTTTTCATGATCTTCATCCTGGCCGGCCGGGGGCGCATGGAGAAAAAGATCGCCCGAGCGTTATCCACGGAGCAGGCCACGTCGGTCGCCCGGGAGCTGAGAGAGATCGACCGCCAGATCCAGAGGTATCTGGCGGTCAAGACGTTCGTCTCCCTCCTCGTCGGCGTCCTGACTCTCGTCGTCCTCGCCGCATTCGGGCTGCCCTTCGCCGTCGTGTTCGGCGTCCTGGCCTTTCTCCTGAATTACATTCCGAACCTCGGCTCGATCATCGCCGCGGCCCTGCCGGTTCTTCTGGCAGCGTTCTATTTCGCCTCCTTCGGCCCGGCGGTCGTGATTCTCGTCATCCTGATGGCGGTCCATATGGTCGTCGGGAACTTCGTAGAGCCGCGACTCCTGGGAAAGGGGCTGGGGCTCAGCCCGCTCCTCGTCTTCTTTTCCCTCTTCTTCGGGGCTTGGCTCTGGGGGATCCCGGGGATGATCCTCTCGGTCCCCATTCTGGCGGTCTTCAAGATCATCTTCAGCAACGTCCCGTCCCTGCGGATTTTCGAAGCGATGATGAGCTAGCGGCGCTCCGGCGTCCGGGCGCGCCTTACCGGTCGAGCCCCAGGCGGTCAATCATCTGCTCCAGGCGGAGATCGATCTTCGCCGCGGCCGCTTTGAAGGCGTCGTAGTCGAGACCGACGGGGTCCTCGATGTCCCATCCGAACAGCCTGTCCCCGGGGATGACTTTCAGCTCCCTGAGCCGGCAGTAGATCGCAAGATCCATGGCCACGATGTAATCAAACGACGGGAGGTCGTAATCGCTGATGTTCCTGGCCACATGGCTCGAGATGTCCCGGGCGTAGATGATCTTCATGACCATGACCGCTTCGTCGGCCGGCGGGCCTCCGGCCGCGGCGATGCCGGCGCTCGCGGCGTCGACCCTGTCGCCCAGGCGAAGCCGGGCCAGCTCAGAGGCCATCGGGCTCCGGCAGATGTTGCCGTAGCAGACGAAGAGGATTCTCGCTTTTTTTGGCCGGGGCGTCGGGTCCATAGGCCTGATTCGCTCCGGTCCGCTCATCTCTGCCTGGCCGCGGCGCTGTCAGCGGCCACGTCCTTGGCCTTCTCGTACAGGAAGGCAGCCAGGATATACCTCTCGGCCGACTCGGGGACGGAATTCTGCCGGGCGAGCCCGTCGGCCGCGGCCTCATCTTCCTGGGCGCGGTTGTAGAGCCAGGCGTCCGTGGACTCGGGCCGCACGGCTTCGGCTTCTGCCTGGGCCGCTTTCGTCAGCCCCTGGAGAGCGGCCAGGCACTGGGCGTCGGTTCCGCCCTGAAGGCTGAGCCTGTACACCTTGCTCAGGATGCCGTACAGGATCCGGGCGCTGGCGAAGTCGTTCTTCTGGTAGCTGTCGAGGGCGTCTTTCTCCTTCTCGGAAGCGATCCAGAAGAGGAGGTTCGGGCCGGACTTCCGGGTCGCCGCTTCCGCGTTCTTCCGGGCCTCTTCGGTATCGGCCTTGGCCCGGTCGGCTCTCTCCTTTTCATTGATCTCCGCCAGGAGCTTCCGCATTTCGGACTCGCCCTTGGTATAACTCTTCCGGGAGGCATCGACCTTGCCGGCATCCCGGAGTTTCCGGGCCTCCTCGATCCGGCCCCGGATGCTGTCCAGGAGGCCGGCGAAGGAAGAACCCGCCGGGATCTTGCCTTTAAGAGCGTTCAGGAACTGTTCGGCCTGGGCGGTGTTTTTTTCCTCGAGGGCCGATTGGAGTTCTTTGCCGAACGAGGCGATCAGGGCCCCGATGTCCGCGGCGTTCGACAGGTCGGGGACCGCCGTCGCCCCGGCCTTTGTCTGGGTTGGCGCCTCGGAGGCCCGGCCGGAAACGGCGGGGGCCTGAGGCGGTGCCTGCGGCGGCGCGGCCGGCTCGAGCGCCGCTCCCCTCGACGGCCTCCGGAACTCGGTCGCGATGCGCCGGGAATTCAGGGTGATGATCCCGGCGACGATCAGGGCCGCTGCCAGGAGTACCGGGATGAGGAGTTTGCGGAGCGCGAATTTGACCGTGATCTCCCGCCCCGTCGCGGGCCTGCGGCTGATCGTCGCCTGGCGCGGCGCTGGGAGTCCCCGGGCCAGGCCGTCGAGATCGGCCAGAATGTCCTCCGCTCTCTGATAGCGGTCTTCCTGCCTCTTTTTGAGGCACCGCAGGATCACCCGGCTGAATCCTTCCGAGACCTGGGCGTTGGCCTCCTTCGGGTCGGGGGCCGGCTCGCTCCGGTGCTTGAGCACGATGCTCAGGGGCGTTTCTCCCTCGAAGGGCAGACGGCCCGTCACCATCTCGTAGAGGATGACGCCGAGGGAATAGATGTCGCTGCGGTGGTCAACCCCCTTGGCCTCGGCCTGCTCCGGGGCCATGTACTCTGGCGTCCCGATGATGACGCCGGTCGCGGTGATGCCCCGCGCGTGAAGCGAGCGGGCGATGCCGAAATCCATGATCTTGGCGTTGCCGTCCTGGTCGATCATGATGTTCTGGGGCTTGAGGTCCCGGTGGATGACGCCCAGGCGGTGAGCCTCGGCCAGTCCCTCGGCGATCTGCCGGGCGAGGTCCACGGCCTTCTCCTCGTTCAGGTGCCCGGATCTGCGGATGAAGCTCTTGAGATCCTCCCCCGGGACGAACTCCATGGAGATGTAGACGAGCAGGCCCTCTTCGTTGATGTCGTACATCCGGCAGACGTGGCGGTGGGCGACCTTACGGGAGAGCCGCATCTCGTTCCGGAACCGCTCGATGACCCCGGGATCTGAGGCGATCTCCGGCTTAAGGAGCTTGAGAGCCACGGTTTCCCGGATCTTGGTGTCAAAGGCCTTGTAGACCGTCCCCATCCCGCCTCGGCCGACCTCCTCGATGATCTCGAAGCGGCCGGCGAATGTCGTTCCCCTCTCGAGCCCGCGGGCGGAGGTCGGGTAGGTCATCGTCGCCGAGACTGGCTCGCGGGAGGCCGCCGTCCCGAGCTCGCGACCGCACTGGCCGCAGAAACGCGTGTCATCGGGATTGTCGAACTGGCAATTCGGACATATCATCGCGGCGGCCCGCCTCTTAAGCCTAACAATAACAGCCCGCCGGGGAAATTTCAAACCCCTTCTTATGTACGCGCCGGGCGCCGCTTTGGTTTC
>Ga0187771_10002813_pt1 | contig 12056 bp, 11 predicted proteins | sample 0116_SJ02_MP15_1_FD_133139 | JGI IMG/M metagenome (GOLD analysis project Ga0187771, IMG submission 133139) | Tropical peat soil microbial communities from peatlands in Department of Meta, Colombia - 0116_SJ02_MP15_10_MG | ecosystem: Environmental > Terrestrial > Soil > Wetlands > Peat | place... | reverse complement strand
TCACGGGCAAGGAATACCAGATGCTCGAGCTGCTCTCCCTGCGCAAAGGGACGACGCTCACCAAGGAGATGTTCCTCAACCATCTCTACGGCGGCATGGACGAACCGGAGCTGAAAATCATCGACGTGTTCATCTGCAAGCTGCGCAAGAAGCTCGCCAACGCCTCCGACGGCAAGAACTACATCGAGACGGTGTGGGGCCGCGGCTACGTGCTGCGCGAGCCCTCTGACATGGATGAGCGCATCCCGGCTTAAGACGCTGCGCATTGATGAAATACAAAAACCCCGCCGCGAGGCGGGGTTTTTTCATCGGGTCTCGAAATCCGATCGCAACGCTTGGCTAACTGAGCACGGCCTCGGGGTGGTGACGGAAGAACTCAATCTGATCCTTCACCCGAAGCTTTTGCCGCTTCAGGTCCACAATGGCGAGATCGTCGATCGAGCTGTGGCGCATGGCCTCGGCGATCTCTTCATCGAGAAGTTTGTGCCGCCGTTCCAAGTCGCCCAACTGAACCTGTATCATGGGGATAGCCTCCGTCTGACTTCGCGGGTCCAGCGTCAGAAATGCGGCGTGCGAGATCATTGACCCAGGTCAAGGCGCGGCCTTTGCCGCCCGCCATATCGCCCGCCCGCGCAAAGCTGCGTGCGAGCCAGCGCAAGGCAGCGCGATGAATATCCTGAATTTTCAGCTTGCGATGGACGCAAAAAAACGCGCCGGGAGGGGCTAATTTGGGCTTCGCCTCACTGCTGTAGCCCCGGAGCCGCTCCCGGCGTGTTCGTTTGTATGTGTGCCGCTACGTCAATGCCCAAACGCCTGCATTGGCGGTCTATGCGGCTTCACAACCCGGTGGTCCCATACGAGCCCTCCGTATTCACGACAAGCACGCTAGCAGTCGCGCCGAAATCGGCATTGACCGGAATCAATGCCCATTGCGCCAGACTGTGAAAGGGGCTGCGCGCGGCAGGGTCGACCAGCGCACGGAGCGGATGTCCGCATCATCCCCTGCCCGTCAATGCCGTGCCGGACGCGGAAAAGCGCCTATCGTTTGACGGCGAATTTGAGCACGTTGCTCGCCGGCGCCGGTTTTGCCGCCGGCGTGTTCAGCACATAAAGCCCACGCTTATCGGGCATCGGCTTGAACGCGTCGGTCAGCCCGACCACGGTCTCGGCCGCGCCCAGGATCAGAAAGCCATCCGACGGCATCTGCCGCGCGAGGCGGTTGAGCACGTCGATCTTGGTCGGCTGATCGAAGTAGATCAGCACGTTGCGGCAGAACACCAGGTCGAAATGACCGAGCGGCGAGAAATCGTTGAGCAGATTGAGCGGCCGGAACTGCACCATGGCGCGGATCTCGGGCGCGATCTGCCAGGTCTCGCCCACCTGCGCGAAGAATTTCACCAGGCTCTGGATCGGCAGTCCGCGCTGCACCTCGAACTGGTTGTAAATGCCCGCCTTAGCCCTCGCCAGGACCTCGTTGGAAATATCGGTGGCGAGAATATCCACTTTCCAGCCGGCCAGCGCGGCGCCGAGGCCCTTCAGGTTCATCGCCAGCGAATAAGGCTCCTGCCCCGTGGCGCAAGCGGTGCACCAGATGCGGATGCGTTTCTCGCGCGCACGCGCCGCCATGAGCGCCGGCATGATGGTCGAGCAGAAATGCTCGAACGGCACCTTGTCGCGGAAGAAGAACGACTCGTTGGTGGTCATCGCCTCGACCACTTCGACCGTGAGCGGCACGGCGGCGGCGTTCCTCAACTTCGCCAAAAGCTCGGTGAGGCCGCCGAGCCCATGCTTGCGCGCGACCGGCAGTAGACGGCTTTCAGCGAGGTATTGCTTTTCCGCCGACAGCACCAGACCAGAGCGCTGGCGCAAGAACTGGCGCAGATAATCGAAATCCTGCGGCGTCATGCGCGCTCTCCGGCGAAAAGGCGCACCAGCCGCGGCGCGATTTCAGCAAGTGGAAGCACGACCGAGCAGAGACCGGCATGCGCGACCTGCCCAGGCATGCCCCACACCACGCTCGAGGCCTCGTCTTGCGCCAGGATGCAGCCGCCGGCGGCGGCGATCGCCTGCGCGCCGCGCAGACCGTCGGCGCCCATGCCGGTGAGCACGAGGCCGAGCACCCAGTGGTGCCAGACCTCGGCGGCCGACGCGAACAGCGGGTCGACCGCCGGCTTGCAGAAATTCACCGGCGGACCGTCGTCGAGCGCGATCACGGCGGTGCCATCGCGCCGCTTCACCGACATATGCCGGCCGCCGGGCGCGAGATAGATAGTGCCGGCATTGATCTCCTCGCCGTCTTGTCCCTCGCGCACCGGCCGCTTGGCGATGCGGGCGAGATGCTCGGCCATGATGGTGGTGAAGGTGGGCGGCATGTGCTGAGTGATGAGCACCGGGGCGCGGTCGAGCACGCCGTCGATCTTGCCGACGATAGCGTTGAGCGCCTGCGGGCCGCCGGTCGAAGCGCCGATCACCAGTACGCCCGGCGGCGTCGCCGGCAGCGGGCGCAAGACAATCGGCTGCGCGGCGCCATGCCGCGCCGCGCGCAGATTGATGTGCGGCGCGGGCGCCGCCTCCAAGCCGCGCAGCCGTGGCGGGCCCGGCCGCGTGCGCTTGGCGCGCAGGCCGAGTTGGCGGACCTTCTCGATCAACTCGCGGCGAAAGGCGGGCGAGCCGGTGACCTCGCGATTGCTGGCCGGCTTCGGGATGTAGTCGGCAGCGCCGAGCGCAAGTGCCTTCAGGCTGATCTCGGCGTTGCGCCGCGTCAGCGTGGAGGCCATGATCACGACGAGATCGCGCCGCTTTTCCAGCAGCAGCGGCAGCGCGGCGATGCCGTCGAGGTCTGGCATATCGACGTCGAGAAGGACGACGTCGGGATCGGCGCGCTCGACCTGGTTGACGGCCTCGCGGCCGGTGCGCAGCGAGGCGACGACTTCAAGGTCCGGCTCGGCTTCGACCCAGCGCGCAAACAACCCGCGCACGACCACCGCGTCATCGACGATCATGACGCGGGTGCGCCGCTCGCTCGCGCTGCTGGAGGATGTGGGGGCGACGACGACGTTCATCGGACTTGGACGCCTTGACTGACCTGTTACCGCGAGCGCGAGGCCAGTCAGATCAGTCCGACTTCCTGGAACTTGGCCTCCACGATCTCTTTGTCGAACGGCTTCATGATGTACTCGTTGGCGCCGGCGTGCAGCGCGCGCGCGATGTGGGCGACATCGTTCTCGGTGGTGCAGAACACGACCTTTGGGGCGTCGCCGCCCGGCAGGCGGCGCAGCAAGCGGAGGAATTCGTAGCCGTCCATTTTCGGCATGTTCCAGTCGAGCAGGATCGCGTCCGGCAGATGACGCCGGCAGGCGTCGAGCGCCTGTTCGCCGTCCTCGGCTTCCACGATGTCGAATTCGAGCCCTTCGAGAATTCGCCGCGCCACCTTGCGGATGACGCTGGAGTCGTCAACGACCAAACACGTTTTCATCGCACACCCTCGCTAGTCCCATCCTATGATCCAATCGATATTTCTGCTTCACGACTTATCTCAGGCCGCCATCGTGTTCGCATCGGTATCGAGCACGCGCTCGACATCGACAACGATGAGCAACTGTCCATCCAGGCGGTGGATGCCGGCCGACACCCGCGCCAACCACCGGTCGAGATTGATCGGATTGGGCTCCCGCGCGGCCTCGTCGAGCTTGAGCACCTCGCCCATGCTGTCGATCAACAGCCCGTAGGATTCGCCGCGCGATTCCACGCCGATTGCCATCGCAGCGTCGTCGTTCGTGCGCTCGCCGAGCCCGAACCGGCGACGCAGGTCGATCAGCGTGACGATGCGGCCGCGCAGATTGAGCACGCCGGCGATTTCCGGCGGCGCCAGCGGCACGCGCGTCAACCGTTCCGGAATGAACACATCCTGCACGTGCACAATCGGCAGCCCGAACAACTGACCGCCGATCATGGCGGTGACGTATTCGGTGAGGTTCTGCTGGGCGGTGTCTGTGCTCATCTTGTGCTCATCAGGCGGCGCGGCCCAGTTCCGTTTGTTCTTTGAGCGCGGCGATCAGCCCTTGTCGGTCGAACTTGGCGACATAATCGTGGAAGCCGGCCGCGCGGCCGCGCTCGACCGCCTCGGCCGACACCACCGAGGACAGCGCGATGACCGGCAGCTCGGCGGTGAGCGGGTCCTCGCGCAGGCATTCGGCGAGCTCGAAACCGCTCATCTCCGGCATCTCGATGTCGGTGACCACCACGTCAAAGGTGCGCCCGTCCTTGATGAGCGCGAGCGCGGCGGGCGCCGAGGCTGCGGCGGTGACCTCGTAGCCGACCGCCTGCAGCACCGGCGTCAACATGTTGCGGAAGAACGGGGAATCGTCGACCAGCAGCAGCGCAGGCCGTGTCACGCGTTTGGCCACATCCTTCTTGCGGAACCAGTCCTCGAAGGCGAGCGGCAGGAAGTGGCCGACATCGATGATCTCGGTCGCCTGCCCCTTGATGATGGAGGAGCCGAGCACGCCGGCCGTGCTACTGCCGACCTGGATGTCGAGCCGGTCCTCGACGATGTCGACGATCTCGTCGACCACCAGCGCCATCGAGCGGGCGCCGTCCGAGAATACCAGGAGCGGCTGCGCACCCTCGGCCTTGACGCGGACGTTCTCGTTCATGCTGACCAGCGGCATCAGCTGGCCGCGGTACTGCACCATGTGGCGGCCGTTCGACAGTTCGATCTTGCGCGCGTCGATTTCCTCGAGGCGCGTGATCAGCGACAGCGGCACCGCCTTGGGCTGGCTCGAGCCGGCGCGGAACAAGAGCAGCGAGGTCATGTTCTCGTCGGCCGCGGCGTGGCGGCTTTCCGCCGCCTCGTCCGCGTCTGCCTGCGCGCTGGCGATGCTGCCGAGCGATTGGGCAACGCCGTTCGGGTCGACGATCATGATCACCGAGCCGTCGCCGAGAATGGTATTGCCGGAGAACAGGGCGATGTGGCGCAGCTTGCTCGACAGCGGTTTCACCACGATTTCCTCGGTGTGGAACACACCGTCCACGACGATGCCGAAGCTCTGGCTGCTGACCTGCGTGACCACGATGAAGCCGCTTTCCACGTCGCCGGGCTCGCTCTCGATGCCGAGCAACTGGCTCAGGCGCGCGAGCGGCAGCAGCTTATCGCGCAGGCGCAGCACCGCGGTGTCCTTGATGCGTTCGACGCGGTGCTCGGAGCCGGCGCGCGCGCGCACCAGCTCGACCACTGCGATCTGCGGGATGGCAAAGCGGTCGCCGCCGGCCTCGACGATAAGCGCGGCGACGATGGCGAGCGTCAGCGGGATCTTGATGGTGAAGCTCGTGCCGACGCCGGCGACCGACTTCACGTCGATAGTGCCGCCGATCTGGTCGATATTGTTGCGCACCACGTCCATGCCGACGCCGCGGCCGGACACGCTGGTTACTTTCGCCGCGGTGGAAACGCCGGGCGCAAAAATGAACTTGTGGATCTGCGCCTCGGTCAGCTTGCCGGCGTCGGCCTCCGCCACCAGGCCCTGCGCGATCGCCTTAGCCTTGATGCGCTCGGTGTCGAGGCCGCGGCCGTCGTCGGCGAGCTGAATGACGATGTGTCCGCCTTCATGATAGGCCGACAGGCGGATGCGCCCATGCTCGGGCTTGCCGGCCGCGCACCGCTCGGTCGGCGTCTCCAGCCCGTGGTCGGCCGAATTCCGCACCATATGGGTGAGCGGATCCTTGATCAGATCGAGCACCTGGCGGTCGAGCTCGGTCTCGGCGCCCTGCATTTCCAGGTCGATCTGCTTGCCGAGCTCGTTCGACAGATCGCGCACAATGCGCGGCAGCTTCTGCCAAGCATTGCCGATCGGCTGCATGCGCGTCTTCATGACGCCTTCCTGCAGTTCGGCGGTGACGCTGGAGAGCCGCTGCAACGGCGCCTTGAATTCGGAATCCTCGTTCCGGCGCACGATCTCCAAGAGTTGATTACGCGTCAGCACCAGCTCCGACACCATGGTCATCAGGTGTTCAAGCGTGTCGACGGTGACGCGGATCGATTGGTTGGGCGCCCGCGCGCCGTCCTCGTCCTTGGCCGGCTCGCTTGGCGCAGGCTTGGCGGACTTCGCGGCGGGTGCCTCGACCGCAGTGGCACGGAAGGCGCGTTCGAGATCGTCGAGCGTGTCCTCGCCCGGCCGCAGTGGTCGTTCGAGCAATTGCGGCGTCAGGGTTCCGATCGTGACTTGCGGCGGCGCGGACGGCGCCGCGGGAAGCCGCTCAACCATGCGCTCGAGATCGGCGATGAGGTCGGCGTCGTCGCCCTCCGGCTCGCGCTGCTCTTGCTCGAGCGACTCCAGAATCTGCTTGATGCGGTCGATGGTGGCGAGAATGAGCGTGACGGCCGCGCCGGTCGCCGGCTGGCCGTCGCGGAACTTGCCCATCAGTGTCTCGGCGGCATGCGCGAGCGCTTCCAGCCGCGGCAGGTTGAGGAAGCCGCAAGTGCCCTTGATGGTATGCACCAGACGGAAGACGTTATCGAGGATCTTGGCGTTGTTGGGATCCTGCTCGAAACGCACGAGCTCGACGTCCACCACGTCGAGACTCTCGTTAGTCTCGGTCACGAATTCCCGCAGCAGCTCGTCCATGAAAAACGCCTTTACCGACAGGCGCTGGCCCGTCCCTCGCTCTCCGTCGGGAGCGCGGTCAGTGTGTCGGTGAAGCGTTTAATTTTGGTTGCGGAAGACGGGACGTTGGCGCGATTTACGCTTCGTTAACCGCGACAAGCACGCGTCACTTCGCGCTCACGACGACTGCATCGCCGTCCATGCCGATCGTGACTTTCACCCCGCTCGCCTGCGCCAACAGGCTCGCATAGAAGGGCTGGATGCGGTGCGCGTCGAGCGGCGTGTCGCCAGCCTCGCCGGCGAGCAAGGCCGGCACCGCCGGCGGCACCTTGGCATTAACCCCGGCGGCGGTGACCTTGAAGCCCATGCTCTCACCCTCCCCGGTCGGGTCGATCGTAAGCCGGCCGCCACGCGGGATGGTCTGCCCGGCGATCAGCAACAGATTGAGCAAGAGCTTGACCCGGTTCTTCGGCAAGAAGGCGCGCGGCAGGTTCCAGGCCACTTTGGTCTTGTCGTCCTCGAAGAAGCCGCGCGTGAGGGTTTCGGCATCGCCGAGATCGATCTGCGCGCCAGCCGAGCCCGCCGCGCCGAAAGCGATGCGGCAGAACTGTAGCTTGGCTGAGGCGGTGCCGGCGCTGCGCTTGATCAGATCGAGGGCGAAGGTCTTGGTCTCCTCGTCTTTCTCCTCGGCCAGCACCTCCAGCCCGTTGACGATGGCGCCCACCGGGCTGATCAAGTCATGGCAGACGCGCGAGCACAGGAGAGCGGCAAGATCGAGTGCTTCGATGGGCGTTCCGGACATAGACGGAGCTCCGCGCGGCGTGCAGGGTGAAAAAATCGGCGAATCGCTGGACGCGCCGGCTTGCCGGCGTGATACACCGCACCGCCGCGACCGCCAAGGAGGGAGCCCGCGCGCCGTGACAGCTGCAATCACCCCGCAACAGGCCGAACAGCTTCTCGATGCGCTGACCGAGATCGTCGCACGCGCGGCAACCGCGACGCTCGCCATACCCTATTCGGCGGTCGAGCGGCGCACGAAAAGCGACCTCTCGCCGGTCACCGCCGCCGACGAAGCCTCGGAGGCTATTATCGTGGAGGGCGTCGCGCGTCTCTTGCCCGGCATCGCCGTGATCGCCGAGGAAAGCGTCGGCCGCTCGGCCGCGGCAGCTCTTGAGCCAAGCTTCATGCTCGTCGACCCGCTCGACGGCACCAAGGAGTTTCTCGCCGGGCGTGACGAATTCACCGTCAATCTCGCCATCATCACGCATGGCGTGCCGGTCACCGGTATCATCGCGGCGCCGGCGCAAGGCTTGCTTTGGCGCGGCGTTGCCGGCGGCAAGGCCGAACGGCTGCGGCTCGGCGCCGGGCCTTGGCAAGCCCGTGATCGCAGCGTCATCCGCACGCGGCCAGCGCCCGAGCGCCTCGTAGCGACGACTTCGCGCAGCCATCTCGACGCTGCGACGGAAGAATTTATTGCGCGCTTGCCGCTGGAGAAGCGTTTCCCCTGCGGCTCGTCGGTGAAATTCTGCTACCTCGCCCAGGGCAATGCCGACGTCTATCCGCGGCTCGCGCCCACCCATGAATGGGATATCGCCGCCGGCTGCGCCATTCTGGCGGCGGCCGGAGGCGCGGTGACGGCGCCAGACGGCAGCGCGCTGCGATTTGGCCAGCGGGCGGAGAAATTTCTCGTCCCTGGCTTCATTGCCTGGGGCGACGCGGCCATGGCTACGAAAAAGCGATAATGCGCGAGCGCTTCAACGCGCGATGGTGCGCATCACCTGCGGCCACTTGCGCGTTGCCCGCTCGATCGTGGCCGCGGGCTCGGCAAGGAAGGCCGCGCGCGCCGCCGTGCTGTAGAAGAGATAAAGCCGCTCGCCATTGATCGCCCAGATCAGCGGGTGGCCGGGCACCGAAGCACCGCGCGCGATTGCCGTCGGATCGTAGCCACCGAAGCGCGGCATATAGACCTCCGGGTGATCGGCAAAGGCCGCCCGGTTGCCCTCATTGGTAAAGCGCCAGACCGCGCCATCGAGACGCAATTCGAGCTTGGGGCGGCCGACTTTCGGCTTGGCGTCGGTGAAATAGGCGACCGGGTCAAAGCCACTGATGGCAAGCCCGGTCAGCGCATTGGTCACCACCGGATCAGCGGGGGCAGCCGGCAGCGCCGGAGAAGCGAAAAATGCCGTAAAAACCGCCACGGCGAGCGCTGCGCCGCAGCCAAGCAGCGACTTCCGTTGTTGCCGTGCTGCAGTCATAGTCCTCGGCGATGGTTGAGCGATTCGGGGCCGCGCGGGGGGCGCTGGCGCCGCCACATTACGGTCACCGGCGTAAGCAACGGGTTAAGTGGGCTTAAGCCTTTCGATCCAATGGAGCATCCGATGCGCGCGACCCTGCGCCTAGCGGTCCTCACTTTCTGTCTCACCGGTTTTGCGGTGGATTTCGCCACCGCGCAAACGCAGCCGGCGCCTCCGCCTCCACCGCCGGCACAGACCCGCGGCACCTTCAAGCCCGATGAGATTATCCATGCAGGGCATCGTTTCTTCGGCACGGTATCGCGCGGCCTGGCCGAGGTCGTTCAGGAAGCCTTCAGCCGCTGGGGTGAGCCCAACGGCTATGTGCTCGGGCAGGAAGGCAGCGGCGCCATCGTGGTCGGGCTGCGCTATGGCGACGGCAAGCTCTACACCAAGAACGCCGGCGACCGCCGCGTGTTCTGGGAAGGCCCTTCGGTCGGGTTCGACTACGGCGGCGAAGGCGCCCGTACCATGATGCTGGTCTATAACCTACCATCCACCGACGCGATCTATCAGCGCTTCGCCGGCATCGAGGGGTCGGCGTATTTCATCGGCGGCTTCGGCTTCACCGCGCTCGCCTCCGGGCACATCATCGTGGTGCCGATCCGCTCTGGCGTGGGCCTCCGGCTCGGCGCCAATGTCGGTTATCTCAAATTTACGCCGCGGGCGACCTGGAATCCGTTCTGACGCGCCGCCTTCATTAAGATTGGCTAGAGGTGGCTGGGACGAAAGGCCCGGCTTCGGGTTAGTGTACGGGTGAGTAGGAGACGTCGGCCATGATCGAAGCGGTCATGTATTTCGGGATCGGCTTTCTGGTCGCGGCCCTGCTGGGTCTCGTCATCGTCCCGCTGGTGCATAGCCGCGCCGTGCGTCTGACCATGCGCCGGCTAGAAGCGGCGACACCGCTGTCGATGGCGGAAATTCAGGCCGACAAGGATCAGCTGCGCGCCGAATTCGCCATGTCGACGCGGCGCCTGGAAATGAGCGTCGAGCAGCTCAAGGCCAAGACCACCAGCCAGCTCGCCGAACTGGGCAAGAAGGGCGACGCCATCAACCGGCTCAAACTGGAGCTGGGCGAGAAGACCGCCGCCATTTTCGCGCTGGAGGCGCGCGACAAAGCGCTGCGCGACCAATTGCGCGCGACCGAGGAAGAAGTCGCCGCCAAGACCAGCATCATGCACGAGGCCGAGCGCACGCTGTCCGACAAGGAAGCCGAGCTCGCCAAGCTGATCGGCGCGCTCGACGAGCGCTCGGCACAGGCTGCATCGCAAAAAACCGAAATCGACGCGCTCAAGAGCGAAGTGGAGACGCTGAAGACGCGGCTCACCGCCGCGAGCAGCGAGCTCAAGGCGGTGGAAGGCCGCCGCGACGCCGAGCGGGTCGAGCTCAAAGCCGCAACGCAAGACCTCGCCGAAGAACGCGCCCGCGCCGAGGTGCTCAGCCGCCGCGTCGCCGAGCTCGAGCAGCAATTGGCGGTGCAGACCAAGGAAGCCGAAATGCTCGGTCAGCGCGCACAGGATCTGGAAGGCCGCCTCGGCGAGCACATGCGCCTGCTCAATCAAAGCGAATTCGAGCTCAACCAGACGCGCAACGAACTGCTCGCCACGCGCAAGAACGAGAACGACCTGGGCTCCGCCCTCGCCGAACTGCGCGACCGCGCGAGCGCCGCCATCGACCAATTCAAGGGCGAGAAGGCCGCGCTGCAAACCGACATCGCGCGCATCACCGATGAGCGCGACCGGCTGGCGCGCGATCTGGCCGCGATGAAGCGCGAGGCGGAGGAAGTCTGGGCGGCCGAGCGGGTGGAGAACGCGCTTCTGCGCGAGCGCATCAACGACGTCGCCGCTGAAGTGGCGCGTATGGCCTCGGCGCTGGAAGGACCGAACTCGCCGATCGACGCCATCCTGGCGGCGGAAGGCGCACGCGACCGCGCGATGCCTGAGGGCACCGCCGAGCTCGCCGAGCCGGCCGCGGGCAATGGCGATCTCGCCGACCGCATTCGCGCGCTGCAGGGCCACGCCTCGCGCGTGCCGCGCGGCAACAAGCCACCGACCCACAATTAGCCGCTCAACTTGACACGCCTTCGGGCCGCTCCTTATATCGCCCGACCGTCACGACCGGGCGCTTAGCTCAGCGGGAGAGCGTTCCCTTCACACGGGAGAGGTCGTAGGTTCAATCCCTACAGCGCCCACCATTGCTAAATTCATCTACCACATGGCAAATTTCAACTTTCAATGATTGCCGCCGTTTTTTTCGCGCCCATGAAATGGGCCAAAAATATGCTGATAGTGATGCATCACTCCGCATGACCAAATGTCTGATAGGATTACATTGCTATGGGACGAGCTGAACCAATACGCCAATGCTCAGGCACGACACGAATAACGATGATGCTCGGCGCACTGAACCTCGCAACGTGCTCGGCGAGCCGCTCGATGTCTGCTCAATCGCACCGATGACGGGGTTTTATCGCGACGGCCGCTGCAACACGGGCCGGGAGGATGTTGACAGCCACACGGTCTGTGCCGTGATGACTGCTGCGTTTCTCGACTTTTCCAAATCTCGGGGCAATGATCTTTCCACACCGATGCCGGACCTTGGCTTTCCCGGACTCAAGCCAGGCGACCGTTGGTGTCTATGTGCACCTCGGTGGCAGGAGGCATTTGAAGCAAATCAAGCGCCTCGCGTAGTCTTGCGCGCCACTCATGAGGGCGCATGGCATATTGCTCGCTCGCTGACCTCAAACGCTTTGCTGTAGATTTGCCTGATCTGAAGCTTCTTCGTTACCGGTGACTGAAAATCACGGTGTCGGTGGTTCGATTCCGGGTAGCGTCTAGATTCTTTCGCGCATTTTGATCAGGCGACGGCTCCGGTTTGGTGGCTTTGCAGCTGATAGAGCGGCTGCATGTTCATGTATCGTTTGGTCGACCATGCGGATCCGGCGATGTAACGTAATCGCTCGGCGGCAAGGTTGAGACAGGACTGGCCATCCGGAAATGCACTAACAACGCGCGTTCGGCGTCGGATCTCTCGCATGATCCGCTCGAGTGGGTTGTTCGTCCGTATCTTCTGCCAGTGAATGTCGGAAAAGGCGTAGTAGGTCAGGGCCTCTCCGGGACTGCCTGCTCGACGAGATCGGCCGCCTTGCTCATCTTGCCGGCTC
>Ga0187771_10002812_pt1 | contig 12059 bp, 11 predicted proteins | sample 0116_SJ02_MP15_1_FD_133139 | JGI IMG/M metagenome (GOLD analysis project Ga0187771, IMG submission 133139) | Tropical peat soil microbial communities from peatlands in Department of Meta, Colombia - 0116_SJ02_MP15_10_MG | ecosystem: Environmental > Terrestrial > Soil > Wetlands > Peat | place... | reverse complement strand
AAGGCCCTGCTCCGCGGTCGCGCTCGCGCGCTTGAGCCCCGCACCGCCAAAAAGCGCGCGCTTGCGGAACGCCTCGAGCAGGCGGGCCCAGTCGAGCATCTGCGCACATATCCAACTCTTCTGCTCGAGGAAGTCCTGGTTTATGAGCGCGACCCAGCGCGACGGAAAGTCGAGCGACACCAGCGCGCATTCCTGAAGGAAGGTATAGAGCTGCGCGCAGGCGGCCTCGATCTCCGGCGCTTGCGGATGCGCATCGAGTTCGGTCCACGGCGCGTCGATCGCCGGCACCCAGCGCCGCGATTTGTCCTCTTCGTAGAGATCGGCCACGTTGTCGGACCACACGTCGGACTTGCGATTGACCAGGTAACCCATGTCGGGCAGCTTGCCCACCTTTTCGCTCCCGCGCGCGACCATCGACTGGCTGGTGCGCACGTTCTCGGGAATCGCGCTGTAGCCATAACTCCCGATGTCGAGATCCTGATAGGTGAGGCCGCGGCGGTAGTCGCCCGGCTTGCCCTTGATCCTCTCGGTCCTGGCGTCATACCAGCGCAGGCTCAGGTTGCCCTGCATCACCTGGTTGGCCGCCTCGAGGATCGTCTGGTCCTCGGTGTAATCCTTGTCGGCGTAGAATGCCATGTGTGATTGCGCCTCAGACCTTGATTCCGGCGGCCTCGGCTGCGGCCCGCCCCATCTCGAACATTCGGTAGAGCTTGGATCGCTCCTTGCGCTCGGGCATCCCGCATTTGTCCAGCCGTTCGAAATGCTCCTGCATCTGCTTGAGCTGGAACATCGAGGTAATCTTGATGCCCTCGGCAATGTTCTCCTTGGTGAGCCCGCCGCCGGCGAGGATGATGAACGACTCGGTCAATTCGGTTGCCGCGGCTCCGGCGAATGAGATGTTCTCGGCTTCGTCGAGATGTGCGTGCAGGACCTCGCGCTTCTGCGGGAAGTTGTCGAGCACCCACTTGAAGTGCTGCATCCCGTAGCCGACGTGCCGCGCCTCATCCTGCATCACGAGGCGGAAGATTTTCTTGTCGACGTCGGTGGGCGAAGTGTAATCGCTGAAGCGGAACATGGTGAGCACGTTGCCCTCGGCCACCAGGTGCAGCGCAACCGACATCTCGCTGAATGAGTCCGCGTCGCGCAGGTGCTTGAGCGCCATCTCGTTCATCGGGCTGGCCTGCATCAGGCCCCATCCGGTAGTCAGCGCGCGCTTGCGGAATACTTCGGCGTGCCGCGCTTCGTCCATCGCCTGCGAAGCGATGAACGACTTGACCTCGACGAATTCCGGGTTGAGCCGCGGCAGCCACATCGCCGGCGTGTCGGTCGCGATCATCTCGACTTCGGTCAGGAAGGTCATAAGCTGCGACAGCGCCTTTCCGGTCGCCTCGGGCAGCTCGACGCCCTCCAGGCGATCCCACGGGATGTCAGTGGTGGCGTTCCACTGGCGCGTGACCGCTTCCTCGTAATAGCTGTCGGTGTTGAATGCCCACAGCTCGCTCTTGCGCGAAACCCACGGCTGCGCATCGGGCACGCCCTCGGGGATCTCGGCGCCGCGCGGCGCGTAGGAGCGGTTGGAGCGCACCTTCTCCGGCACCGCGGAGAAGCCGTAACCGCCCAGGTCGAGATCGCGATAGATCAGTCCGCGGCGCGGATTCGCCTGGTGCGGCTTGACCTTCTCGGTCGCGGCGTTCATCCACGACAGGTCCAGCTCGCCCGTCCGCATCGTGTATAGCCACTTGTCGATAAAGTCCTTGTCATCCAGAAAGTTTCGGGTTGAGAGATAAGACATTGTCCGGCCGCCTCCGCGCTTAGCTGAAGCTGAGGTCGAGCTTGCTCGACAGATCGAAGAATTCCTGGATCGACTCCATGAACCGGTAAAGCTTGTCGTGGCCGTCGGGGTCGTCGTACACGACCTTCAGGCGCTCGCCGAAATGGGTGAGCGAGTTGATGTCGTGGCCCGCGTTGGCCTCGCCGTTGCGGCGGATATTTTCGAGCATATCGCGCCAGACGGGCTCATCGCCCTCGATCAGGAAATCGATACTCTTTAGATCGATCGCGTCGACCTCGCGGACGTTCTTCAGGTCGAAAACTTCGAATTCGAGGATAAAGTTGCGGGCGCGGCCGTTCGCGCCGACTCGGACTCCGAAGGTGGTGTCGAAAAACCCCAGGCGGCGGAAACGTTCCTGGTTCGCCGTCATTTGCGTCTTGAGCGCCTCGAAGTAATCGGTAGACGGAAATGCGATCGTCATAAGCAACTCGACCCCGAAAGGTTGTTGTCGCTTTGATGTTACGGTCGAAGCATCAGATCACGCAATGCAAAATAATCGAGATGGTGCGTCAGCCTTCGACCGGCGTTGAAATTATTCCGGCAATCGCCTTCATCCCAGGCAGAATCCAACCGAAGCGTTGCGGCCTCTAATCAGCGTGTTTACCAGGCCGCGGGGGATTGTGCTTGACCCGTTCTCCGGCTCAGGCTCGGAAAATCATCGTTGCGCTAACTCTCGCAGGCGATGTACTCACCACGATATGAAAATCCGTCATTATGGCGCACTCGCGGTGGCGATTATTTTTATTCTAGCGGTCGCGGGCCTCGCCGCGCTCGACAGGGAGGGCCCGTCGCACGCTGACGTAGTTCTGCCCGGCGGAATCCCAGGTACTCTCTATCTCCCGGGCGCAGGGAATGTTTTTTTCGGGATGCCGCAGCAGCAACGCGCTCCCGCAGTGGTGCTGATTCACGGCTTTACCGCGGACCGGGAGATAATGAGCGTCCTCGCGCGATGGATCGCGCAAAACGGTTATGCGGTGCTGACCATCGACGTGCGCGGACACGGCGCGAACCGCAACCCTTTCGGGGGCGGGTCTCCAAGCTCGGGGCTGCGGGCCGATGTCAAAGCGGCGGTCGATTTCATGCGCGGGTCGGACCGTGTGGACGGTTCCCGCATCGTCGTGATGGGACATTCGATGGGTGCGGGCGCGGCTTTGGACTACGCCGCGAACGATCCCGGTTTGCAAGCGTCGGTGATGATCTCCGGCGGATGGAACCTCGGCCCGGTCCGGCCGAGGAATGCGCTGTTCATTTTTGCCCAGAACGATCCCGACTTCATCCGCGAAAGCTCCAGCTCGATTGCGGCGCATCTGGCGGGCGTTCCCGCAATTGAGCTGGGGAAAATCTACGGGGATTTCGCGCAGGGAACCGCGCTTGAAGTGATACAGGTTCCGGGCGTCAATCACGTGCAGATCATCACCTCGAAAGAAGCCGCCAGGTCCATCGTGAAATGGCTCGACAGCGTGTTTGCAATGCCCCGAACCGCGAGCATCACGCTGTCCGACCCTCGGGTGCGCGTCGCGGGCATCGCGGGGATCCTTTTCCTCATCCTGCTGGTTCCGATCGGACGAATTGCGGGCTCGATTGGGACCGAGTGGGCCGAGCGGCCCGCAGGCGCGGAAGCTTGGATCGGGCTTGCGATACTGGCGGGCGCGCTTGCGGCGGTGATGCCGCTGATTGCCAATGACGTCCCCGCCGCGTTCCTGTCATTGGTCATCGGCGACATCGAGGTATCGTGGCTGGCTTCGGCTGGGATCGTCGCGATCGCCGTGCTGCTGATTTGGGGACGGCTCGAATGGACCAGGTTCGGCGCCGGCACTTTACAGACCGTGCTTGCCGCAACGCTCGCGATTGCGACCATCTATGTGAGCCAGAACTCATATTCAGTAACGTTCCATCGGTTGGCGTTCACTCCGGAGCGTCTGGTGGCCTGGATTTTCGCCGTCGCGATGACGCTTCCATTCTGGCTGGGATTCGAATTCCTGGTTCGGCGCGGCACGGTGCTGATGTCCACCCTCCTCGGATCGCTGGGACGGGTAATTATCATTGTCTTGCTGTTTGCAGGCGTGCTTGTGGGGATTTTTCCCCGCGTGCTGTTCCTGATCGTCCCAATCATCGTGGGCCAGTTTATTGCGTTGGAAATCCTTGCAGCATCGGCGTACAGCACCTCGCGCAACCTGTTTCTGATCGCGTTGATGGAATCGGCATGGTTCGCCTGGTTTCTTGCGGCAACCAATCCGATCACTTTCATGCTGTAGCGCGACGCAAGTTGGACTGCGTGCTATCGGCAGCCGGCGAGCGGTTGATGCGAGCGCGCCAGGATGGGCCCTGATGAGCGTCGACCCTTTGACGCAGTTGATGCGGGTTGATCAGACTGGTCCAACAAGTTGCCGGTGGGAGAAACGAAATGAGTAAACTCTACGACGCTATCGATGATGGCTTGGAGCGGTTCATCCGTGCGCAGCGGATGTTCTTCGTTGCGACCGCGCCGCTCGATTCCAGCGGCCACATAAATCTCTCCCCCAAGGGGCTCGACAGCTTTCGCATCCTCGATCAGAAAACGGTGGCCTACCTTGACCTGACCGGGAGCGGCGTCGAAACGATCGCGCACCTGCGCGAGAATGGCAGAATCGTCATCATGTTTTGCGCCTTCGAGGGTGCGCCGAAGATTCTGCGGTTGTATGGCCGTGGCGAGGCAGTCGGTTCGGATGATCCCCGCTTTGACGCTCTAGCGAAGCTTTTTCCGCAGATGCCGGGTGTACGCTCAGTGCTCGTTGTGTCGCTGGAAAGGATCGCCGATTCATGCGGCTACGGCGTACCTCTCTATCGGTTTGAGGGCGAGCGCAAGCAACTGTTGGAATGGGCTCGGCACAAGAGCCCGGCCGGCGTGGCTCAGTACCGATCCGAGAAGAATCGGGTCAGCATCGATGGACTTCCCGGGCTGGAAGGGGTCAGCTTGACCAACGACCGTCTCGCCCCGACAACTGTCCAGAGAGGACGAAGGCAGTAATCAATTCGGCAGCCGCGTGCGTAAATTCCCACCTTGGAGCACGCTGGCTGCTTCGGCGCTCATTCTGGCGATTTCCGGTGCCAGGGGCCTTTCTGGCGCGGGCAAGTATTCTCCAACCCGTCATTACTAAGGTTTTTCCGGGTTGTATCCGGCGAGCCTGAGCCATCGTCTTACAGGTAGAGGTAAATGGCAATGAGGCGCAAGACTTTAACAATATTGGCGGCGCCTCTTCTGGCGCTTGGGATGCTGGCGCTTCAGGGGTGCTATGACTTACGGCCTGGGTATGGCTACGGCGGATACTCCATGTATGAACCCGGCTATGTGGGTGCCTGGCCGGGTGGTCCGGTCTGGTGGGGTGGCCCAGACTGGGTTCACGGCTGGCAGCACGACTATGCCTGGGGTCCAGGTTTCCATGAACATGGATTCGCTGGACATGAGTTCGCCGGACACGGCTACGGCGGACCCCGCGGCGGACACGGATTCGGTGGCAAGTCGTCGTTTGCTGGCGGCCGCTCATTCAGTGGAGGCGGGCATTCGTCCGGCAGTGGACACGCCTCGGGTGGTGCGCACGCATCCCGCGGTGGCGGCGGACACGGCGGGGCCGGGCGCGGTTGACCGCACCCGCGTCGTAAGTGTCTATCGTCATGATGACCCGTAAGCGGCCGTCCGGCGCAGGACGGAATACGCCGGCCACCACCTAGACGCCGTCGCGCAGCGGGATTCGTACGCCCTTATCGAGCCTGAGCCGTCCGAATCCGGCACTCCTCCTTGAGCCGGAATTTCCATTTTCACGCTTCGCGGCACAAATGCTTTCGCAGGTCGCTTCTAGTGCCGTTTGACGTTTCGTTTGGGTCTAGTATGCCGGTAATCTTGGCGAAGGTGTTGCCCCCGTCGCCATTCACCCCCCCCCAAGGTCGCGAGTCCCGAGTGAGTGGTTAGCGACTGCGTCTAATAATGGCCTCCGCGCGGCACGCACCTTCCCGGCACACTTGGGGGCAAATTGGGCTGCGAGAGATCGCAGACCTCGGAATACTTGCAGTCGCTGTCCAACGCGCAACCCATGCCTCCGCGCTGGCAGTACCCACCCATGCATCGGTCGGGCCCGGGCGGGCAGTCAGAGTCCTGAGTGCAGGCCTGCGCCCGAGCGAGGCCGAGGGGATCTATAGCCATCAGAGGCGGGGCTGCGCATTGCCACTTCAGAGTCCCATCGGGCTGCCTCTGCGGAGCTGACATTTGGCCCTGCGGACAGAGCGGTCCGAGCGAGTGGTTCGGCGCCTGAGCACCACGAAGCAGAGAAAGGCAAACAACGGCGATTGAAAGCGGAATCATCGAATAACGCATAAACGACTCTCTTCTTCCAGCCGGCGGTGAAGCGCAGGTAGCGCATACCGTCCGGCTGCCAGGTGCCACGCGACAATCGATCGGAGTTCACCCCCAACGGCGAAACTAACCGGAGGGCGTTGTAGGTATAGGCCACCGTCACCCCGTTGGGCAGCGTCAGCGTGGTGCGCCGGTTCGAGTTGTCGTAGCTGAAGCCGACGCTCGAACTCCCCTGGGTGATGCCGGTCAGCCGGTTCGCGTTGTCCCAGGTGTAGGAGACCGCCGGTTGCCCGACTACCGTCATCGTGGTCCGCTGGTGCAAGCACGCTGGATAACCTGAAGGCGGCGTATATTCCGTCGATTTCCGTAGTTCAATCCCGACTTCGGCGAACTCCGTATGAGATCTAATCTGGGGAAGGAGTGACGCGGGAGTTGTGCTCATTTCATAGTTATTTGCCGAATGCCAATAGAGGCGGCAGAGTTGCGGGAAATCGCAAGTAGCTCACAGCCGTATGAACTACCGATTTCGATCATGGTCCAGCCCTGGCAAGTTATTTCCTCAATTTGCCGGCTTAGAAGGTTTCCGCGGTCGTCTCATCATAGCGCCACAACTTCTTGACCGCATCGGCCGATATGGTCCCCCCTTCGTGGACGGCCAGATCAAAGATAATATTGCCTTCGAGAATGTTGTCTGCTCGAAGTCGCACCAAACCGGGAGCAGTTATCTCGTACTGAAGCCCGTCAACGGTTTGGCAGTAGATTGTCAGTTGCCTTTTATCAGGCGAAATGACCAAACCCAGAAAGCGACCGTCGTGGAAGCTTGGATTCCTGACAACTCCACTATCGTCCCTTAAAATATCCATCGATAGCTGTTCCTTGATTAAACATTGCGTCACGGCGCATTCCCCGGAGGAGGGGTCTCCAGGCTCGAGAGGCCTGGCAGGTCCTCGGTCTTCGTCACTCGGCGGACCTCACCGCCGAGCGGCTGACGCGAGCCAGGCTGCCGCTTGAGTGGCTTGATCAGCGAAGCGCCCTAGGAATCGGCCCTGGCGGCTCCCGGAATTCGGCCCATTGCTCCCGTGCCACCGAAAAATCTGGCGCGGGAGAGAAATCGCGGATCTACGCGCATCCTGGCCGAATATCTGCCTTCTCCGGTGCCACGCAATCTCAAAATGGGCGGGCAAACGCGCGGATTTCGAGCGATTCTCCGATGACCGTGAAAAATCGCCGACTCGTTGGCGGAGGGTGCAGTCCGATGCGAGGCGGTCTCTTTTATAACGGCGATTGGTAGGCCCTGGTTGACAAGGCGGTTGACACTATCGGGCGGTTGACAAGCGGCGGTTGACGGCCCGACTGGTTGACAAGCGGCGACGATACGGTCGTTGGAATCAAACCACGTTCTCCTAATGGTTCGCGCCTTCGAAAACGCGACATTCAAACCGCGCGCGGTGATAGCTAAAATCGCAAGAATTCCGCTCCCTTCAAGTCCTAGCGATAATTTTTGGGGAGGACACGTCTCTGCTGGCTTAAAAGTGCGAGCCTTTTAACCAGCTGCCCTGAAGCCGGCGCGTTGCATCGCGCGCGAGCACTCACGCAGCCTGTTCGTGGAACTTCAGATCGAAGCGAGCTGCGAGTTCGTACGCTTCTCTGATTTTCGTATCATCTGTGCTGGAGATTGAAAGCGAAGTGTCATCCAGTTCGATGCAATCCCCGTTGGGCGCCACCAGGTACCCCCCTAACTGGCACGCAATTATCAAAAGAAGGAAAGCCCAGATAAGGGTGTTCTCGGCGTGGTCCCGCTTCGTCCGAGTGTCGTAGTCTTGCCGGTCATACGGGCTGGACTCAAATAGATGCCCGGGCGCGTCGATGATGTGCCTGTTCTCGTCGCACGCCCGCCGCAGCGACTCAAATAAGATTGTTGGGTCTGGCTGATAGGTCGCCCAATTCGTGAGCCACAACATCCGCTCGCAGCCGTTCGGCAACCAGTCGACAAGCTGAGTGCAAAGGCGGCCCAGATCGGATATGCCGAGTTCGAGGTTGGGCAGGAAGAGGCACCGTCTCTTCAGCGCGCCCTGCGGAAATGAAATGTGGCGATACTTGCCGATTTTGATGCCAGCAGCGGCGAACCAAGCTTCAGATTCAGTGTCCGTTAAACATCTCATGGGGTACACCGCTCCTCCCGCGAACCCATGCCTCGAGAGAGCCGCTAGATCGCGAGTACGTCGGCTCCAGTCAGAACGCTAAAATTGGTAGCCCTGCACCTCCGGTAAGTATTATTACTCCGCCAATAATGATGACGCCCCCGCCAATAATGATCATCTTCTCGCCAGATGATGGACCTTCATTGTCCGACGGAGGGTGTGCCTCATCAGGAGTAATCGGATTTCCGTTTTCGTCGTACCGTTGCGGCGGCTCGCCCCCACCGTACGCCTTCCAATAAGGGTTCTTGCCGGGTCCGGGCGACGGCGAGTAGGTGCATTCTCGTCTTGGTCCTTTGGGCTGTTTTGGACCGATGAAAACGCCTCCGCGCTCGCTCTGGGGATTTGGAGACCAAGTCCACGGTCCTCCTGGAATGTTTGGTGGTGGGTAAGGGACGCCAAGCGGCGGGGCCCAACCTAAGGGATCGATCCACGTGGCGGGGTTGTTACGCACATAAGCGTAGAGATTGGCGTCGCCACCGCCAAAGCCAATCGGATCTTGGGCGACGAACCTCTCGAAAGTCGGGCTGTAGTAGCGCCCGCGATAGTAGTACAGCCCGGTGCCATCGTTGTCACGGCCGGTGAACTGGAATGGGTTGCCGCTCGAGGTGCCGGAGGCGGTCGCGTTGCCGAACGGCTCGTAGTTGTACGAAGTCTGAATCGTCCCGGTCGGATCCGTGAGCGCAAGCGTGCTCCCGAGCGCATCGGTAAGATAGCTGTTGGTGCCCGACGCGTCGGCGCGCTGGAAGTATTCATCGATCCCCAGCCCGGTCAGCATGTCTGCGGTTGGGGTTCCGGCCTGTAGCTCCTGCACAGGGTTGAGCCCGTCGTACAGGAATTGGGTCGCCGTTCCGTTAATCGTTTTGCTCGCGCGCCGCCCGAACGGATCGTAAACGAAAGCCGCGCTGTTCGCGCCGGCGATTCCACTCAGATGGTTGCGCGCGTCCCAGGTGTAGGTATTGGTCCCGTCGTTGAGCAGATTGCCATTGGCGTCGTATGCCAACGCGATCCCATTGAAGGCGGTCATCTCGTTGGCGGCGTTGAAGGTGTTGGCGGTCACAGGCTGCGGCAGGTTGGTCTGCGCGAGGCTGCCGGTCTTCTCAACCACGTGGCCATCCGCATCGTACGAATACTCGAGGTCTCCGACCGGATTTCCCGATAGCCGCCAGGTCATCGCGCTTGGCCGTGAGTCATTGTCGTAACTATACGCGAGCACGATCCCATTGGGCAGCGTGAGCTGGGTTCTCCGATTGGCATTGTCATAAACGAACGAAACCGCCGCGCTTCCCTGCGTAATTCCGGTCAGCCGGTTCGCGTTGTCCCAGGAGTAGGAGACCGCCGGTTGCCCGGCTACCGTCATCGTGGTGCGCCGGTTGGCGTTGTCGTAGGCGTAGCTGACTTCGCCCTGCGGAGTCTGTTCGTCGGTCAGCCGGTCGAGGCCGTCATAGGTACGCGCGATGGTTCCCGCGATCGAGTCCACCGCCTGTCTGAGCCGGTTGCCCCCGCCCCAGTTGTAGTTGATGGTGTCCTGGTAGCTGGCGCCGTTGTAGCCGTAGCCGGCAAACGTGCGCCGGTTCAGTCCGTCATACTGGTACTTGGTGACGTTGCCGTTCCGATCGGTGTGCTGCGTCAGGTTCCCGTTGCCGTCATAGAGCGACATCTCCGCATGGCCAAGCGGATCGGTCCGGCTGTTGAGTCGGTCGGTGATGCTGATCAGCCCGCCATCGGGATCGTCGCGCACCACGTCGATGGTCTTGCGCATTCCCCATCAAACTGGGCTGTAGACGAACCCGGTAATCGTAACTGTCGTGATCACTCGGGAGGCTCTCTGTCAAAGAGGGGATTGGGGAAGATTCTTTTGAACAGCCTGCTCAATCCTCCGCCAACGTAAAACCTAAGGATAAAATACCACTGCATCACGCCGGCCACGCAGAAACTTAGCGCCACGATGAAAAAAGCGGCTGTACTGCAGCTTTCAATGGGGAATGCGTTAACAACCAAGGCCACAGGGACACTGATCGGGAGGCCCCATAGACACATCAAAATAGCCACTTCCCCGCAATCTGTACCGCGGCAGCCTCCGCCCCAACCGCCACAATCTAAGAACACTGCCCTAAGCAAGAACATTTCCACCGCAAGCCAAAGGACTATCGGCAGCCAGAAAAGCATCCGAAGCAACACGCGGCGCATACAATCTCCGGTTAGAAAGCCTACTCGGACGAGTTCGCGCACTGATCTTGACAATAGGCAATGGCTGCAAGGGGGTACAGGTGGCAATTGGCGCCGCCAAAAAGATTCAACAGGCTGTAAGCTGGTGGCGGCTCCACCGCAACTCCTAGCAGGCAATTGTCGACGCAAGGTTTTTTGCTTACCTGTTGGCACGAGTTATTAGGCTTGTCACCTTCAATGCCGCCCGGTACATTAACAAGGCTCTCAGGGAGGTCCTTCTGCCCGTTGTAAGTGGTTAGACCAAAACAATACGTTGCGCCGTCCACCACCACGCATATGAATTGGTGATAAAGGGGCCCGTGCTCCCCCGAAAGACCCTTAATCGGGCGATCACAAATGTAAGCGTCAAGACCGAGCGGATCGGTGAGGGTCACTGGATCGTTAGAGCCATATGCATACACATTTGCGTCGCCGCCGGCGAAGCCAATCGGGTCCTGGCTGACGAACCTCTGGAACATCGGGCTGTAGTATCGAGCCCGGTAGAAGTACAGTCCAACGCCGCCGTTCTCTCGGCCGGTGAACTGGATTGGGTTGCCGCTCGAGGCGCCGGAGACGGTCGCGTTGCCGAATGGTTCGTAGATGTACGAAGTCTGGATCGTCCCGGCCGGATCCGTGAGCGCAAGCGTGCTCCCGATCGTGTCGCTCAGGTAGCTGTTGGTGCCCGACGCGTCGGTCCGCTGGAAGTATTCGTCGATCCCCAGCCCGGTCAGCATGTTTGCGCTTGGGGTTCCCGCCTGTAGCTCCTGCGCAGGGTTAAGCCCGTCGTACAGGAATTGCGTCGCCGTCCCATTAATCGTTTTGCTCGCGCGCCGCCCGAATGGATCGTAAACGAAAGCCGCGCTGTTCGCGCCAGCGATTCCGCTCAGATGGTTGCGCGCGTCCCAGGTGTAGGTGTTCGTGCCGTCGTTGAGCAGATTGCCGTTGGCGTCGTAGGCCAACGTGGTCCCATTGAAGGCGGTCATCTCGTTGGCGGATGAAGCAGTCTGATGCAAGGTGCTCTCCCATAACGGCGGTTGGCGCCTTGTCAACCCCTCAACCGGTTGACACTATGGGGTGGTTGACAAGCGGCGGTTGACAGCCGCGGCGGTTGACAGAGTCTCTCTGGGTTCAAACGACGTTTGTTCTAGGCGCCCTTAGGCTAGAGCACTTAACGGCCTCGGACAGAATCGCAAGCGTGGCTGTGTCCGCCGCTTCGTGCCAGGAATTTGCAATTCGCCACACGCAGGCTCACTCGTCACGCCGGACGAGGTTTTGACGAAGCACAGCCGTCGACGCCGTCCCCTCAAGATCACGAACAACTATGCGGGGTTCAGGCTGAGCGAAGTATTTTTGCGGACTACAGTGGTTCCGCGAGCTTACGCGTGCCGCATATTGATCGCGGCTGACCTTAGAGGGCCGTTCCGCCGCTCAGATGTGTGAAGTGCGATCTATTCGCTTCGAAGTCAAACCAACTCCGGCAAACGGAACCTGAGTT
>Ga0187771_10002811_pt1 | contig 12063 bp, 10 predicted proteins | sample 0116_SJ02_MP15_1_FD_133139 | JGI IMG/M metagenome (GOLD analysis project Ga0187771, IMG submission 133139) | Tropical peat soil microbial communities from peatlands in Department of Meta, Colombia - 0116_SJ02_MP15_10_MG | ecosystem: Environmental > Terrestrial > Soil > Wetlands > Peat | place... | reverse complement strand
GCTGCCTATGAAGGCGACCGGACAGCGCTCCAACGGCTGCATGACCAACTCACACCTCTGCTGACCGATAAGCCGCTCGCCTCGCGTATGCTTTACTGGCGTGGCTTCGCGCTCTGGCGGAAAGGGATGAACGGCCTCAACGAGAATCCCGTACCCAAAGACCTGGAGCGAGATTTCAACCTTGCAATTGCGGACTTCAACGACTCGATCGTCAAAGACCCAGGAAACATCGAATCGAGGATCGGAAAGATTTCTTGCCTCAATTATGTGCTGTCCCTGACCCGGTCAGATCAGATAGACCTTCGCGTGCTGATGCAACAGGTGCTCAGCACATTTCTAAAGCAAGCCCAGTCACAAGCCCCGGATAACCCACGTCTGCTTTGGGTGATCGGTCCCATGCTGTGGTCATCTGCTCCGGGCCGGGGCGGGGGTCAGGAGAAGGCGTTTGACGCCTATAACCGAGGCTTGGCTGCGATCCGCGGCCAGAAACCGCCGAGCGATCCGCTAGAACCCTCGTGGGGAGAGCCCGAACTGCTGGCGAGCCTCGCATGGTCGAGCTTGAACCGAACGACTCCGGAGCTCGATGCAGCCGATCAGCAGGTCCATGCCGCGCTGCAACTTGTACCCAAATGGCATTACGCTCGCGACGTCCTGCTCCCACAGATCGAGGAGGCCAAGGCGAAAGCAAACGCGAAGACTCAGTGATCATCGTTACTTGAATGCTCTGAGACTCTCCATCGCCATGGGCAAGGGCGCCACTCTCCGCGTTCATCGGTGATGATAGGTTCGGTCTTAGCCTTACCGGCGAGAAGGCCGGCAACTTTTCATTGAATTTTTATACACCGCGGTGGCTGCTGTGTCGGTACCGTGATACGTTGCCGAGTACAACCTTGGTGATGCTCTTATCGACGCGCATCGTGACGATGAGGCGGTTGTGCACCTTACCAACGCCATCAAAGTAAAACCGAACGAGCCCGCGCCCTATATCAACCTTGCATTTCTTTTTCGAGAAAACGATCCGCGTAAGGCGGTTGAATACTGCCAGACCGCGTTGGTTGTAAACGCCCACCGGAGTGTCTCGCTGGTGAGACCTGACCGCACGTGGGTGTTCTCCGTGATGTAAATCGGGTCGTCGAAATTGATGAATCCGTTGAACAGGGAATGGCTATAAGCGGCAGCACTGATGGCAGACAAAAGGACACACAGCAGCACAACGTTTTGCCCAGGCGATGCTGGTTTTCCTGTCCCACCAGACGCTGCCTGCTCGCCCCGAGCAATCCGCGGCTTGCGCGTTTCTTTGCGGTTGATTCCTGGGGCCATGGACCTGTTGATACTGCTCGCCTCAATCGAAGAAGTGCCGGCAGAATCGCTTTCGACCAGATACTCTCCGAAATAGAAAAGCTGTGTCAACGAGGAACCGGCCTTCCCTGAGAAGGCCGGTCGTTGTCAAAATGGATTCTGGTTTTTCCCAGAGATTCAAGCAAAACACTGCCCTTACCGACGCGCTTTAATTCACGTTCTGCGTCGTCTGTGCCGACGCTGCACTGTAGTCCGCATCCCCCGCATAGCTCGCCGTCACCACGTCCGCACCCTGCGGCAACGCATTCGTGACGAAGACGGCTATTCCCAACGGCCCGACGTTCCCATTCCCCAGCGGCGTACTGTTATAGCTGAACGTCACCGGCTGCCCTACCGGCAATCCGCCGTTGCTGCTCAGCGTCGCTGTAAACTTTACTGCTTGCCCGTGCTTGGATGGATTCGGCGTTGAACTCAACGTCATCGTAATCTGCGCCTGATTCACCGTCTGCATCAGCGGTGGCGACGTGCTCTTGCCGTCGTTCGAGTCACCGTCGTAGGTTGCCGTAAGCGAATCCACGCCCACGGCCAGTTTGGCTGTGTTTAACGTCGCGGTCCCGGTCGCATCCAACGTGCCTATGCCTAGTAGTGCTCCGCCATTGTAGAAGCTCACCTTCCCGGTGGGCACGTTGCCACCCGCACTAGTCACAACCGCCGTCAGCCCTACCTGTTGACCGTAGTTGGAAGGATTCGGGCTGGAAGACAAAGTGGTAGTGGTCCCGTACGGGTTAACCACCTGCAGCACTGTACCTGTGCTTGTAAGGAAATAGGCATCCCCGGCGTAGGTCGCCTTGATCGAATGCGGACCCGCCGCCAGTGAGGACGTCGTGAACTGGGCCGCGCCGCTCGAAGTTGTTCCGGTTCCGAGCTCCGTGCTTCCGTCATAGAACGTCACCGTTTCCCCGTTGGGCACGGTGCCGTATTGCCACGTGACCGTCGCAGTGAAGGTCACCCCCTGACCCAATGTCGACGGGTTTAGTGACGACGCGACTTTCGTGGTGGTTGCCGTGGTGAAGACATTCAGCAGCACTGCAACAGAGCCGCTGCCGCCGCACTGGTCGGCAGTGATGCAGGCATTCGAAGCGACCAGGTCGATCTTGCCGTCTTGGTTCACATCTGCCGCCGCCACGGAAGTGCCGAAGTATGCGCCAGTTGAGAAACCGACTTCCGGCCAAAAGGTGCCATTGCCCTTGCCTGCCAGCACGCTCACCGTAGGCACCCCGAAGCATTGACCCTTATAATATTGCGTGCACTCGTTGATCACGGCCAAATCCGGATTGGTGTCGCCGTTGAAATCCGCGATTGCGATCCAGATTGGATTCGCCGCACCCGTCTTCAAGACTGTGGGGTTCTGCTGAAGTGTCCCGTCCCCATTGCCTAGTTGTACGGCGACTCCGTTGGGAAGCGTAACCGCAACGTCCAGCTTGCCGTCGTGATTGACATCCGCCAGAGTAATCGAAAGCGCTCCGCCCACCACCTGATTATTAGCCGGCTTGAACGTTCCCGATCCATCACAGTTGTTGAGCATCACGCCTGCGGCCGTCACCAAATCCGTACAGCCGTCCCCAGTCATGTCGCCCATTGCGACCGGCCCTTTGGCGTCCGAAAGGTCGGTGGGCTTTCCAAACGTTCCGTTGCCATTGTTCAGCAGCAAGCTCAACGTCCCGCCGGCGCAAGTATATTGTTGGCAATCGTTGACTACGACCAGATCCGGGTATCCATCCCCGTTTACGTCCCCGACTGCGACCGCCCCGGTTTCCAGTCCGCCGGTGTCATAGCCCACGGCCGACAGAAAGGTCCCTGGGTTATTACTGTTGTTCAGCAGCACGGCCACCCCATAGCAGCCGGGGGGCTCCTGTGTACACATGTTTGTTACGACTATGTCCGGCAATCCGTCCCCGTTTACATCCACGACCGCCACCGATTCGGAAAGTGTCCCGGCTGTCGCGTAAGTCGTTGGCGAGAGAAGCACCCCGTCACCGAGAGCATCGTTCAGCAGCACACTTACGCCATTGTTCGTGGCGATGATGACGTCTGGGAAACCATCGCCGTTCACATCCACTGACACCACAAAATTAGCCCCTGCGGCCCCCGACCCGTAGTCGACTGCTTTTTGGAAAGCTGCAGGGTTTACGCCGAAGGATTGAGCCACAGCCAGAATGATGCTGGCTAGTATCAGCAGAGCTTGCGAAACCTTCATAAGATTCCTCCTAAGGGTAGTTGGTTAAGTCGGGTTGAATAAAGCCTTGATGGAGACTGTTGTTCGTCGACAGAAACGTCTGGGACCAGCTTGGCCCGGGGGCCAAGCCACACTTTTGGAACTCACCTGAGGGTTCCATCTTGTTACCTTTTACCTTGTGTGCCGGCAGTATATGCTCGATTGGCCTCCGCTTCTGTGGTTGCTATGTGAATTCATCAACTTTTAACCAACTGGTAACAACAGGAAACTTCTGCGTTCTTACTGATGTGGATTCCCTCGCGCTTGGTCAGCTCGTTGGCCACCGGCGCGTGGCCCAAGGCCGGCCTCTCCAAAGCAAAGGCCGCTGCTGCTGATGATCTGCCGGATCTTCACCGCCAGCCCCGGCTAAGCGTCTTGATCGGAAAAGCCCGCCACAGTGGTCCACAGCCGGTGATATGCTGTTTCGCCGAGCATGCGCCTGAGGCAGGCTTTGGCAGCATGTCTTGCGCGCATGCTCGCCATCACAAAAAAATCCTTCTGCAAGATTCGGCCCAGATCGGCGGGAGACATGTTCTGCGTCACGTTGATCCGTCCGTGCAGGGAGAGCTGTCCGTTGCTGCGGGTGAGAAAAGGGTCCGAGGTGTACATGCGCGTATATCCCGCATCGCGGATTGCTTGCAAAACACGCCGGTTCCAGCGTCCGCCGGGCACGGAGATGGCATCGATGCGCTGTCCAATCCGTTCCTCGATCGTTTGCTTGGAGCGCACCAGCTCGTCACGAAGCTCGGCATCGCTGCACTGAGTGAGAAGAGCGTGGGACCAGCCATGCGAGCCCACTTCGTGACCCTGATCGATCAGTTCTCTTACCTCCCCCCAATTCATGAAGTGAAGCCGCGATTCGACCCATCCCGCTACAAGAAAAAATTTGGCTTTAATTCCTGCCCCCGCAAGCATGGGAAGCGCGTGGGTCCGGTGGGAATCATGTCCATCATCGAAGGTGAAACAGGCTTGGGTGGACTGGCCCGGGGCCTGAGCTTCCTGCAGGTACTGTGCAAACCGGTGGATGGGCACATAGTAGGCATAGGGACGAGGTTCAACGCCGAGTTCGTGAAAGATCAAATGAATTGGCATGCCCGCGGCCATGAGAACCTGCCAACATAATTCTACATTTGCATCTGCCGGAGCACGGCTTGGGCTAGAATCCTTGTTTACTGCTGTTGAACTTGGTAGTCCTGCTGGCGTTCGGCCAGGAATATGGAACGACCCACCGCTGCAGCGCCGACCGTAAGCGTAATTATTCCTGCCTACAACGTTTCGTCGTTTATCGCTGAGGCCTTGGATTCCGTATTCTCGCAGACCTTTCAGGATTTCGAAGTGATTGTAGTGGATGACGGATCACCGGATCGGGAAGAATTGAGGCGCGTTCTTCGCGCCTACTTCGACCGGATTGTGCATCTGGAGCAGGAAAACAAAGGACTGAGCGCAGCTCGAAACGCAGCGGTTCGCGCTTCTCGCGGCCGGTACGTGGCGTTGCTGGACGCGGACGACGTCTGGGAGATCAACTACTTGGCAGTCCAGGTGAGCTATCTGCGAGATCATCCGGAGATCGATGTGGTTTACCCCGATGCGGTGATTTTTGGGGAGGGCCTCGACGTCGGCCGCGCGTATTCCGAGCTGTTTCCTACTCGGAGGGAAGTGAGCTTCGAAAGTCTGCTGAATCGTGAAGCATACGTGTTTATTTCGGTTACGGGAAAGCGCGAGGTATTTGTGAATGCCGGCTTGTTCGACGAAGATCTTCGTGCTTGCGAGGACATCGACCTTTGGCTGCGGCTCGCTTGGGCGGGAGCGCGCATTGCTACCCATGGCCAGAGGTTGGTGCGCTATCGGAGACATAAGACCAGTTTGTCGGCCGATCCCATCCGCCTGGCGCGCAACAAGGTTGACATGATGGAAAGGCTCCGAAGGCGGCTGGACCTGAATCCCAGTGCGGAGGCTGCGCTCAAAAACGCGATATCCCTGAGAACCGCGGAGCTGCATCTTCTGCTTGGCAAGAGGGCCATGTTCGACCGAGACTTTCGCAGCGCCATCGACCACCTGACCGAGGCCAATTCTTACTTCCACAGCAGAAAGCTGAAAGTAACTATTCCTTTGCTCAAAGTTGTGCCTCGTCTGGTGCTGGGTGTTTACAATCTTCGTGACCGTTTTGTGTACGAAGGACAAACAAAGTTCTAGTGCGGCGAGTGCATGGAGCAACCACCCGCAAATTCGCTCTCCATATCTGCCCTGCTCAGGGAAGATCTTGCGACCTACGCGGCCATTGAGGGGGGCAAGTTCGCCGCCCTGCGCGACCGCAATTTCTGGGCATGCGCCGCCTATCGCCTTTCGCATTGGGCGCCGTCGATCAAAAGTTCTCTGTTGCGGCGCGCGATGTGTCTCTTATGCGGATTTCTGTGGCTTGTGGCCTCTGCCATAGCAGGGACGGAGATCAAAGCTGGCGCCATGATTGGCCGGCGGTTCGTGATTCACACCTCGCAGGCGATTCTCATTGCGGACGGCGTGGTCATCGGCGACGACTGCACCATCAATACCGGAGTCTGCATAGTGCACCGCGCGAACTCGCGTGGCCAAGGCGTTCCGGTCATCGGTAACCATGTTTACCTCGGCGTGGGGTGCAAAGTGCTTGGAAACATTAGCGTGGGTGATTACGCCATCATCGGTGCCAATGCGGTTGTACTGAGTGACGTGGCGCCAGGCCATACGGCGGTTGGAATACCGGCAGTTGCGAAACCGAGCAGGGTAGGCTGATCTGGACGGGTGGAAAGGTTGAGGTCAGGCAGCGGAAGCTGGTAGAATCGCCTTTATTTTTTGCGGGCGAAAGCCCGCCGGGGGCGACCATGAGCATCCTTCGTTTATGCGATCAAGAATCTGCTACTGTTGCGGCCACGTCCAGTGCTGCCGAGGCCGTCCGGTTGATGCTGACGCGCCGCGTGGGAGCGGTCGTGGTAGTGGACGCTGACCGCGTGGTGGGTATTTTCACCGAGCGTGACGTACTGAGGAAGCTGGCACTGAGCGGGCGCGATCCGGAGAAAGTTCCGGTAGCCGAGTTGATGACCGCACCTGTGAAGACCGCCTCGCCGGAGACCAATCCCCAAGAAGCCTTGACCTCGATGCTGGAACATCATTTCCGCCACTTGCCAGTAGTCGATTCTGCCGGCCGGCTACGGGGCGTCCTCTCGATTCGCAACCTGCTACACGAGCTGATGGAGGACCTCAGGCGGCAGGTCCATTCTCTAGAGCATCACATCGTCAGCGAAGAGCCAGGTGCGACTCGAGCCCGGGGCTGAGCCAGCGGATTGCAAGCAATCCCTACTGCAGGCTAGAAGGCGCATTCATTGACGGACCTGGCCTTGACTTGAGCCCGTCCGCAATCAACTGCCGGAACTCGCGATCGATAATGGCTATCACGCCCAAATAGACCGCCAGGGCCAGCGTGCCAGTTGCGAGAAACCTTCCGTAAAGGTTGCCGATAGGCATATGGCGCAAAAGCAATACCGTCAATGCTCCGGCCGCAACATATTTCAACATCGCCACCCGAATTCTGAGGTGTAAGTATTTTGCCGATGATCTGGCCAGCATGGCTACATACACCGCGTAGCTCACGAGCGTAGCGATCGCAGCTCCCTGAAGGCCCAGCCACGGAATCAGAACGAAGTTGATGCCCAGATTGGCCGTAGCAGCGACAACCGTGGTCTTCAAAATGGAGGACGAGTCTTTGGCGATCATGAGGCCTGCTTTGAAAAAAGACTCAGTCGCCCCGATCACCAGGCCTGTCAGGATTACGGGCATTAGCGCATAAGCCTCACGGTACTTGGCAGAGGCCAATATGACGATGGCGTCTTGCGCAGTGAGGATGGTGGCTGCCAGAACCCCGATTCCAGCCAACACAAAATGATCGAGGCTGCGCGAAAGAAAGTCTTCCGTATCGTTTCTTCCTTTTTGTGTCCAGATCATCATGACCATGGGGAAAAGCGCCATGCTCACCGGAGCCAGCATCACGTCCTGGATGTACTTGCATATGTTGTAGGCAGCGGAATAATGGCCGACCGCGGCCGAGCCCATCAAGAACTGGACAACGTAGCGGTCGCCGCTGTCCAGTATCCCCCACACAATTTCCGTCCACATGAGCGGCACGCCGAAAGCCAGGAAAATCCGCAGAAGGTGTGAATCAAACGCATTCAGGGAAAGCAAATGCTTGCGCACCAGGAAGGGCACAGCGGCGAGCAGGCATAGCGCTTCTCCGACGGTCGTCGCAAGGAAGAAAACGGCGACGCTCTTTCGCCATATAAACAAAGCGATAAGGATCAAGCCGATACTGACCGCCCTGCTGCTGACTTCGATGACGTTGAACGGGACCATCTCTCCGCGCACGCTCAGTAGATTCGTGATCAGGCTGCGGGCGTTGCGAATTACGATCAGCGCGAGTCCCGCCATGATGGCTTTCTTGACCGGAACGCTGAGCAGGGCATCAGGAATCAAGAAAATCCCGACCGTCAGCCCGCAACAGGCAATGGCACTGATCAGTGAAGTGCCGACGATGAGAGTCGAGGTGTAACGCGTCAGCTGCTCGGGAGACTGAGTTTCGCCCTCGTGATAGAAGCGCTGCGCTGAAGATTGCAGTCCGAGCTTGGCACCGGAAGTGAGGAAGAGGATGGTCAGGTTAATGATGCTGATTAGGCCGTATTCTGCTACCGAAAAAACACGAGTGAAAACGGGGAAGGAAATAAGCCCGAGCAGAAGCAGCAGAACGCGTCCGCCCATGAAGTGCGTCGAACGCCGGTAAAGGGTTCTCAAGTGCCCCATGTTCGATGGATGAATGCCGTTCTCGTTTCCATCATAATCATGCCGCTTTCAACCGCCGCAACAGAAAGAACATCCTCTCGTTACTGAGGCGTTTCGCAGCCGGTTTCAGAACGAACCTCGCGCTTAATGTTGAAACGCTCCGACATCATAGCCTTGGGAATCACGAGCAGATCCGGCGTAGTCAGTGCGGATTTCTGGAATGACTGTTCCCGCATGGATCAGAGGGCTGCCAGCGGAGGGGTGGAAGTCGATTTTGTCGAGATCTTCTTCACTTTTGAGCGTCGGCTCGATCAAGAACTGAGGATCTTCGCACTTTTCATCCGTGTAACCTGTGGGACAGCGCAGATCACGCGTTCTGAAATAAACGTTGTTGCTGCGCAGGCTGAAGTTTGCCGGGGACGCGCCGTTTCCGAAATAGAAGAGACCCGGCAGCAGGCCGGAATTGTACGCCGGATTGGAGTAGCCGAGCACTACATTATTACGGAAGACGATCTTGCTGCGCTGACAGTTTACCGTTGGGCAACCGACATCGAACATCGTGGCTACGTAGCCGGCGAAGCTGTTGTTTTCGAAGATGACAGTGCCATTTTCTGCGAGATTCAAAGCGATGCCATCCTCGGCGCGGCAGAAGTCCGACAAATAACGGTTGTAGGTGGCGGGAGCGCCGGCAAACGGAGCGGCCATGCGCCGGCAGTTGGCGATGGCCACGCTGTTTCGCAGCACGACGCTGGACATAGCTCCGAGCTTGTACTGCTGTCCCATGTTTCCATAAGAGGCCGAGTTGGTTACGGTGAGCTTGCTGCCGCTCACATGCAACAGGTCCATGCCATCCTGCGTGTTGTAGCGGAAAGTGCAGTGATCGCAAGTGAAGTTTAGCGGCGTGTCGGGTGTGCCGATGCCGTCTCCATAGCCACCGCTGTTGTCGTCATAGCAGGCGATGGCTGGAGAAGCGTGCGCGATGGGATACTCCTCGTTGCATCCGTTCCATTCCACTGTCAGGTACGACGCGTTCACCTGGCCATTCACGCTGGGCGTGCCGTTTCCGTCATCGAAATCCCATCCGGCTGCGCCGTTGTATGCCATGCGCACCTGATTCACCGTGATCAGGCCGCCAATCGGGCCAATGACGGCCCGCGAAGTCAACCCGTGAATGTCGAGATCCTGCAGGACAACGTCGTGGGTATGCGTATCAGTGAGCAGGCCCGATCCCGCATAATCGCTCAGCGGGTAACCAGAGTTACATCGTGCGGGATAGGCAGATGCGCCCACCCGCGTGCATTGCGCATGGTCAGTGATTTCCAGGCACTCCACGTCCACGTATTGTGCGCCTTTCAAGTTCAGCACCGCCGCGACCGCGTAGCCGCCGAATAGCTGCGTCTTGGCCGTGCACTGGGCGTAGTTTTCACCTAGAAGTCGAGTGTGTTGAGCTGGCGTGCCCGAAGGAATGGCCGGGTTGAACGCTCCGTAAGGGTCCCCAGGATCGTTGCCAAAGGAATCGCGCGGACTGGGACCATTCTGCCCCACCCGCCATGGCCCGCCGCGAACAATGACGGTATCTCCGCCAGAGATCACCCAGGCTTTGTTGTTGTAAGTGCCGTCGGAGTAGAGGTAGCGATAATCGTTGAAGGCGCAGTGCTGGTTGCTGCCCTTGCCGGGATAGGGCGCATCAGCCTGTCCATCGCATTGGCCGCGGCGAACGTTCGCGGAATGGCGAGTTCCACCGTCAGGGCGAATGTACCAGGTGGTGCCGTAAAAAGTTGATGTAATGAGAACGAGCACAAGGACAAGGCGCGCGATCCTTGTCACTCCAGCGCTCCGATGCTCGGGGGATTGGGTCGGTTGTTACCCGCATAGTCAGTAGTCAGGCCGGGAATCTGGATTCCCGCACCCACGGCCGGACTTCCTGCAGAAGGTGTGAAATCAAAGTTGTCGAAGGTCGCTTCATCAACGTACGTCGAGGGCTCATTCACAAACATCGTATCAACGCAATATTCGTCTGGGAATCCAGTCGAAGGGCAACTGCTGTTCCTTGCATTCAAATAAATATTGTGGCTTCTGCTGGTGAACTGATTGGGACCGATGCCTGATCCAAAGTAGAAGAGCCCCGGGTACTGTCCCGAATTGTAGTTCACATTCGAATAGCCGAGGACGATGTTGTTCTCGAAGACCATGGAGCTGGTTGAGCAATCGCTGGCGCTGCAGCCGATGTCGAACGTTGTGGCTGAGTATCCAACGATGCTGTTGTTTTGTAAAGCCAGACTCCCACCTGCTGCGAGGTTAATGGCAAAACCATCACCGGCGGCGCGGCAGAAATCCGACAGATATTGATTGTAAGATGTCGGAGCTCCCGGAAATGAAACAGACATCCGCTCACAGTTCGTGACAGCCAGACTATTCTGGAACAGAATGTTAGTCATTGCGCCCAGCTTGTACTGCTGTCCCATGTTGCCATAAGAAGCTGAGTTGGTCACCGTGATGTTGCTGCCGCTGACGTGCAGCAGGTCAAATCCGTCCTGGGTGTTGTAGCGAAACATGCAGTGATCGCAGATGAAATTAAGCGGCGTGTTGGGTGTGCCGACGCCGTCACCGTAGCCACCACTATTGTCGTCATAGCAAGAGATGGCTGGCTTGCCGAAATGTATGAGTAAGGTTCGCTGAGGTCCCGTTTCGCGCAAAGATCAGCAACTGGCGCAGCGCCGCAAAAATTATGCCCGGCGCGGCTTGTCCTCCGTGCAGTTGCCAGCCATCCTGTCGAGTCGGCTGCTGTACTATGCAAGCAGCTTGCGGCGCAACATTCCCGCCATGGTCACAAGCCCGGTACCCACCATTAGCAATGACGCCGGTTCCGGAACCCTGTTGCAGTCCCCATGTACAGTCCAGTCGCTGGAGACTGAGATGGTCGCTGCCGGAGCTCCCGTGGCTTGCAGGAACGCATCTCCGCTGGCCGGCGCCCCATTTCGCGAAGTTGCCAGCAACATCAGTCCCGCACCGTGCTGATCATCCCCGGCGGCAATCTCTTTCTGATACTGAAGTCGCGCCAGATTCTTCGATGTATTGGCAGTCCGGCTGTTGCAACCGATCGTGCCGTTCCCATTGCTATCGCACAGCAATGACGAAAATTGTTGGTTTGTTGAACCGCTAAACTCGTAGAGATACGTGCCGATCCCTGCGCGACTGTTGCCAACGCCGTTCGAACCAGCCTGAGCGGTTCCGGCGAAAGCGGATCCAGGTGGGCAAAGCATCATTACACACAGAACCGACAATTGAAGTGCTATAGAATAAAAACGCATTCACTATCCCCCGTAACAAGTCGGGTTACTCATGAGCCATTACCGGCGGAGGTAGCCCTCCCCTGAACGTCATTCGAGCACCCCGTTCGCCAAATGGGACTTGCTCATTTCGTTGAGGTTACGTGCGGCAGAAGGTTGGCGGGGCCGCAAACTTTTGCAGTTAGCAGCCGGCAAATATTGTGAGCGCTGTGCTTTCCGTGCAGAGAAAGTAGGGTTGGAAAACGAGCTCTCTTTTGGGGATTAATTCTTGGGGGACTAAACTCCGTGTTTCAGCTCGCGAGACTACGCAAGAACTTTCCGGCGAAGCACGCCCGCCATGGCTATTAATCCGGTGCCAACCAACAGCAGCGAAGCCGGCTCCGGGACTTTGCACTTATC
>Ga0187771_10002810_pt1 | contig 12066 bp, 12 predicted proteins | sample 0116_SJ02_MP15_1_FD_133139 | JGI IMG/M metagenome (GOLD analysis project Ga0187771, IMG submission 133139) | Tropical peat soil microbial communities from peatlands in Department of Meta, Colombia - 0116_SJ02_MP15_10_MG | ecosystem: Environmental > Terrestrial > Soil > Wetlands > Peat | place... | reverse complement strand
CCCGAATGGCCCATCTGGCCGAGGACGAAGAAGGCCATCTTCGCCAGCCGGGTCTTCGGGTCGACGTCGAGCTCGTCGACCGGGGTGCCCGACTTCAGCTGGCCGGCCGCCCTGGCGAGCACCCTGTTGAACGACGGCGTGTACCTGTTGTGGGCGGCGATGCTCAACAGGGACTTCGTGAGGTCGTACTCCTGCCTCTTGTACTCGAGGACGTCCTTCATGAACTCCGGGAGCGCTTCGTCGATCTCCCGCATCTCCAGCCGCTGTTCCCTCACCGAGACGCCGTAGACGACCAGGAAGACGAAGAGCGCGGAGGCCGCCGCGACCCACGCCTGCCCCAGGAGGACGGCAACCCCGAGTCCCGGGAGGGAAAGCAGGACGCTCCGGGCGGCGTTTCCCTGCAGCGGCTGCTCTCCGACGGGCTGCATCCTCCCCGCCGCGTAGACGAGCAGCACCGTGAACAACGGGACGCAGACGCCGGTGAAGACGGTCAGGCCCAGCACCGAGGCGCCGGGGGAGAATATCCCCACAACCATGAGGAGGAGCGGGACTACTCCGAACATGGTAATCATCGAGCTCCCTATCATCCCCGCCCGGCTCGCGTACCTCGTCCATCCCTCCTCCAGCTCTCGGAGAAGGGAGCCGCTTTCGCCCGCAAGGTAGGCGGGGATGTCGCCCCCGCTTCGCACCTTGCTCGTGTAACCGAGCAAGAACGAGCCGAACTTCCTTGATGGATGGCCGGAGGCTAGCCCCTCCAGGGATGCATTGGGGTCTGCGCCGAAGACCTCGACGTCCCTCTTGACGAGGAGCGCCTCCATGCGGATCCGCCGAAACACGTCCGAGCGGGTCAGCCCGAGCAGGATCGCATACATCGGCTCGCCGGCGCTCCCGAGGACGTTGACGAGTATCGAGAAGAAGGGGAGCTCCCTGTCCACCCCTTCCCGGCGCTGCGAGATCTCGTCCCGGAGGCGGACTTCGACGGCGAAGTAGGGAACCAGGGGCGAAAGCGCGATGAAGGCGAACAGGGGGGAGACCCAAACTGAAAGGCAGAGGGCGGCCGCCGACGCCAGGGGCATGGCGGCGACCGTCAGCGCCAAGCTCTTGGCGGCGAGGTTGTAGGGGTTGCCCACCTTCCCCGCCTTAAGAAGGAGTCCCGCGATCTTGGGCGCCCTCGACTCCGCGAAGAGCTTCAGGTGCTTCCGCCTGGTGACGAAGCCGACCAGGCGGTCGTCCGAAAGGTTGCGCCGGATGGTCCCGCGAGGGTCGCGGAGACCGGGCCTGAACCCCTTCGCAGAGACCGCCAGCAGGCAGGCGAGGCTCGGCAGGGCGGAGGCGAAACCCACCGCGCCGGTAAGTAAGTACAGCGCCGCCGCGGCGGGGAAGAGCGCCATCCCAACCACCCTGGCGGGCCGGACGGCCCGCTGAAGTGCTGCCCCGGCGCGCGCCTGGAGGCGGGGGACCGACCGCAGGGAGAGGTAGGCGGCCCCAGTTGCGCCCCCCGCCCCTGCGTTGAGGAGGAAGACCTGCTCCAGGCTGAAGGCGAGCCCAGGCTGGCGCGGCCACGCGAAGCTGGCGACCATGGAGCCGGTCGCGAAGGAGGCGAGCGCCGCGACAAGGAGGAGCCTCCCCGTCGCTCCGGCCCTCAAGCGGGCTGCCTCTCCAGTTCCCGCGCAGCCTCCCGTGATGAGTAGCGCTTCACCATCGCGGCGAGGGCCTCAGGCGTCAGCTCGCCGGCCTGCACCGATTGGGAGATGTAGGCGGCCCGATTGGCCAGCCCCTGCTGCACGCGGGAGGAGCTCCACCCGAAGCTGCTGGCGATCTCGTTGAGCCTGAAGCTCCTGTCGAGGACTTCGGCCGGGGTCGTGGGGGCGAACGAGTCGTGGACGTAGTCATAGCGAAACACGTTCAGTATCTCGTGGCCGTCGGTTCCCACCGGGCGCACCTCGTCCACGCTGACCAGGCGCCGGACCACCCTCCCGTCGGGAAGGGGGGTCTTCCTCATGGTGGCTATGGCTGTGATGTCCCTGACGTGGCCCGAAGCGAACTTCATGGGCGGAGTGGTGAGCCTCTGAATGCAGCGCTCCGCATTCTCCGCGTGGATGGTCGTTATGGTCGAGAACCCCAGGGTGATGGCTGCCGCAACAGTCTCGGACTCCTCCCCCCTCATCTCGCCCAGGCTGAGGATGGTGGGGGAGAAGCGCAACGAGAGCTTGAGGAGGTCGGCCAGGGTGTACTCGTACCGCCCAAGAGAGGGAGAAAGACCCGCCCGGTGAGACCTGGTCTTCAGACGCTGCCAGTGGAGGTGGTCGGGGAGATTCACTTCGAGGACGTCCTCGGCGGTGACGATCTTTGACCGGGGGTTCGTGAGCGACAGGACGGCGTTCATCAGCGTGGTCTTCCCGGAGCCCGTTTCCCCTGCCACCAGCACGTTCGTCGTCCTCTCCAGGAGCAGCCAGAAGTAGGCAGCCATGAGGGCGGACAGCGTCTTGTGGAAGTGGTCCTCCTCGTAGGCCGCCGCCGGCCCGCCTTCCTCACGTGCACACGGGAGCCTCGGGCTTGCCTGCTCCGGGGTCGCGAGCTGGACTATCGTCAGTGGGTTCTCCTTCTGCTTCCGCATCGCGAAGGTGGAGCCCGGCCTCGAAATCTCGTCCCCCAGGGTCGCGGTAACCCTCCTGTCGGAGGCGCCGTGGAGTGTCACCTCCAGGGAGGGCTGCGCCAGCGACACCGTCGTCCCGCCGAACTGCGCCATACGCCGGATGAAGGCCTGAAGCCTCTCCTCGCTCTGGAACGAAACGTCAGTCTCCATGAAGACGTATTCGCTGAACCTCCGGTGCAGCACCCGCGCCGGCCGGTCGTAGCGGGTCAGGGAGATCTCCTCGATAGCGTCGTCGTTGACCAGCGGGTCTACCTCCCAGAACCCAGCGAAGTCCTTCAGGAGGTAGTAGAGCAGTTTCGCGTGCGCCCTCCTGACGAGAGGGAGGACGCCAGCCTTCTCCGCGGTCTCCCAGAGGTACTTCTCCACCACCTGCTCTGAGCTCCCCTCGGCGTCGACGGGAATCGCGTTCCTCAGGTTCCCCTTCAGGAGGCTCAGTGCCTCCTGCTCCTCCTCATCGAGGCGCGGGAGGGACACGGAATACCTGCCAAGCGAATCGAGCTCGTAAACTGTGATTTCGGCTCCCGCTTCCGGGTCCGCCCGTTGTGGGACCATGTACCTGTCTAGGATGACTGCGTCGGGCGGGATTCGGGGGGGAGGCGCGTCCGTCTGAAACGGCAACGGCGGCGGCAGGGAGGACGCCTTCCTGGCGCCGCCAAGAAAGGACAGGAGCCTCGACATCGGAAGACACCCGCGGCCCGCTTAAAACACACCCCCTGCCCACCAAGTTGCCTGCTCCTGGGGGCAAGAATCAAAACGGATTTCTCCCACCCCTGCCTGGCCGCAGCCATGAAGGAGATAAGCGTCCGCCTCGAAGTCCCCGAAGGATTCCAACTAATTCTCGGCCAGTCGCACTTCATAAAGACGGTCGAGGACCTCTACGAAGCCCTGGCGACGTCGGGCCAGGGTGTGAAGTTCGGGGTCGCCTTCTGCGAAGCCTCAGGGAAGGCCCTCGTGCGATTCGATGGATCGGACGAGGAGGCCACGACCCTCGCCCGCGGCTTCGCGGTCTCTCTGGGTGCCGGGCACTCCTTCGTCGTGGTGCTCAGGGGGACGTTTCCGATAAGCGTCCTGAACAGGATCAAGGCAGTGGAAGAAGTGGTCACGGTCTTCTGCGCCACCTCCAACAGCGTCATCGTGCTGTTGGCTGAAGAGGGAGGAGGCAGGGGGATCATGGGCGTAGTGGACGGCGTTTCCCCGAAGGGCACGGAGGGCGAGGGGGATAAGGCAGAGAGGCGCGAATTCCTCAGGAAGATAGGGTACAAGAGATAGCGGCCGTTGCAACAGGCGGGACGGTCCGGGGAGGGCGGCGAGGCGACGACTTCGACACGGGGAGCGCTACGGCGGCCATGGATGGCACCACCCGAAGGGACGAAACGCGAGAACCTCATTAAGATAAGAGGTTTCCAGCGAGCATCAGGTGTAGGTACCCGAGAACGAGACCATCGTCCCGTCTGAGAGCGTGAACGTCCCTTCGACCGCCTGGCCCGGGACCGTCATCCCGGCGGCGACCCTGCAGGCCGCGCCCGAGGCTTGGCCCGGCGGGATTGATACCGGTGCGCTTGGAAGAGTCGATGTCGCTCCCCCCAGTGAGCATGCGACCGCGGACACGGGAGCATTTCCGGTGTTTTGGAACATCACCAGGCACTTGGAGGTTGCGGCTGAGCCATGAGAGCAGACAAGCGGGGTGGCAGAGACATCGGCCGTCGCCGACGCCGTGCCGAACCTCTCGAAGGCGAACCCGGCAATCGCTACCCCTGCGACGATGGTGTTGACGATGATCAACACCGTCATTATCGGCGAAATGGCCGTTCTCAAGCCATGTTTTTCCGTCATTGGGTTGACTTTACGTGCGGTTTTCCTCCTATAACGATGATGGACTAACAATTCATATTACGGGCTCTCAATCTTGACGATGGCTGCGCTGAAGGAGTCGGTCCGAAGGTCGAAATGGCTGCGAAGACCTGCTCGGCGCCGACCGCGCCCACCAAAGGAAAGGCCTCGCCTGCCGCCCGGAAAAGACGGCCCCCATCCCATGAACGGGGGCGGTCGGCCGGAGCCTCCAGGGCGAGGTCGGGGAGGTCCACCCGTCGACCGACGGAGAGCTCACTGTGCGCCAAGCAGCGCGCAACGGACAGGAGACCAAAGGCCCGACGTCTGGCCACTTGGCCTGAGCGACGCGTCGCAGACGCTCCCAACGGGAATCGGTAGCACGGTCTGAATGGGCAACAGGGGGCAGCGGGACAGCCTAAATACACTCGGTTTGGCCTCGTCGGCCCACGGGTGGCGCGATGAACAAGTGCGCACTGATTCTCACTGACGGGCAGGAGGGGAGGACACTCCCGAGCAGGTTTGGGGAGCCCTCTGAATCGACGATACTGGAGTATGTTTTGGATTCGGTGTGGACCGTCGCCGACGAGATCTTCGTCATCTTCGGCGCCGAGCCCAGCCTTGCGACCGTCGAGAGGATTGCCCCCTTCGGAGTGAAGGCGGTGATAGACAGGACCGGGAGCACGGAGTTCTCCATGCTGCTGGAGGGGTTCAGGGCAAGTTCTTCGGACAACTGCCTGGTGGTCGCCTCCGAAGCGCCCTTCGTGAAGCCCAACGTCCTTTTCCAGCTTTTCGAAAGCATCAGGGGGTTCGACGCCGCCATCCCTAGATGGAAGAACGGGAAGACCGAACCCCTCCTCTCGGTCTACGGCCGAAGGGCCTTCCTGAAGACGGCAGCAGAGCTGAAGAAACCGAGTCTTGCCGGACTGGTGGAGAACCTCTTTGACGTTCGCTACGTGGGCGTCGAGGAACTCCTGCGTCCGGTCGACCCGGACCTGGAGTCGTTCTTCAGAATAAGGAGCGATTCGGACCTGCGAAAAGCCAGAACGATGGCCTCCACGAGGGTCAAGGAGAAGAGGGCAAGACACAGGTAGACGGGAAGAAGGAAGGAATGGCGCTGCGCCGTCCTCACTTCCCACCGTGAATAAGTGAACACAAGCCGCTGTCAGTTTCACGAAGCTCTGTCGGAATACCTGTAAGAATTGCATCCATGCTTATTAGCGTCCCCGCCTACTAAGACTCAGCTGAGTCGCATGATGTACCAGCGGCAGTCGGAGAAGGCGCAGCCGACCTGCGGCTACTGCGGCAGGGTGCTCGGCGGAGGGTACCACTATACATGCCACGTGTGCGGCGCCACCTACTGCTACACCCACAAGCCCGACAAGTGCGACCACCGCAAGGCGAAGATGCCCCCGGTCAGCGTGGTCTCGGGAAGCAAAGGATAAGCCAAACCCGGGGCCGGCGGGCAGCGTCTTGAGGGTTTACCTTTCGGTGCCCATCGTCGTCAACCGCAACGCCCGGCGGGCCAGGCTGATGGCGAGGGCCATCCTCGACGCCGGCCATGAAGTCTCGTCGCCATGGGTGCTCGAGCCGTCGAGAGGGGCGCCCACGACGGCCCAGAACGTATTCGCCAGAGACAAGCACGGCGTCGAGACCAGCGACGCAATAGTGGCCGACGTCTCGAGTCCCAGCACCGGGGTCGGGATGGAGGTCATGGCGGCGTACACCCTGGGGAAGAGGATAATCGTGGTTCTTGCCAGGGGGAGCGTTGTCTCTCGGATGCTGGCTCAGATGGAGCCCAAGGAGACGATCGAGTTCGACAGCGAGGAGGAACTGTACAACGGCCTGCGGGTCGCCCTCGAAACCGCTCAACATTCCTGATTTGCTTAAGAACTCGGGCCCGCCCCTGGGGGGCCATGAAACGAGAGCTGAAGTCTGCCAAAGCGCCGGCGCCGATCGGGCCCTACTCCCAGGCCGTCGAATCGGGAGCCGTCTATTGCTCTGGCCAGCTGGGGGTCGACCCGACAACCGGGAACCTGGAGGAGGGGATCGTCGCCCAGACCAGAAGGGCCCTTTCGAACCTCGAGGAGGTCCTGAAGTCGGCCGGGATGGGACTCGGCGACATAGTCAGGACGACCGTGTTCATGACCAATCTCTCAGAGTTCCCCAGCATGAACGACGAGTACGCAAGGCACTTCGCGGCTCCGTTCCCCGCCCGGTCAACAGTACAGGTCTCGGGCCTTCCCAGGGGGGCGAAGGTCGAGGTTGACGCCGTAGCCGCGCGCGGCTGAAAGCCAGACAGACGCGAGCCCACTCGGCCGCACCGTTCTTCGAGGGGCGGGCCATTAGAATCCGGCTTTCAGAATTGGAACTCCACATTCCTTTTTAGCCAAAAGACGACCGAAAATCCCGTGGCACAGCAGAGGATACGCTCCCTTTCATGGGAGGAAAAGGTGTTCGTCGACGGCTGCCTGATCGCTGCGGCAGCGCTGGGCCTAACCCTGCTCTTCTTCTTCCCGTTCGTCGGGATCTACTAATGACTCCTATCACGCTCTTCTGGTACTGCGTGCTCTTTCTTTGGGCCACGTATCTTCCATACGGGAGCCAATTCGCGTACAACTACATCCGCCATAGGAAGGACTTCACATACAGGGCGACCGGGGTTGCACCAGCGGTGGACGACAGCATCATCTTTCAGATCACGACGAAGTCCGTCACAGAGAGACCAGGTCTTGTCAAGGAGACCGTCGAGCGGGTCAGGGAGGCTTGCTCCTCCCTCGGGTTCACGAACTTCAGCATCAGGATCCTTTCGGACGACCCGAGGGACGAGTCCAACCTATTCGGCGTCGACCGCGTAATGGTGACCCCGGGCGACTACGAGACCGATGCCGTGAGGAAGGGCAGGTCGATGCAGTACGCCGTCGAGACCTACCGATGCGAGCCGGGAGACAAGTCGAAGACGTGGATCATGCACCTCGACGAGGAGTCGGTGATGCTTCCTCAGACCCTGGAAGCGGTCTTGGCTTTCATAGCCTCGGGGAGAGGTACCCTTGCCGAGGGACCGATCTTCTACCCTTCGGTCTTCTCCAAGAATCCAATCACGCGGATCGCGGACGCCATACGGTCCGCGACCTGCTACTTCTGCGTCGGAGCGATGTCCGGGGGCAAGGCGCCTTCCCACATCCACGGTAGCAACCTCCTGGTCAGGATGGACGTCGAATGCGACGTAGGGTGGGCCCTGGGAAGGACCATCGCAGAAGACCAGCTCTTCGGCCTCAAAGTCTTCGAGAAGTACCCCAGGATGGGCTGGCACGGGGGGGTTGTCCTGGAGACTTCCCCCAGCACGGTGAAGGGGATGCTGGCGCAGCGGAAGAGGTGGGTCGTGGGGACGATGCAGAACTGGGAGCAAATGCCACCCAACGTGAAGAAGAGCGTGGCCTTCAGGCTTGGGACCTGGGGGATAGGTCTCGGCGCGGCCCTGGTCTCAGTTCCGCTTTGGCTGCTCAGCGTGCTCTACGCCGCGGCCATCACTCAGGGCCAGACGAGCATCCTCGGAATACCGCACGGTGTCCTGGACACGCCTTTCGTCAGTGGCGCCGAGATCGTCTGGGATGCGATCGACGGGCAGCTTGGAAGATACTTGACCGTCAACGAAGCATTCGCAATGGCGCTCGGGCTGATTTCCCTGACCGGGCTTCTCATCTGGATGGGAGGGTACCTCCTCGGGTTCATCTACAATCACTCCTACCAGTTCGGCGACACGAAGCTGCGCGCGCACCTCAAGGACGTGGCCATCCTTACTGCCCTCCTGCCGGTGATCGGAGTGCTGGAGAACTATCCTCTGGTGAAGGGGTTGGTCGAGTACAAGCAGGGGAAGGCGGACTGGGTGGTCACACCGAAATAGAGCAACCGGTGCTAAGCGCCAGCGCCAGTATCACTTCTGCATCTTGGTGAACGCGACGATGGACAGCATCCCCGCCACTCTGAACGCGACATCCTTGAACACGGCTGCGTCGGATGAATCGGGCCTGGAAGCGACAACTGGCGCGCCGAGGTCCGACTGTTCCCTCACGGCGACCGCCAGCGGCACTTCTCCAAGGAAATCGGTGTTGAGCTGCGAAGCGATTCGCCTTCCTCCCCCCGAAGAGAAGATGTAGGTCTTGCTCCCGCAGTCCGGGCAGATGAAATAGCTCATGTTCTCGACCACCCCCAAGATCGGGACGTTCAGCCTCCTGAACATGGCGAGGGCTTTGGACGCTATGTTGAGGGCCGCCTCCTGGGGGGTGGTCACGATCACCACCCCGCCCAGAGGCACGGTCTGCGCCAGCGTGAGTGAAGCGTCGCCGGTGCCCGGCGGAAGGTCGATGATGAGGTAGTCCAGGTCTCCCCAGTCCACCTGGGTCAGAAGCTGCCTGACGGCGCCCGCGACCAGCGGCCCCCTCCATATCAGCGGGGTCTCGTCCTTGTAGAAGAAGCCGAGAGACGCCACCTTGACCCCGAACGCGACGGGCGGGACAATGAGGCCTCCCTTCAACTCGGCGTCACCCTTCACCCCCATCATGTGAGGGACGTTGGGGCCGTAGATGTCGGCGTCGAGAATCCCCACCTGGGCTCCCGCGGATGCCAGCGCGACGGCCAGGTTCACCGCTATCGTCGACTTGCCGACTCCCCCCTTGCCGCTGGCGACCGCGACTATGTTCTTCACCCCCTTCAGCAGTTCGCCGCTGGCGTAGTCCCGGGTCGCAAAGACGTTCGAAGTGGTCTTTATCCTGACCTCCTTCACCCCTGGGAGCCCCGCCACGGCGCCCTTTGCCCCCTCCTCGATCCGCGCCCTCAGCGGGCAAGCGGGGGTGGTGAGGTTGAGCGTGAAGCTCACGGTCCCGCCATCGACGGCCACTTCTCCGACCATGTTGAGCGAGACTATGTCGCGGCCCAGCTCCGGGTCCGTCACCCCCGAAAGGGCCCTGAGGACGTCTTCGCGCGTCGCCAATCCGTGGCGGGCACCCTGGCTCCGATGTATAAGATATTCGCGCAGGATCGGCCGGGGCCGAAGCTCCCATCCTCCGGGGCAGCCGACGGGCGAGGGTCACTCCCGCTGGGCGCCGAAGAGCTTGAACCATAACCGCTCGGCTCCTTCGCGCGTCGGGATCAGTTCGAACTCGACTTCGCCCCCCGTCAGGCCGCCCCTCACCTCGGCGACGGCGGAGAGGAACAGGTCCTGCCTCTTCCCCTCCGCGGTCATCTCGATGAACTTTACGAAGACCGGCCCGGCGGCTCTCAGCGAAGCGAGCTTGCGATAGGCGGAGCTGAAAGGCATGCCGGACTCCTGAGAAATGTCCTGGACGTTCTTTGGAGTCGACCTTACCGAGTGGAGTATCTTCAGCGTGCCCGGGTCCCCTATCGCCTCTGCCAGGCTCCGCCTGAGCTCCGAGTCGGTTATCCGCAAGACATCCCCGGCTCGGCACCGCCTGCGGCCACCGACTCAATAGGGTTGTCGAGCGACCCTTGTTGGGCGCGGACGTCCCGCTAGTCTTCCTTTACGCTGAGGACGAACTCGCACTCCTCGTCCCCTCGAAGCCTGCAACGCACCTCGTTCGCCTTCATCTCCTTGCCGAGCACCGCGGCGAAGGACCCGGCGGCGAGGCCTCGCATGAACGCGCACCCCGTCATCCCCTTGATCTCCCCCGAGCACTCGAAACAGTCCTTCTGCACGAGCCTCACGACCTTCCCGGAGTGCTCCAGGGTGATGGTGGAAGAGCCGTACCCGAGGGCCTCGTAGATGTGGGACGCCTCCTCGACCCTTCCCACGGGGTCGGTCCCGAGCATTCTTCTGTACGCCTCGAACCGTGTGGCCGCGAGGCTCACCCCCTCCATGTAGAGTATCGTCTCGCCACCGCTCCCCAGTATCTGGACTACCTTTGCGAAGGTCTGGGCCAGGGCCACCGCCGGGAGGAGTATGTACGATTCGCCGTTGCCCGACTGGATGCCGGTATGGAACCTGTCGACCAGGAGGCCCTGCCTGCTGTCCCAGGCGTCGCAGGCGGCGACCCCCTCCACGCCGACTACCTGGTCCCTGATGGTCCTGGCGTTGTCAGACGCGGAGATCACCTCGGCGAAGCCGCTGAAAATCGCCTGGCCGCTCTTCATCCTGTAACTGTTGGTCCCTATGAGATTGACCTTTGCCCCCAGTGCCTCGAGCACCCGGGCAAGCGCGCCGGGGCTGTCGTCCAGCTTGACCACGACGTGGACGAGGCTCCTGCCCGGCGAATAGTACAGCGGGTACTCCACCTTCCTTCGACGCTGTATTCCCCCGTCGCCTTCGGCCATCCAGATGCGCCTGTCGCAGGGGAGTAATAAGCGGAACTGGGATTCTCGAAACCTGATTATCAGGACCTGAGAATCAAGCCCTTGCTTATTGCCGCCGCGACGGCGGCGCAGGTGCACGCGTGGATAGGGAGAGAGTCTTGACCGACCCAATCCTGCTAGGTCTGCCGTCCGGGGAAACGATACTCATGGCCGCAGGCACCGGCATCGCCTGCAGGATGGCCTTCCTTGCCGACCGCCCCCCCCATCGGTTGGGTCCTGCTGACTTTCTCGTTCGGAACCGCATTCGTCAGGGCCGTTCCCTTTCTCTACGAGTACTTTGGGCCGGCGGCGTCGGCCAGGGCAGCGAGCTCCGCGGGAACGGTCTTGGGCTTCCCGATAGTGGTCTTCATCTTCTTCGGGGTGCTCTTCCTCTACAGGGACTTCAGGAAGCAGCTCCATGAGAGACAGAAGGCAATCCTGACCTGAAGGGACAGGGACCGCGGGCCATCGGTCGCGGAACCCCGCCGGAAGAAAACTTATCGTGGCCGAGATAGGGCCCTGCCCGCGCAGGATGAAGAAGCTAGAGGTCTTCCCCGTGGGAGGGTTCCCCGAGGTCCAGAAGGGGGCCGACATCGCCGCGACTTTCCTCGCGGCCGCAAAGAGGTCCAAGCTGAGGTTGAAGGACGGAGACGTGGTCGTCATCAAGCAGAAGATAGTCTCCAAGGCGGAGGGGAGGTTGGTCCGCCTCTCGGAAGTGAAACCCGGAACAAGGGCGAAAAAGCTCGCCGAAGAGCAGGGAAAGGACCCGAGGCTGGTGGAGCTCGTCCTGAGGGAGTCGGTCCGGGTTGTCCGCGCCGGGCACGGCGTGATAATCACAGAGACAAAGCAGGGGCTCGTCTGCGCGAACTCCGGGGTTGACAGGTCCAACGTCAAGCCCGGCTACGCGGCCCTCCTTCCCGTCGACGCAGACGCGAGCGCCAGGATGATCAGGAAGGGAATCGAAGCCGGCACGAGGAAGAGGGTGGCCGTCATAGTCAGCGACACCTTCGGGCGACCCTGGAGGAAGGGCCAGACGGACGTGGCCATCGGGTGCTCGGGGATGGAGCCGCTCCTATCCTATCTCGGAAAGACGGACCGGTACGGGTACGAGCTCAGGGTGACCGAGCCAGCGGTCGCAGACGAGATCGCAGGAGCGGCCGAGCTGGCCACGGGGAAGCTCACCCGCATCCCAGCCGCGATAGTCAGGGGAGCGAAGTACCGGAGGAGCGAATCAGGGG
>Ga0187771_10002809_pt1 | contig 12069 bp, 9 predicted proteins | sample 0116_SJ02_MP15_1_FD_133139 | JGI IMG/M metagenome (GOLD analysis project Ga0187771, IMG submission 133139) | Tropical peat soil microbial communities from peatlands in Department of Meta, Colombia - 0116_SJ02_MP15_10_MG | ecosystem: Environmental > Terrestrial > Soil > Wetlands > Peat | place... | reverse complement strand
GGCGGAGTGGTAGGCCCGTATTACGCCGCCAGCAAGGCCGGCCTTTTGGGGTTAACCCACGGTTACGCCTCTTTCTTGGTGAAAGAAGGAATTACGGTTAACGCCGTGGCCCCTTCTCTGATCCAGACCGATATGTTGTCCCGGGACCTCTCAGTCAAACCCAATGTCGTCCCGGTGGGCCGCTTTGGAACGATAGAGGAGGTTGCCGATGTTGTCGTTATGCTGGCGAAAAATGGCTATATTACAGGGCAGACGATCTTCGTCAACGGCGGGCGCCATATGACCTGAAAAAAGCGTTTTGCCTTGGGGCGCGGCAGCCGATCCCTGAAATCCCTGTCCGCAGGATCCTCCTTGGCCCGTATCGGTTTGCCTTTATCGGTCACCGACGCGAGGTTTGCTTCCAGCCGTTCTTCAGATCATGCCGCGGTGGGATTTAAAGACCTCAAAATTTAATACATCTACTTTGTTGATAATCACGGCTTCCGGGGTGCGGAGAGTTCCGTCACCCTCCCGGGCATGGTTGGCTATGGTGTGGGCGATTTTCGAAGGTATTCCATTCCGCATGGCAATCACCGTACCGGAAAACGGGTGCCTGAGATCCCGTCCGATAGCTGACTGGACATACCTTCCATCTGCGGCTCTGGTGTATTCCACCAGTTTCCCCACGTCGTGCAGCAAGGCTCCGGCAATCAAGATGTCATATTCGAGAACGGGGACCTCCTGACCATGATAAATGGCGTCGAATTCTTTCCATATAAAATGGCACATTCTGGTCACCGCCCGTACATGAGCCAAATAGGATACGGCGCAATCCGGAATAACCAGGGTAAAAGGGATTTTCTCCATATCCTCGACGCTCCACCCGCCGCTGCTTAAAGCGTCGGCATATGCCCCTGTGACCGCCTGCCGTAGTTTCTCATTCTTTATCCAGAGGATCTCCGGAATGATCGTGACTAAATCCTCACCCATGTCATCATCCATCCTTCTGAGTATTTTAGCTTGCATCCAGGACTTATTCTTTCCCGCGACGACTCGTCTACCAGATTCCGATCATCTTCCACCAGGGCAAACCGGTTACAAAGGTAGTAACGAAGCTGATCAGCACAGCCATCGCGCCGATTCTCCACCAGGTCCCCTGATCGACATAGCCGGTTCCGAACAGAACCGGACTCAAGGCACCGCCATAGTGGGTAAGCATACCTCCATAGCCCGCGGCAAAGGCAATGAGGAAGACGAGCGGCAGGAACGGAATGTCCGCGACCAGGGCAATGGTGAACAGGACCGGAATCATGGTCGCTACGTACGCTGCCATGGAGGCAAACAAATATCTGACTGCCAGGCTGAAGAGGACCAATGCCGCCATGATGGCCAGGGGATTCACCCCTGTAAAATTTACATTAGCGGCAATCAGCTTCGCTGACCATTCAAAAAACTTGGCCCGGGACAACGCCTCCGCCAGGCCGATGATTCCGCCATACCACATGAAAGTGCTCCAGGCCGCTTTTGACGCGAGAATATTGTCCCAGGTAATCACTCCCGTTAACAGGCAACCCGCGACAAAGCCAACGGCAACGGCAGTGGCGTCAACCTTGAAGAACGACCCCAGCGCCCATCCGGATACCGCCAGCACAAACAGTAGGGCGAGGGTTTTTTCCCGTCTGGACATGGGCCCCAGCTCGGCCAGGCCTTTCTTAGCCAGAGCTTCGTGGTCAATCTTCTTAAGCTCGGGCGGATACAGCGTAAACACGGCCCACGGAATGAGGAACAGGGTCGCGAGGCCCGGGACAATCGCCGCCTTGGCCCACAGGATCCAGTCGACCTGAACTTTTAAAATACTATTCGCAAATGACAGGATGAGCGCATTCGGCGCCATCGCCGTGAGGAACGTGTATCCCGTGGTAAAACTGATGTAGTATAGGGTCAAAGTCAGGTAGGCGCCGATTCTTCGCGCCGTCGGCCCGGGCGTGGAGTCAAGAGCAACCGCGATACTTTGGAAGATCGGGTAGACAATGCCGCCCGTCCTGGCCGTATTGGACGGAGTCGCCGGACTGATGACCAAATCCGTCAAAGCCGCAATATACCCAAGTCTAAGCGTCGTTCGCCCAAACTTGCCGATCAGGATATACGCCAAACGCCGGCCAAGTCCCGTGGAGATGAAGGCGGTGCCAATCATAAAAGCTGAGAATACAAGCCAGGCACTCGAGCTGGCATAGCCGTTTAATAAGGCACCAATATTGCCAAAAGCCAGGCCCGATAGCGCAATCACACTGAGCAGGATTACCGCTTCATCAAAAGGCCGGAATATAAGCCCGAAAATGGCCGCAAGATATAAGGCAAACAGTTGCCATGCGCCGGCAGTCAATCCGGCTGGAGCGGGAAGCAGCAAAATGATCACGGCCACCAGAACGCATATCCCTAATTTCCATACTCTGGGATCCATATGAGCCATTCCTTTCATTTCATCGGAAAAAAGGTGTAGCGACTTTGATAAGGACTCCTTTTGGGGAACTGCGAGTACAGCGGGTTCAGTGGGCATTCCCTTCTCAGGGTTGAGAAAGATTTGGGAAGGGAGTCCTAAAAGGAAATTGAAATCCCCTTGAGGGCTTCACTCCTCCATCTTCTGGAAATCGACTCGCATCATTCCCTCCAGAAGGATATTGATTTTAAGCGGATTTATTTAAGGCGAGAAAAACGAATGAATTCTAACAGGGCGAAAAAAAATGTCAAGGGAATTTTGACTTTGGAGGCAGAAGCATGGCGGCAAACGGCTGGGGGGCTGCACTCCTTTCTTGGCGCATGGCGATAGAGGTCCTCTTTATCTCGCCGAGGGGGTAGAAATTATCCAGGTTGGAGCCAGGCGCTGCAACGGTACCCAGAGCGGCAGCCTCGAAAACGAGAGGTTATCCATCCAGACTCCTTTATTTTTTGCCAACTGATGACCAAAGATGTGCTTAAAGGGACCGACCGTTTGGCAGAGAAGCAAGGTCTTCGGCCCGGGCCACTTTTTTGACTAACCGGACGATCTCCCGGCGCCTTTTCTCTTCCATTCGCTGAGAGATGGAGGAGACCGTAATCGCGGCGATCACTTGCTTCTGCGCCCCGAAAATCGGCACACCGATCGAGGTCACGCCTTCATAAAACAGGCCTTCACTGACTGCATACCCTGCCTTACGGGCTTTGGCGGCCATGCTCCGGATGTCCTCCGCAGTCAGGTTCTTATATTGATGATAACGCAAGGCATTGATCGCTAAGATGGCTGCGAATTGGGGCTCTGGCAAAAAGGCGAAGAGGGCCAAACTCCCAGCCCCGATCCCCAGGGGGCGGCGGATGCCGATGTCGAGCGGGATGGTCCGGATGGGGAATTGTCCCTCAATCCGGTCGATACAAAGAAAATCGTTCCCGGAGCGGATGAGGAGGAAGACTGTATCTCCCGTCTCACTGGCGATCCGCTCCAGGGCGGTTCGGAAATGGTCCCGCAGAGCGAATTGCCGGGCGGCGCTTCCCAGGACAAACAATTCAATGCCCAGGTGGTAGAGCTTGGAACGGGGGTCGTGCATAAGGAACCCTTCCTGGGCCAATGCGGAGAGAAGGCGGTGGGCAGTCGCTACATGGAGCCCGGTCTTCCGAGCAAGACGGGAGAGGGGAATGCCCTGTTCATTATGGCGGGCCACTTCTCGCAGCAGAGAAATCGCCCGTTGCAGGCTCTGCGCACCCTTCCGCTCGACCCCCCCCTGGATGGGCGTGGTATCGTTGTCTTCGGCCATTCTCTTTCCGGAAAGCGGAAGAAGTCCGCCGTCTTTTTCTTTTGACTATAGCGATGGACCCATCCGATGTCAATCGAAATTATCATATTATGATAAATTAATTTTATAATATGATATTTTCTTGTTGACAACTTTCCTGAAGAACACTATATTCGAAATCACTTGCCGGGAAAAATAGAGAATGGAGAGGAATTGATGGCTAAAACCACAGGAGCGCAATCTTTCGTTGAGACCTTGCAGCATTATGGAATCAAATATGTATTTGGGAACCCAGGAAGCTCCATCGCTTCTATACTGGATTCCATCATTGGCCATCCGGATGTGAATTTTCTTCTGGGGGTTCAGGAAGCCTCGGTCATCGGTATGGCGGATGGGTATTCCAGAGCAACCGGAACCCCCGGAGTCGCCCTGGTCCACACGACCCCCGGATTAAGCAATAGCCTCGGGGGGATCTACAACGCCTATGCCAGCGGGATTCCTCTGGTCGTCATTGCCGGCAACCAGGATTCCAAGATCTTAGGGCGCACGGCATTCTGTGAATCTCCCGATATAACCGCTATTCCGAGGCAATTCGTCAAACTTTCCCAGGAGATTCCCCGAGCCGACCGAATTTCGGAAATATTAGCGCGGGCCCTGCGGGTAGCCATGGCCCGGCCCACGGGACCTTGCTTCCTTTCCTTAGCCAGGGACCTTCAAACGGAAGAAGTGGAGATGGAACTTGGGGAGAAGCAGAAAGACCCTTTTTCCACCTTCCTTTTCCGCCCGGAAGCCGCCAAAGTGTTGGAAGCCGCCGAACTTCTGGCCCAGGCGGTCAGACCCGTGCTCATCGCCGGTTATGATATCGCCAAAGACTCCGCTTATCAGGAAGTCGTTCAATTGGCCGAACTATTGGGGTGTCCGGTCTTCGGGGAAGAAATTACCAATTCCGGCGGCCTGAATTTTCCCACCGACCATCCGCAATACCTCGGCTATTTTGAACCCGGGCTCGAGGTCATAGAGAAAGCGGATGTAATCATGGTGGTGGGAAAGAAATTATTCGCCGAATTTGCCTACAGCGGCAAGCCTCGTCTACCGCGGGCAGCGAAGATTATCCACCTGCACGAAAGCCCCTGGGAGATTGGAAAACTGCATGCCCCCCGGGTGAGCCTCCAGGGGGATACCAAATCAGGCGCCCGGGACATTTACCAAGCGCTGCAGGAGCTTGTCCATAAGAATTGGGCTGCGGAATGGGCCGAAAGGCTTGCCGAAAGGAAAGAAGAGGTTCGACTGTACCGGGCAGGAAGGAAACAGAAATTAGAGCGCCAGGCGGCAGAGAATTGGAATGCAGTCCCCATAAAACTTCCCCGGTTAGCCAAAGAAATTGCTGCCCTGATGGGCCCTGGAGTCACGGTGGTTAACGAGGCAACCCGCTCCACTGCCGCCTTATTTAGCTATGTTGACTTTCATGACCCGAGAAGCTTGTATTCATGCCCGGGAGGCTATCTAGGATGGGGACTGCCGGCCGCGTTGGGGATCAAGCTCGCTTTTCCGGAGAGAAAAGTATTGGCCTATTTAGGAGACGGAACCACTCTCTATACAATTCAGGCCCTTTGGTCGGCCGTGAAATATCATCTACCTGTGGTGGCCGTGATTTGTAACAATGCTTCCTATCTGGCCGTAAAAGCGCATCTGAATATATTGGGAGGGAATGCCGCCCAGACGGGTAACTTCGAGGGAGCCGAATTGACCCCCCGAGTGAACTTTGCCCAGGTGGCGGAGGGTTTTGGAGCTCGCGGTTATACGGTCACTGAGCCAGATCAGATCGGGCCGGCTCTGAAAGAAGCCTTCGCCAAAGATGAGGTAACCGTCATAGATGTACTGTTGGATGCCAGCATTCCGGCGCCAACTCGTTAGACAGGAATTGGGAAAAAAATACAACTTTTCCTTGGAGGCCGTTAAAAGAAAAGGCTGTAGGGCAAGACCCATCGACCGTTGGACATAGCCTTCTTTTTTTCAAAGGGAGGATCGATCTCGAAATAGGGAGGGAGAAGATGAAGACGCGATTAGGGAAATGGGTAACGATCCTCGTGGCTTCATTTCTGGGAATTGCTCTCTTCGTGGAATCCGGGGGCGCGGATGAGGCCGACAAATTTCCCAGCCGGCCGATTACCTATATCAGTATGACAACCGCGGGCGGTCCTTTGGATTTACAGGCCCGGTTAATCTGCAAAGAGGCTGAAAAATATCTAAAACAACCGGTTGTCGTCTTAAATAAGCCCGGTGGAGGGGGGACGATTGCCACCGCTACGCTCGCTGCCGCCAAACCCGATGGGCACACCGTCGGAACGGTTGGGCACAGCGCCATCTATTCTGCCCCATTTCTGGAAAAGCTCGTCTACCAACCCTTAAAGGATTTAAGGCCGGTCATGCAGTTTGCCATGTATAATTTCGGCATCATTGTAAAAGCGGATTCCCAGTTCAAGACTTTTAAAGATATTGTCGAATACGCCCGCCAAAATCCCAAGAAACTGACTTTCGGCACAAATGGGGCCAATACTTTGCAGACCGTTATTACGATGCAACTGGCCAAAAAGGAGAAGGTGGATTTTATCCCCATCCCATTTAAAGGAACCGGGGAATGGCAATCCGCCCTCCTGGGAGGCCACGTCCAATTTTCCGTAGGGGATTTCAATTATTCTCTGGTGGATGCCGGGCAGGTCAGAGTGATCCTGCTGCTGCGAGAGGAGCGCTCCCCGGATTTTCCCGGCGTTCCGATCCTCAAAGACCTCGGGTACAATTATATCTGCCCGATGGCCAATATGGTCTTCACCCAGAAAGCCGTACCCGATGGCGTGGTGAGAAAACTGGAGGATGCCTTTACCAAGGCCATGAAGGAACCGGGGTTTATCAAAGGCATGAAGGAACTTCATGCTGATATCGTTTACCGGAATGAAAAGGAGAGCATCGATTTTTTCCGAAAGACCTATGAATTCTACGGCAAAATCATCAAGGAGATGGATATTAAAAGATAGCGAAGCTGGGAAAAAAGTTCTTCGTGGTACGGATTTATTCAGGAAGGATCGAAATCATTGCCCCTCGAGCCTTCCGGGTCAACCCTGCAAGACGCTCGGTCGAATTACAGCAGGATAAGGACCTTCTGACTCAGGACCTTAGTCATGAGGCCGGACGACGCCGAGCAGGGGAAATTTACAGATGAGAGGCGCATATGAAGCATCCAGATTTGCTGAGCGCCATTTTTTGGCTGGCCCTTGGCCTCCTCCTGACCTTTTGGTCTTCAGCCTATTCTTTCGGGGAGGTTAATAGGCCCGGCCCCGGCTTCTTTCCCTTCTGTCTGGGAATTCTGCTTATTCTACTGGCCACCCTCTTGTTAGCCAAGACCCTTAAGGCTTCATCCGTTTCAATCAAATCGGCGTCTGCTGCGGTGATGTTTGGCGAATGGAAGAGGGTCGCCCTGATCGTGGTAATTTTATTGATCGCCAGTTTTGTCTTTGAGCAGCTGGGCTATTTGATCACGCTCTTTGCGATGGTCCTTTTCTCCATGCGGGGCGGGGGAGGATCCCAGAGCTGGAAGAAGATTTTTCTGGTCTCTGCGCTCGCTACGGTCTCCGTCTATCTGGTCTTTGTCCTTTTGTTGAAACAACTATTACCGACCGGAATCCTGGGGGGGTAGCGCGATGGATATCTTGAGTAACCTCTTCATGGGTTTTGGTATTGCCCTGTTGCCGGTCAAACTCCTGTTTTGTTTCGTAGGAGTTTTGATCGGAACGCTCATCGGCGTTTTGCCCGGGATCGGACCGGTGGCCACCATTTCTCTCCTTCTGCCAGTTACCTTCGGCATGGACCCGATCAACTCCATTATCATGCTCTGCGGCGTATATTACGGAGCAATGTACGGCGGTTCCACAACCTCCATTCTGGTCAACATCCCCGGTGAGGCCGCCTCGGTGGTCACCTGCTTAGACGGCTACCAGATGGCCCGGCAGGGCCGGGCCGGGCCGGCTTTGGGCATGTCCGCTTTTGGTTCCTTCATCGGCGGCACCATCAGTATCATCGGCCTCATGCTTCTGGCTCCCCTGCTGGCCAGGGTCGCCCTGAAATGCGGCCCGCCAGAGCTTTTCGGGCTGATGCTTTTCGGCCTGGCCATGGTCACCTACCTCTGCAAGGGATCGGTTCTTAAAGGCCTAATCATGGCGGTGGCGGGATTGGCGGTCTCGATCATTGGGGTCGACCCGATTTATGGCCTCAGCCGCTTCACCCTGGACAGCAATACTTTATTGGATGGAGTGGGAATCGTGCCGGCAGCCATGGGGATGTTTGGGATTGCCGAGGTGCTGACGAATTTGGAACGTAGTGTGGCCCAGGAAGTTTTTGCTCCCCGGATCAGCGGAATTTTCCCCACGGCGAAAGACTGGCTCGACTCGAAGTGGGCCATCGCCAGGGGATCGTTGATCGGTTTCTTTTTAGGGATTTTGCCGGGAGCCGGCACCATTATTCCTACCTTCATTGCCTACACGGTTGAGAAGCGCCTCTCCCCCCATCCAGAGCGATTCGGCCAGGGGGCGATTGAAGGCGTGGCGGCCCCGGAGACTGCGAACAACGCGGCTACCGGAGGTTCCTTGGTTCCCCTCCTTTCTCTGGGAATTCCGGCGAACGTGACGATGGCCATTTTACTGGGAGCTTTCATCATCCACGGAATTGAGCCCGGCCCATTGCTGCTTAACCGGCATCCGGACCTTTTCTGGGGAACGATCGCCAGCATGTATATCGGCAACGGAATGCTCTTGATTCTAAACCTCCCCTTGATCGGCCTCTGGGTTAAAATCTTGAGGATTCCTTATTCCATCCTTTTCCCATTAATTCTCCTCTTTTGTTTCCTGGGGGTTTACAGCCTGAATAACAACCAATATGAAATCTTGATCATGATCATCTTCGGGGTTTTCGGGTACCTGTCTTCCAAATTCGGCTTTGAGGGAGCTCCCTTCTTGATGGCTCTAGTGCTGGGGCCCATGGTGGAAGCCGCTTTCCGCCAGTCCTTGCTTTACGGGGACCCGTTGATTTTTTTTAGGCGGCCTGCGGCCGCGGCGATTCTCTTCCTCAGTGTTTTCCTGGCAATTTCACCACTCTTTTCCGGAATCGCGAAAAGGCGAAAGAAATTGGAAGAAGCGCTGGAGTAGGCTTCTCGCTACATCAACTTGCCTAGGAGATAAGATACGAAATGAAAGCCTTTAGACCCATCCTGGAATCAGATATGCACGCGAAAGAGGTATGATCAATGGAGGCCAAAAAACAGATTGCCTTGGGATTCATTGGCTTTGGCGAGCTGGCCTCGGGGATCGCCAGAGGCCTTATCAGGAAAGAGAGATTGGAAAAAATCTGGGCTTATGACCAGCTGCTCGGAAGCGGGTCCGAATCCGAAGAGACCCTGCGGAAGGTAGCAGCCGAAGAAGGGGTTGGCCTTGCCGAAACCCCGGAGCGGCTGGTGAAGCAGGTGGAAATCATTATTTCTTCGGTCGTGCCTGCTCAGGCTCTGCGGGTTGCCCAGGCTTTCTCTCCCCTGCTGAGCCGCGGCCAGATCTATGCCGATTTTAATTCCTGCGCCCCTCAGATGAAAATAGAAGCCGACAGGGAAATCGCTCCTTCGGGGGCGAGTTACGTCGATGTGGGTGTGGTCGGAGGAATATCCCTCCAGGGTCATAAGATTCCCTGCCTGGCTTGCGGACCGGCCGCGGAGAGGCTGAAGGCTCTGGTTTCCCCCTGGGGAATGAATATCCGCGTGGTGGCGGGCCCCATTGGAACCGCCGCCCGTATGAAGATGTTGCGGAGTGTGGCCTTGAAGGGGATCGAGGCCCTGATGCTGGAAATGCTCACCGCGGCCAAGGAGTACGGGCTCGAAGAGGAGATGATGAGCTCGGTGGCCGAGACCTTCGATCGGGGAAATTTTCGGGGTTATTTAAACATGCTGATGACCACCCACGCCATCGCCGCGGGTAGAAGATTGAGTGAAGTAGAAATGGTCGCCGAGACGGTCAAAGAATCAGGGGTCTCCCCGTTTATGAGCGAGGGGATGATAAAATTATTCGCTCATTCGGCGGGTTTAGATTTGGGCAAAGACTTTCACGGCAATGTTCCTTCCGACTATAAAGAGGTGACTTCGGCCATAATCGCGCACTATAAAAAGGAAAGATGAACCCGTCATTCGAGCCTTTCTCCAGCCCAAGGTGAAGGTCTCAGCGATTACCTAAGAGGCGAACCCGTCAACGTCATTTTTCCTGAATGCGCAGGACCACAGGACGTTTCCCCCTTCCAGCGTGTTGCCTTTCCTGCGGGCTGAGACCACAAAAATGGCGAGAGACCGCATATTCCACGACCTTCACCGGAAGAGGATGCAGTATTCCTATGAGGATGGCGACAGGTAGAATGCTCCCAGTTTCCGCATATACAGAAGGGCGGTGATCTTGGTCAGGGCCACCAACTCGTCTATGGAAACAGACTCGTCCTGCTTGTGGGTATTGCCGTAGGGGCCGCCCACTCCAAAGTTGAAGCAGGGCATTCTGCCGTCATTTACCTGGAAATTCATGTCCGTGCTCGCCAGCGTCCCGGTGAAGGGCAACTCCTGACCGATGACTTCTTTGATGATCTCCCTGCCTTCCAGGACATAGGAGTCTTGGGGAGATACGACATATCCTTCCCGAAAGTTGATCACCTCGATCTCGTACTTTACATCGGCGTCAGTCGCCTTGACTCCCTCAATGACCGAGACCAGTTCTTTCTTTACCTCTTCGATGGTCTCCCCCGGGACCATGCCTCGCAATACTTCTTCCTCGCATAGATCGGGAACCGTCGCCCCTTGAATTCCCCCTTTGATGGTGCCGATGTTCAACATGGCCGTAAGCTGGTTAACTCCGGCCTCGCGTACCGGGTCCGGTAGTTCGATGCCCGGAATGGGGCGTTGTCTCTTCAGGAGGACATTTTTCCAGTAATCGGTGAGGGCTACGTTGATCTTGGACATCTTCTCGATCGCATTTATCCCGAGGATAGGCACCTGTCCATGATAAGACTTGCCCAGGGTTCGGATCAAGAAACGGGTTCGCCCTTGAGCGGCCAGCCCAATTCCCGTCAGGCTTCCATCCCACTGAAGGCCGAAGTCTGCTCGAACGATCCCCTCCTGGATAAGAAAGCCCAGCCCGGTGATTCCGCCGATCTCCTCATCGCAGTTTCCCGTAACGATGAGATCGCCCTCCAGTTTGATTCCCAAATCGTGGAGGGCCTGAAGGGCAAAGATGAGAGAAACCATCTCCCCCTTGTCGTCATTTGCTCCCCGACCCCAGATGTAACCGTTGCCCCGGTCGAAAGCACTTCGGCCATAACGGTTGTCTTGGGTCACCTCTCCGCCAAGCGGGTCAACTGTCCATCCCTCTCTTTGGATTGCCGCCGTATCTATGTGCGCGCTGGCATGGAGCACGGGCTTTCCCTTCTTTCCCCGGTATACGGCTACAACATTGCTCCTGGGTCCTTTCAGCCCCATGATCTCGGCACCCTGTAGCCTCAAGTATTTCTCTGGGGCATTGTGGATCTGGACCTCACACCCCAAATGGCCGAATTTTTCCGCCAAAACCGCGCAGATCCCGTCGTAGTTCAGGCCGGGCGGAGTCTGGGTATCCATTTGAATCAATTTTCTTAAAAAAAGCACCATCTCTTCCCGGTGAGCCTCGATATACGAAAATACGGATTCTTTCAATTTATCCAAGGCCTACTCCTCATCAAAGGAATCTGACTCTTTCCCTGGAAACCCCCGATCTCCACCTTCCTGGTTGAAACCGAGGACCGGGCGGGTTGAAATGCCACGGCACCTCAAGAAGTGCGGGGAGGCTCCCATCGGTAGAAAAATAGAATATTTGGATTTCAGAACTTGTGCCGAATAATGGCCCCTTTATCTGCTGATTCGGCCAAACGGGAATACAGAGCCAGGTAGCCCTTTTTAAACTTGGGCTCCGGCCGCTTCCAAATTGCCATCCGTTTGCCCATCTCGCCGTCGGAGACATGCAGGTGCAGCTTCCGGCCCGGAATGTCGATCGTGATTAAATCTCCATCCTGGACGATGGCCAGGGGACCTCCCTCGGCGGCTTCAGGCGAAATGTGCCCGACGAAGCAGCCATTGTTGGTGCCGGAGAAACGACCGTCCGTAACCAGGGCGGTTTTCAATGCCAGACCCCGGCCGTATAGGAGCTTCATGGCGATATACATCTCGCGCATGCCCGGCCCGCCTTTGGGGCCTTCGTAGCGGATCACCACTACTTCGCCTTCC
>Ga0187771_10002808_pt1 | contig 12069 bp, 8 predicted proteins | sample 0116_SJ02_MP15_1_FD_133139 | JGI IMG/M metagenome (GOLD analysis project Ga0187771, IMG submission 133139) | Tropical peat soil microbial communities from peatlands in Department of Meta, Colombia - 0116_SJ02_MP15_10_MG | ecosystem: Environmental > Terrestrial > Soil > Wetlands > Peat | place... | reverse complement strand
GATTCCCGGTAGCGCTACCAAACACTCCCATCAATTTTCTTTAGGGTGAGGTCCCTCGCTCTGCTCGGGATTTCGGCAGCAGGCTCCCGCCTGCTAGTCGCCTCAAGTTCGATTCCCGGTAGCGCTACCAAACCTTCCTCGTCTCGCGCACATGCGGCCAGGCCAAAAGAACGTCTGGATTTTCCACGTCGGACCGCCACAAGCTTGTCCTCGCCGCGTCATGCCCAGCCCTCCGCCAGCTTCCAGCGAGATCCATGCAGACCGACTCGCAGCCCCAGCCAGTGCCAGTGATGAGACAACTGCTGTGTCCTTCCGGCGTGACTTCCTTCATTGCTTTCGCGCTTGCCGGTGGAGGATAATTTAGTGGAATCTCGTCGGCGTTTGGACGCCGACCGGCTGTTACTCCCGGTGAATCTCCCCAACTCCATCACGCTCACCCGCATTGCCAGCATTCCGCTGCTGATCTGGATTCTTTCCACCAGCCGGTTTGAGAGCACGGGCGGAGAGAAGGAGTTGCTGGCCTCCGCGCTATTCATCGCCGCTTCAATTACTGATGGGATCGATGGTTATCTGGCGCGTAAGCGTGGTCAGATCACGACCATCGGCATGTTGTTGGACCCGCTGGCGGACAAACTTTTAATTGCTGCCGCCTTTGTGACCCTGGTGCAGTTCAATCCCAGCATGGTTCCGGCGTGGATTGCGGTCATCATCATTGGGCGCGAATTTCTGGTCAGCGGATTGCGGTCGATCGCGGCCTCAGAAGGATTCACGATTGAGGCAAGTGATCTGGGCAAGTTCAAAATGCTGGTCCAGATTATTTCTGTGGTGGCGGTGATCCTGGATCATCGCTGGAAGGAATGGCCGGTCTACGGTCCTTATATTTTTCCGGTTCACTGGATTGCGCGGCTGGCGATCTGGTTCATGGTGCTATTGTCCCTGGTTTCCGCCGGTGACTACTTCATCGCCTTCTGGTCAAAGATCGACCGGCGAGTGGTGAGGAGCCGCCGCCGCGCCTTCGTGCTCAGCCGCCGGAGGAAGCGCGATGTCGCCGCCACCTGAAAATCCGTCATCCAGCTCACCTGCTGCCAACCTGGTCTGCGCGGAGCCGTGTGAGTTCACTGCCGAGGAAAGAAAGACTCTGTTAAGGCTGGCTCACGACTCGATTGAATCGGCATTCGAGAGTCGCGAAATTGCACTGGACCCTCCGTCACCGCACCTGGCTGAACTGCGCGGCGCCTTCACGACGATTTACTTGCGAGAACAGTTGCGCGGCTGCGTAGGATATGTATTCCCTGTGGTTTCGATTTATCGCACGGTGGCGGAGACAGCGCGTGCCGCGGCCTTTGAGGACACACGCTTCTGGCCGGTTACGCGTGAGGAAGCTCCGGAATTGGAAGTCTCCCTCAGCATCCTTTCGCCACTGGGAGCCATTCAGCCTGAACAAGTGGAAGTTGGGAAACACGGGCTGTTGATCTCGCACCACGGGCATCGTGGACTGCTGCTGCCCCAAGTCCCTGTCGAGCACCAGTGGGATCGGCTTACGTTCCTGGAACAGACTTGCCGGAAGGCGGGTTTGCCCCTCGATGCGTGGCAGAAAGGCGCTACGATCGAGGCATTCACGGCAGAGGTGTTCGGCGATCACGATCTGAAATAATCTTGTTCCATCTGTTTCCCTTGCTTCACGATCAAGCGCAAAAGATCCTCGGTCTGCGCTCTTGAGACCGTGGGATTCATGCAGGTCAGCTTGAGGCACTGCCGCCCGCGCACGATTGTGTGCCCAACGACGGCGAGTCCTTCTTCGAATAAGCGCTGGCGAAGTTGGGCATTAAGCGCATTGGGCTCGATTGCGGTACTTGCGGGACGATAGCGGAACACCACGCACCCCAGAACGGGCTCGTTTATCAGCTCCAGTTGCTCATGGTTGCGAATGAAGATCGCGGCATGCGACGCAAGATCAATCGTCGCATCGATCATCTGGGCGAGCTTTTTTCTGCCCAAAGCCTGGAAGGAAACCCAAGGCTTTAATGCATCGAAACGCCGCGTGGTGGCGAACGAGCGGGTCACCAGGTTGGGGATGCCCATTTCCTCATGAACTTCTGGATTGAGGTAATCGGCGTTCATCTTCACGTATTGAAACTGGCTGCGGTCACGTAACAGAAAGGCGGCACAACTGATGGGCTGCCAGAAAAGTTTGTGGAAGTCCACGCTGATGGAGTCCGCTGATTCGATCCCTTTCAGCAGATCGCGATGACGGGCGGAAAAAAGCAAGGCGGACCCATAGGCGGCATCCACGTGAAACCATGCCGCGGCGTCGCGGGCAAGGGGCGCGATTTCCGAAAGGGGATCAATCGAGCCAAAGTCGGTGGTTCCGGCTGTTCCAACGATGGCCATCGGAATCAGGTTGTTGCGACGAAGCTCTTTCAATGCGGAGCTGACCATTTCCGGGCGCAGGCGGAAAGATTCATCGGTGGGGATCCGAACTACGGCTTGCGTTCCCAGACCGAGCTGGGCAGCGGACTTCTCCACAGTGAAGTGCGCTACATCGGAGCAGAGAATTCTCAACCGATGTGCTTGGGCGGGAAGTCCCTGCGATTGAACTGAATGGTTCCAATTTTTCTGGACGCAACAATCCCGCGCCAGGAGCAGGCCCATGTGGTTCGATTGCGTGCCGCCGCTGGTAAAGACTCCGTCAGCTTGCGTGCCCAGCCCGACTTGCCGGCATAACCAGGCGACCACCTTTTCTTCCAGCACGGTGGCCGCGGGCGCCTGGTCGAATGAGTCCATCGATTGATTTAAGGCGCTGATCACCAGTTCCGCAGCCTGCGCAACGATGAGAGGGGGACAATGCAGGTGGGCGATGGTGTTGGGGTGTGTGACGGTCACAGAGTTAGAAATCACCTTTTCGACGCGACCCCAGAGATTGTCCAGCCCACCACTAGTCTCAGGCAGAACTTCGCCGTCAAACAACGAAGCTAGCCTGGCCGGATCTTCACCGCGGTACGGCTGAGCAGGTAGCGCGCGGCAAAGTAGTTCGATCGCCGCGGACATGACATTGCGATATGTCCTTGACGTTGCAGCAGTCAGAAACTCGGATTCGAACAAGTGTTTTCCCTCCGCCGGTAGGCGTCCGGTCTGGGATTCTAGTGCAGGGAGAAGCACAAGAAAATAAGAGCCGGGAAGCTTAGGCCTCCCGGCTCGAGAGGGAACGAGTTCACGGAGATTACTGCGGGTCCAGTTCCACCACGTCACCGATGTGAACGTCTTCCATAGCGAACACGATCATGCCGGTTGACGTTGTCGGGGTGGTACTGAGAATGACGATTTCACCCACCGCCCGGCGCGGGAGGTCGGCCACATGGATGGTCGGGCCCTTGCTGCTGGTGAGCATGCTCTTTTCGATAGCAGGCGGCCGCGCCTGGGTGTCGTCTTCGGTCGAAGCTTTAAACGAAAGCGAATCCACGGGGTCGTGCAAGTCGGCCTCATAGGAACGAACCGCGCGGAAATAATCGCCTGCCTTGATGCCCTGGTTAGCGCCCAGATTGAGATAAACTTTACTCCCCGAACCCAGCTCAGTATCGAAATCCCTCGCCAGCACGATCCGACCGCTTGGTTTTCCGTTGGGGGGCGCGAAACGGTCGAAACGCATTGGGCCATGGTGGACGATATTGGCTCTTTCCACGAATGGCGTCACCAGATCGCCGGGAAGGATTGGACTGCAACTGAATTCAACCTTCGCGACCGCGCTACGGTGGCGCGTATCCACCACGCGGACTATGCCGAGCTCGGAATATGGCTGACCCATGGTTTTCAGCATGGCAAATTGGCCGGGATAGGTTTCGTAGCGGTTGGGATCGCGCAATTCCCGCACGATCGAATAGCGTTTTCCCAGTTCATATCCCTTGCCTGTGAGGTAGACGATTTCGCCATCACCGTAATTGGTCGTATTCGGCGTGTCCAAACCGCCGGCGACAAAGTCGACGTTCGGCAGAAGATTCTTGGTTACGAAACCAGCGCAGTAGAGGTCAGAGTTGGTGGGTGATACGACTCGCTCGACTGGGAAATTCAGATTTGTTGCTAAGGTTCCTGCGGGCGTGCTTTGATCTCCAGCCGGGGCAGACTGCTGAGCCAGGGCGCGGAAGGCCGCGCACAAGATCAGTAACAAACCTATTTTCTTCATGTTACCTCCGAAGTCAGAGCTGCTCTGGCTCCGCCGAGTTTCCCCTTAAATTACAGAAAAATAAAAGGGTTTCTGTTCGGAAAGTAACAAGCGGGGTAAGAGGGGTCAAGGTTACGCTGGTGTCATGGCGGCTACGTTAAAAAGTTTTTGGGGCGAAAGTCATAATCGCTTGTTGCATCTGGAATTACGGGCCTGTAATATCGCGCCACTCTTAATTTAATGAATGCCGGCTCCAGTAACTTTGTGGCGCGGCTGCGCCCATTACGTCTGCCCCGCGTTTGTGTGCCCGTAATCGGCTCGGATCCGACCGAAATGATGGACAAAGCGGAGGCCATCGTCCGGGACAACGAGTTTCTGGAGTTCAGGTTAGATTATCTGTCTCGCCCTGCCCTGGCCCTGCCGAAGATCAAGCAATTTACGGAGTACCACCCTCATGTGGCGGTTGTGGCAACCTGCAGACGGGTCGCCGGAGGTGGGAAGTTCAAAGGGACGATTGCTGCCCAACTGGACATTCTGGGTAAGGCTGCAGCCGCCGGGTGCCAGTTGGTCGATCTTGAACTGCAAAGTGCAGGGCGAGCCAAACCGCAGCAGCTCCAACGGCTGAGGACCTCCGCAGCACTGATTCTTTCCTTTCACGATTTCCGTGCGACCAAAAACCTGGAAAAAATACTGGAAAAGATGGTCGCGACGCCGGCTGACTTCTACAAGATTGTGACCACCGCCACCACGCTGTACGACAACGTGGTGATGATGAAGTTCATTGAGAAGAACAGCGACAAGCACTCCCTGATCGGAGTGTGTATGGGGGAGCAGGGCATCATCAGCCGTGTTCTGGGGCTGCGGGCCGGCAGCGTTTTCACTTTTGCCGCCGCCAGCGAAGGCGAGAAAAGTGCCCCGGGGCAGGTGACGGCGCAGGAACTGCGCAGTACTTATCGCATAGAGCAGGTGGATGCGGCTACCCGAGTGTACGGGGTTGCCGGAGATCCGGTGTCGCACTCGCTTTCACCGGCAATCATGAATGCGGCGCTTCGCCGCGAGACGGTCAATGGAGTTTACCTCGCGCTGCATGCCAAAACCTCGAAAGACTTGTTGGCCTGCGTGCGCGATATCCCCATTCACGGGCTTTCGGTCACCATGCCTTACAAGACGGCAATTCTCCGGCATCTCGATAACACCGACCCGTACACCACAAAGATTGGCGCGTGCAACACCGTCGTGCGGGCGCAGGATGGAAACCTTTACGGCTTCAATACCGACGCGGCCGGGGTCGTCCGTCCTTTGCAACAGCGGCTTGAACTCGAGAGTGCCAAAATCCTGGTCCTGGGAGCGGGTGGCGCCGCGCGGGCGGCTGTTTTCGGACTGAAGGAACGCGGCGCCGAAATATACCTTCTGAACCGCACGCCGGGCCCGGCGCAGAAGTTGGCCCGATCGGCTCGGGCTCGCACCATAAAGCGCGCCGATCTGAAGAAGCTCTCGTTTGACGTCATCATCAATGCCACTCCCGTCGGCATGGGCAATACTCGAGAGTCTCCCCTGAAGGAAGATGAAATCAAAGCGCGCTACGTTTTCGAAATGATTTACGACCCGCCTGAGACTCGCCTCATCAAGCAGGCCAAAGCCGCCGGTGCAGAGGTCATTCCGGGCATTGAGATGTTCGTGCAGCAGGCCGCGCGGCAATTCGAAATCTGGACCGGCAAGCCCGCTCCCATTGAAGAAATGCAGAAAGTCGCAATGCTGGAGCTGCAAGAGCGCGAGGCGGCGCGGCGTGCGAAACAGAATAATAAGGGCTAAACACAACTCGCGCTGAAAGCACAATTGGGCACAACCAAAAAAATTCCAACAACCAAAACGCTTACACGATCGTGCGACGCATCGCCTGAACATGCTATTGCAGCCCACCTGTTTAGGCGAGTACGATGCCGCGTATTGCGGCTTGCTGGAGCTTTGCGCGCCAATGACTGATCAGATCGTCTCGCACTATCGCATTCTGGAAAAGCTGGGTGCGGGCGGCATGGGCGTAGTCTATAAAGCCGAGGACACGCGCCTCGGCCGCAAAGTCGCTCTGAAGTTTATTCCCGACAGCGCCATGAGCGACCCTCGCGCCCTGGAGCGCTTCAAGCGCGAAGCACGCGCGGCGTCGGCGCTGGATCATCCCAACATCTGCACGATTTACGAGATCGACGAGCATCAGGGACGCCCCTTCATCGCCATGCAGTTGCTTCATGGAATGACTCTGCGGCACCGCATTGGTGGCAAGCCGGTGCCGTTGGGAGCGCTGCTCGATTGGGGGCTGCAAATTACCGACGCATTGCGGGCGGCGCATGCCAAGGGCATCATCCATCGCGACATCAAGCCCGACAACGTTTTCATTACCGAAACAGAGCAAGCGAAAGTCCTCGACTTTGGCTTGGCGAAACTTACGGCGGCCGATCTCCTGGGTTCGGAGATGACGTTGTCTTCCACCAATACGCTGACGCACACGGGCGCGGCGGTTGGCACGACGGCGTACATGTCACCGGAGCAGGCACGCGGTGAGCAACTGGATGCACGCACCGATCTGTTCTCGTTTGGCGTGGTGCTCTACGAAATGGCCACTGGGAAGCAGGCATTTGCCGGTCCCACATGGGCGGTAACCGTGCATGCGATTCTGGGCCAGGCTCCGGTGGCGCTGAACGAATCGGTGCCGGGCCTGCCGCAGCGCCTGCAGCAGATTATCGACAAGGCTCTGGTGAAGAACCGCGAGATGCGCTACCAGACCGCGGCTGAGATCCATCGCGACCTGCTGCAGTTGAAGAAGGACTTCGAAGCGGGCAAGTCGCTCAAGACGGTGCGCACCGCCGCCCTGTGGTCTCCCCAGAGAAAGTGGCGTCTCGCATTGGGCGCACTTGGGATCCTCTTGATTGTCTCAGCGCTGGTCGGCGGTCCGCGAGTTTTGCGCCGCCTGGCAACCTCGCCGGCCCTACAATTGGCTGCACCGATACAGGCGCATAAGAGTATTGCCATCCTGCCGCTCGGCGCGGCCGAAGGAGATCCGAAGCTGACTGCATTCGGCAAAGGATTGCTCCAGGACATGGCGGCAAAACTCTCCCAATTGAGCGCCAATCACGACCTCGATGTGGTGCCGGCACAAACCCTGGAAGACAAGAAAGTGGCCACACTCGCGGATGCCGCCAGGGAGCTTGGCGCGAATCTGGGGCTCACGGTATCCCTGGCGCAATCGAATGATTTGGTGCGCGCGTCCTACAGCTTGACGGATGCCCAAAGCGGCAAGAATCTGGCGGGAGACTCGATCACGGCGCCGGTTTCTGATCTGTTCGCGATCGAGGACAAGCTGACCAACGGAGTTGCTGACGCGCTCCAAATTTCCTTGCGCACCGAGGAACGGCAAGCTCTAACCGCTCACGCCACAACACTACCCGAGGCTTACCAGTATTTTCTGGAAGGGATCGGTTACCTGCAGCGCAACGGCGTTCCTGAAGGGCTGGCCAGCGCGCAGATACTTTTCAAGCAGGCGCTGAAGCTCGATCCGAATTACGGTCCCGCAGAGGCCGGCCTGGGCGAATCGGATTGGTTTGAGTATGACCTGACGAAACAGAAGCGCTGGATTGAGCTTGCGCAAGAGGCTTGCGCGAAGGCCATCGCCATGGGAAATGCCGGAGCCGAGGGCCACATGTGCCTGGGCACGGTTGAAAACGGCACGGGACACTTCGAGAAGGCTGCGGAACAGTTTCAGCAGGCGGTGCAGCTCGATCCAGTCAACGATCAGGCGTATCGCCATCTCGCCGAGGCCTACCAGAACCTGAATCAGCTCGACAAGGCGGAAGAAACCTTCAAGCGCTCGATCAGCGTTCGACCTGAGTACGCGCGGGGTTACGACGCGCTGGGCGTGTTCTACTTCGATCAGGCGGAATACGGCAAAGCGCAGGCTATGTTCGAAAAGGCCGTGGAGCTCAGTCCGAGTTCCTACAACGATTACAGCAATCTTGGCGCCGTATTTCTGTTTGAAGGAAAGGACGCCCAAGCCACCCAGGCATTGCAGAAGTCGATCGCCATCCGCCCGACTTATGCTGCGTACCAGAACCTGGCGGAAGCCTATCTGCGGCTGCGCAAGTTCGATCAGGTGGTGCGGACGATTCAGGAAGCCTTGAAACTGAACGACAGCGAGTATCAGACGTGGGGAAATCTCGGCGAAGCCTACTACTACGGTGGAAACAAGTCGGGGGCAATCGACTCTTACAGGAAAGCCATTGCCATGGCTGAGCAACGGCTGAAGGTAAATCCTCGCGATACCGATGTTCTGGTCGACTTAGCCAATTATTGGGCCGTTCTCGGGGATCGCTCCCGGGCGCTCGGCTACCTCGACCGCGCTCTGGTGGGCAAGGAAAAGGAGAAAGAGTTGCTTTTCCAGGCTGCCCTGGTGTACAACCAGTTGCGCGAAACCGGGACCGCTTTGGAGTGGTTAAGTAAGGCCCTGGCTGCAGGATACTCGAAGTCGGTGGTGAGCAAGACTCTCGAGCTGGAAAACCTGCACGACAATCCGCGCTATCAGGCTCTGATGCAGCAGCAGTGAAATTCACCAGGTCAGTCAGACCTCAGGAGGTCAACATGGGGAACCCAGTTGTCACTATCTTCGTCAATGTATCAACGGGAGCCATCTCTGGCCAGATTAACAACGACCAGTGGCTCGTGGACGGTGACACGTTTGCGTGGATAACCAATGTTGCGCAGAACCCTATTACGGTGACTGCGCAGCATATGACGGCGCCCTACAGTGGGCCGTGGTTCACTCCTTATAACAACCCCAACGGGGACAGTGTCTCTTTCAAGGGGCCTGCCTCCGGCCAACTGTCCGACAATAGCAACGTCGCAGTCGTCGCATCCGGTCAGGTCAGCCCACCAGCTGGATGGGGTTACGTACCTAACATTCCTGTCGGTGCCGGTCGCGTTGTTGTCAAGTCCGGCGGCGCGGAGGGTGCGATGCCGGAGCGGAAGGCCAGCTAGCCCGGCCCTGGCCAGGGCAGCGGGTGAGTCGATAGCGGAAAAGTGTCATTGTGAGATTTGCATCCCTCCCTCAGCGTAAAACACGCGTGACGGCGCAGGCGTAGCTCCTTAGAGACGTCCGTCTCTATTGCGTAATTTCTTCGCAGCCGCGATGCGCCCTGCAACAAAATGGTTGCAATTCTGTAGAGTACCGAAGTAATATGTGGTCGGACGCAGCTGTAAGCGTTCTCTAGTCGTGGTACCGCCCTTTCTTCCAAGGTTCAAGAGCGTAGCCAACTGTCTCGCCCCGGGGTGGATATATCTGTCCCGGGCAAGGTACGGAGAATACCTGTATGGCGTGGTACGCATATTGCCTCACTGAGCAGCATAGCCCCAACGGAACACGCGCGCGGCGCCCCTTCCTGCTGGAAGGTATTCAAGGAGTGAACTCAAACGCGGTATTGAGCTATCCCAGTGGTGAATTCGCCGTGGTAGTCAGCGAATACGACCGGGCCGCCGGAAATCTAGACGATAAGGCGGTTCTGGAACATGCTCGGGTGGTGAGCGTATGCTTCCGCAACGGTACGGTGCTGCCGTTCCGGTTCGGCACGATCTTTGACACCGATGAAGCCCTGCGCCAAGCGGTACGGGCGAACCGCAGGGCATTCGGCCAGAGCGTAGCTCGCCTGCGGGGTAAGGCCGAGATGCACCTCAAGCTCATGGTCCGCGACGGGTCCCTGCGACAGGCGATGATGGACGTGCAATTGCCGGACACCGTCGGCGGCGAGTATCTAATCAAGTTGCGGGAAAAGGCGGCCAGGGACCGCGAGCGCCAGACCAAAGCCCGGGCGCTGTCGGTTCAAGTTCACAAGATGTTCAATCCACTGGAAGAAGAGATCAGTTGTAAGCGAGTAAACACGGACGGAATGCTGATCGACATTGCCCACCTGATCGAATCCAAGTCTATTGAGAAGTATCAGAACCGCTATAGCAGCGCCGCCAAGCAACTCAAAAACTGCGAGTTAACCGTCAGCGGCCCCTGGCCACCTTACCACTTCCTGCCCGGGAAGCTGCGCACTGTGGCGGGCAACTCATAAGAGCAGTATTTTGGACCTCTGCCCTGCACCGAATGTGCAGGAGTCTGCATTTTGTTTCCTATGGGCGGTGGTAGCCCAGGCCTGCCAGTGTTTGGCGTGGTGCGCTAAGTGACGTAGCTGCTATAACTTGGAGCTTGGCCGTCCCAGGGCGTCTGCGGGTCCCGATTTTGGCCGGGCAAATGCTCCTTTCCAGAGTCAATGAAAGAGGCCGCCGACGAATGACCTTCACTCTCTGTTTTCGACATCTCACTTTGTGCCGCTCCGTGCGATGGACCGGCTCCTTGCATCGCCTTTCCTGACTCCTTTCCACTTGCCTCTTTTGAGATAGTGGCCCCAGCAATGGGGCCGCTTTTCTTTGCGGACCGTGTAGGGCGGACATTCTTGTCCGCCTTGGCGGGCAGGAATGCCCGCCCTACAACCCCTTCCCCTTTTCTGTTCTTTCCCCGTACACTGACCATTCAACATGCGTCTCTCAATCGCCGTCCTGCTCCTTGCCCTAGGCCTGTCCTACCTATTAGCTCAAGACCCGCAAGCTTCTCACGCACCGGGTTTGATCTCTCCGCAGCTGAGGAGCGAACTGGTAACCTTGCGCGATGCGGCGCTGTCTGACGATTACACCTACCAACAAACCTCTCACCTGACTGATAACATCGGCCCCCGCGCCGTGGGATCTCCTCAGGCGCAAGCTGCCGTCCAGTACGTGGCCGATGAGCTACGCCGGCTTGGGCTTCGGGTCGAACTCGAAGAAGTGCAAGTTCCGCACTGGATTCGCGGCGCCGAGGGCGCTGAGCTGGTCGAATATCCGGGGCAAGCGCCTGGGGCGACTCAGAAGATTGTGCTGACCGCCCTCGGCGGAAACGCGCCAACGCCAGCGAGCGGACTGACTGCCGATGTAGTAGTCGCAAGGAGTTTCGAAGAGCTAAAGGCGCTGGGGCGGGAGAAAGTTTCTGGCAAGATCGTGCTGTTCAATGTTCCCTTCGACAAGCAGAAAGCCGCGAATGGCTTGGCCGGCGAGGCTTACGGCGAGGCCGTCGCCTATCGCGGATCTGGGCCAAAAGCTGCGGCTGAGCTTGGTGCGGCGGCTTGCCTGATCCGTTCTGTAGGCGGTGCAGATTACCGGCTGCCGCACACGGGATGGAGCGCGCCAGCAGGGATTCCGGCCGGCGCCGTTACGAGCGAGGATGCCGATCTCATAGTTCGGCTGGCAGCTCAGGGCACGGTTCGCATGCATCTGACGCTGACTTCCGAGAACGGGCCGGAGACCAAAAGCTACAACGTGATTGCCAACCTTAAAGGGACCGAACATCCCGAGCAGGTGGTTGTGGTTTCCGGACACCTCGATTCCTGGGATCTGGGAACCGGAGCCATTGACGACGCTGCGGGAGTGGCAGTCGCCATGGAAACTGCCCATCTGGTCCAACAGTTACACCTGCACCCACATCGTACGATCCGGGTTATCGCGTGGATGGACGAAGAGAACGGAGGTAAGGGACATGAAGTTTACGCTAGGGAGCATGCCGCCGAGATGGCGAACCATGTAGCGGCGATAGAGAGCGATTTGGGCGCGGATCATCCGCTGGGCTTCGAGGCCAAAATCAATCCTGCCGCGCTGCCACTTCTGAAGCCGGTGCAAGATATTCTGCAGAGCTTCGGAGCGAATCTGATCCATGTGAGCGAACGGAGCCCTGGGGCAGATATTGCGCCCATGGCGAAGGTTGGCGTGCCCACATTCGGACTGATGCAGGACAATCGAACGTATTTCAACTACCATCACACCGCCGCCGACACCCTGGACAAGATTGTTCCGCAGGAACT
>Ga0187771_10002807_pt1 | contig 12071 bp, 10 predicted proteins | sample 0116_SJ02_MP15_1_FD_133139 | JGI IMG/M metagenome (GOLD analysis project Ga0187771, IMG submission 133139) | Tropical peat soil microbial communities from peatlands in Department of Meta, Colombia - 0116_SJ02_MP15_10_MG | ecosystem: Environmental > Terrestrial > Soil > Wetlands > Peat | place... | reverse complement strand
AATTTAAGGCGCTGATAATCTCTATCCGTATAGACCCTTTTCCCCCCTTCAATCCGTTTGATAGAATTGAGGAGCCCGATCTCCTCGTAATAACGGATGGTTCGATGGCTCAGTTGCAATAAATTGGCCAGCTCACCGATTTTATAATATTTCAAACCGTTGGTTTCCATTCAAACCATTCAAAATACCACTTAACGTAAACTGCCAAACCATAAAGAAAAAAAATGGGACACTGGAATGTTACCCCATCTTCCCATCATCCCTCTATTCCTTAAATGGATGGCCATTTGCCTATGGACAACACTTCATAGCCTGCTTTTTTTAAGTCTTTAACAATATTCTCGTAATCTTCTGTTTTAATCCGAATAGCAGCAATCCTTTTTCCTTCCACGATGAAAGATGCAGTGACGATGCTGATAATATTCACATTGTGGTTTTTTATCACTTCAAGTATTCCGAGCATTGTACCGGGTTTATCTTCAAGGGCGACGGACAGGCGGGTTCCCTTCGTTTTAAGGCCAAATACATCCACAAGGTGAGCTAAGGCGTCCGTTTCCGTGAAGATTCCATACAGCTTATCTCCCTCCATCACTGGCAGGCATCCAATCTTATGGTCGTGCATCAGCTGAACTGCTTCCTCAATAAGTGTATCAGGAGTAATTGCGACTAACTTTTCTTTTGGCGTCATAAAGGCCGAAACCTTTAGCTTCCCCAAGAGATAATTAAGTTCTTGGACGCTGAGCAGGGTTGCATCAGAAGGGGCTGCCTCCCGAATATCTCGGTCTGTAACAATTCCAACCAGTCTACCGGTCTTGTCAACCACTGGTAGATGGCGGACCCCTTTTTCATGAATGAGATTTCTCGCTTCGAAAAAGGACGCATCAGGACTGATGGTCACCGGATTTCTTTGTATTTTCTCCCTCATAAACCCTTTGTAATCAATTTTCATAATTTTCCCCTCCTCTTTTCATCTTAATTTATTTTAGCATATTTAGCAGAAAACCGCCAAGAATTTAATTCACTTAGTCCATCTTCATTCCCAGGTGCGATGGTCGTCTATCTTTTTAGCCCCATCTGGGATCGTTCCCTTTCGGACGAATTGGACATCGCCCCGTAACTTTGTCACATCCCGGATGGACTTTTCAATCTCTTCCCTTAGCTTTTCAGGTTGGGAGGTCTCTTCTTTGAGTTCAATCCGGAAAGTCATCTCATCCTTGTGTTCACTTCTTGTGATCCGTACCTGATACTTCGCAATCTCCGGATGTTTTGAAGCTACTTCGTCTACCTGGCCAGGATGGATGAAAAGGCCCTTGACCTTGGTCCCCTGATCTACCCTTCCCAGAATCTTTATGAGACGGGGTGAGGTTCTCCCGCAAGGGCAGGGGGTCTCGGTAAGAATGGAAAGGTCTCCTGTCCCAAATCGAATTAAAGGGTAAACCTTGTTGAAAGTGGTCGCCACAATTTCTCCTGTTTTACCAGGACCTAATTGTTTGCCTGACTCCGGGTCAATGATCTCCACAATTTTGTCATCTGGGATATGCATCCCATTTTTCTTCATACATTCATAGCCCAGGCAGCGAATATCAGCTGTTCCGTAGCCTTGTCGGATGATCATTCCAAATTTCTCTTCCAATTGAGAACGGAGGGATTCTGGAAGCATCTCCGCGGCGACAAAACCGACTTTAAGGTTTAGATCCTCTTTTAAATTGAATCCCATCTCCTCTGCCTTTTCAGCGATGTTAAAAAGGAAGCTTGGGGTCCCACAGAATCCGGTGGCTTTAAAAGTTTTTAAAATGTTGACTTGTTGCTCAGTATTACCAACGCCGGTGGGTATCACCACACATCCAATCCGATGAAGGGAATTATCGACCATCTGTAAAGCAAAGGGGACCATATGGTAACTGAATGTGTTGATGACAATGTCTCCGGGTCGGAATCCGCCTGCATACAGTCCCTGCGCCCACCCCAGTTCATTATATTCCGATTCCCCCGGCTCGTTAATGGGTCCCGGTGAAACATAGATCCTTCTCAATTCGTTAATCAGGATCCCTTCAAATCCACCGAAGGGAGGACGTTCCCTCTGAAGCTCCATCAACTCCGTCTTTTTCGTAATAGGAATTTTTTCTAAATCTTTAATCGTTTGAATATCTTTTGGTTTCAACCCAACTGAATCCAATTTATCCTTGAATGCCGCAGAATGTTTATAAGCATATTGTATAACTCCCCTCAATTTCTGATTAAGGTATTCCACCCGTTTTTTTGGGGGCATGGCCTCCAGATTCTTATTCAAGAAACCCATGGTCCGATCCATCATATTTAGTTTAGGCATAGGGAATCTCCTAAAAATCCCTCTCCTCCATTAAAACAATGGGAGGAGAGGGGATCTAAAGATTGATTAAGGTCTATTTAGGGTATTTTGCAGCGAAGGGGATTACTTTTTGAACGTCATCAGCCACAAAAGTGGCCGCCCCTTTTATGGCCTCAATCGGGATCGTCATATTCGGAATTTCCGTCCACCATTTTTCAAGAAGGGCCCAGGCATTCGTATTCTTTGCCTTAACTTTTTCAGCGTTAGGAATCAAAAGGCCCAAAAGCACCTGCTGTATATCGAGTATGGATACCACAGAGATTTGATTGGTCTTTCCTGCTGGGATCCACTGCGTCTCAAAGGCATTGACCATATTTACCTCAAAATCCTCAAAGGCAACCGTAAATCCGAAACCATCTAACTTAACCGGATAATCATTTGGGTTCGTAATATTAAAAAGAAAAGCCATCGGGAGCATCGCGCTATTTGCACCTGCCTTACCCTTTGTTGGGGTGACCTTGGTATCGTAATACCAAAACCCGTTATATTGGGTGACTTGGACTGATTCAAGAGAAACCACGGGGGCCTTAAAGTTAGCTTCGGTGGGCTTTGTCTGCATCCCAGCGCACGAAATGGAGATCAATCCCACGCCAAAGACAAAAACGATCAGTAACGCTGCTTTTCTATTCATCATCAAACCTCCTTCCGTTATTGAAAAGTAACGTGACGGTGTCTCGTGTCACGTGCCCATGCGGTCACGGACTCCGAACACGAGCCGCGATATTAAGTGAGCCATCTCTTTCTCCTCTTGTAATGCTTGACTTGGCGGAAACTCTTCCGCTCTCCGAAGTCAGAGAGGCCCAAATAGAAGTCTCTGATGTCTGGGTTCTCCTTTAGTTTTTCTGAAGTGTCATGCATCACCAGTCTGCCATTTTCTAGAACATAAGCATAAGGGGCAACGGTAAGAGCTAATTTTACGTTCTGTTCCACCAACAGAATGGGGATCTTCTCTTCGTGATTTAACTTGGTAATGATGTCGAAGATCTCCTTAATGAGGAGAGGGGCGAGACCCATCGAGGGTTCATCGAGAAGCATCAATTTGGGTTGGGCCATCAGAGCCCTACCAATCACTGTCATTTGTTGCTCTCCCCCGCTGACATAACCCGCTACCACGCTACGCTTCTCTCTCAGCCTGGGGAAGTAATGATAGACCATCTCAAGGCTTTCTTTGATGGATCCGATCTTTCTCAAATGGGCCCCTACCTTAAGATTCTGCTCAACCGTCAAGTGCTCAAAGACCTTTCGGCCTTCAATGACTTGAATAATGCCCATCCTGGCAATCTCCCCGGGGCTCTTTCGGTGAATGCGTTCACCTCGGAACTCAATCGTTCCATCTGTAACCTCTCCGACCTCCACCTTGAGAAGCCCCGAAATAGCCTTGAGGGTAGTGCTTTTACCTGCTCCGTTTGCCCCGAGGAGGGCTATGATACCGCCTTCGGGGATCTCTAAAGAAACTCCCTTGAGCACAAGGATCACCTCATGATATTTAACCTCGACATTATTCAACCTTAGGATAGTTCGCGCCTTCTCCAAAGGATTGCCTTTTTTACCAGCCAAACCATTCCTTGGCCCATTTTTCAGGCCACCGCGCTTTGACATCTATCGTTTTAACATAGAGAAATTTACCTTCCTTAAGTTCGTAAACTGGAACGATACTGGTTGTTCTGTGATCTATAGAAGTAAAGGTTATTGGGCTTGTACCAAGACCCCCATCGAGGATGGTATAGTCTTTTATCGTCTCAAAACCCTTTTGCAAAATACCCGGCCCGGTCAAATCACCAGCCTTGTCAGCCCTTTTCATAGCCTCGGCCAAGAGGAGAACATTACACCATGCAGTGACTGTAAACTTGAGTCGATCCTTTGCAGGGATTCCAGGGTTATATTTTGTTGCATAATCGTGAACGAGCTTCATCTTTCCACGATCGTCTGCAAAGAAGTAAGCGGGACCAGCACACATCACCCCCTCTGCTGCTTTGCCGGCCAACTTCCATAGGTTCTCATCTATTCCCCAAAAGTTCGACAGCCAGTCTGCACCCAATCCAAGGGCGTAGGCATCCCTTACGGTTGCTGAGACACACATCGTCGTATTTCCATGCCAGCAAACATCGGGCTTAAATTTTTCGAGGGCCATGATCTGGCTCTTGGTGTCCATTGTAGTAAGAGCGACATCCTGGTCATCTCCTACCTCAAAGCCGAGCATTAATGCATGATCTTTGATTGCCTTTATAGGGGCACTGGCATAGGGGGATGGAAAGGCATAAACACAGGCCAAGCGGGGTTTTCTCTTGCCGTAATCCTTATTTTTTGGCCACCTCGTTTCAAACCAAGCTGTCAGTACTGACCTTGCTTGGGTTGAATAATCGGGTGCGAAGAAAAGGTTATAAGCAGTTTTAGCAGGATTGGTAAGGTGGGCTGAGAAAGAGGCCGAGACGTAAGGGATCTTGTCTTTGAGGACAGTTGGAGAAAGTGCCTCGGTATCTCCGGTCCCCCAACCTTCAATAGCGATTACCCCCATTCGTTTGAGAAAGTTGTACTTTGTGATGGCTTCGGGGATACGGTAACCGTAATCAAACCAGGTATACTTAATCTTTTTCCCATTAATTCCACCCGTATCGTTCACATAATTAAAGGCCTCTGCTAAACCGAGAGCATAGTCCTTTCCGACATCCGAAGTAGCCCCGGTGCAATCTGTCAGGCCCCCTATCTTAATTTCTTGGGCAATGATTGCAGATGTGCGTAAGGCCATGATCAGCAATAGCAAGGTGATTGTAAAAAATCTAATTTTTATTCTCATTTCTTGCCTCCTGTAAAGTTTAGATTAGAACAAAAACCTTAACTCACTTCCCTTTTTTCCCACCATCCAGTGACGTCCCATCACCCCCCTTTCTTAGTGTTGGTGATTAGTGATAGTGATTAGCTTTTAAACAAAACTAATTCTTAAACCAACACCAGTCACCTTCACCATCACTTTTTAATATGAAAATGGCCACAGGTTAAAATAATTTTTGATCTGCCACCAACGGTAACTGAGGCCCCGTGGTTCGTAGATCAAAAAAATACAAATGGTCAAGCCGAAGACAGACTCCTTAATATAGAGAAATTTAACCATGAACTCTGGAAAAACGTCGCTGAAGGCGATCACACCCATTTGTATCAATTCCATAACCAACACCATGAATATGGAGCCGAAGATCACCCCGTGGATAGAACCAACCCCTCCGATCAGGATCACACCTACCAGCCATAAAGACCAGAACCAGGGAAAATGTTCTGGACTGAGGGCTGCAGTATTACTCACCCAGAAGGCTCCAGCAAGGCCAGCGATAAACCCAGCCACAAAGAAATTTAATAACTTATACCAGACAATATTAATTCCAAGAGTCTCGGCAGCAATGTCATTGTCACGAATGGCTATCCAAGCTCTTCCCACCCTGGAGCGAAGGAGATTGGCCACCACCATGACGCTTGAGACCAGCAATACCAGCATCAAAAAATAGACCTTGATTTCATTATCAATGATCCAGGGCCCGATTTTGATCGTACCGGATGGAAGAGAGAAGGCTTGCCCTCTCCCCCCAATCTGGCTTACATATTGAGTGATGAGAAAATCGACAGTGATGAATTGTGCTGCCATGGTAGTCAAAATCAGGTAAAAACCTTTTACTTTGGCCGATGGAAGACCAAAGAGTACACTCCAAAGTCCGGCAAAGATGCCCGCGATGATAATACCGATGGGATAGGCAAGTCCCCAGCTAATAAGAAACTGGGGCCATGGAAATTGAAGAACCAAAAGTGTGCTCGTATAAGCACCCACGGCAATGAAGGCTGCATGTCCCAAAGTGATCAACCCGGCATATCCGATCAATATCTGTACTCCAAGAGCTCCCAAGGCTGTATAACCAATCATATTGGCCACCCCAAACCAGTATCCCGTTAAGGTTAGGGGAAACACGACAAATATAATGACCAGGAGGAGAATCATTTTTACTTTGATCAAAGGGGTCTGCCACCAACCATGATCATTCGCATAGTTTTGGTGGTAAAGACCGCAAGGTAACCAAACATGAGACATAGAGCCTCCTCTATTGCAAGACTATTTTTACATCCTTTCAATCCGTTCCCAGCCCCAGAATCCGTAAGGCTTAAAAAGCAAAAAGGCGGCCATAAAGGCAAACGGAAAAACCTCCTTCACGCCCCCTGGAAAATAGTGGTCCAGGTAGGTACCGGATAGATTTTGTAAAACGCCGATCGTAATTCCACCTACGATCGCTCCAGGAACGGAGTTGAGACCCCCTAAAACAACTGCCGGTAAGACGAGAAGACCCAGATAACCCACCGAAATATTGATCCCGTTGATATTCCCCAATAGAGCACCGCCGACACCCGCTGCCATGAAAGCAATAGCCCAGGCAGAGGCATAGACAAACCGGGCGCTGACACCAAGGGAGAGGGCAGCGGTTTCATCATCAGCCGTCGCCTGCATTGCCAGACCCCAGTGTGTATATTTGAAGAATGCTGCGAAGATAATGAAGAGGAGTATGGCCAATAGAAAAGACCAGAGATAAACAGTTGAAATTTTAATAAAACCAATCTTCATTGGCTCAAGAGGAAAGATCGGAGGGGAAAAAACGCGAGTTTTTGTCTCCCAAATAAATTCGATGATTCCTTTAAAAAAGAAAGAGAGTCCTACCGTTACCATGATGACTGACAGGATCGGTTCTCCAATGAGCTTGTCAAGGAAGATTCTTTCTACCAAGACACCAAGGATGATACCGATGATGAGAGTGGCCACGATCGAAAGGATGAAAGGGATTCCTGCTTGATAGAAGGTTAGAGTGACATAGGCCCCGATGAGAGTCAATTCACCCATCGCTAAATTTAAAACACCGGAACATTTATAGATTAAAACCCAACCCAGAGCGACGAGAGCGTAAAGACCACCCACCATAATCCCATTGACCAAACTCATCAAGAAAAGCTCCATACCTCCTCCTCATAAAAGGTCAGGCTAAGGTTAAGGTTGAGATTTAGGCGTCGATCATGGTTCTGGTATTTCTTAACCTCAACCTTAGCCTTAATCTAAAGAATATTTATTCCGGCACCTCCATCACCTTGAGGTCTGTCTTGATATGAACCACCCTTCCATCTTCATAGGTGATCGTTGTATCCACATGAATATTATTTTTGTCAGAATAAAGGCCATGGACGATATTTTTATATCGTTCTTCAACAAAGGCTCTTCGCAATTTTCTCGTTCGGGTCAGTTCGTTATCATCCGCATCAAATTCTTTGTAGAGATTGACAAATTTTTTAATCCGGGCGACCGGAGGGAGATCGCGATTCATTTTTAGAATTTCCTTCTGGATCAGTTGATAAACCTCGGACATCTGGGAAAGCTCTGGATAACTAGTATAGGCGATACTTCTATCTTCTGCCCATCTCCCCACCACACCGTAATCGATGCAGATGACACTTGTGACATAGGGTTTGTTATCCCCAATGGCCCATACCTCTTTAATATAGGGGCTGAATTTCAACCGGGTCTCCAAATATTGGGGAGCGAATTTTGTTCTGTCACTTAATGTCATGACATCCTTAGTTCGATCGAATACGACCAGATGGCCCTCTGTATCGATAAATCCAGTATCCCCAGAGTGGAGCCATCCATCCTTTAAACTCTTTGCCGTTTCTTCTTGCATCTTGTAATAGCCTTGAAATACGGAAGGACTCCTGGAAATGATTTCTCCCTCTGGAGTAATTTTCACCTCCGTTTCTGGGATGGGTTTGCCTACGGTGTCAAATTTGATATCGCCATCACGATGGAGCACTGAAATTCCAGCGATCTCTGTCTGTCCATAAATCTGTTTGAGGTTCACCCCAATGGCATGAAAGAATCGGAAATGATCAGGTCCCATCGCCGCTCCTCCCGTATAGGTATCCCGTATTCTCGAAAGCCCCAGTTGATCTTTCAGTTTTTTATGGACCCCCAGATAGGCAAGATAATCGAGTGCCTTCCAGTACCAAGGAATGAGCTTCTTTGAAAATTTCAAATCTGCGACATGGTAACCAATCTTCATCGCCAATTCATAGATTTTTCTTTTCGACCAAGTGGAATCCAGATATTTGACTTGAACATTTCGAACCATCTGTTCGTAAATCCGAGGAGGGGCAAACATTACGTGGGGGCCGATTTCACGAATGTTCTCTTGTGCGGTCTCAGGCTCTTCCGGGAAATTGAGCGTAAAGCCTGCCTGGATTCCACAGGAGATGGACATCATCTGTTCTCCAATCCAGGCAAAAGGGAGGTAGGAGATAAAGTCATCCGTTTCAAAATAAGGATCCACCCTCATCAGATTACGGCCCATGGTGAGCATATTATAATGGGTGAGAAGGGCTCCCTTTGGAAGGGCGGTGGTTCCCGAGGTATAAAAGAGGAGACAGACATCATCTCCTTTCCCTTTCATGATCATATCTTCAAAAAGGCCCGGTTCTTTCTTATCCATTTCCTCTCCAATCTTCATGACCTCTTTGATGCTGATGAGGAATGGATCATCATAGGCCCTCATTCCCTTTGAATCATCCCAGATCATCTTCTTTAACTTTGGGCATTTGTCTTTAATCATAAGACATTTATCAACTTCCTCTTGGCCTTCACCCGCCATCAATTTGGCATCGGCATGGTCGATGATATATTGGACCTCGTCGATCAAAGAATCCTGAAATAACCATACTCCTACCCCTCCTGCACACATAGCAGCCATCTCTGTCCAGAGGGCCTCAGGACGATTATCACCGATCATGGCCACCTTATCCTCTCTCTCCAAACCCAGAGAGACCAGTCCCAAAGCAATCCTTTTTACATTCTCATAATATTGTTTCCACGTGATGGGCACCCAGATTCCAAACTCCTTCTCTCGCATGGCTACCTTTTTATCCCAATATTTTTTTGCGGATTCTAAAAAGAGTTTGGGGATGGATAGGTCCTTGGTAATCTCAATTTCCTTCCAGCTACCGACGTGTGGCATAGAGATCTTCCACCTCACCCAGATAGGCTTTGATCACATGGGGATTATTTTGAATCTCAGGAGGTGCTCCTTCCGCAATCTTGGCACCGAAGTTTAGAGTCATGACCCGATGCGAGATATCCATCACGACACCCATATCGTGTTCAACGAGAACACAGGTAGTCTGCCAACTTTCCTCTTCGTTGATGTCCAAAATGAATCGAGCCATATCCTCCACCTCTTCTAAATTGAGACCTGCAAGAGGCTCATCGAGTAGGATGATCTTAGGATTGAGGGCCAATGCCCTTGCCAATTCTACTCGCTTTTGAAGCCCATAAGGGAGCATCCCGACGACCTTATCCCGTATATGTTCTATCTCAAGGAGATCGACGATCTCCCTTTCGATGAAATCCCGATGTTGAATTTCTTCACAGGCGGTCTTCCCGATATAAATGGATCCACTGAGCAATCCTGTCTTGAGATGAATATGACGACCGAGTCGAATATTATCGAGGACGGTTGTGCCTTTAAATAGTTCGATCTTCTGAAATGTTCGGGAAATTCCAATTTCTGCTCTCCGGTGGGGTTTTAGCTTCGAGATATCCTTCCCCTCAAAAAAAATTTCTCCTCTTTGGGGATGGTAGAGTCCATTAATACAATTGAGCAAAACTGTTTTCCCAGCACCATTGGGTCCAATGACCGAAAAGATTTCACCCTTTTTGACCTCAAAACTTATATCCGTAAGCGCCTGGACACCTCCGAAAGCCATATAGATACGGCTGACTTTAAGTTGCACCTCATTGGTTACAGCCATCAAGAGCTCCTTGCCTTTGCTGTGTGACTGGTGATCTATTCGAAAAAGAACTGGTGGATTTATAGAATTCTAAGAAAGGCAATAGACTTCTTACCATTTCCTCAGGTCTCGAATTTTGGGAATGGATTAAATTAGAACAGGAAAACCCACCCCCGATTGGTTTAACTTGATTAGCAAAGCTTCCTAACCTAACCAACGTTTTCGGCGCTTATAATGCTTTACCTCTCGATAGCTTCGCCTTTCCCCCATACGGGTAAATCCGAGGTAGAATTCTTTGACATCCTCATTATTCCTCAGTTTCTCTGCAGGCCCATCCAATACGATCCTGCCATTTTCGATGACATAACCGTAAGACGCTAATTCTAAAGCCATATGGGCATTCTGTTCGACTAAAAGGATGGAGACCTTTGCCTCCCCATTGATTCTCTTTGCAATATCGGCGATTTCCTTTACCAACAATGGAGACAAGCCCATGGAAGGCTCATCGAGGAGCATGATCTTAGGATGTCCCATGAGACAACGGCCCATGGCGATCATCTGTTGTTCCCCGCCGGAGCAATAGCCAGCTGTGTTATCTTTAATCCCCACGAGGCCTGGGAAATAACTATAGACCATTTCCAAATCTTTTTTGAACCGCGTTCCGTTTCCATGGATGATCAGCCCGCCTGCTCTTAGGTTTTCCTCAACAGTGAGATGTTCTGCTAAACGCCTTCCCTCCATGACCTGAAGGATTCCCATCCTGGCAATATCTTCGGGATAGAATTTATGGATGGGTTTTCCCTCATAATAGACCCCCCCATCCGTGACCTCTCCTTCTTCGGTTCGGAGCAAACCAGAGATGGCCTTTAATGTGGTCGTCTTGCCGGCGCCATTGGCTCCTAATATGCAAGAAAATCGTCCTGTCTCAAGTTGGATGTTCACTCCCTTCAACACCAATATGGTGTTAAGATATTTCACCTCAACATTCTTCAATTCCAACATGGAGGTTCATCTCCTTAAAAACGGAGGATCCAAAGAAAGCCGGGCCCCCTTCTATGACTACTTCACAGGGATGTAGTGGATGTTGATCGTCTCGTCCTTAAATAAACCTTGTTTGATCATATCATCCGGGACGAGCCTGGGAACCTTATACCATGGAGAAAGGACTGTCACCCTACCGTTTTTAATGCCGATTAGCCGATCATGGTTTGCCAGACGGCGATCATCTTTGCCTGCTGGTGCACTTTGAAATTTACAAGTCGTGTCGTGGGCTGTATAACCCGCTAAAGTCTGTATACCAAGCTCTTTCACATCCTTCCCAGTGATCCTTTCGCAGGCTTTTGCCAGATCAATCCTGTCTCGTTTCATCATTCCTACTAAAGCCCGGCGCACAGCCTCGAGCATATTGGCTTTCATACGGACACCACGCATATATTGAATATTGGGCATTCCTGGTTCTTTCCGATATCTGTCATTAAGCATCTTTGCAAATTTGACACCCGGTGCATCCGGTTCAGCCGCCGGGACATAGACCGGTTGAGGAGACATATATCCCTCGGCTGATCCAGGGCCTACAACATCCAACAGTTGATCGGCAGGGGCCCAAAGATTGGCCATAAGGGCCATTTTACCAGCGAGGCCAAGTTTATGAAGACCTTTCATGATGACCGCGGGGGTCTGCACAATAGAGTTTGACCAGACGATATCTATGCCCTGTTTTTCAAAATCAGAAAGAAAACCCATAATCTCAGGATCCGTTGGCATCATGGTGCAAAATCGTTCTGCGAGAACCTCGTACTTTCCGGTTTTTTCTCCATGTCTTTTACTCGGTTCATTTGCAGCTCGGCCATAGGCCGTATCCCAGGTTAAATGGGCCACCTTAGCCTTTGTGCCACTTCCTCTCTTT
>Ga0187771_10002806_pt1 | contig 12074 bp, 10 predicted proteins | sample 0116_SJ02_MP15_1_FD_133139 | JGI IMG/M metagenome (GOLD analysis project Ga0187771, IMG submission 133139) | Tropical peat soil microbial communities from peatlands in Department of Meta, Colombia - 0116_SJ02_MP15_10_MG | ecosystem: Environmental > Terrestrial > Soil > Wetlands > Peat | place... | reverse complement strand
GTGGTCACGAATAAGCAGGGACGGGGCGTTATCGCCGTGGACACTGGGCTGCGGACATTAGTATGATGCGCCGTCAAGTATGATGCGGAGAATGGCCTGACCGCACCGGCGGAATGGCCGGCATCCGGGGAATTTTCGGCCGCCTGACAGGGGAGACGTGTTGAATGGAGCAGCAGGCACTGATGCTGAAGGGTTATCGCGTGCTCGATTTCACCCATTTCGTGGCGGGGCCGACCTGCACGCGAATTCTGGGCGAACTTGGCGCCGACGTGATCAAGGTCGAGCGTTCGCGCGAGGGCGACCATGTGCGCGGGCTTGGGCTGACGGCCCGGGATGGGATGAGCACGTACTATTTCCAACACGACCACAGCAAGCGGAGCCTCGCGATCGACCTGCGCAAAGCGGGCGCCAAGGAACTGCTGCTGAAGATGATTCCGAAGATCGATGTGGTGGTGGAGAACTTCGCGCCGGGCGTGATCGCGGATATGGGTTTCGGTTACGAGACGCTGAGCAAGCTCAACCCCAAGCTGGTGATGTGTTCGGTTTCGGCCACCGGGCAAACCGGTCCGCTGAGCAAGCGGCCGGGCTACGATTTTATCGGCGCGTCGTTCGCGGGCGTAACCGGGCTGCTGGGTGAGGCCGACCGGCCGCCGATAATTCCGACGATGGCGATTGGCGACGTGTCGACGGGGGTCGCGGCGGCGATGGCGGTGGGTTTCGCGCTGCTCAACGCCGCGCGCACGGGCAAGGGCCAGTATCTCGACGCGTCGCTGCTCGATACGTACTTCCATATGCACGAACTCGCGGTGCCGGTGGTGTCGATCCGCGGGGAGAAATTCAAGCCGGTGCGCGGCGGCTCGCAGCATCCGACGGGAAGCCCCGCAGGCGTGTACAAGTGTCCGGGCGGCTACATCATGCTGCTCGTCCAGCAGCATGAATTCCCGCGCCTGGCCAAGGCGATGGGGAAACCGGAACTGGCGACCGACGAGCGCTTCAAGAGCAACGGGCGGCGGGTGCGCAACAACGCGGTGCTCAAGCAGATGATCGAGGACTGGTTCGCGACGTTTCCTGATCGCGACAGCGTGGTGGCGGAACTCGACAAGTTCCGCGTGCCGTGCGGGCCGGTGCTGTCGCTGGAGGAAGCGATGGCCCATCCGCATCTGCGCCAGCGCAAGACCGTTCGCCGAGTGGGCGACCCCGCCTTCGGCGAGTTCGACATCCCAGGATTTCCGGTGAAGTTTTCGGACTGGCCGGATCGGACCGATCTGAAGGCCTCGCGCCTGGGCGAAGACAACGAAGCAGTGCTGAGCGAAATGCTCGGATTGTCGAAGGGCGAGATCAGCGAACTTTATGCGGAGCAGGTGCTGCTGAAGGCGCCTCCGGCAGAGCCGGCAGCGGCCTCGTGACCGTTGCGGCCCGAGGGGCCTAACGTGAACGGTGGCAGGTTCGCGGCTGATCGCATAGAAGTTGGGTTTCGGCGTACGGCGCGCATATAAGCGCCGGCGGATGCGACCGCGAAGGGCGCCTACCGCCGGTTAAAATGGAGGAAAATCAGCAGATGGCAGAATGGACAGAGGAAATCACCCACGTCGCGGGGAGTGACCTCGCAATTATCAAGGGCGGCCAGGGGAAGCCCCTGCTCGTGCTCCACGAGGAGCTGGGGCATCCGGGATGGCTGAGCTGGCATTCGGCGCTGGCGAAGGAGCATACGCTGCTGATCCCGATTCAACCGGGGCTGGGCAAGTCGCCGAAGATCGAATGGATTCGCAATATCCATGAGCTTGCGCTGTGGTACAGCTGGGTGCTGCGGGAATTGAACCTGGCGCCGCTGGACGTGATCGGTTTCTCGACCGGCGGATGGATTGCGGCCGAAATGGCGTCGGTCAACAGCAAGCAGTTCCGCAAGATGGTGCTGGTGGCGCCCGCCGGAATCAAACCGCCGGAGGGCGAAATCATGGACGTTTTCTCGGTCACGGCGCGGACCTCGCTCAATGCGAGCATCTACGATGCCGAGGCGACGCCGGAATTCGCCAAGCTCTACGGCGGCGAGCGCACTCCGGAGCAGTTCGAGGCGTTCGAGGACGCACGGACGGAGAATGCGCGTCTGACCTGGGAGCCGATCATGAACAATCCGAGCCTGCAATATCTGTTGCCGGGCGTGAGCGGCCTGCCCACTCAGATAGTGTGGGGACGCGAAGACGCGATCGTGCCGGTGAGCGCGTGTGAGGCGTACCGCAAGGCGCTCAAGAACACCGAGGTCAAGGCGACGGTCTTCGACCATTGCGGCCATCGGCCGGAGATTGAAAAGTCGGCGGAGTTCATCAAGCTGGTGCGCGAATTTCTCGCCTGAGCGCGGGCGATAGCGTGAGCTGAAGGAGAAGAAGCCATGCATATAATGCATTTCACCGAGCGCCCCTACAAAAACGTGCCGGAGGACGAGGTTATCAAGAACCGCAGTTTCTTCGGCGTGCCCAACAAGTTCTACGATCCGAAGGTCGGCGCCGAGCTCTACAACGAGTATATCGACGAAGCCTGCTATGCCGAGGAAGTGGGCTTCGATGCGATCATGCTCAATGAACATCATGGAACGCCCTTCTGCATGGGCGCAGTGATGAACGTCGAAGCGGCGATCCTGGCGCGCGTGACGAAAAAGGCGCGTATCGTGCTGTTGGGGAATCCGCTGCCGACACTGAAGCATCCGCTGCGGATGGCGGAGGAGCTGGCGGAGATCGACCTGATTTCTCACGGACGGCTGGTGCCCGGGTGGGTGCGCGGAGCGGGTAGCGAGCAGATCTTCAACAACGCGAACCCGGCGTACAACCGCGAATATTTCAACGAGGCGCACGACTTCATAATCGCGTGCTGGACGCGGCCTGGTCCGTTCCGCTGGGAGGGCAAGCATTTCAATTATCGATTCGTGAATCCGTGGGCGCTGCCCTATCAGAAGCCGCATCCGCCGATCTGGATTCCCGGCGTGCTCAGCCCCGAGACGGTGATCTGGTGCGCGAAGCATCGCTACCCTTATATCGGGCTCGGTACGGCGCTGCCGGCGACTGTCGAGCTATGGAACCTGTACGGCGATACGGCGGCGCAGGAAGGTTACACCGCGGGTTCGGAGAATTTCGGTTACCTCCAGCAGATCTTCATCGCCGAAACGGAGGAGAAGGCACAGGAGTTGGGCAAGGGCGCGCTGTTCGGCGGAGGCGCACAAAACTTCTCGCGTCCGGAATGGACGCTGCCGCCGGGCTACAACTCGAAGGAAGCGACTCGGCGCCTGGCGCGACAGTCCACGGATTACGGCTTCCTGGGCGTCACGACCGAGAAGCTGCAACAGTCCGATATGCCGACCCCGCAGGCCGGGGATGTCCACCAGGAAAAGGGCAAGACGCGCGCACGGCTGATGCGCGGCGAGATTTCGATCGAAGAGGCCAAGGCGAAGATCTACAAGAATTATCAGAAGGCGCAGGACGGCCTGCAGATAATCATCGGAACGCCGAAGACGGTGATTCCGAAGCTCAAGATGATCATGGAGGTGCTGCGGCCCGGAATCTTCGGCCTGTTCACCGCGCAGGGGCCGATCTCGGAAAAGGATCGCCTGACCAACGTGCGCCTGCTCGGGCAGGAGGTATTGCCGGCGATGCGGGAGATCGCGAAAGGACTGGGCATCGTGGATCCGTTCGAGCGCGCGCCGGGTTCGCGTCCCTACACGTCGGGCACCAAACGCGACTCGCTGGTCGACCTCGAAGCACTCAAGAATGCACCCAAGCGCGACGAGAGTGTGCGGGTCTAGCCGGGCCGGCTGACGTGAGACGAGCCAACAGCGCAACCAAGGAGAGAACTCCATGATCCTGATGTATTTCACCGAGCGTCCGTATCGCGACGTACCGGAAGACGAGCTAATCAAGAACCGCGCTTTTTTTGCGGTGCCGAATAAATTTTTCGATCGCGAGAAGGGTGCGCAACTTTACAACGAGTACCTCGACGAGATGGTCTACGCGGAGGACGTCGGCTTCGACGCGGTGATGCTCAACGAGCATCATGGCACGCCCTTTTGCATGGGAGCCGTAATGAACGTCGAGGCGTCGATCCTCGCGCGAATCACGAAGAAAGTTAAGATCGTTTTGCTGGGCAACCCGCTGCCCACCTTCAAGAACCCGCTGCGGGTAGCCGAAGAGCTGGCGACGATCGATTGTATCTCGCACGGCCGGCTAGTGCCCGGATGGGTGCGGGGTGCGGGGAGCGAGCAGATCTTCAACAATGCGAATCCCGCTTACAACCGCGAGCTGTTCAACGAGGCGCACGATCTGATTTTGGCGGCGTGGACGCGGCCGGGTCCGTTCCGATGGGAGGGCAAGCATTTCACCTACCGCTTCATCAATCCGTGGGTAACGCCCTACCAAAAGCCACGTCCTCCGATCTGGATTCCGGGCGTGCTCAGCCCGGAAACGGTCGTGTGGTGCGCGCAGCATCGCTATCCCTACCTGGGACTCGGCACCGCGCTGTCGGCCACCGCGGAACTGTGGAACATCTACGGTGAAACCGCGGCAAAGGAGGGCTACCAGGCGGGCTCCGAAAACTTCGGATATCTGCAACACGTGGTGGTCGCCGAGACAGAGGAGAAGGCGGAAGAACTCGGCAAGGCGCATCTATACGGCGGCGGACAAGGTGCGTTCTCGCGTCCCGAGCACACGCTGCCGCCGGGCTACAACTCCAAGGAGGCAACCAAACGGCTCGCGCGCACGATGACCGCCGGTTCGGGCGGCTTCCTCGGCGTCAGCTCCGAACAGCTCGGGCGCGCGCAGGAAAAAGAGAAGGAACCGGGCAACCTGCAGCAGGTCGCGGACAGCACCCGCAGGAGGCTCGCGCGCGGCGAGGCGACCGTCGAAGAGGCGAAGGCGGCGATCTACAAGGCCTATCCGAAAGCAGTGCAGGGCCTGCAGATCATCGCGGGCACGCCCAAGACGGTCATACCGAAGCTGCGCAAGATTCTCGAAGTGCTGCGGCCGGGTGTCTTCGGCATTTTCCAGAGCCAGGGCCCGGTGAGCTTCGAGGATCGAATGACGAGTATCCGCCTGCTCGGGCAGGAGGTGCTGCCGGCGGTGCGCGAGATCAGCAAGGAACTGGGGATACTTGACCCGTACGAACGCGATCCCGGCTCACGTCCGTACACGGCGGGAACGCAGCGCGAACAATTGGTCTCATTGGACGCTTTGCGCGCATAAGACCGAAAGTCTGTTTTCAAAAGGCAAGCGGCAGGCGAAATTCCGAATCGCCTGCCGCTTCTTTTTTGGTCTGCCAGCCCTGCGGATTTTATGTTGGCGCCTAAGCCAGACCTTCCTTTAGCGCATCTTCGAGAGCACCGATGTTGACGTGGTGTCCCTTCGCCATCACGCGGAGGAAGGCGCGCAGCGGCTCGTCGCCGACTGACGGCAGGTATTCGTCGATCTTGCGAATAACCCAGCGCTGGCCGCGGTTGAGGAGCTCGAGCTTGGCCCGAAAGTTCTCGACGGCACGTACCTTGTCGACGAAGTCACCGGTTTGGTTCGAGGCCTGGCCGCCGAGCCGGCGGACATGCGCGGCGAGTTCGCCAGCCCAGTAGCCCTCGTCGTGACCGGCCTTTTTGAGCAACTCGCGTAGTTCCAATGAGCCGGCGAGCTCGGTCAACTCATGCAGAACGCGGCCGCCGGCGCGCTCGGCCTCACCCAGCGTATTGAGAAAATTTTCGAGCTGTTGGTCCATAACTGAGCAACCTGTCCCGGCAATATCGGTTCGACCTTCACTTACCACAATAACCCCAAAGCGGCCATGCGAAGCCGGACAAGCGGTGTCACATCACCGGGACCAGCGGGCAGTATGCCTCACCCAAGGCGCTATGGCGCGCCAGCGATTCGCGCATCATCCACAGCAGCGGCTCAAGAGCGGCCGGTGGATGCCACCCCATCTCGCCATCGAGCCCGCCACCCAAGATGCGCCTCAGGAGGCCCGGTGGCGCCGGCAGCTCCTCGATCTGAACCGGTTCGCGCGGGTCAAGCTTGGCGAGAATCTTGGCCCTGGCAAGCGCCGCGTCGAAGCCTCCCACTCGGTCGATCAGCCGGTTGCTCGCAGCCTGGACGCCGGTCCATACGCGGCCCTGCGCGAGCTCGTCAACCTGGTCAAGCGTCATGTGACGCTGCTTGGCAACGATACCGATAAAATACTGATAGGTGCCTGCCAGAATCTGATCGTGGAAGATCCGAGCCTGGGCCGGGGTGAAGTCGGTGAACGCATCGAAAATATCCGCGTTTTCGCCGCGTGACACTTCACCGGTATTGATCCCGAGCGCGGCCGCGGCGCCTGCAACATTGAACTTGCCGCCGAGTACGCCGATGGAGCCGGTGAGGGTACCAGGGTCAGCGAAGATATCCGCAGCCGGAGTCGATATCCAGAAGCCTCCGGAGGCGCCGAACCCGGACATGCTGACCACGACCGGCTTCTTGTGCGCGCAAAGTTCCACCGCGCGCCGAATCAGCTCGGACGCGATCACGGAGCCGCCGGGGGAATCGACGCGGAAGACCACGGCGCGAACTGAACGATCGTCGCGCGCTTCATTGAAAGCATGCACCATATCGTCCGAGCCCATCGAGCTGGAGCCTGGAGAAAGCAGCGGGTCGAATCCTCCCTGACCGCGGGTGATCGCCCCGATACCGTAGATGACCGCGATTTTGTTGAGGCCGCGAAAAGCTTCCGTGAATTCCGGCCGCGCATATCCGGCGTAGTCGACGAGGTCGCGATGCTGGCCGCGGTACTCCTTGACGCGGTCCTCGAACTGATCTTCGTACTCGAGGCGGTCGAGCAGGCGGTTCTTGAGACCGTCGGCAGCCATCAGCGGCGCTCGATCAATCAGGGCGCGCAGCGTGTCGGGAGCCAGCCGGCGACGACGCGCGGTCTCGCTGACGATCTGTTCGAACATGTCGCCGACCAGAGCTTCGTCTTCCTCGCGCTGGGCCGGGGTGAAGTTCTTTTGCGTGAACACATTCGCCGCGCTCTTGTATTTTCCGATCGCATTGAAATTGGGCCTGATTTTGAGCCAGTCGAGGGTCCCCCGCGCAAACATCTCGCGCATTCCCACGCCAAGCAGGTTCATCTCGCCCTGCGGCATCATCGAGACCTCGTCCGCGGCGCTGGCAACGAGGTAGGGCAGATTGCCTAGGCCAGATTCCCCCGCAGTCTCCATATATGCCGTCGTAAATTTGCCGTGCTGTTTGAATTCAGTAATTGCGTCGGCAAGCTCCTGGGCCTGCGCCAACTCCATGTCGGGGTCGATAACCTTGATGGCGAGGCCGGCGATGCGCGGGTCCTTCGCGGCAGTTTCGAGCGACTGGCGAACGACGTTGAGGGGAACCTGCGCGGCGCCGAGCAAGCCGCGCACGGGCGTGCCACGCTCGACCACGGGACCGTTGAGTTCCAGCACGAGAACCGAACCCGGACGGTAACGATGCGAAAGGTACTGGCTGACGACAACAATCACGACGAGCACGACAGTGATCACGATCAGCCGGAGCATCCATCTGATAAGTCTCTTCAACATGCACGCCTCCCTTCAAACCCATTCGTGCGGCCACCGGACAAATCCAGGCCCGGATATGCGCCGGGCGGCGCAGCGAGCGCCTCGCCGGGGACACCAAACGGAGATTCCGCTTGAAAGCGCCGCCGGAAATTCGAATCATAGCCAACCATAACGGCCAGCCGGGAGAAAGCCGCCTCCGGCGACGACCATGGAGAACGCTGAACGCCGATGCTCCGAGATAATCTCGCACCTGCAACCACGAGCTCGGGTATGCCGTGACGGGCGCGGCTGAACAACCTCGAAGGTCTGCGCCGGACGCGGTTGCGCTGGTAAGCGAGCGTCCGCTGGGCGCAATCCATTACCGAATCGTGGGGCTATGCTTTGCCGCGTGGATTTTCGATTTTTACGATCTTATCCTTTACTCATTCCTGCTTGTGCCGATCGCGCGCGACCTGCACCTGAGCAAGGCCGACTCTTCGCTCGCGTTGGGGTTGTCATTTGCGATGACGGCGGCAGGCGGAGTGATCTTCGGTTTTATCGGCGATCGCTTCGGGCGCAAGCCGACGATTATAGCGTCGGTACTGATCTACAGTATCGGCACCACTTTGTGCGCCGCGTCGAATACTCTGCTGCACCTTCTAATTTTTCGATCGTTCACGGGAATCGGCATCGGCGGTGAGTGGAGTGCCGGGCAGAGCCTGATCGCGGAAAGCGTTCCGCCACAGCGGCGCGCGCGTTATGCGGCGTACGTCCAGGTCGGGGCGCCGCTGGGCGCCCTGATCGCGGCATGGGCGGGCGGCCACATCGAGCCAATCCTCGGATGGCGCGCGGTGTTCGTGATTTCTGCCGCACCGGCCTTCGTCGTCGCCGCCGCGGTCTGGCGCTGGCTACCCGAGAGCGATATCTGGCAGCGATCGGGCCGGCGCCGATGGATCGGCGCCGCCGAGCTGCGAGCGCTCCGGCCTTACCGCTCGATCATAGCGCTGCTCTTCGTCGTGCTCCTGGTCAACTCCGAGGCGTACTGGTTCACTTACAGCTGGATGCCCGGCTATCTGCAGCTCGTCCGCAAGCTCACTCCGCAGGCGGGCAGTAACCTGATGATCGGGATGCAGTATGGCGGAATATTCGGCTACGCGATTTTCGGTGCGCTTGCCGATCGGTTCGGCCGGCGCCCGATGCTGTGCGCGTTCGGGCTCATGATGGCGGCGGGACTGCTGCCGCCGACCCTGCTGTGGGATTGGGCGGCGAACAAACCAGGCCTGATCGGGGGGGCGATGGTCGTGGGGGGAATCGGCACCGGAATCTGGGCTGGTGCCGGTCCCATGATTGCGGAAATGCTGCCGACCAGCGTGCGCAATACGGCCTTGGCGCTGCTGCTCAACGGCACCCGCGGACTGCAATTTTTCACGCCGCTGGCGATCACGACGCTTAGCGTCTACCTCGGCTTCGGTGCGACGCTGTCGATTGGGGCGTTCTTTTCTGCGGCGGGCGCCGCGCTGGTATGGCTGCTGCCCGAGACACGCGGGCGGATAATCACCGCGCTCGACAGCGCCGGATAGTTGGGCCGGACAACCACGGGGATCAGACCCGAGATTCCGTCAGGTTCGAAACGACTGCTGGATGGGGAGCCGCGGGAATGGCCGTCGCGCCGAAGAATTCCGACGCGACGGCCATCGCCATACCATGCGAGCACTGGAAATTACTTAATCGCTATCGGGTTGACCGCCGACCCGCATCCGTACACCAGCTTTAACGGTGCGCCGGCAAACAAGAACGTATACTGACCGTCTTTGGCGCAGTCCTCGGCCAGGTCCTTGAGCCAGACTATTTCGTTGAATATCACACCGAGATTGCACAATAGCGCGGAATGCAGGACTCCGACGGCGCCGGTTTCCTTGTTGATCCCCTGTTCACATCCGATGGTATCAGCGCTGATCGACGCAATTTCCATCTCGTGAAACCACTTCACCAGCTCCTTGCTATATTCGAGGCCTGGCTCGTCATAGGCACCGTCGGGAAACATCGCCTTAGCTCCTTCCTCGTAATACCGATTAAGCCATCCGGTGTGGAGCACCACGATATCGTGCTTTTCGATCGCGGTACCCTGCCGTTTCGCGGCGCCGAGCAGGTCATCGAGAGTCACTCCCTCGCCGCGATCGAGGTGCTTCTTGCCCTTGTAGCGCGCGGCGTCAATCAGAATTCCGCGCCCAACGACGCCGTGTTCTCCGATCGGCTGAATCGAACACTTTTGCAAACCGCCGATGGTGGTCTTCGGGTCGTAGCCGTTGTAGAGCTTTTCACCGTACCAGGCATGGCCCAGCGCGTCGTACTGGGTCGTGCTTTGGGGGAACATCGTCACGACATCGTCAGAATATTTGAGCCCGCCCGGAAACGGCTTGGCGCGGCCGCTGATATAAAAGCCTTCGTCCATAGTCAGCGTATGGATAGGCTGCGAGCGAATCGGATGAGTGGGGTCGCCTTGCGGGCGGGCCACCGGCACACCGAGCATGAAGGTCTTGCCCTGCTTAACCGCCCGGACGCCGCGGAGCACCTCGGCGCTGGTGAGAAAATTCAGGCATCCGATTTCGTCGCCAGCACCCCAGCGGCCCCAGTTCTTGGGCGCGTCTTTGAGCAGTTCGGTAATTTCGACCATTTTATTAGCCACTGTGACAACCCTCCGTAGTTGTTGTGATAGCCAGTATGTGACGCGGCTCGCGGCAGTTCGCTTTCCGGTTCAGAGCGACGGATCTATCGAAACGCTAATGGCAATTTCTCCCGGCACGCGCCCGGCAAGGGTGCGGATCGCGAGATCAAGTTTCTCAAGCCCGAAACTATGAGTATGCATTTTTTCGAATGGATATTTGCGCGACTCGATCAGCCGAACCGCGATCTCGAACGACCTGAAATCAGCATTCTTGACGCCCTTGATAGTCAGTTCCTTGGAAAAGATACGATCGTTCTCCATTCCTGGAATCGCGACGCCCCAGCCTTTAACGCCGGCCAGCACGACCGTACCGCCGGCCCGGGCCATGTCGATCGCCTTCGGAATCGGACCCATGGTCTCGGCGGTCACGTCGATGACCACGTCGGCGCCCTCTCCAAGGGTGAGATCGCGCACCTGCGCAACCGTGTCCTCGTCCGCAAAGAGGGCAGCGCTGGCGCCGAGTTCAATTGCGAGTTTCAGGCGATGCGCGCTCTGCCGGCGCGCGACGACGAATATTTTCGAGGCGCCCGCCTCGCGTGCCGCCACAACACACGCCAACCCGCGCTGGCCGGCTCCGAAGACAACCACGGTGTCGCCGACGCGCGTGCCGGGTTCGCGATGGGCCCAGCTTATACCGGCCGCAACCGGCTGGTAGAGCGCCGCAAGCTCAGCCGGAATATCGCGCGAGACCTTGTGCACCGCGGCGTTGGGATCGACGTACATATACTCCGCGAGGCCACCCCACAGGGCCGGCTTGATGTGGGTTGGAATAAAGCCACACGCGGCGATCGCGGTGCCCGGACGTCCCGTGCGGCAACGCCGATAGAAACCCTGCATACAGGCCCGGCAATGGCCGCATCCGAGCACAGGTTCGACCGCGACCCGATCGCCCGCCTTGACACCCCATCGCCGCGATGCCTCGGCGCCGATCTCCTCGATAATGCCGACCGGTTCGTGGCCAGGAATGACAGGCAACCGCAGCCCCATCCCGTTGAGCTTGCCGTCGTACTGGTCGACATCGCTGCCGCAGATGCCGCACGCTTCCACGCGGATCAGGGCATCGTCGGAACCGACGCTGGGCAGATCGAATTGCTGAATCTCGAACTGCCGGTCGCCGACCTGCACGACCGCTCGCGCCTTGGCCATAGTGAATCTCCCCGCGTGGGCCTGCCAGTAGTTTTGCTGGCCTCGGCCGAGCAGCACTCTAGAACTTTTTCGGACATGAGCGGTAGGGGCGAGATGATCGTGATCCGAAACAGGACAGAGCCGTCGCCAAGACGGTGGCGAGGGCGCCGCAAAAGGCCACCATGCCCCTAACGCCGCGGCTTGCCTTGCGCTACAATGGCCGCTCAGTCGAGAAATGGGCTCGATAGTGCCATTGAGAGGCCGCCGCACTCTGCGGCGGAGTTGGCGCGACGCGCCGGTCGACGCCTCGACGCGGCAATCGGCCACGTCGATGCTCATTTTAGTGGGCGTCTTCGGGGCGACCGCGATTGTAATGAGTGTCGCGGTGGTGGCAGCCCTTTCGAACACCTGGACGGACGTGCTGGTCATGAGCGCGTTTATATTTGTGGTCGCCCTAGCCAAGATCGTACTGGCCGACGTGCTCTTTTACGTGATGATCCGCTCGGACGCCGCTGCCGAAGCGGCAATTGAGGCCAAAGCGAAGGCCGGCGCGGTCTTCCGCCGCCCGATGCGGACGCCGCCGCGTCCGGGGTTCAAGCCGCCTGCGGCAAACCGCAAATCTCCGCGGAGGACCGGGGACGTGAAGCTTGCATCACTTCCGAGCCGACCGCGCCCTTCGTTGCGCTGATCGATCGGAGC
>Ga0187771_10002805_pt1 | contig 12075 bp, 10 predicted proteins | sample 0116_SJ02_MP15_1_FD_133139 | JGI IMG/M metagenome (GOLD analysis project Ga0187771, IMG submission 133139) | Tropical peat soil microbial communities from peatlands in Department of Meta, Colombia - 0116_SJ02_MP15_10_MG | ecosystem: Environmental > Terrestrial > Soil > Wetlands > Peat | place... | reverse complement strand
CAAAGCCCGGCCGACAATTCGTTTTGCTCGATGAAGGCCGACCATTCCAAGGCCCGCAAGAGCAAAGCAAACCCAATCAGAAAAATCACGGGCGGCATCCACGAAATCACGGGCGGCATTAGCCAAATCACGGGCTATTTCGGCGCCGAGCACTGGATGAAGAATAAAATACCCTACGAAACCTGGGACCAGATCAGCGCCCGATTTGCGAAGGATGTGATTGGCAATACGGCGTTTCCTCCGCGGATGCACGGCCAACCCAGCTTGCTGAATGAAGACGGCTACCGGAAAGAAATGGCCGCACTGCTTTCCAAACCCTTTGGTTTTCAGTGGAGCGCGGGAAACCAGGTGGAACTTCTCGTCAACGGCCGTGCGTCCTTCGCCAAACGCAAGGAATTGATCGAGAAGGCGCAGGAGTCCATCTATATGTTTTCGTGGGCGTTCTATGACGACGGCACGGGCTGGGATTTTGCCGACTGGCTGATTAACGCGAAGCTCAGGCGTCTCTGCGCCGGAGGCGACCTGGACATCAAGATCGTGGTGGACGGCAACGTGGCCAAGAGACCGGGCTACCACGACGTGCTTCGTTACCTGGAGAAATATCCCGCATTCACTAAGAGTCCGATCGAAATCGTGCGCATCCACGACAAGCGCGACCCGTACTTCGGGATGCACCGCAAGGTGATGATCGTGGACCGGGAGCAGATGGTCATGGGGGGCATGAACGTGGGGAACAAATACAGCCACCTGTACCCCGATCGCGGCGGCCACTGGCGGGACACGGACGTGTACGTAAGAGGCCCGGTGGTGAATCAGGCGCAAATGACATTTGTGGATGAATGGAACGAACAGAAGGGCCATCAAGAGATGACCTATCGTGCCTTTGCCTACGAAGCCCCGCCGGGCAACAGTATCTCCATGATCGTGGATCACCAGCCGCTGAGGGACGACAACATTTACATCGCCAGCGTGAAAGCCTTCTATGGCGCCACGCAGACCATTGACATCGAAAACGCATACTTCATGGCCGACCCCGTCATCGAGAAAGCGATCAGCGACGCCCTCAAGCGCGGCGTTCGCGTACGAATCCTCTCCAATTCGAAAGAAAGCATTGATGAGCCCACGATTACGACCCCGATACTGAAGAGCCTGGCGCGTCTAAAGGGCGAAGGCGCCGAGGTGTACACCAAGAAGGTCTACGGGGACTCGACCACCCTGCACAGCAAACTGTTGATCGTTGACGGCGTGTTTTCCTGGGTCGGCAGCCACAATTTTCATCCTCGCTCCTATCGGTACGAGCGCGAGGTGGTCTTGGCATCCTTCGACGAGAAGCTGGCCGGACAGTTCGAGGAAGTTTTTGAAAGAGACATCGCGCCTGACAAAGCCAATCAGCCCACGCTCGACGAATTGAATAGTACCAAGAGTTCGTGGCTGAACAGGTATATTCAGACGCATTTCTTCGATCAGCTATGACAAACGTTGGCGTCGCCCGAACCGCAAAGCCCGCGCAGCTTCCAGCCTATCGCCGGTGAAGGGCTATTTCTTAGCGTGCGACGAGCTGAAAGCGAACGAGCTTATCAGCACCAATCCCTCGTCGCTATCCACAAGGTTTAGCTTTATCTCAGGCGTACCTATAAGTGACCCGCCAGGATGATCATAAAGCGCAATGTCCCGCCCGCGGACGTAGTACGTCTTTCCCGCCTCGGCTGTGAAATGCATAGCCCCTGTAGACCGCTTGGGCCCCGGGACGACCCATGATTGCCAGTTCGCGCAAACATGGTGCTCACCCGCATCGACCGAGAAGTAGAAATAGGAATTTGCCTGCGTTGCGCCCACCCATGTCCCATCGATTCCAAAGCGCGTAGTCGGCCTTGGTCGCGACTCGAATTCTGCATCATCCTGCAAGAAGACGATCAGTGACTTCCCGGGTTCGATACTCGGTGCTGCGTGTCGATCATGGTCCGACTTTACATCCAGTTTGACGTCTGCCGGGCCACAACCCGGAGCGCCCGGGGAATTGGCTTGTGCGGGCGACCCCAACGGGAAGGCAAAGAGGAGAGGAATGACGAGGCTGGCAGTCACTTGCCACCTCTGCACAACGTTATGGCTCGCAATTTCCATTCTGGACTCTGCTAGCGGTCCGCAGCGTACATCTCACCGGTCCCGAAGGCAACTGTCGGTCGGGTTTGCTTTGCTTCTGTGGCCTCGTCGAACTAGCCGCCAAGGGTTTCCTGGAGGGTTTTGATTTGCAGTTCGAGGGCCTGGCAATACTGGCGCTCGATGGTCAGCTCGGTTTGCAGCTTCTTCACCAAGAGGTCAAGGCGCAGGATTTCGTTTTTCAGCCTCTGTACATCGGCGGCGACTGCGGGTGGTGCGGAGCGTTGCGGAGAAGGGCTTGCCGGTGCACTCGGCCGCTGAGAGAAGGCTTCCGCGAGAGCTTTGGGCCACGCCGTTTCATCGAAAAGCGGCACGGGGGACGGAGGAACAGCCGATGCAGCGGGCGGCGGGGCGGAGGCGAAGAGGCCCAGGTGACCCCGCGCGGCCGGCTGTGCGCCCGGCGAAGGCCATTCGGTGCGGGGCACGCGGGAGGCTTCGTCGGGGGGCGCGAGCTCCTGTTTTGGCTGCAGCAGCCCTTTGACGCGACTGATGAGTTCCTGGGGTTGGAACGGCTTGCGAATCAGCTCGTCGGCCTTCACGGCGATGGCCTTTTCGGCCACGGTCTTATTGACTACTCCGGACATGAGGATGACCGGCGTGGCGGAAAACTTGGGATGCTGCTTGACGTGGTTGCAGACTTCATAGCCGTCGCGGTCGGGCATGATGACGTCGGTGATCACCGCGTCCGGAGGGGTTTCCTCAAACTGCTCGAGGGCCGCGCCGGCGTCGGCGCAGGTAACTACGTTGATGTTCTCGCGGCGGAAGGCGATCTTGATGACTTCGCGCATGGTGGCGCTGTCGTCAATAAAATATACGGTAGGGACCTGGCGAGCAGGCGCCTCCGCGGGAGGCGAGAGGAAGGAAGTTTCGCTCATTGGGGCTCCTCGTCCGGGACCGTGCGCGCGGCCTCGTCCACCTCGCGCATGGCATCCAGCATCAGGTCCGTCGCGGAACGCAGGACGGTGCGTTGCAGGGAAGTGGCGCCATAAACGAACTTGTAAACGCCCTTGCCGGCCTGCTCGCAATTCTTGACGATGTGCACGACGGCCTCGTCGCCGAAGAGCACGCCGCACTCGGCGTGAGTGATTTCGCCGGCGTCGAAGAAGATGACGCCGTCGGTGTCTCCGGCATTGATGTGCAGGGCGCCGGTCTGGCGCGCCTGGGTGAGCATCTGCACGACGCCGGTGAGGTCGTGGTGGCTCAAGTTTCCGCTCAGGCTGGTGTCCGCCGGGGCCAGCATTTGCGTGGGCTGAAAACCTTCCTGGCGGCTGACCAGAACGCTCTTGACGTGCGAGGCGATGAGGGCAGGATTGCGCTGGCGGTCAATGTAGTCGTCGCAGCCGGCCTGGAAAGCTTCCATCAAGGCCCGCTGGCTGCCGTCGCCCAAAGCAATCACGGGGATGGCGGCGGTTTTGGGATCCCCATGAACAATCCTGGCGATTTCCAGGGCCCCCATCTCGCGCATGGAGGTGGAGCAAAGGATGGCGGCGGGCGCGTCGTACTCGAGCATGGTCAGCGCGTAAGCGGACTGGGTGCACAGGGCCACGTCGAAGCCTTCGCGCTTGAGGGCGTCGCTGAGACGCTTGCCGAAGTAGACATTGCTATCCACCAGGACAATCTTCGGGGCACGCGAATTGGCCGCCGACGGGTTCACGAGCGCGCCTCCGGGGCCGGGGAATCCTGCGGGCCAGGGGCACTGGAAGGACCAGGGACAAGTTGTTCGAGGTTCAGTACTTCGATCATCTCTCCATCGTGAGAAAGCCAACCGGCGACGTGGGCGGGATGGTCTCCGCCGCGCTGGGGAGTCATCTCCGCGGCGATCAGCTCGCATTCGGCCGACACCGGCAGGGCCACCCACTCCCTCGCGGATTCGTAGCGCCGCGCGGCAATGAGGTAAAAGCGACGCGCGGCGATTCGCTCGCCGGTGAGTTCCTGGGCAATCTCGCATACGGGGACGACGCGGCCGCGGCGGAGGAGCACTCCCTCGACCCGGGGGGTGCGGTGAGGAAAACGGTGAAGGCGCCCAAGAGCGACCATCTCTCCCACGTCTTCGGCATGCACGGCAAAGCGCCGCTCGCCCAGGCGCAGCAGGACGAAGGATTGGGATTCGAGTTCTGCGCCGAGGGTCACGGAACCGCTTGCCTTTCTTCGCTTGCGCTTGGGCGCGGGGGAGCGCTCGCAGCATTCTGCGCGGCTGGCTCGTTGGCAGCGGAAGCGGCATCGAGCCGGGCGAGCTCATCCGCAGACAGCAAGCCGCCAGGGTTGAGCACAGGCACGACCGCATCGCCCAGGACGGTCAGCCCGCGGTACCAAGCGCGTTCCCGGCCGCAGAAAGCTTGCGGGAGGGCCATGAGGCGCGAAATCCTGGTCATGCTCTCGACAGCCTCCACGAGCAAGGCCGCGCGCGAATTGCGCAGCACGAGCACCAGCGAGGCCGGGGCGCTGGGCAAGCCGAACAGAGCAGCGCCGTGGACTACGTAGAGCTTGCGATGGCCGCGGGTGATGACGTAGCGCACCATGCGCAGTTCGGGAGTGGGAACCTCCGCCGCCGCCGCCGCCATGTTGTCCGTGCTGCGAATTTCTTGCACCTCATTCGCCGAGACGGCAAAGATTTGCGGGCCAATACGGAAGAGGATCACTTGCTCACCGCGAGCGGCGGGCCTTGGCGCGCCGGCGGCGGCCGGCTGGGGCGGCGGTGCTGGCTGGGCGGGCATCAGCGGCCTCCCGCGGGCAATGGCCGCAAAAGCCCGACGACCCGCTTCTCAATGGCCGGATAAATCTCATCGAGCGGCAGAACCAAATCCACCGCGCCGCTCTTGACGGCTTCGGCAGGCATGCCATAGATCACGGAACTGTCTTCGTCCTGGGCAATGGTCAGGCCGGACGCGGACTTAATCGCCTGGATGCCGCGAATGCCATCGTTGCCCATGCCGGTCAAAATGACCCCAATAGACATGGCTCCGGCAAAGGCGGCCACGGTTTCAAAAGTCACGTCCATGCTCGGGAGATAGCCGTTGATGCGGCCACTGCTGTCCAGGTGGATGAGCCCGGTGGGGCTTACGCGCAGGTGGTGCGATCCGGGGCACACGTAGAACGTGGAGGGTTGCAGCGTTTCACCGTGCTCCGCTTCCTTCACCCGTATGGAAGTGAAGTCGGCTAACTGCAGGGCATACTGGCTGGTGAACGAGGCGGGCATGTGCTGCACCAAAATCACGGCCCCGGGAAACTCGCTGGTGAAGCCGGGGGCCAAACGCATCACCGTAGCAGGGCCGCCCGTGGAGGCGGCGATGGCCACCACCGGGAAACGCTGGCCGGATTCGGAAAGCGGCACGGGGTGTTCCGGCATACTAAGCTCGGGGACGTTCCTAGGAGGAGCCAGCGGTTTGGGGCTACCGGCGGTGCGCACGACGCGAACCTTGGCGGCCATGCGCAGTTTGCGCAGCAATTCCTCGCGCACGGTTTGCATGTCCAGGTCCACTCTGGCGGAGGGTTTGGCTACAAACTCGACGGCGCCCAACTCGAGCGCCTTCAAAGTGTGGCCAGCGCCTTCCTTAGATGTGGAACTGACAATGACGATGGGCCGGGGATTTCGCGCCATGATGAGCTCGGTGGCTTGCAGCCCGTCCATGCGCGGCATGTAGATGTCCATGGTGATGACGTCGGGCTTGAGGGACTCGGCCAGAGCCACGGCTTCGGCGCCGTCCTTGGCGAAGCCCACGACCTGAAGCTGAGGGTCGGAATTGATCAGACGCTCAAGCACCTTGCACATGAAGGGAGAGTCCTCCGCGACGAGCACGTGATATTTCTTGGTGGCTGCCTGGCTCATACGCGTTCACACCATCACGGACTGGGAAGCTTCAGCGCCGAGCAACTGCTCGACGACGGCGATGAGCTGCTCTTCCTGCACCGGCTTGGTCAGGAAGGCGCTGGCGCCCTCGCGCAAAGCGCGTTCACGGTGTTTTTCACCGGCCCGCGAAGTGAGCACCATCACCGGAATGCGGCGGGTGGCCAAGCTCTGCCGCAATTGGGCCATCAGCTCGTAGCCCGTCATGCGTGGCATTTCCAGGTCGGTGATGACCAGGTGGCAGCCGAACTGGCCGATGACCTCCGCGGCCTCGAGGCCATCGGAGGCCAGCTTCACCCGGTAGCCGGCCTTCTCCAGCATGCGGCCGACAAACTTGCGCACGCTGATGGAGTCGTCGGCGATGACCACCACGCGCTCGCGGCCCACGCGGTCCACAGCCTCGCTGGGGATGCTGCCCTTGGCCACCGCCGCGGCGCCCGGGGCGAAGACGCGGGCGGCGCTGGCGCTGGCCTGGAGCGCGCGATGTTCGGTTGGTTCCGCGGCGACCATGCGGTTCAAATCAATCAGCAGGATCAGGCTGCCGTCCGGAGCGATGGTGGTTCCGGGGAAGAGCTTCACCCGGCGCAGGTACTCGCCGAGGCTCTTGATGACGATTTCGTCCTTGCCCAGAACCTCCTCGACAATCAAGCCAATCTGGCGGTCGCCGGCGCTGGCCACGACCATGCGGAAGTAGCCGTTCACCGGTTCGAGCGGCGGCAGGCCGAGATGCGTATCGAGGCGCACGACTTCGGTGACCACGTCGCGCACCTTGGTGAGCAGCTTGCCGCCGACATCCTCAATCTCATCGGCGCGCAGGCGGCGAATCTCTTCCACCACGGTGAGCGGCAGGGCGAAGGTAGCGCTGCCGCAGCGCACGAAGAGAGCCGGAGAGATGATCAACGTGAGCGGCACTTTCAGGATGAAGCGGGTGCCTTGGCCGGCGCGGCTTTCGATTTCCACTTCTCCGTTAAGGGCCTGTAGGTTGGCGCGCACGACGTCCAGGCCGACGCCCCGCCCGGCCAGCTCGGTCTTTGCCGGGGCGGTGGAAAAGCCGGGATGAAAGAGGATTTCACGCAGGTCGCGCTCGGTCAGGCGGGCCGCGGTTTCCATGGACACCAGACCCACGTCTATGGCGTTGCGGCGGACCAAGTCGTAGTCAATCCCGCGCCCGTCGTCCTCGACCTGAACATAGATATGGTTGCCGCGGTGATAGGCGCGCAGGGACACCTTGCCCGCTGGAGGCTTGCCGGAGGCGGCGCGCTCGGAAGGAAGCTCGATACCGTGGGCCACGGCATTGCGCACCAAGTGAATCAGGGGATCTGAGATTTGCTGGATGATGTTGTTATCGAGCTCCGTTTCGCCTCCGGAAAGGTCCAGCTCCGCTTGCTTGCCCGAGGACTTGGAGGCGTCGCGAACGGCCCTGGTGAGACGCGAGAAGAGGTTGCCGATGGGCACCATTCTGGCGGCAGTGATTTCGTCCTGGAGGTGGTGGGCTAGCTTGGTGAACTCGTCAATATCGCTATCTACGCGGCCGATGAACCCTTGGAGCTGGGAGAGAACCTCGTTCACGTCGGCGGTGATTTCCGTGAGCGAGCGGGAGAGAATGTTGAAGTCGTCGTAACGGTCCATCTCTAGTTCGGTGAAATCGGTCCAAAAGGAGGGTTTGTCGGCGTGGGAAGCGACGCCGGGGGCGGGCGTGAAAAAGCCAGCCAGGCGGCCGTTGGTGATGCGGTTGAACTCGTACTTCTCCTGGAATTCGGCGATTTTGCCGTGCAGGCGATCCTTGGAGAAGCTGAGGGTCTCGATGAGCTTCTCAAGTTCAGAAACGCGCCCCACCATGCGCGTCTTGTTGATAACCAGTTCTCCAACGGTGTTCATCATGCGGTCCAGGCGGTCCAGGGCGATGCGCACGGACCTGACCGCCGCCTGCGGCTGCGCCGGAGCTTTGGCGGGCCTTACGGGCGCGGCAGTTTCGACCGCGGATGCCTTAGGCTCTGCGGGCGGGGCCGCGCCTTCTTCTTGTTCTTGCGGAGCAAACTCCGCGACACGCACCAGCAGGGAATCCACTCCGGCGCGCATCCCGGCCTCGCCGGCCCACTGCCGGTGGACGGACTTCCTGAGGACGTCCACGGCTTCGAGGCAGAGGTCAATCACTTCGGCGGTCGCTTCGATTTCAGCGTCGCGGAGGCGTCCGATGAGGTCCTCGATACGGTGGGCGATTGCGCCGGTGCGCCGCAACCCCACCTGGGCTGCCGAGCCCTTCAGGGTGTGGATGGCGCGAAACAAACGATTGATGGCGTCCGCATCATGCCTGCCCTCAAGGGAGAGCAGACAATCCGACACCGTTTGCAGGTGTTCGTCCGCCTCGGGAACGAAGAAATCCAGGATTTCCTGGGGCACGTCATCGTCCTGCGGCAGGGCATCGTAGTACGAGCCGGTGGGAGCCGCCTCCGCCGGGGGAATGGCTGCCGCTTCCTGTGGAAGCTCCTGCCAGGAGGGGGGCTGGACCTCATCCTGAAAGGCGAAGCGATAACGTTCCTTGAAGGCCGCGACGTCTTCGGCGCACTCTTTGCCGCTATCGCTGATTTCGAGCACATCAGATTCCAGCAAAGAGATGGCGTCGGAAAGAAATTCGGTCAGCGGACCGTGGACATCTTCCCCGAGGGCCGTATGCATGGCGTACTGATAGACGTGGGCCAGCTTGGAGGCCACTTCGGATAGCAGGGGGAAGCCGTAGCTGCCGGAGGTACCCGCGAGAGTGTGCGCGGCAATGTATAGGCGCTCGAGGTCCTCGCGCCGCGGCTCGTTCTCCTGCAAGACACTGGTGTACTCCCGCAAAAGCTGCAGGTGTTCCGACGCCTCCTGCAGGAAGACCTCAACCGCTTCGGGGTCCGCGGCACTCACGCGCGCTCCTCCGCCACGGCCAGCGCCGGCTGCGCCGCTTCCGCCGAAGGCTTGCGGTACAGGATGCAGTCGCTAAGCACAATGGCTTGAAACTTGACGGGAATCTTTTTCAATGACTCCGAGTGGCCCAGAAGGAGGTAGCCGCCTGGCTCAAGGGTATCGTAGAACCTCTGCACCAGGGCCCGCTTGCGCTCGTCCGAGAAATAGATGAGCACGTTCATGCAGAAGATCATGTCCATGCGCCCAACGTAGAGGCTCTGGGTCAGGTTCATAGACACAAAGGTGACCATTTTCCGGATGCGCGGCTTCACTTCGTAGTTCTCGCCGGCCTTCGTGAAGTGGGCGGCAAGCTGGGACGGGGTGAGCGGACCCAGGCTGCGCCCGGCGTAGCGCCCAGTCTCCGCCTGCTTGAGGGCATGGCGGCTGACGTCGGTGGCCAGGATCTCGATGTTCCAGGCGTCGGCGAACATCAACGCATCGGCTATGGCGATGGCGATGGAGTAAGGCTCCTCGCCGGTGGAGCAACCGGCGCTCCAGACGCGCAAGGTCCGCGGATTCTCCCAGAACTTCTTCAGGTGCAGCTCAGGAAGGACGCGGGTCTCGAGGGCCTTGAACACCGCGGGATAGCGGAAGAAGGAGGTTTCCTGGGTGAGCAAGCATTCCAGTAAACCTTCAAATTCCACGTTGGAGCGCTGCATGGCCCGCAGGAGGTCTCCTCCGCGCTTCATGCCCCGCTCGGCCATGTGCTCGCACACGCGGCTGGAGAAAAAACGTTCCCGCGATGCATCGAACCAGATCCCGGTCCTTTGCTCGATCAGCTCACGGATCGCTTCTAGTTCGTGCTCGGCCAAGCTCGGGCTTTTCGGGTCACTCATCGTCAGCACGCTTCCGAGTATTCGCCCCCCTCAGCAGGAACCCCTCAAAGACACGCCGCCTCAGCGCGCAGCCACCGGAACCGGCTGCGGTTCCGTTTCCGCCGCACCAGCTCTGGCGGGCGCCCGGAACTGCGCCAGGGCCTCATTCAACTGATCCGACAGCTTGACGAGTTGGCTGACCGTGCCCACCGTCTGGCGCACGCCGCCCGAAGTCTGCCGGGTAATATTGGAGATGATTTGCATGGCGTGAGCCACACCTTCCGTTCCGCGCACCTGCTGCTTGGAGGCCAGGGAAATTTCCTGCACCAATTCGGCGGACTGACGCACTACCGTGGAAATGGCTTCCAGGGCCTTTCCGGCTTGATCGGCCAGGCCGGCGCCGACTTCCACTTCCTTTGTGCCTTCCTCCATGACCACTACGGCTTCGCTGGTTTCGGCCTGAATGGCCTTGATGAGAGCGGCGATGTCCTTGGTGGCGCTGCGGCTGTGCTCGGCGAGCTTGCGTACTTCGTCGGCGACGACGGCGAAGCCGCGGCCCGCCTCGCCGGCGCGGGCGGCTTCGATGGCCGCGTTGAGAGCCAGCAAGTTGGTCTGCTCCGTGATGTCGTTGATCACGTTGATGATCTCGGAGATTTCCAGGGAGCGGTCGCCCAGCGACTTGATCTTCTTCGCCGTGGCCTGCACGGAGGAACGGATGCGCTGCATGCCCTCCAGGGTGTCGCGGACCGCGCGATTGCCCTGTTCGGCGGCGTCCAGTGCGCGGCGCGCCGCTTCGGCGCTGGCCTCGGCGTTGTTGGACACCTGTTTCATGGAGACCGTGAGTTCCTCGACGGCCGAGGAGGTGTTGGTGGTTTCCTGGTCCTGCTGGGTGGCGCCGGCCTGCATCTCGTCGGCGGCAATCAGAATGTTGTTGGAGCAACCGGTGACTTCCTGGGCGGCCTTGCGCACGCGGTCCAGGACTTTGCTGAAGTTATCTAGCATATAGTTAATTGAATCAACGATATTTCCCAGGGCGTCGTTGGTGACCTTGCCGCGCAGGGTCAGGTCGCCGCGGGCCACTTGGTTGATCACCGCCAGCAGTTCGGTGATGCTGCGTTGCAGCGACTCGCTGGCCTCCTGATTCAGAGCGGCACGGGACACCTTGGCCACGGCGCGATTCAAGTTGTCCGCGATGTAGCCAAGCTCGTCCGCGGAGGCCACCTCCGCCTTCGCGCGCGGATCCCCGGCGCCAAAACGCTCGGAGAACTCCGCGATCTCCTGCACCGGGGCGAGCACGCGCTTGCCCAGGGTAAGGGCGAGCATCAGCGCAGTGCCCAGGGCCAGTACGCCGGCAATCAGCAAGGCGCCGCTGACCTCGCTCGGCAGCGCGCCGAAGTCGAGCAGGGAGGTCCCCCCAATGGCCCGGCCGGCGTGAAAGGCCAGTCCGAGCACGATGAAGAGCGCCAGTCCGGTCCACAGGACCAGCAGCCAGATGGTTGAACTCAGCCGAGATTTCATGCGTTCCTCCGAATCATTGCCCTTTGTGCGCGTCCCCAAACCCCTCGGGTCCGGCGCGTCTTTGGGTCTCCTGTCATAGGTTCCGAATGCCTCAAATCACGGGCCCCGGGAAAGCTTCCATGAGCCGGCGCAGATCAATCACCAAGGCGAGCCGGTCATCGTGGCGCAACATGCCTACACAATGAGGCACGTTTTCCGGCGCTTGTTCGAGCATGGCCTCCGGGGTCACAGAAAATGTTCCGATGACTTCGTCAGCGGCGATTCCCAAGCGAAGCTTCTCCGGCCGGCCATCTTCCTTGTGCGCGGCCACCACGACATGCTTCGGCAGCAGGCCGGGTCGCCGGCCTTCGGTGAAAGCGATGTCCACCAGGGGCACGATCCCTCCCCGCAGATTGAAAACGCCGAGCAGGTAAGCGGGCGCGAGGGGCAGCTTGGTGAACACCGGCCACTCGACAACTTCTTCCACGTCGAGAACCGGGAGGCAAAAGCGTTCGCGGCCAGCGCGGAAGACGCAGTACTGCAACTCCGGGGGCCTCTCCGCGAGGATGTCCAGCCCTTCGAGTTCCTCGCTGGAAGCGGCGTCCGGGCCGAGGGGGACGAGTTGGGTATCGTCGTTCATGCTTCAGGCGAACTGGCGCACCGCGCGCAACAGTTCCTCCCGTGTAAAAGGTTTGGTCACGTAGCCATCGGCTCCCTGTTGCATTCCCCAGTACTTGTCACTGGCGCTGTCCTTTGTGGTCACCAGGATTACCGGAATGGTCTTGTAGTGATCGTTGCCCTTGAGTTCACGGCAAGCCT
>Ga0187771_10002804_pt1 | contig 12076 bp, 9 predicted proteins | sample 0116_SJ02_MP15_1_FD_133139 | JGI IMG/M metagenome (GOLD analysis project Ga0187771, IMG submission 133139) | Tropical peat soil microbial communities from peatlands in Department of Meta, Colombia - 0116_SJ02_MP15_10_MG | ecosystem: Environmental > Terrestrial > Soil > Wetlands > Peat | place... | reverse complement strand
AGTGCTGATCAGGAAGATAGCGATTGTTAGCGTTGCAGCTAACTTCTTATGCAAATTTTCATTTTCTCCCTTAATTTGTTATGCGCAATCAATACGCATACAGTTTCGGCAGTGCCCGACGACGATATATAAGGCGGACAGTTGAAACCCGATATGTCCCGTCGAAACGTAAATTTGCGCTTAGAAAATCGACGAAATTTAATGCAACGACGCAAATTCCAAGCCAAAATCACTCAACCATCGTCCGCATCAAAATGAAACAAGCGGATGGCCAGGTAACCGAAACCGATCGAGCAATAGAAGCAACACCTCCCAGACAACTCGAAGGGTGAAACGATCGAACGAAGTTGTCCAACATCAAGGTAGGTATTCAACGAAAAGCTGAATGGGAGATTCACGTACCCCTAGCCAAGTCTTTGGTAGTTGACCACCCTTGGAGTCAAAACGGCTGATGGTGAGATCTATCTTACTAGACCTGGACGGGACGCTCTACAATTCGCAAGAATACAACGCTCGTATCGAGAAGGAAATAGTCGGCATTGTGGCAGAGCAGATGCATGTTGCTAGGTCCTTGGCGGAGTTTAGATTGGGGAAGGAGCGAAAGAAGCAAGGGACGTTGACGGGCGCTCTGCGAGTTCTTGGGGTGGAACGTGATCTCTTCTTCGAAGCTCTTGCCGCAAGGGTCGAACCAGCTGAATACCTAACTCAGGACCCTTCTACAAATTCAACCTTGAAGGAATTAAAGAAACGCGGGTTCAAGCTAGCGCTGGTCACCAACAACGGGCGCACTATGACCAGGAAGATTCTAGATGCAATCGGACTTGATTCGCCCATCTTCGACGTAACCGTCACTAGTAATGACTGTAGCCCCAAACCTTCCAGCCAACCATTCCTCCAGGCATTGAGCAAACTCAACTGTACCCCGGACCGGGCTGTCTACGTAGGAGACCGAGTGGAAGCAGAACTTTTGCCTGCGCAAAGGCTTGGGATTAGAACCGTATTGCTAGATAGGGGAGTAGGCATTCGCAACGATCGTGTTGGTCCAGTAATAACTCACCTCGCAGAAATCTTGAACGTTGTTGAAAATGTGCAAGAATCGGACAGCGTGACTTCGGTGTCACCCTAGGAGAGATTTATTGGTGAAGTTCGCGTGTACGCCGAGGGGGCATTTCTCTTAGAACATGACATAGAGATCGGCACTTAGCTCCTTCTCTTTCGGAGGCTTGGCTAAGAACCGGAATTTCATTAGGAGATCGTACAGCACAAGCACTGACTTATTTCGTCCGTGAAGCAGGCTCAATAACTCACCCCGAGGTGATTGCAGTGTTCTATAGATCTCTGGATCTGATGTTGATTGGACATTTGCGCGCCACCCGATGCGATTGCGGTAATCCTTCCAAGTAAGTACATCATTACCTCCGCTTTGCTTCGTTCTCCATGCCATTGGAGTGACTATCGTATAGTAGACGAATGAGAGTACTACAGCTAAAAGACCGGCGCGCAAGTGTTCTATGAAATTCGCGAAGGCAACTGAGGCTGCTTTCGCTTGGTAAACGGTTGTTAGAATAATTCTCAAGGCCGCGGAACGTAAGCGATTAGTCAAGAGTGAACTCCTCCTTCCATGCCTCGTCGCTGACTCTTGGTTGGTCCCTTTTGTCCAACCAGAAGCCTTCGAGGTAGAGGTAGTCGATCTCTGTTCTCATGAAGCATCGATAGGCTTCTTCTGGCGTGCAGACTATAGGTTCACCGCGTACGTTGAAGGAAGTATTCACGATCACCGCGCAGCCGGTCAACTCTTCGAAGCAGCGAATCACTTCATGGTAGAACTGGTTCGTTTGCTTGTCCACAGTCTGAATTCTGGCCGAATAGTCCCAGTGAGTAACTGCGGGGATGTCGCTCCGTTTCTGGTTGACCGCCAAGAGCAGGTCTGAATCTTCGGGCACTTCATTGTTTCGAGCGAGGCATCGCGATTTTTGAACTGGAGCGACCAGCAGCATGTATGGGGTTGGGTGTTCTGTTTCGAAATATTCACTCACATGTTCTATCAGAACAGATGGTGCGAATGGACGGAATGATTCCCGGTACTTGATCTTTAGGTTCATCAGTTTTTGCATTTCTTCGCGGCGGGAGTCGCCAAGGATGGAGCGAGCGCCCAACGCACGAGGGCCATATTCCATACGACCTGAGAAGAAGCCGACAACATGCCCTTCCGCCAAGGCCCTTGCAACAGTCATGGCGCGTTCGCTGGTCCCCAGTCGAGTATGCGGGATATTTCTGAATCGAAGGAAAGCATCTATCTCCTGCTCGGAGAACGCTGGGCCGAGGTAACTCCCCTTTTGGCGGTCAAATACTTTGATAGGCTCGCGCTGCAAGCCATGATATCCATGCTGAACTGCTAATGCGGCACCCAACGCACCGCCTGCGTCGCCCGCCGCCGGCTGGATCCAAATATCGTCAAATGGACCATTGCTAAGAATTCGCCCGTTCGCAACGCAGTTAAGCGCTACCCCCCCAGCCATGCACAGGTAATTCTTGCCGGTTTCCTTGTGCACCCAGCGCGCCATTTTGAGCATTGCCTCCTCTGTGAACGCTTGTATCGACGCTGCCAAGTCCATTTCTCGCCGCGTAATACGCGACTCAGGCAACCGGCGCGGGCCAGAGAAGAGTTCTTCAAATCGCGGAGAAATCATCGCGAGACTGTCGAGGAAACCGAAGTAGTCCAGATTAAGAGCGACAGATCCATCGTCTCGGATGGTGGCGATGTGCTCCCTTATCTCGTCAAGATATGCGGGTTTGCCGTAAGGCGCCAGCCCCATAAGCTTGTATTCACCTGAATTGACTTTGAAACCGCAGAAGTACGTAAAGGCGGAGTATAGAAGTCCGAGCGAATCAGGAAAATCAGTTTCCTTCAGGATTCTAACCTCGTTTGCCTTGCCTACCCCGTAAGAGCCAGTAGCCCATTCTCCCACACCATCAATCGTTAGAACCGCGGCTTCTTCGAACGGGGAAGGAAAGAATGCACTCGCTGCGTGAGCCAGATGATGTGGCATGAATAGAACCCGGCCTTTGTAGCCCAATGTCTTTCGGATTATCGATGGAACATCTAACTTTTGGGACATCCATCGCGGGGTCGACGCCAACCAGGATTTCAAACCGCGGGGAGCTACGGTGAGATACGAAGTCATTAGTCTTTCAAAGGTCAGCGCAGGGTTGTCGTAGTAAGCAATAGTATCCAAGTTCTTCGGAAGGACTCCACCTTCCTCAAGACAGTAGAGGATTGCATTAATCGGAAAAGACGGGTCAAATTTGCGTCGCGTGAAGCGTTCCTCTTGAGCAGCAGCAACGATTTCGCCGTCTCGAACAAGAGCAGCTGCGGCATCATGGTAGAAACATGAGATGCCTAGCGTAGTGACCGTAGAAACACTCCCTGCCGCCCGTTAGCTCAATATTTCAGGGCAGTACCGACCTAAAGCGTCTGAAATACATTCGCTCACAACCTGATGACCCCTTGCAGTGTAGTGCTGATCTTCCCCGAAGTAACAGTTCCTACGGTCCTCGACAGACAATCGTTTGAAGTATGGAAGAACATCCACTATGATTCGGCTGCTTTGGGGATTATTAAGCTCCGAAAAGCGAGTCATGTACGTAGGCGACAGGGTCGTCATAAAATGCTGGTAAGTCGGTATTGGAGCAATAAGGACGGGTTTTCCGCGCACCTCGTCAAGGAACCTCTCAAGTATCGCACGCATCAACAGCCAAGCGGCGTTCTGCGTTGATTCGTATCCATCGTATGTCTGGGCTAACCTAACGTAGATTCTGTTGATTGTTGAGTTTTCACGCAGTCGCGAAGGAGGAGTTCCGTATTTCCATGAGGGGCCCAGTTCCACATCTGGTTTTGCACTCAAGTGCTGTGCCGCCTCTTTCTCGGATACCAGCTCGTTGGGTACCGGCTGATTACACAGCGTAAGTCCCCCTCCGTTAATCGTGAAGTAAGGTTTTGGGCGGTACCAGACGTCCCCAGTGCGGTACTCGCGCATTGGAAAGACATCTAATTGGTTCCGTAGGATATTTGACGTACACGGAGCAAACAAGTAGGCATCAGCCTCGAATGACTTGGCAATCAGCTCGTAGATCAGTAGTTGCTGATCGGTTCCACTCCCAGCGAGACCAAAGTTCATAACATCTAGGCTTGGGTACAACCGTTCCAACTGATCGGAGAATCGATCGCTGTTAGTGACACCAGTACCTGCCGTATAAGAATCGCCCAATAAGACTAATCTGCGTCTACCGCGCGGTTTCGTCTTCGGGTATTCGCAATTGCTACGCATGCCAACCGAATTTGTCGTTAGTAAGTACGGTCCTCCCTCGTGAGCTATCATTGCTCTGAGATTCGGAATTCCCCACCAACCTATTACGGGATGATAGGTGACAAGTTGTCTCTGCCAAGCGCCCATTGGTAGCCGCTCACCAGTCACCTGATTTCACATCATCCCAATTTTCGCACATAAATACTTGTTACTGTCAAAGCGCTCATGGTTTCCAGTCACATTCGGATCCACTGAGAGATCCGAAACGCTAAGGACTGCGGAACCACATAGATCTACATCTCAAGCTTTGCAACATTGAGATACATAATCGGAAAGAACAGATTTCAAGTATCACGACCAACCTGCGTAATGGGTTACTTCGCTGACTCGAGTCGCTGTTGTGTCCCAACTCATCGTCCTAGCCCATTGAATCGAACGCGCAGCAAGCGATTCCCGCAATTGCGTGTCTTGAAGCAAAGTCAAAGCTTTCTCTGCCATCTCGTGCCAGTTGTCAGGCTCTACAAGCAAACCAGTTTCTTTATCCTTTATCGCGTCTCTGACGCCTGGGACATTGTATCCTACCGCGGGCGTACCCCTAGCATTTGCCTCTATGATTGAAAGGCCGAACCCCTCACGGACAGCGGGGAACAAAAGGATGTGCGCGCGGCTGATTAGCTGCACTTTTTCGGAGTCGGTAACTCTGCCTTTGATCTCAACACCCGCCACGTTTTCCTTTTCAAGCTCCGCCCTAAGATAGCCGTCGCCAAGTATCCATAGTCTGGCTTCTGGGCACTTGCTTCGAATCACCTTGTATGCCCGTATGGCATGGTCTGGTTGCTTAACTCGTTTCAGGCGGCCCAAGAAAACCAGCGTAGGGTCTTTTTCCTTCACCGGAATCGTGTTAGCGACAGATACTGACAAACCCTCTGGAACAACGTGCACGTCCCTAAAACCCAAATTCGTTAAGTCAGCACGAGTTGACTCTGAAACCGTTATGGTCTTAACCCCGAAATAGTGGCGCAGCCATGCTCGCTCGAGATAGTGGTATCCAACCCATGAAATCGGCCATGGTGTCTCGTAAAACCAGTATTCCTTAGCCAACTGATGAATCAATGCGAGGATTGGTTTGTTTCGCACGTACTTTGGTGTCAGGAACGGCCTTGTGTTGATTTCATCGACAATGAAGTCGAACTCACTAAGATGCGCTAGGGTGTAGTCCTTGGCCTCCCGATATACCTGAAACCTACCTCCTCCCCGGATTATCTTGACCCCGTCCAATTCGTCTTCCGGTACGCATCCCTGAAATCTGGAACTGAAAAGGGTAATATCCCATCCTCGCTCCACCAGCCGTTTCGCAACCTCATGTTCGAAGACTTCGGCCCCGCCAGCGTCTGGATTCTTGATGTCCCGCCAATTGAGCCAGAGCACCTTAGGTGACGCTTTCATTTTGGTTCCCGCTTAGCGATGTCCGCGAGCACGACCTACCACTTCAGGATTGGACTGTAAGTAGCGTGCATGTTGTTCACGTTTTTCTGATACCAGTGAATTAACCTGAGGCGATAAGTAATTCCGAGCAAATCGATGAACATCCTGAGAATCTTACCAAAGGAAAATTGTTGTGTAAGTTCGATTCTGACGGGTAACTCGGCGATGTTCATCTTCAACATGGTGGCGATAGCCAACATTTCGACATCGAAGGCATAGTGTTTCACAGATGCCAGTCTTGTAATGCTCACTAATGCGTCCCGTCTGAACGCCTTAAATCCACTCTGAGTATCGGAAACGGTGATTCCCGTAAGCAACATGACCAAGGCGTGGAACGCATGGCTCTGAAGCGTGCGCAAGACCGGGGCGGTGACTCTTGAGTCGGGATGCCGTTTCGAGGCGATCGCTAAATCGTACCTTTCTAGGATTGCAACATACCGTTGAATCAGGTCCGGGTTAATCTCTGCATCGCTGTCTATCAAAACTACCACGTCACCTTTCGCGTATCCTGCTCCAAATTTGATCGCGAATCCTTTTCCCTTATTCTGTTGGTACCCAACAACCTTGACGTGTGGATTACTCGCGGCGCGCAACGCTTGGTCCCGCGTTCCATCTTCGCTTCCGTCATCAACAATGATGATCTCATAAGGGTTTGTCAGATTTTCCAAGTTTGCTTGGACAGCCCTGATGCTCTCTGCGATCTTGAGACGTTCATTGTAGGCGGGCATAATGATAGAGACGTTGGGGAGCATAGCGTTATTCACTCCGCCAGACGGCCTCGGACGGGGTGAGTGGCGCTAATTGTCGTGGGGAGCCGGCCATACTGCAGCTAGATTGATTCAATGCTTGTTTCACTAGACCATGGTCCGTTACAAAGTCTAACTCTTTGCTGCAGCGTCCGTCGTATGAGATTAGTGAAGCCCTGTGATAGCAAGTTTTCGTACCCTCGTCCATGATTCTGAGCCGCTTTTTCTGCATGGAACAGCGAGGTCAGAGCGATAAGATTAGCTGTTAGATTTGCTTCACCGAAACTTACGAGCAAATGGCACGAATGGTTTTTCTGGACCCGATTGTACTTACCCAGCCTCATTGGGATTTATATCAGGGGCGAGGAAAACAACCGCGAGGCTTGGTTGAACCATTGAGCGAAGATTCGGAGAGCATCTCGATCCCCCGCTGGTTGTTTCAGAGGATCTTGGAGCGACTGCCTCGAACGGAATTCAAGACGGCTTCCGAGTATGTAACGTACGTGTTGGCACAGGTTACAGCTGAGAAAGAAAAACAACCAGAAATGACGCCTCAGGATGAAGAAAAAGTCAAGGACAAACTCAAAGCACTAGGATATCTGTGACGGGGGCTAAGGTACTATGAGAGGCCGGGGAGAAGCGTTCAAATGTTGTGCACTATTGGCGCTTATTACCGCGATGATGCTTGTGGGACTCACACAAGGATCAAATCCTTTGGTTCAAACGCATTTTGTCGCAGGTGAGGTCGGTTCGCGTGGAGCTTTTGCATACGGAGTTCTAGTTGATTCTAGTGGGAAGTATTCGGGGATTGAACCTGCAAGCGTGATGGTTCCGGATCTAATTAACAGTGGTGCACTGTACATTCGCGTTTCGGGTGGGGGCATTTGTCCCACGGATCCAACAGCTATTTCTGCTCTTGCTCAGCTGGAGGCTGCCGGGTTACATTTGGGGACCTACCTCAACACTTTCTATGGAGGAGGCAATAATCCAATCACGTCGCCGAAGCCTATTGATTCCATTACGGCCCAAGCGACGGCCTTGTGGCATTGTGGGTTCTACGACTGGATTTTCTTAGATGCAATTAACCATCGCTCTGACGCCCACGATGTTGTGGATGCGGTAAGTGCGATTGGGTGGAAGGTGCAAACGCACTACACAGGATGGGGATACAGCAATACAACGGGAACATACGGAATATACTCGAATCCGGACCCGGACGCATGGTCGAATGGAGCGGCCTTCTTCATCCTCACCCAGTATAACAAGAATCATGATTATGTTACTCAATCACCCATTCAATGGCAGGACGTGAAGTTTTGGAATTACGTGCACACCGCCGCCCCTAACTCCTTTCCGGTTGAGTACCTGGAGGGGCCAGGAGAAATCAACGTTTTCAAACAGCAGCCTGTGGCATACCAAGAGTCTCTACTCACCGCTTGGGCTAATGCACAGGCCCAGTACGGTTACGTAATGACATACCCTCTATTCATCGGGACTAGCAACAACCCATCGGCTCCAGACGCATATGACAGCATAACTGAAGGAACGTATACGCTTCAAGTTAGTCTCATCAAGCAATATAACAGTTTGAATCAGTCGAGTACTGCGAGCATGTCTTCGTCGATGTCGAGCCGGGCAGTAATGTCCACGCCATTGACCTCCAGCACGACAGCAGTTTCGACGATATTGGCCTCTGGTACAGGAACGGTCTCTACGCCATTGACATCGCAACCTATACCGAGTTTCCCCTGGGAATCGATCGTTCTGGGCATCATGGCCGGACTGACGTTGGTGACGATCATGAGGCGTCGGAGGAAGGAAGCTGCCTAGAGGAGGATCTTGCCTAACTGCGAGCATTGTATCCTCTAAGGTTTTTTCGCAGTGTATTGATACAATACTAGGGTCAGACGGAGTTAGCAAGCACGTCCATCATACGAAGGATCAACTGTCTCGATGCCGGTGTTGATTATCTATCTTCAGACTGTATCCATTGGACATACGCGAATTGTGCCAGTTCGAAGCCAAGACAATCGTCGACGAGGCACCCATTCAACCAGCTGGCGGTGTTTCTGAAACGACTTCGCTCCTATCGCGTTCACGTTTGGCCACGCGAGTAATCAAACGGTCAAGCCCCAGCCCAATACAGAGGCCTACTATGGCGCCCGTCAAAAGGTACGCCTGTCTAGAGCTCGAATATCCCTCTTCAGCAATATACGCCGCATTCTCATCCACAGAAGCTCGTGATAAGTACGCCCATGACAGCGACATGTCGCCTTGACTCCTAGCCGACACCGCCCTACTGAGTTCAATTCGCCCCTCGCGCAACGCGTCCATGGAAACAAGAACAGTCCCCCCGCCGAGAGAATTCATCTGCTGAGTCAGCCAAAGCACATGCTGCTGAAAGAGCTGATCTAGCGTGCTTAGACAGTAGGCGTAGTTGTTCACCGCTGATTGGAAATTCAACGTGCCATATGACTCCATGCCCGTATTCATTGCCACGGTGGCGTTGTGCAGCTGAGCTGCCGCAATGGAATCGCCGTAGAGTGATTGTACGCCGCTAATCTGTTCCCGGCAAAACGAGAGCATGAAATCCGCATGTGCTCGTTGAATGGAATCTGCTTCGAACTGGCTGAAGTCCATGGCGTAGCCCTGAAGTGACATGACGGATGGTTGAGCATTGGCAAGAGTTTGGGCGCTACCTACGCTCAATCCCATCATATGGCCCGCCGCCTGCGTTACTGCATGACTCAGCCCCAAACCCCAATCGAAAAGCTGTCTCTCACTTGCTGATACGATCGCGAGCTCTGGAAACGCCAAAACCGCTGCGTCCATGGGCTGACCATCCGGGTCCTTCGCAGTCGCTAGGTTTAACGATTCCAAGGCGGGAGTCACTATTCTGCCGGCGGACTTCAGCGCGAAAACAAAGATTGGTATGGTGGTGTTAGTTGATGTCTGACCTACATAATCGTAAAGGTGGGTCTTTAGGTAATAATAGAGATCTCTCGCATCGTAGTAATTCACGATCAGTGGCGAATAATTGTATCCGATCATCTTTGAAGAGGAGATCAAGCTATGCGCCATTTGATCGCTCAAGTTCTTGTCCGTGGCTAAGTGCATGAAGCGTACACTAATGACGCAGTTCGCGTATGGCACTAGCTTTCTCATCGCGGAAGCGAGAAATGAAACATTAAGGAATTGCACGAAGTTTGTGTCAAGGATGCGCTCCGTATCGTCAAAGAAGAAGATGTCAAGGCGATATGTGCCCAATAATGGAGGAAACAAGAAGTAATCCGGTAGGATTATGTTGCGCACGGCCTCAGAAATGTAGTCTGCAATGTACTCACTCAATGTGTCGTTATTCGTACGCCTGTATGTTGAGAAGTATTGAATTGGGATATGTGCAGGAGTTCTAAACGTATAATCATGAGAAGGATCGCGGGACCCCGCCGACAGATCGATGAAGTAAGCGCGGGAGTTCCCACCCCATGAGATCATCCAATTGACAACTGGGAAGTATGCACCGGTCGATAGATACGGGGCTTGCGCGTAGTTGGCATCTACAGGGAGGTATGATGCCTCGTAATAGTGATCATAGTTTGAGATGCCAGTTACATTCGCTACAAGTATTGTGTAACTTGTTGGATCTATTCCTAACTGGTTGCTATTAGCATGGATCCAATAATCTACATCTTTTGCTTGGATTACAGCATAGCTCATTGAGTCTGGTCCTAATTGCCGGGTCAGGTAGTTTGGGGGAGCTCTGACCACAATATTTGATGCGAGAAATCGTCTTAAAGACTGGTTAGCGTCATCTCCAAACATTGAGACTGAGTAGTTGAGGTAAAAGGCGACCCCAAAGTTCAGTTGACTTGTTTGTATGGAGGGGCTGAGAGTATGTGGCAGATAAGACCCTAGACTATCTTGCCTCACACTCTGGTTGCTGAAACCGATGAGCCCTACTCGTATCGTAAAATTGCCATGGTCCAGTGGGTAAGACGGCAAAGTTGACTGGATTTGGAGTGGTTGTGTAACATTGGATTGACCAAGCGTTGGTGGCGTGCTGATGATAATCAGGATGGCCAATGTAACCAATGCTTGCGTGAGCATGTATCTTCGGTTGACGAGGCGGATTTTTAAGTCTGATGCTGCAACCCAGCTACGGCCACAGTAGTTCGCATCCGTCTGTAAGACGCTTGGAGTAAGTAACATTTGAGAATTCCTGTGCGAATGGAAGGGCTGAATACCATCACAACTTCTACGAGCTCTACAGTTTCTAAGCTTTCAGCTGCAGAGGCGAAGAATCTCGGGTCTATTCCGACTCTGCGGAGAGATGGGCTGCTGGGGAAGACACACTTGAAATGATTGAATGACGCGAACAAATTCGGAGTATATGATCGGTTGCGTTGTTTAATTCCTAAGCGGCTGCACTGGATAGCAGCCCTGGTGTTTTATCTCGCCTTGGCCATCATGATTTACCGAGGCCCAATCTTCTATAGCGATTCGTTTCACAAGGTGGTAATCGCCAACGATTTGGAACCGCCTCCAACGCTGCATGACTTTGTTCGAATGTATTATCCCATGTGGGACGACGTCCACGGCGACACGAACTACAATAGCTTCCAGGTTGATGTAATTCTGTTCTTTCCAGTCGCTATGTTCTTCAATTGGACTACAATGGCCACGATTTTGGCTATTTTTGTCACAGGTACGACATTGGCTGGATTTTTCATGTACTTGGCCTGCTACAGTATTCTCTCCCGACGATATGGCTATTCCTCACCGGTATTCTTTGCTTCGATCGTCGCCGGGCTTTTCATGATATTCAATCCCTTGTGGGCCGCCGATATTCTACATCCGGGAAAGAAGATTGCCACGGCATTTGCGCCGCTCACGTTTCTCTTATTCTGGATGGGATTCAGAGAGAAGAAGTTCGTCTACGTCATGGCGGGAGCGATTTCCATGGTATTCTACACTGCTTCTGCTCGTAACCTCCTCGCTGCTACTGCTTTGTTTGCTGTAATAGGAGTCTATGCCCTTGTAACTGATTTTTCCGCAAAGAAGAGGGGGATTAAAGCCACACTAAGCAGACTCGCGACGTATTTGGAATACCTGATTGGAGCCGTCGGAATCTATTGCTTGGTAGACGCATTTAGGTTGTTTCCGTTGATTTATCGTACTCTGACAGTTACATTTCCGGTACCCTACCAACCTTCTCTGGAACCAGCCGTGGCCGGGGTTGGAGAAGCTAACGTGTATAACGCCTTGAGGTTTGACATGTATCCATTTGCAATTCACCGCGCGTACGTCGATGTGCCGACAATCCTTCAAAACCCCCTGCTGCAGGGGGCTATCTTCGTTATCGCTTTCGCGCCTTTCCTTTCAGCGTTGGCTGTAGCTTTCGTTGGGCCAGTCGATCGTGAAAACGCCTTGCTCCTAGTCAACCTAGGTCTTTGGACATGTATTTCCACCGGAGTAAACCCGCGTGGGTGGCCGTTCATTCCGGCATTGTACAATTGGCTGCTGTTCCAGGCCCCGCTT
>Ga0187771_10002803_pt1 | contig 12078 bp, 7 predicted proteins | sample 0116_SJ02_MP15_1_FD_133139 | JGI IMG/M metagenome (GOLD analysis project Ga0187771, IMG submission 133139) | Tropical peat soil microbial communities from peatlands in Department of Meta, Colombia - 0116_SJ02_MP15_10_MG | ecosystem: Environmental > Terrestrial > Soil > Wetlands > Peat | place... | reverse complement strand
CGGCCCTGCTGCGGCTGATAGAAGCCGTTGATGATGTTGAGCATCGAGGTCTTGCCGGCCCCGTTCGGCCCGATGATGGCGCGGATCTCGCCCTTGCGGATGTCGAAGGAGACGTCGCTCACCGCGTTCACTCCGCCGAACGACAGCGAGACGTTCTCGACCGAGAGCAGCACGTCGCCGACCGCGACATCGGAGCCGCTGGGGGCCCTCATGCCGCCCTCTCCATGTCGGCCGTGAGCGGCTCGGTCCGCACGTCGCGGATCTTCACGCGCGCGTTGATCGTGCCCTTGCGGCCGTCCTCGAAGGTGACCACGGTCGAGATGTCGGCTTCCTTGGAACCGTCGTAGAGCGCGTTGACCAGCGGCGCATAGCGCTCGGCAATGAAGCCGCGGCGAACCTTCTGCGTACGTGTCAGTTCGCCGTCGTCGGCGTCGAGTTCCTTGTGCAGGATGAGGAAGCGCTTGATCTGCGCCCCCGCCATAACCTTGTCGGCGGCAAGAGAGTGGTTCACCTCGGCGACATGCTTCTCGATCATGTCGTACACGAGCGGATGGCCGGCGAGCTCTTGATAGGAGGCGTAGACCACGTTGTTGCGCTCGGCCCAACTACCCACCGCGGTGAGATCGATGTTGATCATGACGGCTACGAAATCGCGATGGTCGCCATAGGCGACCGCTTCGCGGATGTTGGGAAAGAACTTGAGCTTGTTCTCGATGTATTTCGGCGGGAACAGCGTGCCGTCGTTGAGCTTGCCGACGTCCCTGGCGCGGTCGATGATCTTCAGGTGACCGGTCTTTTCATCGAAGAAGCCGGCGTCGCCGGTTTTCACATAGCCGTCCTGCGTCAACGCTTCCGCGGTCTTGCCTTCATCCTTGAAATAGCCGGTGAACATGCCGGGCGATTTGAACAGCACCTCGCCGTTGTCCGCGATGCGGATATCGACGTTCGGGCAGGCCGGGCCGACCGTGTCCGAATAGATTTCTCCGTCCGGCTGCGCGGTGACGTAGAGGAACGCCTCGGTTTGCCCGTAGAGCTGCTTGAGATTGAGGCCGATCGAGCGATAGAAATTGAACAGGTCCGGCCCAATCGCCTCGCCCGCGGTGTACGCGACACGCACGCGCGAAAAGCCGAGCACGTTCTTGAGCGGCCCATAGACCAGGATATTGCCGAGCCAATAGAGCAGCCGGCCGGAAAGCGGCACCGGCTGGCCGTTCAAGATGCGCTCGCCGTATTTACGCGCCACGCCGATGAAATAGTAGAACAGCTTGCGCTTGAGGAAGCCGGCGTCCTCCATGCGGATGGTCACGCGCGTGAGCAACAATTCGAGTGTGCGCGGCGGCGCGAAATAGAAGCTTGGGCCGATCTCGCGCAAATCGGCCATCGCCGTATCGGTGCTTTCCGGGCAGGCCATGCAGAAGCCGGCGACCAGCCCTTGCGCGTAGTTGAGATAATGATCGCCGACCCAAGCGAGCGGTAGATAGGCGAGCGCCACGTCGCTCTCGGTCAGCTTGTCGAACTTGACTGTGTCGGTTGCCGCCTTGATCGAGCGTTCACCGGTGAGTACCACGCCCTTGGAAGTGCCGGTGGTGCCGGAGGTGTACAGGATAATGGAGGGATCGCTGCCCTTGCCGGCGGCGATCTCGGCATCGAGCCAGGCGCTAACCGCCGGATCGGCGAGCGCCTTGCGCCCGTCTTCGATGACGTCGTCGATCGGATGCAGCCGGCTGTGATCGTAGTCGCGCAGGCCGCGCGGCTCGTCGTAGAGCATCTGTTCGAGCTTCGGCAGACGCTCCACGACCGACATGATCTTGTCGACCTGCTCCTGATCCTCCACCGCGGCAAAGCGCACTTCGGCATGTCCCAGCACGAAGGCAAGCTCGTCGGCCACCGCGTCGGCATAGACCGGCACCGGCACTGCGCCGAGCGCCTGCGCCGCCATCACCGACCAATAGAGCTTCGGTCGGTTGCCGCCGACAATGGCGATGGTGTCGCCGCGCTTGAGGCCGAGCCGATTAAGGCCGACCGCGTAGGCGCGCACGATGTCGAGCATCTGGCGCCAGGTCCAGGTTTGCCAAATGCCGAAATCCTTTTGCCGCATCGCCGGCTGGGTGGCGAACAAATCAGCGTTGCGAATCAAAAGCTTGGGAAATGTATCCGCCGCCACGGCGGTGCCCGTCGCCACTCTCGTTCCTCCGTGTATGGCGCGGCTCATAAACCCCTCGCCGCCTTTGGGCGGTCGTGTTGGCACGATATGAAAACAGGGATACAGGCCGGTCAAGCCGTGGCGGATTGGTATTTGGTCGCAGATGCGACGGTTAAATTATTCCGCGGCCTTGAGAAACGGCGCGGTGCCGGCGCGGAATTGCTTGCGTAGCGCGGCTTCCTCGGCTTTGGCGGCGGCGAGATGACGCTGTTTGACCGGGCCGTAGCCGCGGATCTTCTCCGGCAGCGACGCCAGCGCGACCGCCGAACTGTGATTATCCGGCGCTAGACGGTCGATAATCTCCGCGAGAAGCTGCTCGTAGTCCGCGATCAATTTGCGCTCGGTGCGCCGCTCTTCGGTGTAGCCGAACGGATCGAGCGGCGTGCCGCGCAGCACCTTGAATTTCTTCAGCACACGCAGTGCGCGGATGAACCAAGGCCCGAACGACATTTTCTTCGGCTCGCCGGTCGCCGGATCGCGGCGCGCGAACAATGGCGGCGCCATCAGGAACTCGAAGCGCAGATTGCCGCCGCTAAAGGTCGCGTTCACGCGCTTGACGAATGGGGTGTCCGTGTAAAGCCGCGCCACCTCGTATTCATCCTTGTAGGCCATCAGCTTGAAGAGATAGCGGGCGACGGCTTCCGACAGCGCGCATTGGCCGGGCGTCCTGCCTGCCTCCGCTTTCTGGATCTTCTCGACCCAGCGGCGATAGCGCCGCGCATAGCGCGCGCTCTGATAGGCGGTGAGGAACGCGACGCGCCGCTCCACCGTCTCGGCGAAGGACTGCGACAGCTCGAGCGAGTCGTTGGCGAGCGCGGGCTCGGGCTTCACCAGCGCCTCGAGCTTTGCAGGATCGACGGCGGCGCGGCGGCCATAGCGGAAGGCGGCGATATTCATCTTGACCGCCTCGCCATTCATCTCGATCGCCTTCTCGATTGCCTCGGCGGACAGCGGCAGGGTGCCGGCCTGATAGGCATAGCCAAGCATGAACATGTTGGCGCCGATCGACTGGCCGAGCAGCGCCGTGGCGAGCCGGCTCGCGTCGACGAACTGGCTTTGCCCGGGGCCGGCCGCCGCGCTGATGGCGCGCTTGAGCCGTTCGGTCGGCAGCGAATAGTCGGCATTGCGGGTGAAGTCGCCGGGCAGGAATTCCGCCGTGTTGACCACGACGCGGGTGTGGCCGGCCTTGATCGCGCCCAGCACCTTTTTGTTGCCGACCACCACGCTGTCGCCGCCGAGCACCAGATCGGCGCCGCCAGCAGCGACGCGGATGGCGTGAATATCGTCCGGCGTATTGGCGATGCGGATGTGGCTGTAGACGGCGCCGCCCTTCTGCGCGAGACCGGCCATGTCGATGATGCCGGCGCCCTTGCCTTCCAGATGCGCCGCCATGCCGACGATGGCGCCGATGGTGACGATGCCGGTGCCACCGATGCCGGTGACGATGATGCTGTAGGGATGGTTGGTTAGCGGCAGGCGCGGCTCGGGCAGCGCCTGCCAGTCGGCCGGCTCGGCGATACTCTCGCCCTTTTTCAGCTTGGCGCCGTGCACGACGACGAAGGACGGGCAGAACCCTTTGATGCAGGAATAATCCTTGTTGCAGCTCGACTGATCGATGGTGCGCTTGCGGCCCCATTCGGTCTCCAGGGGCTGCACCGAGACGCAGTTCGATTTCACGCCGCAGTCGCCGCAGCCCTCGCAGACGAGATCGTTGATCACCACGCGCTTATCGGGATCTGGGAATGCGCCGCGCTTGCGACGCCGGCGCTTCTCCGCGGCGCAGGTCTGGTCGTAGATCAGCACGCTAACGCCCGGCACGAGGCTCAGCTCGCGCTGCACGGCGTCGAGCTCGTCGCGATGGTGCACTGTGAGCCCGCGCGGCCAATCGGTGGTCGTGGGATACTTTTCCGGCTCGTCGGTGACGACGACTACGCGCTTGGCGCCTTCGGCGGCGACCTGGCGCGCGATCTGATCGACCGTGAGGCCGCCGTCATTTGCCTGCCCGCCGGTCATCGCCACCGCATCGTTGAACAGGATCTTGTAGGTCATGTTCACGCCGCTGGCGACGGCGGCGCGGATGGCGAGATAGCCGGAGTGATTGTAGGTGCCGTCGCCCAGGTTCTGGAACACGTGTCCGCGCGTGGAGAACGGCGCCTCGCCGATCCAATTGGCGCCCTCTCCGCCCATCTGCGTGTAGCCGAGCGTCTTGCGGTTCATCCACTGCGCCATGTAGTGGCAGCCTATGCCGGCATAGGCGCGGCTGCCTTCCGGCACTCGCGTCGACGTGTTGTGCGGGCAGCCGGAGCAGAAATAGGGAATGCGCTGGGCGACGTCAGTCGTCTCGATGAGTGCCTTCTGCGCCGATTTCAGCCGCGCCACATTGGCGGCAAGCTCGTCATTGGCGCCGTAGCGCAGCAGCCGCTCGCCGATGCAGATGGCGATGTCGTTGGGGTCGAGCGCTCCCTTGACCGGGAACAGCCAGTTGCCCTGCTCGTCCTTTTTGCCGATGCAGACCGGCTGGTTGGCGCTGCCGTAGAGCTCCTCGCGCACCTGCACTTCGATCAGCGAGCGCTTCTCCTCGACCACGATGATGAGGTCGAGCCCTTGCGCGAATTCGGCAAGCTCGGCGCGGCCGATCGGCCACACGCAGGCGATCTTGAACAGGCGCAGGCCGAGGTCGTTGCACTTGAGCTCGTCGATACTGAGCTCGTCGAGCGCCTGTCGCACGTCGAGATAGGCCTTGCCGGTGGTGATGATGCCGATCTTCGGATTGCGCCCACCCGAGGTGATGATCTTGTTGAGCTTGTTGGCGCGCACGAAGGCGAGCATGGCGTCGCGCTTGAAATCGTGCAGCCGCGCTTCCTGGCCGAGGAAGGAATCGGTGAGGCGGATATTGAGGCCGCCCTCCGGCATGCGGAAATCCGTCGGCGTGATGATCTTCGCCCGCTCCAGGCTGCCGTCGACCACGCCGGTCGATTCGACCGTCTCGTGCATGCATTTGAGCGCGGTCCAGGCGCCGGTGAAGCGCGACATCGCCCAGCCGTAGAGCGCGTAGTCGATGATCTCCTGCACGCCGGCCGGGTTGAGGATCGGCATCATCACGTCGACGAAATGGAATTCCGACTGATGCGCGGTGGTGGAGGATTCCGCGGTGTGGTCGTCGCCCATCAGCGCGAGGACGCCGCCATTCTTCGAGGTGCCGGCGAGATTGGCGTGACGGAACACGTCGCCCGAGCGGTCGACACCGGGCCCTTTGCCGTACCACATGCCGAACACGCCATCGAACTTGCCTTCATCGCGCAATTCGGCCTGCTGCGTGCCCCACAAAGCCGTGGCGGCGAGGTCCTCGTTGAGGCCGGGCTGGAACTTGATGTCGGCGGCGGTAAGCTGGCGGTTGGCGCGCACGAACTGCTGGTCGAGGCCGCCGAGCGGCGAGCCGCGATAGCCGGTGACGTAGCCTGCCGTATTGAGGCCCGCGGCGCGGTCGCGCGCGTGCTGCATCAGGCAAGCGCGAATCAACGCGTGATAGCCGGTGACCAGGACGCTGGTCTGCGCCAGATCGTATTTGTCGTCGAGACTGACGGAGCGGAGCGTCATGACGTGGCCTTGGGACTGGCGGCGCGACCTTATACGAGGGTGGGCCCCACACCCCTCATATAGGCCGCAAGGATCGGACGCAAAACCGGTTCAGCACGGTGAAAACCTTACACCGCAATGCACCATGGTCAATTTCGTTGTGGACGCGCCGGCTATAATGAAATTTCAGCCGGACGGGTTTCCACGCATTTTGGCACAGTGCGGAAAACGCCCCTGCTCGCCCCGCGCCATGACGAAAATCGAGAGCATTACGCCGCCAGCGCAATGGTCAAATCCGGCGCAGCCTGTAAGACTGTATTCGCCGGGTTTCCATTGAATGCTGCAACCGTCCTCCTCGATCGAAAGCCGCGATTCCTGGGCCGTCGCCAGCGTGGCGCTGGTGACGATGATGATGGCGTTCGGCGCCGCCTGGATCACCGCAGTGGCGCTGAAAGACATCGCCGCCGAGGCCGGCGGCGCGCGCTCGGTGCCAGCGCTCGCCTCCTCGCTTGCCTGGCTCTGCTCGGGCGCGGGCGGCATCATGATGGGCCGCATCGCCGACCGCGTCGGCACGCGCTGGACCGTGCTCTGCGGCGGGCTCATGATCGGCGCGGGGCTTTCGCTATCGACCTTCGGGCCGCCCTGGCCATTGTGGATCGGACACGGGCTGTTCATCGGCCTGATCGGGCTCGGCGGCATCAATGCGCCGCTCTACGTCTACGTCAGCCGCTGGTTCGACCGACGGCGCGGCTCGGCGCTGGCGCTGATCTCGAGCGGCAGCTATCTCGCCGGCGCGCTGTGGCCGCCGGTGTTCGAGCGCGTGATCGCCGGCTTCGGCTGGCGGCAATGCATGTTGTGGTACGCGCTCGCCGAGATCGTCATCATCATGCCGCTGGCGGCGATTTTCTTTCGCCATCCGCCGGAGGTGATCCATCCGAGCGAAGCGACCTCCCACGTGGTGGAGCGGCGCCAGGTGCTCGGCTGGCCGCCTAATCTCGTATTCGCGATGATGTGCTGCGCGGCGGTACTGTGCTGCATTCCGATGTCGATGCCGCAGGGGCATCTGGTCGCCTTCTGCAGCGACCTCGGCATCGCGCGATCGACCGGCGCGCTGATGCTGTCGGTGCTGCTCGGCACCGCCTTCCTGAGCCGGCAAATCTGGGGCGCCATCTCCGACCGCATCGGCGGGCTTGCCACCGTGCTGATCGGCTCGGCCTGGCAATGCTCGGCGATGATCGCCTTTCTGCTCACGCAGGATGAAGTCGGCCTGTTCACCGTCGCCGCTGCCTTCGGGCTCGGGTTCTCCGGCATCATTCCAGCCTACGTGCTGGCGCTGCGCGAATTGTTCCCCGCCTCGGATGCATCTTGGCGCATTCCGACGCTGCTGTTGTGCAGCGGTATCGGCATGGCCACCGGCGGCTGGCTTGCCGGCCTGCTGTACGATCACTTCGGCTATTACGCGCCGGCCTTCGCCGCCGGCATCGGTTCCAACATCCTCAACCTGACGGTGGTCGGCGCGCTGGTGGCGCGCCGGCGCTATCGCGCGGCCTACGCCTAGCTCGACGCGCGCGGGCTGATTGCCCGCACGCCGGCGAGGATGCCGATCCCAATCAGCGCCGGAACGACCGCGTACCAGGTCTGCGCCGCCGCCAGCGCGGATGTCGCAGCCCAGGCGATCGACGAAAAGGCTTCGGCGAAAGTGGCTATGCGCGAGGACACTTGGCGGCGGCGGAATTGGCTGCGCTTGGCCTGGGTACGGAAAAAGATCTGGATGAGCGTGGCGGCGGCCGCCGCAGTGAAGATGCCGAGCGCGCAGACCACTGCGGCAAACGGCGCCTCGCAGGCGAGCACCGCCACGATCGGCCCAAACACCAGTGCGATCAGGCCGATTACCGCTTCGATCTTGGCGCGCAGCACGCGGCTTGGCGCAATGGGCGCGCTGACGATGAGATCGGGCGCGTCCTCGCCCGAGATCGACAGCCAAGCGAGGCCGCCGGCCAGCTGACCGGCCGCCATCACCACCACAGGGATCAAGATCACGTAGGAGCCCGTCGCGTCGCGGAAGGTAACCCATAGCAGGACTGCGGGTGGCAGCAGATAAAGGATCTGCATCAGCGTCTGCGATACCAGCCAGGGGTCGCGTATCAGCAGCGTCCATTCCTTCTGCCGCAGCGCGCGGGCCGGCGAGCGGTTGCGGAAATGCAGCGACCAGCGGCAGTGGCGCACCACGGCGCTGCCGACGCTCGCCGCCGCTAGGGCGTGCTCGCCGAAACGGCCGGAGAATAGCGCGATCGCCAAGCCGAGCACGGCGAAGCTCGCCGCGACCACGGCGACGAGCGCGTGCCAATCGCCCAGCACGGCGTGCGCCGGCCACCAGAAGGCGCTGTGCGTATTCGGCGCATGCGCCAACATCCAGGGCGATTGCAGCGCGGCGAAGCGCGACAGGCTGCCCGAGGAGAAGATCGCCGCGATCTGCAAGCCGATGACGAAGGCGGCGCCGATCACCGCGGCGACGATCTGCGCGATCAGCCGCGTGCGCTTGGCGCCGACCAGGCGGAACAACCCTATGGTGAGTGCGAGCGCCGCCGCGGTCGCCACCGCGCCCATGCCAGCGACCACGCCATAGGCGGAGAGCCAGCGCGCGCCGCCGCGCATCGCCAAGACGTCGATGAAAGGCGCGGCCAGCAGCACAGCGACCAGCACGGCGCCCGCAGCGATGCGGCCCATGCGCACCGAGAAGATTTTGCGCGCCGATACCGGCGAGGTTAGGATCAGATCGAGATCGGAGCGCGCATAGAAGGCGCGGGTGACCGATTCCATCGCCTGCGACAACAACAGCGACCACGACAGCACCAGCGTGCCAGTGAGGCCGACCAGGGTCGCGGTGTCGGCAGAAACGGTGGCGTCGGCATAGCGGGCGACGAGCCAGTAGGCGAACAGATGCATGAAGGCGCCGAACACGATCAGGGCAATGCCGACCCTGCGCGCGCGCCGGCGGCGGCCCGCCGTCATCAGCGACACCCAGTCGCGCCAGCCGAGCTTGAGCTCGTGGCCGGCAAGCCACGTCAATGTCGCGGGCTGGCTCACGCGGCCTCGTTTCCCTCGGCGACCAGCGTGAGGAACGTGTCCTCCAGGCTGGTCGCCGCCATGCCCGTCTGGCGGCGCAATTCGTCGAGCGTGCCTTCGGCGATCAGCCGGCCGCTGGCGATGACGCCGATGCGGTCGGCCATACGCTCGGCGACCTCCAGGATATGCGTGGTCATGATCACCGTGCCGCCGGCGGCGACCCGCCCGCGCAGCACGTTCTTGACCGTGCGGGCGGAACCGGCATCGAGCCCGGTGAGCGGCTCGTCGAGGATGATGAGCTTGGGATCGTGCACCAGCGCGCCGGCGAGCGCCACCTTCTGCCGCATGCCGCGGGAAAAGCCCTCGCAGCGCTCATGCGCGTGCGGCTCGAGCCCGAGCCAGCCGATTAGTTCGCGCGCGCGCGCCTCCGCGGCCTTGGCGTCGATGCGCCAGAGTCCGGCGACGAATTCGAGATACTCGAACGGCGTCAGCTTGTCGTAGATCATCGGCTCGTCGGAGAGCCAGGCGGTAATCTGCTTGGCGGCTTCCGGGTCCGCGAGCGCGTCGATGCCCTCGATCGCGATCGAGCCCGCGTCGGGCCGCAGCAGGCCGACCACCATGCGCAGCGTGGTGGTCTTGCCGGCGCCGTTCGGGCCGACCAGCGCGTAGAATTGGCCGCCATAGACGGTGAGATCGAGCGCGTCGACCGCCGGACGGTCGAAGCGCTTGGTCAGCCCGTGCACCGCGAGCGCGACGGGAGCTTTGACTGGCGCGGGAGCATGCATGCCCCGCTCTGTACAAGAAGAGTGGTTGCGGCGCCGTAAACCGGCGCCGTTATGCTTTCGGAGAAGTTAAGCTTTCGGCACCATCTTGAACATCGCCTCGCCATACATCTTGCGCGCGTCGGCGGTCAGCGGCGCCACGGCGGCGACGAAGGCGGCGTGCTCCTCGGCGTTGAGTTCCACGATCTCGCAGCCGGCTTCTTCAATGATCTTGCGCGATTGCTCGTGCTCCTCGACCGCCAATTTGCGCTGAAAGGCGACCGCTTCGGTGACCGCGGCCCGCAACGCGCCCTGCAAATCGTCCGGCCAGGCGTCGAACGAGGCGCGATGCAGAAAGATCGGGCGCGAAATATAGAAGTGATAAGTGAGCGTGTGGAACCTGTGGAATTTGTGCACGCCGTAGGTCACCGTGTTGGCGAGCGGGTTCTCCTGCGCGTCCAAGGTGCCGGCCTTGATCATGGCGATGGCTTCGGTGAGGTCCATGCGCATTGCGGCGGCGCCGAGCAATTCGAAAGTACGGCGCTGGATTTCGCTCGGCAGCACGCGGATCTTCATGCCTTTCAAATCGGCGGGAACGTGCACCGGGTGCAGTCGGTTCGAGATGTGCCGGAAGCCGTTCTCGAACCAGCCGAGGATGCGGTAGCCGATGCGCTCCTCGGTCCTGCGCGCGAGATACTGGCCAAGCTCACCGTCCATCGCCGCGCGCGCCTGCGCGTTGCTGGCGAACAGGAACGGCAGATCGACAAACCCCAGCTCCGGCACGCGGTCGGTCAGATAGCTCGAGGACTGATAGCCAAGCGTCATCTCGCCGCTCTCGACCAGCGTGAGGATATCCTCGGCCTTATGGCCGTGGTCCATAATGTTCCACACATAGTCGACGGCGACGCGGTCGCCGAACCGGCCCTGCAGCTTATCGCCGATCAGTTTCAGCGCCTTGCTAAAGCCAGTAGTGGGCGGGCCGTAGCCGCCCATGCGGATTGGAATAGGTGCGTTCATTTTCACTCCTGAAAGCAGATACGGAAGGCGGGCGGAGCATAGCCGCTTGCGCGGTGAAATGGCCTTATCGATACGCTATAATGCAAACAACAGTCAGGGAGAAAATGCCATGAACAAGCCGACCAAGATGGCCGAGATGAAGCCCGCCGACGTGTCGCCGGAGGAATGGCAGGCGCGCGTCGACCTCGCCGCCGTCTATCGTCTGCTCGCAAACTACGGCTGGGACGACGTGATCTACAATCACTCCTCCATGCGCGTGCCGGGCGAGCCGCGCAATTTCCTCATGAAGCGGCACGAACTTCTGTACACCGAGATCACCGCATCCAACCTGGTGAAGGTGAACATGGACGAGGACCTCGATGAACGCTCGGGCGTCAACCGCCCGGGCTTCACCCTGCACGGCGGCGTGTTGAGCGCGCGGCCGGACGTGAACTGCGCGGTGCACGTGCACACCGAAAACGGCGTGGCAGTGTCGGGACTCAAGCACGGCCTGCGCATGATCTCGCAGCAGGCGCTGCGCTTCTACAAGCGCGTTGGCTATCACACGTACGAAGGCATCACCGAGGACTTCGACGAGCGCACGCGCATCAATGCGGCGCTCGGGCAGAATCGCGCGCTAATCCTGCAGCATCACGGCATGCTCACCGTCGGCAAGACCGCGCGCGAAGCCTTCGTGCTGATGAAATATCTGCTCACCGCCTGCGAGATTCAGTTGAAGATGGAAGCCACCGCCGGCGAGATCATCGAGATTCCGCCGGAAATCTGCGCCAAGGTCGCCGAGCAGTTTCAGCATCACGACAACGGCCGCGGCAGTGCCGACTGGCCGGCTTATCTGCGGGTGCTCGACAACATCGACTCGAGCTACCGGACTTAGCCGCAGTATTCGGATAGTGCGGCACGTTGCCACCGCGAAAGGCATATGCGATGACGCTAGCAGTCGACCGCCACCAGCTTGGCTGAGCCTCGGACGGTGTTCCGATTCCTGTTTCGGCCAAGCGGAAAAGCCGGAAAGGACCATGACCATGCTCAACAAGCCATTCGCCTTGCGGGCGCTGGGCCTTGCCGCAGTACCCGCCATTCTGATCGCGGCCGTCGTCTCGGCCAATGCGCAGCAATATCCGAACCGACCGATCCGAGTGATCAGCCCCTATCCGGCGGGCAGCGCCTCCGACACCGTCACGCGCGTGGTCCTGGACAAAGTGTCGCAGCTCATCGGCCAGCCGATGGTCATCGAGCTCAAGCCCGGCGCCGGCGGCGCCACAGGTTTCGCGACCGTGGCGCGGTCCGACCCCGATGGCTACACCCTGGTGACCAGCTCGTCGTCGATGGCGACCGAAAGCGTGCTGCACAGCAAGCTGCCCTACGACCCGGTCAAGGATTTCGTGCCGGTGGTCCTGCTTGGCACCTCGCCGAACATCCTGGTCGCCTCCGCCAAGAGCGGCTTCAAGACCGTGG
>Ga0187771_10002802_pt1 | contig 12079 bp, 12 predicted proteins | sample 0116_SJ02_MP15_1_FD_133139 | JGI IMG/M metagenome (GOLD analysis project Ga0187771, IMG submission 133139) | Tropical peat soil microbial communities from peatlands in Department of Meta, Colombia - 0116_SJ02_MP15_10_MG | ecosystem: Environmental > Terrestrial > Soil > Wetlands > Peat | place... | reverse complement strand
GCCGGCGCAAATCCTGCAGACCTTGGAGGAGGCCGGCTATCACGGCTATCCCTTCGCGCCTTTGCGCGCCGAGCAAGAGGAGACGGCGGAGGCGCGCCGGCTCACCCGCGCGCTGGCGGTCGCCGGCTTCGCCGCCATGAACATCATGCTGCTGTCGGTCTCGGTGTGGGCCGGTAACGCCAGCGACATCACGCCGGAAACGCGCGATTTCTTCCATTGGGCCTCGGCGCTGATCGCGCTGCCGGCGGCGGCCTATGCCGGCCGGCCGTTCTTTGCCAGCGCCTGGAAGGCGTTGCGCGCTCGCGCGCTCAACATGGACGTGCCGATCACGCTCGGCGTGATCCTGGCGCTCGGCATGTCGGTGGTGGAAACCGCCAACCACGCGCGCGAAGCCTATTTCGACTCCGCCATCATGCTGCTGTTCTTCCTTCTGGTCGGGCGCGCGCTCGATCACGCCATGCGCCGCAAGACTCGGGTGGTCGCCGGCAATCTGGCGGCGCTGAAGGCAGAAACCGCGCACCGCTTTGACGGCGACGAAGTGGTCAGCGTGCCAGCCGCGGCGGTCAAGCCAGGCGACCGGCTGCTGGTCAAGCCGGGCGAGCGGGTGCCGGCCGACGGCGGCGTGCTCACCGGCACCTCCGAGCTCGACGAGAGCCTGATCACCGGCGAAACGGCGCGCCGCAAGGTCGCCGCCGGCGCCACCATCTACGCCGGCAGCATGAACTATTCCGGCGCACTCACCATGCGGGTGACCGCAGGCGACCGCGGTACGCTGCTCGACGAGATCGAGCGGCTGCTCGAGCAAGCGGCGAGCGCGAAATCGCGCGCCATGCGGCTCGCCGACCGTTCCGCGCGCTTCTATGCGCCGGTGGTGCATGTCACCGCCGCGGCGACCCTGCTAGGCTGGTGGCTCGCCGGATCCTCGTTGCACGACGCCATTGTCACCGCGATCGCCGTGCTCATCATTACCTGCCCCTGCGCGCTGGCGCTGGCGATTCCCGCCGTGCAGGTGGTGGCCTCGGGCGCGCTGTTCCGCGCCGGCGTCATCTTGAATGCCGGCGACGCCATCGAGCGGCTGGGCGAGGCCGATACCATCATCTTCGACAAGACGGGCACGCTGACGCTGCCGGAGCCGCGCGTGGTCAATGCCGCCGGGATTGCTCCCGAGCTCATCCGGATGGCGGCGCGGCTGGCGCTGTCCAGCCGGCATCCCCTGGCGCTCGCGCTCACGCGCGAAGGCACGAGTCACATCCCCTATGATGGCGCGGTCGAGGAGCCGGGGCAGGGCGTGCGCGCCGTGATCGACGGCGCTGAGGCGCGACTTGGCAGCGCGGGGTTCTGCGGAATTCCGGCCGAGAACGTGTCGCACTGGGTCTCCGTTTCCGCCGGGACGAACGGCGAATCGTTCATCTGTTTTTCCTACGGCGCGCGCGCGGCGGTGATCGCCATCAGCCAGCGGCTGCGGCCCGATGCGATCGAGGTCGTCAAGGCGCTCCGCCAGCGTGGGCTCGACCCGCACATCATGTCCGGCGACCATGCCGACGCGGTGCGGCCGGTGGCGCAAGCGCTCGACATCGCGCAATGGCAAGGCGGGCTGAAACCGGCGGACAAGATCGCTTGTATCGAGACGCTGAAACAGCAGGGCCGCCGCGTGCTGATGGTCGGCGACGGCCTCAACGACGCGCCGGCGCTCGCCGCCGCGCAGGTGTCGCTGTCGCCGATCGCCGCCGCCGACGTGACGCAAGCGCAGGCCGATGCCGTGTTCCTCGGCGAGCGGCTCAAGCCGGTGCTCGACGCGCTGGTGATCGCCCGCCGCGCCCGCGTGCTGATGCAGGAAAATCTGTGGTCGGCCGCAATCTATAATATGATCGCGGTGCCGATCGCCATCTTCGGCTGGATCACGCCGCTGATCGCGGCGCTGGCCATGTCGGCCTCCTCGATGATGGTGACGCTGAACGCTTTGCGCGGAGGCAAGGCGGCATGAACGTGCTGGTCTATCTCATCCCGATGGCGCTCGGCCTCGGTCTAGCCGGCCTGTTCGCCTTCCTGTGGGCGTTGCGCAGCGGGCAATACAACGATATGGAGGGCGCCGCGCTGCGCGTCCTTTCCGACGAGGATATCGAGCAGACGCCGCCGCGGTGACCGCCGCCGCAACCGCAGCCTGATTGCGGTCCTCCGTACTGGCAGCTATGCATTGGAACGGGTGCGCGTTCCGCAGCCGTTGTCGTAGGAATCATCTCTGCAACGGCAGCGGCCGCCCGCCGCGCCGCCTACCCGCCTTCCGCCGTCCGGCCGTAAGGAACTTTCGATGACCGCAGAGAACTCGCAAGCCTTGCCGCCCGCCGCGGCCACGATCGCGGATTACGCCCCCGGCATCATCCTCTCGGCGATCGTCGCCGTGGCCGGCTATCTCGCCGCGCCCTACGTCGCCCGCGTCGTGCCGATCCCCAATATGGTGATCGCACTGGTAATCGGCATCGCGCTCAATCCGGTCGCCGTGCGGCCGGCGACGCAGCGCGGCATGCGCTTCTGCGTGAGCACGGTGCTGCGCTGGGCGGTGGCGCTGCTCGGCCTGCGCGTGGGTTTGGCCGACATCGCCGCGCTCGGCCCGGCCACCGCCGCGCTGATCATCGTGGCGATGCTGGCGACGCTGGTGTCCGGCTTCGTCTTTGCCCGCTGGTATGGGCGCGGGCCGGGCTTCGGCGCGCTGGTCGGCGTGGGTACCGCGGTGTGCGGCGCCTCGGCGACGCTCGCGGTGTCGACCGTGGTGCCGGATTATCCCGGCAAGCAGCCGGATATCGCCTTCGTTGTGGTGGCGGTGAACGCGCTGGCGACCGTCGCCATGTTGATCTATCCGCCGCTCTGCCTGTTGCTCGGCTTCGATGCGCAGACCACCGGCGTGATGCTGGGCGGCACGATCCACGATGTCGCTCAGGTGGTCGGCGCCGGCTACGCGGTGTCGACCGCAGTCGGCAACACGGCGGTGATCGTCAAATTGTTCCGCGTGTTTCTGCTGCTGCCGGTGGTGCTCGGCGTCGGCTGGCACTTCACGCGCATGGGGCTGAAGCACGGCGAGGCGCGCGTGCCGGTGCCGGTGTTCGCCATCGTGTTTCTGCTGCTCTGCGCCTTCAACAGCATCGTGCCGCTGGTGCCGGCGGCGCTGCCGCTCTACGCGCCGGTCAAGGCCGTGCTGGTGGAGGCCTCGACCTGGGGCCTGCTGTTGGCGATCGGCGCGCTCGGGCTGGGCACCTCGGTGAAGACGATCATCGGGCTCGGCTGGCGCCACATCACCACCGCGCTCGGCTCGACCGCCGTCATCCTTGTGGTGGTGACCGGCGGGCTGCTGCTGATGCGGTTCATTTAAGTCATTCCGGGGCGCGAGCAGAGCGAGCGGACCCGGAATCCATAATTTCGGCGCTGCGGAGTAGGGATTCTGGGTCCGCGCCTTCGACGCGTCTCGGAATGACAAATTAATCTATTCCAGCGTCACTGTTTCGAAATCGGCCGGCAGCACGATCTCCAGCAATTCGCAGTCGTCGGAATAGCCGCGCACGGTGTGCTTGATGCCGGGCGGCTGGATCCAGCACGAGCCAGCGGTGAAGGTGTGCACGCCTTCGCCTTCGAACTCGCTCGAGAACCAGCCCTTGAGCACGTAGACCATCTGGAAATCGACGTCGTGATAGTGCGGAATGGCCACTTCCGCCTCGTTGAACGGCTTGGTCATGCGGATCACGTGCGCCTGCACCATGCCGCCGGTCGCCGGAGCGATGCCGAGGTCGCGATAGGCGGAATAGGGACGCAATCCGGCGTCGAAATCCTCCTCGCGGCGATGGCTGATGGTGAACTTGTGCTTGGGCCGCGCCTTGGCGCGTTTGGCAGCGACTTTCGCCTTGCCCTTTTTCGCCTTTGCCTTGCTTGCCTTTGCCTTGCTTGCCTTTGCCTTGCTTGCCTTTGCCTTGCTTGCCTTCGCCTTGCTTGCCTTCGCCTTGCGTTTCGCTTTCGCCATGACGCGCCTCCCTCTCAGGGGTCATGGCCGGGCTCACCCCGGCCATCCCGTTGGGTGGGCATTATAGTGCGTCCTTCATCGGGATGCCCGCGACAAGCGCGGGCACGACAGCGAAACTATTCGGGCGCTTCGGCCGCCCCGCCATGCGCCTTCGACCAGCCCGCCGGGTCGGCGATGAATTTCTCCACCTCGGCCAGCATCTTTGGCTCGAACTGGTTGCTCGCCTTGGCGACGGTAAGCACGTCGCGCCAGGTGGTGAGGCAGTGCAGCGTGGCGCCGATATCGCCCATGATCTTTTTGCTCTGCGGGTAGATGTCATAGAAAAAGATCACGAAGCAGTGGTCGCACTTGCCATCGGCCTCGCGCAGCGCCTTGATGAAGTTGACCTTGCTCTTGCCGTCTGTGGCGAGGTCCTCGACCAGCAGCACGCGCTGGCCGGGGATGAGCTGACCCTCGATCTGCGCACCGCGGCCGAAGCCCTTCGGCTTCTTGCGCACATATTGCATCGGCAGATTGAGCCGGTCGGCGACCCAGGCGGCGAACGGGATGCCGGCCGTCTCGCCGCCGGCGACCGCGTCGATTTCGCCGCGGCCGATGTCGCGGTTGATCGTGTGGATGGCGAAATCCATCAGCGTCGAGCGCACGTCGGGAAACGAGATCAGCCAGCGCGAGTCGTTATAGACCGGGCTCGCCCAGCCCGAGGTGAAGATGAACGGCTTGTCGGTCATGAAGCGGACCGCGCCGGTGTCGAGATACATGCGCGCGGTCAGCTCGGCGATGGTCTTCTTGTCGAGGAAATGGGCGTCGCTCATCATCTGTCATGGCGGGGCTTGTCCCGGCCATCCACGTCTTGGTTGGCTTAATGCATAGAAGGCGTGGATGCCCGGCACAAGGCCGGGCATGACGGGTGGGGAAAGTTGGTCGGCCTCGAACTCCGCTCATTCCTGGACAAGCGGAAATCCAGGGCCAAGTGTAGGGTCGAGAAGAACGTCGCCCTGGGTGCCCGCTTTCGCGGGGACGAACGGATTCTCAGGGCGCTGCGGGCCCGACCTTTTTGTACCAGTCGGCGATCTGCGATCCGGTCCAGAACAGCACGTCCTTCTTTTTGCGGATCTTCTCGAAGATCTTGCGGAAATATTTCAGGCGGTGCGGTGCGCCCATGATGTAGGGGTGCACCGAAATCGCCATCACCCGGGCCGAGCCCTTGGCGTCCTTGTAGATCTGCTCGAACTGGTCCATCGCCCGTTCGTAGAACTCACTCGCTTTGTGATGCTGGATCAACATCATGGCGACGTCGTTGCATTCCTGCGTGTAGGGGATGTTGAGGATCGGCTTGCTGCGCGTCTTCAGCCAGACCGGCTGGTCGTCGAGCACCCAGTCGGCGACGTAGTCGTAGCCTTCCTCGGCCAGGATATCCGGCGTCTCCCAGGTTTCGGTCAGGCCAGGACCGAGCCAGCCGCGCGGGCGTTTGCCGGTCGCCTTTTCCAGCACCTCGGCGCTCTTCCGGATGTCGGCGCGCTCGTTCTCCACCTTCTGCATGTTGCGCTGGGTATAGCCGTGGCCGACGAACTCCCAATTGCGCTCGACGCACGCCTGCACGATCTCGCGATAGGCCTCGACCGCGACGCCGTTGATGTTCATCACGCCGGGAATCTTGAAGTCGTCGTAGACCTGCAGGAAGCGCCAGAAGCCGACCCGGTTGCCGTATTCGTGCCAGCACCAGTTCGGAATGTCGGGCATCGGCGAGCCGCCGGCCGGCGGCGTCAGCACCGTGCGCGGCATGGTCTGCGTCGGGTCCCATTCTTCGACGTTGACGACGGTCCATACCACCATGCGCGCCTTGTTCGGCAGCTTGAGCGGCGCGCGGTTGACGATCGGCGAATAGGCGAGGCGGTCGTTCGGCAGCATGCCAACCGCGGGCTTGGGGACGTTCATGCTTGCGGACCCCGCATGAGAGCAGTCAATGTAGCGCTAACGTGCCTCGGATGCGGCGCAGCACGAAATGGTGCGCCGTTGATCCGGGGCCTTTCCACACTCCGAATTCTTGACGGTCCCGGGACACTCAGCTTCCCTTCAGGTCGTAGACCTCGGGGAAGAAATAATCCTTCCACGACGACGCCTTCACCTTCAGCGTGCCGACGCTGGACATGAAATCGGCGTACTTGATGGTGTTCTCCGGCGTCATCGTCCAATGCACCTGCGGGCCGGCGACGATCTTCGAGACGAAGTCGGGCGCGAGCTTGGATTTCGAGTCCTCGATCCACAGCGCGCCGGCCGCGGCCTTGTCCTTGTTGATGATGTCGGTTGCTTCCTTGAGCGCCGCGATCAGCGCCCTGTACAGCACCGGATTCTGGTCGCGGAACTTCTTCGAGGTCCAAGCTACGGTGAACGAGTGCGAACCGCCCATCACGTCGAAGGAATTGAGCACGGTGTGGATGGCCGGGTTCTCTAACTGCTGATATTGGAACGGCGGCACGCTGAATACGGAATCGATCTCGGATTTTCCACCAAGCAAAGCGACGGTCGCGTCCGGCGGCGACAGCGATACCGTCAGCTTGTCGAGCTTGTCGTAATTCTTCTCGCCGTAGGCCTTGGCGACCGCCATCTGCAGCGTGATCGCTTGGACGGCGACCTTCACGGCGGGCACAGCGATGCGATCGCTGTCCGTGAAATCCTTGACCGACTTGATGTTCGGATTGCGGGTATTGAGCAAGAACGGCTGCGACGACAGCGCCGAAATACCGCGTACCTCCTGCGGCGTGCCTTTGGTCTTCGCCCATAGCGTCAGCAGGCCCGGCACGCCGCCCGAGGCGATGTCGATCGTCCCGGACAAGAGCGCGTCGTTGATCGCCGCCGGGCCGTTGAACAGCAGCCAGGAGACTTTCACCTCGGGAATGCCGAGCTCCTTGGCGTGCTTTTCGATCAGCTTCTGGTGCTCCATGACGTTGAGCTGCAGGTAACCCATGGAGAATTGCTTCGCGAGCCGGATTTCCGGCACCTCGGCATGCGCTTGTGCGACGAAACCGAGCAGAGCTGCCGCGCCGACGAGCGCGCGCAACGTCGTCAGATGTTTCATAGGGATCCTCCCACCGAACCGCTCGTTTTGCTTCTTGGGCGGCGGCCCAAACGCTACGCGGCACCCCCGATTTTTGCAACGCCGTTATACCACTCGAGGATCTGCGCGCCGTTCCAATGCAGCACGCCTTCATGCTGGTTGACGTAATCGTAGATGGCCTCGAGGTATTTGATGCGGTGCGGCTGGCCGCTGATGTAGGGGTGGATGGCGAGCGCGCAGAACTTGGCGCGTTTTGCGCTCTCGGCATAAAGCCGGTCGAACTGGTCTTTCACCATCTGCAACAGATAATCGCTGTTGTGGTGCTGGATGATCATCACCGGAATGTCGTTGCACTCGATGGTGTAGGGCAGGGTGGCCAGCGGGCCGTGGGTCGTGCGGATCACGGTCGGCTCGTCGTCGTAGACCCAGTCGCCGATATACTTCACGCCCGCCGCAGCGAGCAGGTCGGGCGTCTCCAAGGTCTGCGTCAGGCCAGGGCCGAGCCAACCGACCGGCCGTTTGCCGGCAAATTTTTCCAGGATGTCCATGGTGCGGTTGATCATGCCGGCCTGGTCGCTCTCCTTGTGGATCGGACCCTGCTCATAGGCGTGGCCCATGAACTCCCAGCCGTCGTCGCGCGCTTGTTCCGCCACGCGCGGATAGTCCTCGCAGATGCGGGCATTGGCCGCGAGCGTCGGCCGAATGCCGAGCCGCTTGTACAGCTCGAAGAAGCGCCAGCAGCCGACCCGCATGCCGTATTCGTGGAAGGCCCAATGCACGACGTCCGGCATAAGCGGCACGCCAGTCGGCGCCGGCAGCAGTTGCCGCGCCATCGGCTTGCCGATGTCCCAGACTTCGTAATTGACGATCGACCAGAACACGATGCGCGCGCCGCCGGGCAGCTTGAGCGGGGGGCGGTCGACGATGGCCGAGTAGGTGCTGCGGTCCTTGGGGATCATAGGATTGGACATGGGAGCCTCACGCGGTCCCCCCTGAAAGGGGGGGGTTGGAGTGGGGTCACCGGCGATCCCCACGCGGTTTGCTTCGCAAACCGACCTCCCCTTTTCAAGGGGAGGTAAGGCCGAGCCTTTTGTCAGCCGCCCACCGCTCATTGCGCCGGAACATGCGCCTCTCTGATCACGTCGCCCCAGACGCGTGTCTCGTTCTTGATGAAAGCCGCGGCGTGCGCAGGCGAGCCGCCGGCCGCGTGTAGATTCAGCCTGGCGAATTTGTCCTGCACGTCCGCGCTGGCGAGCACCTCATTGATTGCCGCGTTGAGCTTTGTGACGATCGCCGGCGGTGTCTTCGGCGGCGCGACGATCGCATTCCAGGTGCTCGACTCGACGCCCTTCACGCTGGCCTCGTCGAGCGTCGGGACATCGGGCAGCGTCGGGATGCGCGCGGACGTCGCCACCGCCAGGATGCGCGCCTTGCCGGCCTGGTGCAGCTTAATGGCCGAGGCGAGCTCCATGAAGATCATGTCGACATGCCCGGCGATGAGATCGTTCAGCGCCGGCGCCGTGCCTTTGTACGGCACGTGCACGAGCTTGCTGCCGGTCACCCGCTCGAACAGCGCCGCCGTCAGATGTGAAGTCGTGCCGATGCCCTGCGAGGCGTAGTTGATCTTGCCCGGATTGGCCTTGGCATAGGCGATGAAATCTTGCGCGGTCTTGGCAGGAAAATCCCGCCGCACCATGAGCACATTGGCGACCGTCGTCATAATCGCCACCGGCTCGAACTCGGCCGGATCAAAGCTCATGTTTCTTTAGAGCAGCGGATTGACGGTGAGCGGCGAAGGCTGCGCGGCGAGCAACGTGTAGCCGTTAGGCTCGGCGGAGAACACCGCCTCGGCGCCGATATTGCCGGCGGCGTCGCCGCGGTTCTCGACCACGACCGGCTGGCCGAGCTTCTGCTGCAGGCCGTTGGCGACGATGCGCGCGACCGTGTCGACGCCGCCGCCGGCCGGCACGCAGGCAATGATCCTGATCGGCCGGTTCGGATAATTGGCCGCGGCGTCCTGCGCCCACGCGGCGCAGGCGAGCACGAGCGCCGCCAGCAAGGCGAGAAGAATCCGCACGACGTCCTCCCTGCGCCGCAGCAAGGCTGCGATCGTCTTGCGCAAAGTATGGCACTGAAGACGAGCGCGGCAAACGGGAGCGCGAAAAAAGACAACTTCCCCAAAGCCGAAGTCAGCCTTGCGCTCTGCCGTATTGCCGCGGACGGGCGCTTCGAGCATCGTCCGCCTGCAATCGGAGGAGCGCCGGTGGATTCGAATGCAATCCTTGTCCTCACCGCCGCGGCGTTTCTGCTGGCGGGCTTCGTCAAGGGCGTGATCGGCCTCGGCCTGCCGACGGTGGCGATCGGCCTGCTCGGGCTGATGATGACGCCGGCGCAGGCGGCGGCGATCATGGTGGCGCCGGCGCTGATCACCAATGTCTGGCAGGCTACGGTCGGCGGCCATCTGCTGCCGCTCGCCAAGCGCACCTGGCCGATGCTTGCCGGCATCTGCATCGGCACGCTGATCGGCGCCCGCCCTCTGGCTGCCGAGCGGAAAGCAGGCGACGGTCTGGCTCGGCGGCGCGCTGCTGATCTATTCCGTGCTCGGCCTAATCAAAATGGACTTCTTGGTGGCGCCGGGCGCCGAGCGTTGGCTCAACCTGCCGATGGGCGTGCTGACCGGCGCGGTCACCGTCGCGACCGGCGTCTATGTGCTGCCGGGCACGCCCTATCTGCACGCGCTCAAGTTCGACCGTAACCAGTTGGTGCAGGCGCTCGGCATCTCGTTCACGGTGTCGACTTTGGCGCTGGGCGCGGCGCTGATGCAGGCGGGCGAAATCGGCATGGCGCTCGCCTGGCCAATCATGGTGGCGATCGTCGCTTCGCTCGCCGGCCTGTGGCTCGGCCAACTGCTGCGCGGACGCGTGCGCGAGGCGACGTTCCGGCTGTGGTTCTTCCTCGGCTTGCTCGCGCTGGCTGCGCATCTGGCGCTGCGCGGCCTGCTGTGATCGAGATAGCCGGGCGTTCCAGGAAGGACTTCTGCATGCTGACAATCTCGGCGGCGATATCGAGAAGGTGCTCGGGAAGCGCTGCCTGATCGGTGCCTTTCCCTGGCGTTACGAGCGGCTGGAAGGCTGTCCCTGCCACATCGTCTGCTTCCTTGACACCGACACACCGGTCGAAGCCGTTGGCGACATGGCGAAGGCGATTACGCGGAATTGACTTGGCGGCGCACCCAGTGACCCTTCGCATCACAAGGTCCGAGAAAAGGACCTGTCCACAGGGAGGCGTTTCATGTCCATCGTTAAAGGGACTCCATTCGCGATCGGATCGTTCGCGCGCCGTTGTCTTACCCCGCTCATTCTTGCCATACCCGCAATCGCTGTCGCCGTTTTCGCGCAGGCGCAGACGCCCGGCGCATGGAAGATGGCCGCGCCTATGCCGCGGCCGATGGGCGAGATCGTCGCCGCGACCGCCAATGGAAAAATTTACGTGCTCGCCGGATGGATGACGTCGAGCACAGGCCTTACGGAACGGTCTGGAAAAATATGAGCCGGCGGGCAACAAATGGACGGTAAAGAAAGACATGCCGGAGCCGGCGCACCATATCATGGCCACGAGCTATCACGACAAGATCTACGTGTTCGGCGGCTACACCCGGCCCAAGGACATCAAAGCCTGGCAGCCGACCAACAAGGCCTGGGAGTACGACCCGGCGAACGATAGCTGGAAAGAGCTCGCGCCGATGCCGACGCCACGCGGGGCAAGACAAGCGGTCGAGCTTGGCGGCAAGATCTACGTGATCGGCGGCGTCGAATCGAACGCGCCCGGCATTCCAGGGGCGCCCATCGGCCTGGGCAGCCCGGCGCAGACCGTGCTCGGCACCATGGAAGCTTACGATCCCGCCACTAACACCTGGGAGAAAAAGGCGCCGATGCCGACCGCGCGCAATCACTACGAGGCGGCGGTCGTCAACGGAAAGATCTACGCTATCGACGGGCGCATCGGCACGACCTTCATCACCAAATCCGACGTGATCGATCTTGTCGAGGTGTACGACCCCGCCAAGGACGTCTGGAGCTATGCGACGCGCAGCCCGACCGCTCGCGGCGACGTCACCGGCTCCGTGTACCACGGCAAGATCTACGTCGCCGGCGGCGAATTCCAGGACACCAAGCGCAAGATGACGTTCTGGGCCGTCGAGGCCTACGACGCCGCCAACGATCGGTGGACAGAATTGCCGCACCTGCAGATCGCGCGGCATGGTTTTGCCGCGGCGTTCATCGGCAACACGCTGCAGTCATGGGCGGCAGCATCCAATCGGACGACATGCCGGGCATCGACACGCCGACCGCGACGCACGAACTGTTTCAGGTGCAGTAGCCGACTTGTAGCGGTCGTGCCGTAGCGCAGGCGGCACGGCCGCTTCGATCAGCCGAGCGCGAGCCGCGCGTCTGGCTTGTTGCCTTGCAGCGTCGCTTGGATCGCCTCGCGTAGGGTGCCGTATTTTTCCTTCGGCCATTGCGCGACGTGGATGTCGGCGAGGAGCTTGGCCGATTTGCCGAACACGACGATGCGGTCGCCCACCGCGATCGCCTCTTCCAGCTGATGCGTGATCAGGATCGCGGTCGAGCCGCGTTCGCGCGCGAGCGCAAGGAACGTTTCGCGCAGTTCCGCCGCCGTCACCTCGTCGAGATGGCCGAACGCCTCGTCGGCGAGCAGGATATCGGGCTCGACCGCGAAGGCGCGCGCGATCGCCACGCGCTGGCGCATGCCGCCTGACAATTCGTGGGGATAGGCGTTGGTGAACTGGCCGAGGCCCAGCCGGTTGAGCCAGGCGAGCGCGCGCTCGCGCTGTGTGTCTTCCGGTAGGCCGATCAATTCGAGCGGCAGCTTGGCGTTGTCGAGCGCGGTGCGCCAGGGCAGCAGGCGGTCCTGCTGGAACACGGTGGCGATTTTGCCGCGGAACTGATCGAAGTCGCTGTGCGGGCTCTTGCCGCCGATCAGGATCGAGCCCTCGG
>Ga0187771_10002800_pt1 | contig 12082 bp, 13 predicted proteins | sample 0116_SJ02_MP15_1_FD_133139 | JGI IMG/M metagenome (GOLD analysis project Ga0187771, IMG submission 133139) | Tropical peat soil microbial communities from peatlands in Department of Meta, Colombia - 0116_SJ02_MP15_10_MG | ecosystem: Environmental > Terrestrial > Soil > Wetlands > Peat | place... | reverse complement strand
GAAGCGGCGCGGGCGGGCGAGGCGGGGAAAGGCTTCGCGGTGGTGGCCAACGAGGTCAAGGAGTTGGCCAAGCAGACCGCCAAAGCGACCGAGGACATTAGCCGTAAGATTGAGGCGATCCAAGGCGACACCAAAGGGGCAGTGGCGGCCATCGCTCACATCAGTGAAGTGATCAAGCAGGTCAACGACATTTCCAACACCATCGCGACGGCGGTGGAAGAGCAGAATGCGACGACGAACGAGATGGCGCGCAACGTGGGCGAAGCTGCCAAGGGGTCGGGAGAGATCACGCAAAACATCAGTGGTGTCGCCGAGGCTGCGAAGAGCACCACCACTGGGGCCAACGATTCGCTCAAAGCCTCACAAGCCTTGGCGGAGCTGTCCACCACGCTGCACGGACTGGTGGCGCAATTCAAGCTGGAGGATGGCGCGCACACCGCACAACTCGCCAGACCACAAGGGAAGAAGGCCATGGTCGCCAGGGCAGGTGCGTAAGCTGCTGGCACCACTGCACAGTTAACCTACGGGTGCTGCATCCCCCCGGCAGCACCCGTTCTTGAACGAGTGAAAGCCCTATGCCGCCGATTCGGGTTCTGGTTGTCGATGACTCAGCTGTTGTTCGCAAGCTGCTGTGTGAAGTTCTGGCGTCCAATCCAGCTCTGGAAGTGGCGGGCACAGCGCCCAATGGAAACATCGCACTTGCTAAAATCCCGCAGATCAACCCTGACCTAATCACTCTGGATATCGAAATGCCGGGCTTGAACGGCCTGCAAACCTTGGGCGAGATCCGCAAGCTCTACCCCAAGTTGCCGGTGATCATGTGCAGCACGCTCACGGAGCGTGGAGCGGCTATCACCCTCGAGGCCCTGGCGTTGGGGGCGTCAGATTACGTTACCAAACCGAGCAACAGCGAGAGCTTGGCGGCGTCCAAGGGTCAGATACAGCAGGAACTAGTCCCCAAAATCATATGCTTGGCCGGGCGCCGGTCAGCAAAGTTTTCATCATCACCAACTCATTTGCCGGCTATTCAGCGGTCGGCAACTCAGCGTATCGACGTGCTGGCGATCGGAACCTCCACCGGAGGGCCCAACGCCTTGGCAGAAGTGATTCCACGGTTCCCAGCAGACCTTCCAGTGCCAGTTGTGGTTGTGCAGCACATGCCCCCGCTGTTCACGCGCTTACTGGCAGAGCGTCTGAACTCTCGATCGCAGCTCGCGGTGCATGAAGGAGAAGCAGGTAACGTGTTAAAGCCGGGGGAGGCCTGGATCGCTCCGGGTGGTTACCACATGACATTGGTGCAGAAGGGAACAGACGTAGCCCTGGAACTCAATCAAGATCCGCCGGAAAACTCCTGTCGGCCAGCCGTCGACGTGCTCTTCCGTTCCGTAGCCGACGTTTATGGGCCTCATGTCTTGGCGGTTGTTATGACGGGGATGGGCGCAGACGGTCTCCGCGGCGCGAGAACAATCCGCGAATCGGGCGGCGAGGTTTTTGTGCAGGACGAGGAGACGTCAGTTGTCTGGGGAATGCCGGGAGCAGTCGTCGCCGCTGGGCAGGCAGATCAAATTTGTCCACTGGAGAGAATCAGCGCGGAAGTAGTGCGTCGTGTGAATGCAGGACCGCGGCCTGCGAACACACGTTTATTGCAGGCCAAAACCAAGGCTTGATGCTTTGTCTGGATTTCGGCTACGAGTTTGACTACGGACGTCGAAGATGTCGATTGATCTGGAACAACAAAAGAACGCCGGGGCCCTGATCACGGAGGATCTCAGTGATCCCAATTACCTGAGAATCCGGGATTTGATCTACCAAATCTCCGGAATCTATCAATCGGAGGATAAGCTCTATCTGCTTGCCTCGCGGTGCGCGCGGCGCATGGCCGCAGTCAAGGCGAAAACTCCTGGTGAATACTTGGAGCATCTCACCATACGCGCGAATCGTGATGCTGAACTGCGCCTGCTCCTCAACGAAATCACGATCGGTGAGACCTACATGTTTCGCAGCCCGCCGCAACTGCAAGCGCTGAAATCGGTGGTTCTTCCGCAAATCATCGAAGCCAAAGCCAAGCTGGGATTCAAGCGTCTCCGGCTGTGGAGCGCTGGTTGTTCGACCGGAGAAGAGCCATACACGCTAGCCATGTTTCTGCTGGAGGAAAGCGAAGGTCTGTTGAAGGGTTGGACGTGTGAAATCCTGGCCACTGATCTGAACGACAATTCCTTGGCGGCCGCTAAGGCAGGTGTCTATGGAGAATACGCTCTTCGCAGCACTACCCAGCAACTGCGAAGGAAGTACTTTCAGCCAGTTGATGAAAAGAGAATGCGCGCGGGCGACCAATTGAAGTCCCTGATTCGCTTCGATCGCGTGAATCTGAGCGACGACAGCAAGATGGTCTTCCTGAAGGGCCTGGACATTATCTTCTGCTGCAATGTGCTCATCTATTTCGACCTGAGCTCAAAACGCAAGGTGGTACAGCACTTCAACGCCAATCTGCTCCCCGGCGGGTATTTGTTTCTGGGCCATGCAGAATCTCTTTATCAGGTCGACGACACATTTCGTCTGGTGCATTTCCCGGGGACCATCGGATACTGGAAACCGCCGGTGGGCTATTCCGGAGGGAAGCCATGATGAGTGAGAAACTTGAGAAACTTCGTCCCAGAATCCAGTCCTTGGACGCAATTCCCACGGTCCCGGCGATCGTTCAGCCGTTAACCGCTATGCTCCGACTGCCGGCGGATGAAATCGACCTGGAGCACGTGATCGAACTCGTCTCCTTCGACAAGACGATCGCGGCTCAATGTTTGAGGATGGCGAACTCGCCCCTGTTTGGCCGGCGGCAAACGGACACGGTGCGCAGCGCTGTAATAGCCCTGGGCTTGAAGCGTGTGCAAGCGATTTTGATGGGTTGCTGCTTGAACATGGTGATGCCGGCGGAGAAGTGGGTATTTGACCCCGTGACTTTCTGGCGTCATTCCGTCGGCTGTGCACTGGTGAGCCGCAGGATGGCGCAGGCAATCGGTCATCCAGACCCCGAAAAAGCCTACCTTGCCGGCCTGCTCCACGATTTGGGAATGCTGGTGAACTCACTGGTGTGCGGAGAAGACTTCCGCAAGTGCCTCCAAGCGGCCGCGGAAGAGCACGTCGCTCTCCATCGGGTCGAACAGCAGCATCTCGGCTTCACGCACTGTGACAGTGGCAAGATTCTGGCCGATCAATGGCGCATTCCGTCGGAGGTGACCGAAGTGGTCGAATTTCATCACCGGGTCGCCCCGACTGCGGGTCCTCTCGTCCCTCTGGTCTATCTGAGTGATCTGTTGTGTCGCGTGCGCGACTTGGGGTATGGGTATTACGAGGTGATGGGCATCGACTTGGCTGGGGATGCTGCCTGGATGGTCTTGGTGCAACACTATCCCCAGCTCGCCAATATGGACTTGGCGCGTTTCACGATGGATCTGGATGGGGCCATTAAAGAAATAGCCGCCCTCGTCGAAGCTGTGTTCACATCAAGAAAATGAACATCAACGGCTGGAACTGGAATGACCGCGCGGGGGAAAGCTTGATGGAAACCGGGGCACGGCGATTTGCGCGAACTCCAGATAGCTCCCCACCGGGCGGTTAAACGATCCACACATCTGTGACTAACTAGCCGCGCGTCTCCAAGGTTATGGTGAGGGGCTGGTCTTGGAACAACAGCTGCGCCTCAAGGCGGTTCCCGACAATCAGAGAGTGGGTTGAATAGCTATCCCCAGTGATCACGGTTGGCACGGACAGCATGCAGGTATCTTCAAGACCGATCTTGGCCTTAAAGCTGCCGGCAATCATGTTGCAGATCTCACCCATTGCGTCACTGCCCTGAAGCGCGGCTTCCTCAAGGCTGAGACCCAGCATCCGTGAGGCGCTTTCCGCGGCGAAGGACTCGTTGCTGCGGATGGTCAACACTCCGCAGATCGCCCCGGCCAGGCCCACCATCCCCGTGATGCCTCCGTCGGTTTCCGATTCGACATGGTCAGGAACGACAAGCTCCATCCCCACCATCATCGAGAAAACCTCCCGAGTGGCGTCAAGCAAGAAAGGACGCCACGATTCCAGAGCACTGTCGCCAGCAAACGCCTGTTGCGGTGAACTCATCCTTAGCTCCTCAATAAAGGGATCACGTGCTGCTTTACTTGGTCCGGGGTGAACGGCTTCCGAATATAGCCTTTGGCGCCCAGAGAAAGCGCTTCGACGACATGCTTCTCTCCGCCTTCGGTGGTGATCATCACTACTGGAATCGTCTTGGCCTTTTCCATTCCTTGCATGTTTCTGACAAACTCGAGACCATCCATCACCGGCATGTTGATGTCACTCAAGATCAGATCAAAATCACTCTTGGCGAGCAGCGCGAGCGCCTCCATGCCATTGGACGCTTCCTGCACTTCTCCCAGCTCCAAGCCTGCTTGCCGCAGGCAGCGCTCGACGATCTTGCGCATGGTAGAAGAATCATCCACGATCAAGGCTCGAATATTTGGCATCTACTTCTCCTGAATTCGGCGACTTTCCCAGCATGCAGCCGATTGCTTTTAAAGGCAGCATCAGCCTGCTCGGATACTTATAATCGGACGGAAGCCCTAGCTTCCCGCATAAACTTCGGTCACCGCTGATTGCTGGTAACTGTCGCTTCCCTCCATCCACAGTACGATTAACTGGCCCCGTACCTCGCCTGAGGCACTTCGGTAATGCGAATGCCGTAACTCCCGTCGACGACAACAACTTCCCCTCTGGCCAGCACCTTCCCGCCGAGAAGAAGATCGACAGGTTCCTGGATCTCATGATCAAGCTCAACCACTGAACCGGAGTGGAGGTCGAGCAATTCTCGTAAGGCCAGCGAACGTTCTCCAAACCTGAGAGAGAGATCGAGCTTCACATCCATGAAGCGCCCAACATCCTCTTGCGCAGCGGGCGACTTGCTTTCCGACTTTGCGCGATCGTCGCTTACGACGCGATCGTCGCTTACCACAGGCTTAGACTTCGAGGAAATACTTGCTAATAGCTCCGGAGCGATGGACAGCTCAATGGGCAGCTTATCGCCACTTGGCCCACAGGCGGTTAGAGCGACTGTGAGTTCCGACGGAGTCGCAGCACCCGTTGTTTCCAGTAGTAGCTGCAGTTCGCCAAACCACCCTTTCATCGCAGTGACGGCCACTCCCGTCACTTGTCGCAGCAATTCTTCCAGCGCTTGTTTCCGGTCGTCGTCAAGCTCGGCAGATGCGTCCGCGGCTTCGCCAAGAAAACTCTGCGCCAACATAGCAGCGTGGTTGTTTTGCATGCGGAGGACAGCGCTGCCCTGCAGGGCCCCAGAAACTGAAAGCCCGAAGCTCACCTGTGAGGTCTCCGGGGGTGAAGTTCGCTCTTCGGTGCTTACTTCAACACTCCAAGGGGCGCCAAAAGCCTGGGAGAACACCTCGCATGCGGACTGACGCAAGGATTCAACGAAGAAGTGCAGCGGTGTTCCGGAATCGATGGCTGGCATGTTAACCTTGTACCCCCTGAGGCACCGCGGCCGCGGGATCGTGAGCTGGACCTTTCTCGGAGCTTCCCGGCCCCAAGGCCTCGCCGATCTGCGCGGCGCGCAATTGCTCCTGGCGTACTGGTCTGGCCTCAAACACCTGGTGCCCGTCCACGATCAGAGCCGAGGGTTGGCGGAGGGGGATGTTGAGGCTACGCACGTCTCCGGGCGAGAGTGCCAGGAGATCATGAACAGGAAGTTGAATGCCGCGCAGTTCCAAGGACGCCGGGAACGGGCAGTCCAGCATTTTGGCCTTCAACCTTTCTGCGGAGTGCCTCCTACTGCCAGTTCGCGGAGATACCGCCTCGGAGGACACCTTCCGCAGCAGCGGATGTGACACCGCAAATGGAGTGACCAGGTTTAGCATGCCCTGCGTGTCCCCAACCTTGATCTCAAAACTCAGGCAAAGTGTTTTTTCGTTGGAAGGCAGAAAACGCTGCAATTGTGCCCCGGTTTCGCGTCCCTCCAGCTCCAGGGTGATTCCCAATGGCTGCCAAGACTTGGACAGTTCGCGGCAAATGATCTTGGCCACTTCGGCCATCAGTGCGGCTTCAATTTCGCTCATCTCCCGGGATTTCACTTCACACCGGCTCGTACCGCCCAGCAGCACGTCTATCAGTGCGAACACCAAGCTGGTATCAATCTGCATAGCGGCAGAAGTGTTCATCGGAAGAACAAGGAAGCTGGCCATATAGGTGATTTCAGGCACACCCTCGAGGAACTCCCCGTACGCGATCTGCTCGACAGAAACCAACTTGGCCTCAAAGGGGAGACCGAGGTAAACCGCTAGCGCATTGGCAAGGTCGCGTGCAAACGCCTCGTGCAGCGCACTAACCGCACGAACGTGTTCGACCGAAAGCTGTCCTGACTGCCGGATAGTGCAAGGCTTTATGGAACGCTCAGCTCGGTTCTCGCCGCCTGCCCCGCGAGCGTTGCGCACCATCGCATCGATTTCTTCCTGGCTGAGAAGTCTTTCCATACCCCTGGATCCTGACCTATTCCGCAGTGTTCAAAATTAGAAAAAAATGAGTAATAGGCAACATCTACCTAGTGGGCTGCACGAACGCTGCCAGAGCCTTGGGGCTGGTTACCTCGGAACCATCCCCACCAGCTCTCCTGTACACTGCCACTCCCAAAGCCTCGGAATGAGCGAATTGGACCGCCAAACACTTCGGTCAGGGTTGTGAACCGTGCACGTCCAGGCCCTCGGCCTGGGAGGTTTACTGCAGGTAATCCAGGAGGTTCACCGGAATTACCTTTGCGAGCGCGGCTAAAGCAGCCTGGTCGGTAGTCTGCGCCTGCGAGAGATCTGTCGCGGCCGTCGCCATATCAGCACCGACCAGATTGTTTTCCTGGCTTTGCAGGTCGACTTTTTCCTGTTGCAGAGACGTCTGGTTGGCGGTCAACTGGTTTATTGAGTTGCCGTAGAACACACGTTGCTCTGACACGGCATTGAGGGCACTGGTTACCTGGTCGGTGGCCGTGCCGATGGCGGTCGAGTCGCCGCTTTGTAGCGCGGTGATCAATTGTTGCAGCGCGCCAAACACATCCCCACCGGCGTTCTGGAAGATTTGGCTCCCCGGCAGATTCACCTGAACGCTTCTGCCCTCTGCGATCTCCACGCTGTTCTGTTCAGTGTTGCCGTTATACTGAACGCCATCGGCCAAGGCTCCGTTGACGGTATAGGGCACTGTATTCGTCTTGGTTCCGGCGAAGATGTAGTTGCCCTGATATGAAGTGTTTGCCAATTGCAGCATCTGACTCTGGATTCCTTGCACTTGCTGGGCGATGGCTTGCAAGTTTGAAGACGACATTCCTGCGTTGGCGCCTTCCGTACCCAGAGAGACCGCTTGGTTCAGAGCGGACACAACGGAACTTAGAGTTGAATCGCCGGTTTGCAGCAATCCTTCCAGGTCCGTGGTATTGCTCAGATATTGATCGACCTGGCTTTGAATGGCCTGATTTTCTACATCCTCCCCCGCCGCCGTCGGGTCGTCCGAAGGCATATTGACGCGCTTCCCCGTGGCCAGTTGCTCCGTCGCGGTGTGTTCCTGCTGCTGCGTCTGCCAGATGGAGTTGAGAATATCGTTCGCGTAATTGGGATTGACTCGCATAGGATTATGGCACTGCCTGCGCCGACGCTCCCATTTCAAGCGTGTATTGGGTCAACTGATCGATGGTTGTCACCACGCGGGCAGCTGCCTCATAGGCATTCTGATAGTTCACCAGGTTTGTGGTTTCCTCATCAATGTCCACACCCGAAAGCGACCCGCGCTGATCCTGCAGCTGTGTCAAGCTGGTTTGGCTGGCATTGACTTCGGCCTCGGCCTGCGCCGTGAGATTACCAGTCAGCGAAACCATATCGGAATAGGTATCGAGCGGATCGGCACCGGAAGGCAGGGCCTGATTTTGAACTGCCAACAGGTTTGCAATATTCCCGTTACTACCGGGTGTTTTATCTGAGCTGGCAGCGATTAGGTTGGGATCGGTGATGGCAACTTGGATATTGGCCGCCGCTCCCGGTCCCGGCGGATCCGAGAAAAGTGGCTGCCCCTTGTTTCCGTTCAGATCGTAGCCCGACGCCTGAGCATTGTTGATGCTGGTTGTGAATTGGCCGGCGAGGTTGTCAAGTTGCGAGAGAATCTCAGGGATTACTTGATCGCGGATCTGCAGCGTTCCGCCCAATTGACCACTTTGAATGGTGCTGGTGATGTTCTGCCCTTGCGCGTAGATCTGGTTCGTCCCGGCGGTACCTGGAGATACCTGCAGCGCAAAACTTTGGTTGCCAACCACCAATGCCGTTCCGCTGCCTGTGGTGATCGTCTCGCCGGCCTCCGTCTGGATGACGTTAACATCGGTCAATTGTGAAAGCTGGTCAATCGCCTGCGTTTCCTGATCCAGCAAAACGCCGGGATCCTGGCCCAGCTTTTGCAGTTGTCCCACCTGGCCATTCAGTTGGGCAATCTGCTGAGTCAGACTATTGATTTGCGAGACCGTGGCCGTCACCGACTGGTTCATGCCCGACTGTATGGAATCGAGATTCTGTTCCGTTTGTTGAAAATCACCCGCCAGATTCTGCGCAGCCGTCAGGACAGCTTGCCTTTGAGGAATACTGGTCGGGTCAGTGGAGAGTTGATTAAGGCTGTTGAAGAATGCAGTGAGGTCCGCGCCGATTCCCTGAGTAGAGTTGGAGAACAAACCCTGTACCTGCTGGAGAGCGGTATATTGTGTCTGGGAACTGGCTTGCTGCTGGGTCTCTTCCGCGATTCGCAATTCCAGCACTTGATCGCGGACACTCTGAACCTGTTCCAGATCTACGCCGCTTCCGTAACTGATATCGCCTTGCTCAACCGGAATGGCCTCTGTTAGTTCGACCTGTTCACGGCTGTAGCCGGGTGTATTGGCGTTAGCAATGTTGTTGCTGGTTACGTCGAGGGCTCCTCGGTTCGCCTGAAGCGCTTGGTCCGCGATAAAGAGAGAAGTGTTCAGCCCTGGCATTCCCTATGCCTCGCAAGATACAGTGTGATTGTCGGTGCGCGCAGCTGCATCTTTGCTGTAACCACGGCCGTGCTGCTGGTAAACCGCAAGGATCAGGCGCGCCGAGCGTTCTGCACGCTTGAGCACTTCTCTGTATAGACGATTCAGTCGCGCCAGCTCAAAGTGCGCCTCGCGGATCTGCTTCACCAGTCGAGATTCATTCTGCGTGGCCGGCATGGGCCATTGCATCTTTGTGATTTCGTGACACAAGGTTTCCTGACGGGCCACGCAGTTTTGCAACTGTTCCAGATCGTTGTATTCCATCGCCTCAATGGCAGACCTTATCTCATGGGATAACGTCTGCACGCTGGCAAGGTGATGCCGCTGCTCCTGCTCGCTCCATGACTGTGATTGGCGAATACTCAACTATTCCTCTTGGTCGTTCTACCTCAGCCGTTCAGCATGGCATCGGCGATGCTCTTGTGATCCAGCGGATACTGCCCATTCGCGAGTTGCCAGCGCAAACCGTCCACCACGCCCTGGCGAACTTCGGGCGTCTGCATGGCGATCGAAGTGAGGGTCGTTAATCTCGCCGTGCCCCCAGAATAGGCATCGTCGCCATATTCCGCGCTCAAGGACTTCACCCGCGCAGAGGCCGATGATTGCTTTGTTGAAACTCCTTGGGGATCGGGTGCGCTCATTCCGCTTCTTGAGACCATATTCTCACTCGTTTCTAATGCCACTACCTGATCGGTACATTCGAACAGAAACTTTAGTCGTTCGGGCGATCTGGCGCTCACTGCGATAACTGCCGTGTTTACTTTGACTTAGCATCCGTTGCCTTCGTGCCAGAATCCTGCGCCTGGTGCTGGGCGACAGCGGCCTTCAGCTGTTTGCTGATCAGTGCCCCAAGGCCGAAGCCCCCTTTGTTGCTTAAACCCTGAGCCAGCGCCTGACAGGCGATACTTTGAAACTGGCCGTAGCTGGTATCGTTTTGCTGGTCAGGGTCGGTTCCGGGCACTGTCCCGAAAGATTTTTCCGCCTGTTCCAACCACTGACCAACCAGAATACTTTCGAAATCACGTGACGCCTTGTCGATCTTGGCAGAGTCGCCGCCTTGCGCCTGAGCGGAGCGTAGAGTTCGTGCAGCTTGCGTCCCTTGCACCTGATTCAGACTCTGGCTGCTCACCGCTGGCGTGGACAGGTGAAGATCGCCCATGGTTACAGCACCTCCAACTCAGCCTGTAAGCCGCCGGCGGCTTTGATGGCTTGCAGGATGGCCACGATGTCTCGCGCGCTCGCGCCCATTGCGTGGAGACCGTTAATCAACTCCTCGACGCTGGCCCCTTCTTTCAACTCAATCGAGCGCGCTGGTGCTTCGTGGGTCTGCACGTCGGTTTGGGGAACTACCTCGGTTCTGCCTCTCAGCGAAAGCGGAGCCGGCTGAGAGACCGAAAATGTGGTTGTTACCTCGACAGTCAGATCGCCATGCAGCACCGAGACGGGCGAAAGCTTTACATCTCCTCCCATGACAATCGTTCCCGTGCGCTCATTCATAACAACTTTCGCCGGAGGATGGATCGAGACGGAGACGTTCTGCAGCTGGGAGATCAAAGTGATGACTGATGCAGCCCCAGCTTCCGTGATGCTGACATCCACGTGGCGGCTATCGAGAGGCGTGGCGAGTTCTTTGCCAAATTCGTGGTTGATCGCGGCCGCTACATCGTGAGCAGCAGTAAAATCCGGCTCCCGCAAGGCCAGTGACAGCGTCTTGAGACGACTCAAGTCAATGGAGGAGTCGCGCTCCACCACCCCTCCGGAGGGTACGCGACCGACGGTGACATGGTTTACCTCTTTGGTGTTTCCGCTGCTGCCGATTGAATAGCCGCCCAAGGTCAGCGGGCCCTGTGCTTCCGCATACACTTGGCCGTCAGCAGCATGCAGAGAGGTAAGTAGAAGCACGCCGCCTTCGAGGCTTTTCGCATCGCCCACGGAAGATACCGTTACGTCCAGCGTAGTCCCAGGCCGCGCAAAAGGCGGAAGGGAGGCTGTAACCATCACGGCCGCGACGTTGCGGACTTGGACGGAAGCTGCGGGGATCTGGACTCCAAGACGCTGAAGAACGTTGGCGAGCGTCTGAGTGGTAAAAACGGTTTGCTGGCTGTCCCCGGTTCGCTTCAGGCCCACGACCACTCCATAGCCGATGAGCGGATTTTCCCGAATGCCTTCGATGGTGGTGATGTCGCGAATCAGAACATGCCGACCTTCATCAGTTCCCGCACTGCTGGATCCCGTAAGCACGATGAGCGACAGAAGCAGTCGCAGCGCGAAGCGGAAAAATACCGCGTCGAAACGCAGCGTGCCTGCTCGCCGAGTTACCAGGTCAGCAACCACAGCAGTCCTCGTATGAGCGGATTCTGTCGCCCGATATAGTCTGAGACGACGCCTTTACCCTTCAGTTCAATCTCGAGATCAGCCAGCGCGGTGGCAGGAGCGGTGTTGCTGGGTCCTACGTCTCCTGGACGGAGTACACCGCGCAGAATCAGGTCTTCATGCTGGCTGTTGATGAGGATCTTGCGTTCGGCCTCCACCACCATGTTTCCGTTTGCCAGCAAGGCGATGACACGGCCCGAAACCGTGGCAGTTACGCTGGAACCCGCCGAAGTCTCTCCTTGACCTTTCAATTGTTTGGAAGATTGCGCAGTCACCAGGGGATCTGTGTTGGTGGCCGCCTTAAGGCCCGCGGCCGCACCCGTAATTGCCGAGTTGACCTGGAACGTCCTTTGGTTGTTCACATCTCCTGTCGAGGATGCGGCAGTTTGTTCGGAAACCAGCAGGGTCACGACGTCGCCGATGCGGCGGGCTTTGTAGTCGGCCGTCAGGTCCGTGAAAGGGCCATTCGGCAAGTACAGGCTGCCGAGTGTTCCCGTCTCCGGCATTGCGGACGACTGCTGTTGCACACGGGCGATGTAGTCGGCGCGTAGTTGCTCCGAGTTCTGGTTCGACTTCTTGCTCGCCAGCAGAATTGGAGTACCGTGAACGCAGACGAAGGCCGTCCACAAG
>Ga0187771_10002799_pt1 | contig 12087 bp, 7 predicted proteins | sample 0116_SJ02_MP15_1_FD_133139 | JGI IMG/M metagenome (GOLD analysis project Ga0187771, IMG submission 133139) | Tropical peat soil microbial communities from peatlands in Department of Meta, Colombia - 0116_SJ02_MP15_10_MG | ecosystem: Environmental > Terrestrial > Soil > Wetlands > Peat | place... | reverse complement strand
GGGGCAAGGCGGGCCAGATCAAATCCTGAGTTTGTCAGTAAGAGAGAATGTGGCTTGCAGGAGTTAGAGGGAACTGTTTAGTGGTTGGAGCTTTTGACCGAGGCTGGCATTGTCGATCGTCCTCGTTTGGAGCACCTGTTCCAGGAAGCGGAGGAGTTGACTTCGATATTCGTTTCGCCCGTAAAAACTGCGAAACGAGGCAACAACGCTCCCTAAATGCGGGGGTGGTCTCCTTCAAGACGGTGTTCATCATTCATCGTTCATCATTCATCGTTCTTTTCTGGAGTTCTTTGTGAACACGATTCGCTTGGCCGTGATGGGCATCCGGCTGGTTTCGCGCATGAAGATCGCGCTGTTTTTTACCTTTGTCTTCCCGGTCATCTTTCTTTTCATTTACGACGGAATCTTTGCCCACGGCAACCCCGCGGTGGTGGTCTACTTGTTTGGCCCGGTGCTGACGCTGAACATTATGGGCAGCGGATTTTGGGGACTGGGAATGCAAGCCGTGATGCAGCGTGAAAGAGGCTCACTTCGCCGTTACCGCCTGGCGCCGATCAGTTCTCTGACCGTCGTGAGCAGCAACCTGCTGGCCAACTACCTGCTCCAGCTTCCGGCCGTCGGCCTGCTGCTGTTCTGCTCCATGGTTCTCTTTCACATGCCCCTCCAGATTGGCCTGCTCGCTCTGTGGTTTCTCGTCACCGTGGGCATGTTTGCGTTCGCGGGATTTGGACTGACGATCGCCAGCGTCGGTAACACCATGCAGGAAGTGCAGCTTTACAACAACCTGGTGTGGATGAGCCTTCTGTTTCTTTCGGGAGTGACGGTTCCGCTTCCCGTACTCCCCCACTGGCTCCAGACGGTGGCCATCTTTTTGCCGGCGACGTACCTGGTTTCGACGTTCCAAGACATGATGTCAGGATCGCACTCCCTCGCCGGCCACGCGCCCGAACTGGTGGTGCTGGTCCTTTCCGGCTTTTTCGGCCTGCTTATCGCCTGGAAGCTGTTTCGCTGGGAAAAGGAGGAAAGAATTCCGACCGCGAACAAGATGTGGGCGTTGGCGTTGGTGGTTCCGTTTTTGTTGACGGGAACCTGGATGTATCTATTCAAGAATCCAACGGCCGCCTGGGCAAAGACCTACTCGTTGCTCGACCGTCCGGCGGCGTCTTCGAGAGGAAGCTCAAAAGATCAAGGGCCCACGACACTTGAAGGTTTTGAAGGCGCGGCTGCCGTCCAGAAGATTGCTGAGCAATGGAAGGTGTCCGCCAGGCCGGGCGGCACGTGGGGCGAGGTTTCACGGATTTCACAGGGCGCCAATGGCACCCAGCATGCGCTGCGGTTTCATGGTCATTTGGGTGAGTCCCAACCGGCGGCGGCGTTCGTGGAAGCGCGTGGCACTCTCACCCTTCCGGGCGGGGCCCGAGATTTTCACGGGATCGAGTTTTCAATTCGGGGTGACAGCTCTCGGCTCTATGCCGTGAGCTTGATGAGGGCGGAGTCCGCGGCGGAAATCGGGCCGGAGATTCGATTGTGCCCGCCTCCACAGTGGGAATCGCTCCGTCTCCCGGCGCCGGAGTTGGTCAAGGCGCCGGCCGCTTCAGCGCAGGGGACACGGATCGGTCTAGCCGTTCGGGCTTTAGGCGCCCCGGGCGATTTCACTGTCGATATAGACGCAATTAAAATATACTGATAACGTATTCCTAGTCTAAGTACATTCGATCGCGCGGCGATCGGCCTACGCTTCTTTCTCCTCATATTGGTGCTTGAGTTGACTCACCACCCCGGGGTCGGCGAGGGTGGTGGTGTCACCCAGGACTCTGCCCTCGGCGATGTCGCGCAGCAGGCGCCGCATGATTTTGGCGCTGCGTGTTTTGGGCAATTCGGCGGCGAAGAAAATGTCGTCAGGCCGCGCGATGGCGCCGATCTTTGAGGCCACATGTTTGCGCAGCTCTTCCTTCAGCGCGTCACTGGCATGCGCACGTTCCTTCAAGGTCACAAAGGCGGCGATGCCCTGCCCTTTAATCTCATGCGACTTGCCGATGACCGCCGCTTCCGCCACCGCCGGATGGTCGACGAGGGCGCTTTCCACTTCATACGTGGAAATGCGATGGCCGGCGACGTTCATCACGTCGTCGACTCGGCCCAGCAGCCAGAAGTAACCATCCGCGTCGACCTTGGCGCCGTCGCCGGTCAGATACTTGCCGGGATAGCGCGACCAGTATTGCCTGACGTAGCGGTCCGGGTCGCCGTAGATGGTGCGGAACATCGCGGGCCAGGGCTTGGTGAGGACAAGATAGCCGCCGGCGCCCGGGCCAACCTTCTGGCCCTTTTCATCCACCACCTCAGCCTCGATCCCAGGAAAAGGATGCGTGGCCGAACCGGGCTTGGTCGCCGTCAGTCCAGGAAGCGGCGTAATCAGGCACATTCCCGTCTCCGTTTGCCACCAGGTATCGACGATGGGGCAGCGGCCGCGGCCGATGTTTTCGTGGTACCACATCCAAGCTTCAGGGTTGATGGGCTCGCCCACTGTGCCGATGACGCGCAGTGAAGAGAGATCGTACTTGCCTGGCCACTCTCTGCCCCAACGCATAAAGGTCCGGATCGCGGTCGGCGCCGTATAAATGATATTCACGCGGTACTTGGCCACGATGGACCAAAAGCGCCCGCGGTCCGGATAGTCCGGCGTGCCCTCATACATCAGCGTCGTGGTGCCGTTGGCGAGCGGGCCGTAAACGATGTAAGAGTGTCCCGTGACCCAGCCAATGTCGGCCGTGCACCAGTACACGTCATTCTCTTTCACGTCAAAAATGTAGCGATGAGTCGTGGAGACGCCGACCAGGTATCCCGCGGTCGTATGCACGATGCCTTTTGGCTTGCCGGTGGTCCCGCTGGTGTACAGGATGTAGAGCATATCCTCGGCATCCATGGGCTCGGCGTTGCACTGGTCGGAGGCCATGGCCATCACGTCGTGCCACCAGAGGTCGCGGCCCGGCTGCATGCCCGGGTTTGCGGCCTTGCCCACCCTTTCCACGACGACCACTTTTTCGATCGTGAGTGTCCCCTTCAGCGCTTCGTCGGCATTCACCTTCAGCGGCACCACGTTGCCGCGGCGCCAGGCGCCGTCCGCGGTCACCAGCACCTTGGCCTGAGCGTCATTGATTCGTTCACGCAACGAATCCACAGAGAAGCCGCCGAATACCACGCTGTGCGGAGCGCCAATCTTGGCGCAGCCCAGCATGGCGATGGGGAGTTCCGGCGTCATGCCCATGTAAAGAGCGACGCGGTCGCCCTTCTTCACGCCCAGCGACTTGAGGACGTTGGCAAATTTGTTGACTTCGCGCTGAAGCATTCCATACGTCAGAACGCGAGAATCGCCGGGCTCGCCTTCCCAAATGATCGCGGCCTTATCGCGGCGCGCGGAAGCGGCGTGGCGGTCGATGCAGTTATGGGTGACATTCAGCTTGGCATCGACGAACCATTTGGCCCACGGGACCTTCCAGTCGAGGACTTCGGTCCATTTCTTGAACCAGTCTAATCGCTCCGCCTCTTCCGCCCAAAAACCCCGGCCATCGCCGTCGGCGCGCTCGTAGATTGCCGGGTCTTTGGCGTTGGCTTGCCGGCGAAATTCGTCCGAAGGCGGAAATGTCCTGTTTTCCTGCAACAGGGCATCGAATTTCTCCGCTGGACCAGCGACGGGATCTCTCATGCTCAAGATTCCTCCTGATGGGTGCGGGCGAATCACGAAACTCAGCGGCGACGTTAAAAACAACTCAAGAACGGGCGGCCGTAATTTTCCCAAGGATCTGCAAAAAAACTGCCCGCTGACCTGAGACTCCTCATGCGTGCGTGAGTCCGTAAGCTTGGTCCAGCAGTTCAATCAGGTGCATCACTCGTCGTCGCCCGTTGTTTGCTGACCGGGCCACACCGGCGCTCAACTGAAGCAGACAACCGGGATTCGCGGTCAAAATGAGCTCGGCCCCCGTGTCATCGATTTGCCGCATCTTCCCTGCCAGCAACTGGTCCGACATCTCATTGTGGGCGACGTTGTAGATTCCCGCGCTGCCGCAACAGACTTCGACGTTCTTAAGCTCCACCAGTTCCAGACCCGGTACAGCCGCCAGCAGGGTTCTCGGCGCCGCTTTCACGCGCTGCGCGTGAAGCAGGTGGCAAGGATCCTGGTAAGTCGCCCGCACTCTGATTATTCCAAAATCCCGGTTGAAGTCAATCTCGGCCAGGAATTCGGCGACGTCCCGTACGCGTGATGCAAATTCGCGGGCGCGCGTCGACCATTCCGATTCCTCTTCGTCAAAAAGCTGCGGATATTCTTTCAAGACCGCGCCGCAGCCGGCCGCGTTACTGATGATGGCGTCAAAAGCCCCGCCCTGGTCCGCGGAGCCATCCAGAAACGTCTGGATACTTTGTTTGGCCAATTGCCGCGCCGAGTCTCGGAGCCCCGCATGAACGTGCAGAGCGCCGCAGCATCCCTGATCTTTGGGGATCACGACTTCGCAGCCGTTGCGCGCCAGGACTCGTACCGTCGCGTCATTGAGCCGCGCAAAGGATAAATTTGCGATGCATCCGGCAAAAAAAGCCACGCGATACTTGCGCGGTCCGATGGCGGGAACAACCGTACCCAGCCGTTCCGTGAAGAACGGCCTTTCCATCCGCGGCGACAAGCGCGCCACTGCCTCCAGGCGCCCCGGAAGCAGCTTCAGCACACGCGAAGCCAGAACGGCCTTCTCCACCCCCGTTTCCTGGTAAATGCGAAGACATTTTCCGGCAAGCTCGAGCCGACGGCGCGAAGGCAGAAGTCGATCAAAGAGAAAATGGCGGAGAAATCTTTCGACGAGCGGGCGCTTGTAGTGGCGCTCAATCTGCCCGCGCGCTGATTCCACCAGCTTGCCGTACTCCACTCCCGACGGGCATGCCGTCTCGCAGGCGCGGCAATCCAGGCAGAGATCGATATGCTTGACGAACGATTCGCCCAGCGATAAGCGGCCCCGCTCCACCTGAGTCATTTGGTAGATTCGACCCCGCGGCGAATCCATTTCGACACCCAGCTCGCGGTAGGTCGGACAGGCATTCAAGCAGAGACCGCAGTGGATGCACTTGGAATAGTCTTTCCAGCGAGGTGCTTCGCCCGGGCCGTAGCCGGTGGCAGATTTGATTGCGGTCGAACTCAATTCGGTTGACGCCATCCCTGTCTCATTGTGCCAGATTCATGTAGAAAGCAGAAGGCAGAAAGCAGAAGGCACCGGAGATTACGGTGAGGTTCGGCGCAGGAAGCGCGCGGATCCTGGCTCATTTCTGGCCCGCCGCGTTTCCTCTGTTATAATTGAACGCCGGCTTTCGGAGATGTACCTCGGGAAGGATTCGCGCCGCCCTTGCCCTTATGGATCTGACCGACGAGACCGGAACACCGGCAATCCGCGCGGAGAGATTGTTTGTATCTAGAAATCCAACAGAAGATTCGAGACAGGTTCTCGCAGGGCGTCGAAGCGGAATTCAACCTCAAGGTGAGTGAGCCCCCTTTAGGTTTTCCTCCCAGCGTCGAGATGGGGGAGATTTCGATCGCGGCCTGCTTCGAGCTGGCCACGCAACTTCGTCAGCCACCTCGCAAGATTGCGGAGCAGTTGCTCCCGCGCCTCCTGCCTCTCGAAGGCGTCGAGCGGGTCAGCATTGCCGGCGGCGGATACCTGAACTTTCATCTGGATCGCGCCCGCGCGGCCGCCGCCCTTTTCACGCTGCGGAATTCCCCTCTCCCGCCGCCATCGGGCGGGCAAGCGAAGATTCTCGTCGAGCACACCAGCATCAATCCCAACAAAGCGGCGCACATCGGGCACCTGAGGAACGCCATCCTGGGCGACACGTTTGTGCGCCTGCTGCGCTTTCGGGGCCAGACGGTGGAGGTGCAAAACTACATTGATAACACTGGCGTCCAAGTTGCAGACGTTGTGGTCGGATTCGTCCACCTGGAGAAAATGTCCGTCGAAGACGTCCGCGAGCTGACCGAGCCGGACTTAACCGACTCGCGCGCACCCCGCTTCGACTACTACTGCTGGGACCTCTATGCCAGGGTGTTTCAGTATTACAACCAAAACGAAAGCGCGCTCACTCTGCGCTCGCAGGTGATGAAAGCCATCGAGGAAGGCCACGGCGACCTGGCGGCGATGGCGGATGTGATTGCGACGGCCATCGTCGAGCTGCACCTGGAGACGATGCGCCGCGTCAACGTTCGCTATGACCTGCTGGTGCAGGAGAGCGAGATTCTGAAGCTCGACTTCTGGAAGTCCGCCTTCGAGCTGATGAAGCAAAAGGGAGCGGTCCGGTTCGAGGAGGCCGGGAAGAATCGCGGTTGCTGGGTGATGAGTCTGGATGAGTCGGGAAGCGAATCGGTCGACGAGCCGGCGGCGGAAGATGTGAAGATCATCGTGCGCTCGGACGGCACCGTGACTTACGTGGGGAAAGACATCGCCTACCATCTTTGGAAGTTCGGCTTGCTGGACAAAGATTTCGGCTACCAGCCGTTCTATACTTACGACGATGCGCCCCAGGCCGCGCGGGTTTGGAGGACGGCACTCATGGGACAACCCGGCGCCCCCGCGTTTGGCCATGCCTCGGAAGCTTACGCAGTCATCGACACGCGCCAATCGTATCTGCAAAATCTTGTTCACGCCGCCTTCGAGGCTCTTGGCTATCACGAGCAGGCCGAAAAGCTCCACCATTTTGCCTACGAGGTCGTCGGACTTACGCCCCGATGCGCGGAAGAGCTGGGGATCGAGTTGAGCGACGAGGACCGCGCCAAGGGCATGATCGAGGTTTCCGGGCGGAAGGGCCTGGGCGTAAAGGCAGACGATGTGATCGACCGCTTGCTGGTGAAGGCGTCAGATGAAGTGCGATCGCGCGCGCTGACTCAAGACGAAACGGAACAAGGAGCGTACGCCCGCATGATCGCCGTGAGCGCCTTGCGATATTTCCTGCTGAAGTTTTCCCGCCGCATCATCATTGCCTTCGACTTCAAGGACGCTCTCGCGTTTGAGGGTGAGACCGGGCCGTATTTGCAGTACAGCGTGGTGCGGGCGCGGAACATTTTCAGAAAGTACCGCGAGTCGAAAGCGAAGGTCGATCCGAAGGCGCTGGGTGAAACAATCTCCGCCGAACAGCTCGGCCGATTTCTCGCCGACCCTGAGGGGCGGGATTTCTGGGAACTGATCTTGCTCGCCGCGCAGTTGGAGATGATCGTCGATCAAGCGATTGCCGCCGAGGAGCCCGCGGTGCTGGCCAAATACGCCTTCCGCCTGGCGCAGGCCTTCAACAATTTCTACCATCGCCACCATATCCTCAATGAACCCGACTCCGGCCGGCAGAGCTGTCTTCTTTACCTCGTCTCTCTTGTCGAAAAAACGCTGAGTCAAACTCTCGCTTTGCTGGGCATTGAGGTTCCGGAGCGAATGTAGGGTGTGATTAGCACGGCGTCCTAGGCCGGCCTAACGCGGGTTCCACTCGATGCGATCACGCTGTCAGGTGTGTGAGCAGATGGACCAATGTGGGGACGCCGTGGCCCGTCGGTCCTTTGGCGCGATAGGGTTTCTCCTCGTTTGACCAACGTGTGCCGGCGATGTCCAAATGGACCCAAGGAGTGTCGCCTGCAAACTCTCCCACAAACATGGCGCCGGTAATGGCCCCACCGTATCGGCCGCCGGTGTTGGCGATGTCGGCGATCGCGCTCTTATAAAGCTCGCGGTACTCTTCGTCGACCGGAAGTTGCCACATTCTCTCTCCGGCCGCGGCGGCGCTTGCCAGCACGCGACTCACCCATTCCTGGTTCCAGCCAAAAACGCCGGTAGTAATGTTGCCCAACGCGATGGTGATGGCGCCGGTGAGCGTTGCGGCGTCGATGAGGACCGTGCAACCCAGTTGTTTGGCGTAGGTGATGGCGTCAGCGAGGACCAGGCGACCCTCCGCATCGGTATTCAAGATTTCAATCGTCTTGCCTGACATGGAAGTGATCACGTCCCCGGGCTTGTAAGCTTTTCCACTCGGCATATTCTCCGTGGCGGGCACAATCGCCACCACGTGGACTTTCGGTTTGAGCTGGGCGATGGCTTGCATCACGCCCAGCATGGTCGCGCCGCCAGCCATGTCGGTTTTCATTTCGTGCATGTCCGCCGCAGGCTTGATGGAGATGCCCCCCGTGTCAAACGTGATCCCTTTTCCGACCAGGCCGATGACGGGCGACTGCGGCGCTTCGCGGTGGGTGTAGCGGACCACGATGAGTCTCGCCGGCTCCTCGCTACCTTGCGCGACGGCCCAGAACGCGCCCATGCGCAGGTCGCGGATTTCCTGCGAATCGAGCACGAGACATTCGAGCCCGCAGCGCGCCGCCATCTCCTGCGCGCGCTGAGCGAGCGCGGAGGGCGTCATCGCGTTCGACGGCTCGTTGACCAGCGAGCGAGTGAAGTTCTGCGCCTCCGCGATGGTGCGGCCGCGCTCCAGCGCCGCGCGTTCAGCCTCGCCCACACTCACGCCCGCCGTGGCCAGATCGAAGCGGTCGATTCGGCGCTCGCCATTCTTCTCCGTGCGATACGTGTCGGCATCGTAGTCGGCCACCAGGGCGCCTTCTACGACGCTCTGCATGTCGTCGCTTGGGGTCTCACCCTCAGTGGACAACCATGCCATCTCGTGGATAGCGCGCGCACGCACATAACGCGCGGCGGTGCCACTCAGTCGCCGGAGTTGGGCGTTTGTGAACTTTTCCCGCTTTCCCGCACCGACCACCAGCAGCTTTTGCGCTGCGAGGCCAGGCGGCCGATGGACCAAGGTGCATTCGTAGGCCTTGCCGGTCAGCTCTCCGGAGGTTTGCAGCTCTTCGAGCAATGGACCAGTCGTTGAAGGCAGCCGTTCGACTGTTCCGCTCGATGCGGGACTTCCCTCAAATCCAAAAGCGACCAGGACTGGAGTTTTTAGTTCTGCCAGCGGCTCGTTCCGAAATTCGATTTTCAATTTGTCTCCTCAAAATCGGGGGCTAGGTGCTCTGGGCTGGGTGCTGGGGGAGGAAAACCCTAGCAACAAGAACCTAGCCCCGGCACCGTCTTCCAGCACCTAGAACTTATTCCGATGTTCCCGCATTTCCATAGCCGCCTCGCGATCGACCGTGCGTCGACGTTCGGTCTCGCGGCGATCGAAAACATTCTTTCCTTTGGCCAGCGCAATTTCGCATTTGATCAGGTTTTTTTTCAAGTAGAGCCTGGTTGGAACAATGGTCAGGCCCCTTTCCTGCGTGCGACCTTGGAGTTTGTTAATCTGCTGACGGTGCAGCAACAGCCTGCGGTCCCGAAGCGGATCGTGGTTCGAATAGCCGCCGGACGAGTAGGCGCTGATGTGGCAGTCGACGAGCCAGACTTCACTGCCTTTCACCACCGCATAGCCGTCTTTGAGGTTGACTTTGCCTTCGCGAATGGATTTCACTTCGGTGCCGCTCAACTCGATGCCCGCCTCGAACTTCTCCAGCAAATGATAGTAATGGCCGGCTTGGCGGTTGACCGCGAAATTCTTAGCTTCCGACTTGGGTGCTTTTGCGCCCATATGGGATGCTCTGGCCCGACAGGCACTTCAAAACCTTAGATGCTAGCATACAGCGACATGCTTCGCGCTCGACGCCTTTCCGCACACAATCAGCTGCGGTGCGAAAAAAGTTGTGTGATCAGCTCACTTAGGCTATCATATGAGTGCGGGGTGGAGCAGTCTGGTAGCTCGTTGGGCTCATAACCCAAAGGTCGCTGGTTCAAATCCAGCCCCCGCAACCATCGGGCTCATTTCGCAGACGCGGAATGAGCCCGTCCCGTTCTTGGGCCCGCGGCGCGACCTTCCGCAACACTCTTCTTCGATGGTCTTAGGGAGTCAGGGTAGCCACCGCATCAACATGGGCGCCAGCGATGTTGCTTCTTGCCTTCAGAGTGTAACGGCGCGTCGGAAATCTTCAGGCGGCGCGGCCGGCACCTGCTCTTGAGGCCCGGTGCAGCAGGTCGCGCACCTCGTCGTCGCCAGTTTGGGAAAAATCCCAGTACCACTGCCCCACCGCGAAAAAGTTTTCAGGCTGAGCGAGACAAACGAGCTGGTCAACTTGGCGCCGCAGTTCTTCGCACACGCAGGCCGGCGCCACTGGAGCGGCAACGATGATCCGCGCGGGTGTCTGCTGGCGGAGCGCCGTTACAGCGGCTCGCGTCGTCGAGCCGGTCGCAATGCCGTCGTCCACAAGAATTGCGACCTTCCCCGATACTTTGATTGGAGGACGGTCGCCTCGATACAGGCCTTCCCTTCGCTCGACTTCGGCGCGCTCCTTCCCGCTGAGCGCTTCGATGATCTCGGCAGGAATTTCCAGCGTCGCGATCAGCCCATGGTCCAACACTCGGACGCCGCCGGTCGAGACGGCACCGAGCGCGACCTCCTCCTGGCCGGGAACACCTAATTTACGGACGACCATCACGTCCAAGGGGACGTGCAAGTCCTCGGCCACTTCGAACGCCACAACCACCCCGCCTCGCGGCAGCCCAAGCACCACCACGTCGGGCCGATCGGCAAACGCCCGGAGCTCTCTGGCTAAGACGCGCCCCGCTTCTGCCCGATTCCTGAACGGCAATTCGATCATGGCCTCTGTCTTGGCGCCTCCCGACCGGGCTGCCAGCTCACTGGGCATCAGATCAGGCGAGCGCCGCCGCATGCCCCCGGTACGCCCCACGTTAGTCGGTAGTCTTCCGTTATGCTGTAACCACGAGCACGCCCTGTTGTGACTCCCGTCACAGCGCTCCGAATCGTCGTGCAATCGAGTGGCGCCCAGTGAAATACTTTGCACATTCTTGCAAACGCTCTCCAGAGTTACCTTGACTTTTGGCAAGCGGAGTCGTATCCATGGAGTCGCAACGTCAGCTCTTATTCAGACACAGCTCATACGCCCGGGGAGGTCATCGTGCTTTGCTGGAATAATTCTCTCTTTTGGGGACGTTTAGGTCGGCGCGCGGCACAAGCTCTCGCCGTTTACCTTTTCCTGGGGCTCGCCTCGTTCGCAGCTTTCGGAGCCTTGGCGCCGAACCCGGTGCCGCTGGTCAATCAGCCGCTGGTTCCCGATGTCGCCGCGCCGGGCGGAGCCGCGTTCACCCTCACCGTGAACGGCACGGGCTTTGTTTCCACCTCGACGGTGAATTGGAACGGCAGCCCGCGCACGACGACGTTTGTAAGCACCAGTCAATTGACAGCAGCCATCAGCGCGGCGGACGTCGCCGCGGCCGGCACGGCTTCGGTCACCGTGGTGAATCCCACCCCCGGCGGCGGCACTTCCAATCCTGCCTTCTTTACGGCGACCGCGCCGGTCCCGTTCCCGATTTTCGCCAATGCGACGGGTTCGCCCATTACGACGGGGTATCCGTACGCGGTGGCTGTTGGGGACTTCAACGGCGACGGCAAGTTGGACCTGGCAGTGGCTCACCCCGCCAACAACAACATCACAATTCTGCTAGGCAACGGAGACGGCACGTTCACGCAGGCCAGCGGCTCGCCGATTACGGTGGGTGCGGATCCTGCCGCCTTGGCGGTCGGGGACTTCAATGGCGACGGGAAACTGGACTTGGCGGTAGCGAACAGCAATCCCAGCGGGGCAGGCAGCGTTTCCATCTTGCTCGGTAACGGCGATGGGACTTTCACTCAACCCGCTGGTTCGCCATTCGCCGTGGGATTAGTTCCGTACGCTGTGGCCGCCGGCGACTTCAACGGCGATGGCAAGTTGGACTTGGCGGTCGCCAACAACAGCAGCGCGAGCGTAAGCATTCTGCTGGGTAACGGAGACGGAACGTTCACGCCGGCAACTGGCTCACCCGTATCGGTGGGCTCGGGACCTTACTCCTTGGGGGTGGGGGATTTCAATGGCGACGGGAAACTAGACTTGGCCGTAGCGAATTCTGCCAGCAGTACCGTGAGCATTTTGTTAGGCAACGGGGACGGGACATTCACGGCTGGGACGCCCGTGTCCACGGGCTCCTATTCCTACCCGATATCGCTGGTGGTGGGGGACCTCAACGGAGACGGGAAGCTGGACAT
>Ga0187771_10002798_pt1 | contig 12088 bp, 11 predicted proteins | sample 0116_SJ02_MP15_1_FD_133139 | JGI IMG/M metagenome (GOLD analysis project Ga0187771, IMG submission 133139) | Tropical peat soil microbial communities from peatlands in Department of Meta, Colombia - 0116_SJ02_MP15_10_MG | ecosystem: Environmental > Terrestrial > Soil > Wetlands > Peat | place... | reverse complement strand
GAATTCCTGAAGGAGACGCCCTTCAATCTCGCTCTCGTCGAATTCGACGGCGCTGACAGCCTGCTGTTAACGAGGCTGGACGGCGTGGAGCAGAAGGACATCTACATCGGGATGAAGGTGAAGGCAGAATTCAGGAAGAAGCCGCGGTACCTGATCTCAGACGTACACTTCGTCCCCCTGCCCGAAAGGGCCTCCAAGAAGTAGGCTTCACGGCCGGCGGTATCGAAGAAACAACCGCTCTGTACTATTGATTGACCGGGGTCAGCCACTTCGAGTACTTCTTGAGCCGCCCATGGGTCGCACCGTCATAGAGCTTGATCAGCTTGTCAGTTATTGGCGTCCCGTCGTAGCCGATTCTTCTGCCGTCGATTTCCCTGACCTTTGCGATCCCCGCGGCAGTGCCGCTGAAGAAGACTTCGTCCGAGGTGTACAGCTCCTCCTTGGTGGCATCATTCCTGTAGAATCTGATTCTCAAATCACTGGCGAATTGGATTACGGTGTCGCGTGTGATCCCTCGGAGTATCCCTGAGCTCGCCGGGGGTGTGCTCAGCACGTTGTCCTTCACCCTGAATATGTTCTCGCCTGGTCCCTCGGCAACGACGCCCTGGGTGTTGAGGAATATCGCCTCGTCGTAGCCGCCTGACAGCGCCTCCATCTTGGCGAGAGCCGAATTGGCGTAGTTAGCTGCGCTCTTCGCCTGCACAGGCATCGATCTGGGATCGATCCTGACCCAGCTGGACACGCATGCCCTTACCCCTTTCCCGGTCGAGTCTCTGCCCAGGTAGGCAGGCCACTCCCAGGTCGCGATGGCAACGGAAATCTTGCTCGTTAGCGGGTTAAGCCCCATCTCACCGTAGCCCGTGAAGGCGAGGGGTCTGATGTAGCACTCCTTCGCCGGGTTGCTCCCGACGGTGTCGATGCACGCCTTCGAGAGCTCCTTCGCAGAGTAGCCGAGGTCCATCCTGTAGATTTTGGCGCTGTTAAGGAAACGCTCCAGATGCTCTCGGAGCCTGAAGATGGCCCTCCCTCCAGGGGTCGAGAACGCCCTTATTCCCTCAAAGACCGCCATCCCGTAGTGCAGCCCGTGGGTTAGGACGTGGATCTTTGCGTCATCCCATGGGACAAGCTTTCCATCCATCCAGATCTTGGTTTGGGGCTTCATCTCAAGTCGGCCGTTTGCCCACGGTATTTAGGGAGAGCGCCTAAGGCAGGCAATACTCGTTTAATATCGCGAATTGACGAACCCGGCCACAATGGACTCGCCAGTGATAGTCTCCGCCTGCAGGACCCCCATCGGGAAGTTCGGAAAGAGCCTCGTCGGGGTGTCGGCCACCTCCCTCGGTGCCCTGGTAATCGAAGAGGCCCTGAAGCGGGCGCGGATCCATGCCGACGACGTGGACGAGGTGATGATGGGGAACGTCGTTTCCGCTGGCCTAGGGCAGAACCCTGCCAGGCAGTCGGCGATCCATGCAGGAATTCCGTTCAGGGTCGGGTCGGTCACCGTGAACAAGGTATGCGGTTCGAGCCTGAAGACCGTCATGCTCGCCGCCTCGAGCATCAAGGCGGGGGACAACAGGGTCGTCGTCGCCGGGGGCATGGAGAGCATGAGCAACGCCCCCTATCTGGCACGGGGCGTAAGATGGGGGACGAAGTTCGGGGATGCCCGGCTCCAGGACGCGATGGTGGCCGACGGACTCTGGGACGCCTACCACAACTTCCACATGGGTTTCACAGGGGAGCGCATCGCCCAAAAGTTCCACATCACCCGGAAAGACGCTGACGAGTTCGCATGCGGGAGCCACCTAAAGGCGGCCAAGGCTTCCAGGGCGGGGGTGTTCGATGCGGAGAAGGTGAACGTGAAGATTGAGCATGAAGGGGGGGAGGTGACGGAGTTTTCAGAGGACGAGTGCATCCGAGCCGACACGACCATGGAGAAGCTGGCGAAGCTCAAGCCCGTCTTCAAGCCGGATGGGGTGCTCACGGCTGGGAATTCGTCGCAGCTCAGCGACGGTGCCTCGGCTCTTGTCGTGGCATCCCGGGACGCGGCCGATAGGCTGGGCCTGAAGCCCATCGCTGAGATAATTGCCTACGGGACCGGGGGGCTTGAGCCGGCAAGGGTGATGGAGGCCCCCATCCCGACCAGCAGGGCGCTCCTCAAGAAGGCGAAGATGACCGTGGACGACATCGACCTCTTCGAGCACAACGAGGCCTACTCGACCGCTTCGATAGCAGTCCGCAGGGCCCTCGGGGTGGACGAGTCGAAGTTCAATGTGAGCGGAGGGGCCGTCGCCCTTGGGCACCCAATAGGGTGCAGCGGTGCCCGGGTGCTTACGACACTGATTTACGGTCTCAAGAGGACCGGCGGGAGGAAGGGGCTGGCGACTCTCTGTCTGGGCGGAGGGAACGCCGTGTCTATGATTGTTGAGGCGTGACCTCGCGAAGTTTTCTGCGCAGGACCTTTCCTATCAGAGTTTTCGGGAGCTCGGAGACAAACTCTACCTTCTTCGGCACCTTGAACTTGGCTAGGCGGTCTTGACAGAAGTCGATGACTTCCTGCTCGGTGAGGGACTTGGAAGGGTCCTTCTTCACCACGAAGGCCTTCACCACCTCCCCGCTGAATTCGTCAGGGATGCCGATGACCCCTGCCTCCTTTATGTCTGGGTGCTCGAATAGGACGTCCTCCACCTCCCTCGGGTAGACTTTGAAGCCTCCGACGTTCACCATGTCCTTCTTCCTGTCGACTATGTAGAAGTAGCCCTCCTGGTCCATCTTGGCGATGTCCCCCGTGAGGAACCAGCCGTCCTCCAGAACCGCCTCCGTTTCCTTCTGCTGGTTCCAGTAGCCTTTCATGACCTGGGGGCCCTTCACTGCCAGCTCTCCCACCTCCCCTACCCCGAGGGTCCTGTACCTGTTCTCGGTGTCAACGATCTTCGCGTCCGTTCCGCAGAAGGGGGGACCGATGGACCCGTCCTTCACCACTCCCCCCACCAGGGGGTTGACGTGGGTCACAGGGCTCGTCTCCGAGAGGCCGTACCCCTCAACCAGGTTCCCCCGGGTCAGCTCCATGAATCGCTTCCTCACCGCCGGTGGTAGCGCCGACCCCCCTGACATACAGGCTCTGACGGAATGGAGGTGAAAGTCCTTGGCATTCGGCTTACTGTTGATCGCAATGTACATCGCCGGTGCGCCCGAAAAGGTGGTGACCTTCATCTTCTCTATCGCTTTCGCGACCTCGTCGACGTGGAAGCTGGGGAGGAGCACCAGCGTCGCACCAACCGAGATGGGCATGTTCATCGTCACGGTCAGGCCGTAGATGTGGAACAGTGGGAGGACGCATAGGGAGACGTCCTTCTCGGTTAGCGGGAACAACCGGGCACCATAGACTGCGTTGGAGACCAGGTTGTAATGGGTGAGCATCGCTCCCTTGGCCAGACCCGTCGTCCCGCCGGTATACTGCAGGACCGCGAGGTCCTCTACCGGGTCGACCGCGACCGGAGACGCGAGCGGCGAGCTCGACTCCACGAGCTTTACGAGGTCCAGCGTGTTGCCTCTCTGCACGTCCTTGATGCCCGCCAGCCCCGCGAGCCGCTTCTTCAGCGGAGGTAGGTAGTCGGTAAGGCTCGTAGCGATGACCTGTCTGAGGCTCAGCCTCCCCCGGCACGCTTCCAGGCTGTTGAAGAGATCCATTCCTTTCGCTACCGTCCGAGTGGCGACAACGATCTCGGCTCCAGAATCCCTGAGCTGATGCTCCAGCTCCCTCTCCTTGTACGTCGGGTTGCACATGACCACTGTCGCTCCGGCCTTCAGGGCGCCGAAGAAGGAGAAGACGAGCTGGGGGATGTTGGGCATGAAGACTGCCACCCTGTCCCCCTTCCTCACCCCTAGACCGATGAGGGCTGACGCGAAGCGAGAAGAGAGCTCGTCGACCTCCCCGTAGGTTAGGCCCCTCCCCTGGTAGTAGACGCATGTCTTGCCGGAGTGCCCCTTCGCAGAGTCCGTGAGGAGGGAGTAGAGTGGTCTTTTCTCAGGCTCCGGTATGTCGTACCTGCCGTCCAGCGGGACCTTCAGCCAGGGGTGGTCGGACAGCTGCTGCAAGCGCGCCTGAGAGGGCCCGACTTCCCTTAAGGGTATTCCCTCATCTGCCGCCGAGGGCGTAAGTATTTACGGGAAGTATTTCGAATCGACGCGAGATGTCCCAGGAAGGAGAAAGGTACCTCGTACTCTGCGTCGACAGAGACGACGACCTGGGCTCCAAGGCGAAGGTGGAAACCCCTGTCGTGGGGCGGGAGTCTGCCCTTTCGGCAGCGACCAGGCTTGCACTTGCGGATCCAGAGGAAGCGGACGCAAACGCAATCTTCGCAGCGGTAAAGAAGTACGACGAGCTCGCCAAGGGGAGGATCTCCTGCGAAGTGGCCGTGGTCTGCGGTGAGGTCAACCGAGGATTCGAGGCGGACAGACGGCTGGGGAAGCAGGTAGCCAACGTCCTGTCGGGTTCGAGCTACACGGGCGTGGTGCTCGTCTCTGACGGGGGGGAAGACGAGCAGGTGATCCCCATCATCCAGAGTATGAAGCCCATCGTGTCGATCGAGAGGGTGGCGGTCAAGCACAGCCAGACCGTTGAGGAGACGTATCAGGTCCTCGGGAGGTACCTAAGGATGCTTGTGTTCGACCCACACTATTCGAAGTACGTCCTAGGCGTCCCCGGCCTCGTAATCATTCTCGCCGGGATACTGACCGTCGCTGGCCACGGGTTCGAGGCTGCGCTGGCGACGCTCCTCATCATCGGTGGCGCGGCCCTGGTGAGGGGATTCAACGTCGACCGGACAGTGGCAGGCCTGCTGCAGAGGGGGCCCACGGGGTACATCCGCCTCTTCTCGATGATAGGCGCCGTGATAGTGGTGATTTCCGGAATCGACGCCGGCTACGTCGCAATGACAAACGACCCCAACTTCCCCGCAATCATGTCAAACGCGTCGTTGTTCTTCACCTACGGCGGGACCCTGATAGGGCACCTCCTGGGCGGGAGCCTCAACCTGGTCTGGGCGGGGATTGCCATCTACGCCACCGGGGCGCTGCTTTCGCACATCGCGAGGGACAGCGTGAGGTGGAGGAGGGACAGCTACGTCCTGGTGATGCTTGCAATGCTCTACTTCCCGGTGCGCACGTTCTCCGACTTCCTGGTGAGCGGGAATGCCGAAGCCACCTTCTTCCTCATCTCCTACATCCTCCTGGGGCTCATGGCGGTCTTCGTCCTCACAATCACCATTTATCCGAGGGTCAGGACCAGGTCCCCAGCAGATCTCGAGTGACAATGTTAGAGTCAGCGCTAAGATATCTTGGCGTATACAGGCTCTATGAGGGGAGGCTCAAGGCACAGGTCGAGGGGGACGGGATCCCTGGCCACATCGGGATAATCCTAGACGGGAATAGAAGGTGGGCCCAGACCCAGGGGGTGTTCAGGGGGCTCGGACATGAAGAGGGAGCGAACAGGGCCGAGGAGCTGCTCGACTGGTGTCACGAACTCGGGGTCAAGACGGTCACGCTCTACGTTCTATCTACCGAGAACCTGGACAGGTCCCCGGAGGAAGTGAAGGAGCTCTTTGAGCTCATCGAAGCGAGGCTCGCCCGCCTGCTCAACGATGAGAGGATCGTCAGGTACCGCGTCAACGTCAGGGGGATCGGCCACCTGGACCTGCTCCCGCAGTCGATAGTAGAACTCCTGAAGGCAATAGAGCAGAAGACCGCCTCCTATGACGACCACTACCTGAACATTGCCGTCGCCTACGGGGGGAGAGCCGAGATAACAGATGTTGTCAGGTCCATCGCCCAGGACGTCAAGGGCGGGAAGCTCGACCCCAACGCAATCTCCGAAGACACCGTCTCAAAGCGCCTGTACACGTCATACCTGCCGAACCAGGAGCCCGACCTCATCATCAGGACGTCGGGGGAAGAGAGGATGAGCGGCTTCCTCCTGTGGCAGGGGGCCTACTCAGAGCTCGTCTTCGTGGACGTGTTCTGGCCCGCGTTCAGGCTGATAGACCTCCTGAGGGCTATCAGGACGTATCAGAAGCGCAGGCGGAGATTCGGAAAGTAGCAGAACAGATATAACGGAACGCGGCGACGGGGAGCCCAGATTGAAGGTAGCGCTCGGCACCCTGAAGGACAGGGGGGACGACCTGGTCACATTCCTGGAGCCCAGGGTGGGGACGAAGCCTTCGCTCTCCGGCGGAGAGATCGAGATAGCGGACGAGGAGGTCAAGGAAGGTCTGAAGCCCCGGCATGTGAAGACCTACATCAAGCGGTTCCTCTACATGAACAAGGTCAGGAAGAAGTACAGAGTGTTCGTCTCGGGGAAGGAGCTCACGATTCAGGAGATAGAGCTGGGCGAGAAAGCAGAGGAGGAAGAGAAGGAGAAGAAGGCACCCGAGAAGCCGGAGGAGGTCGCAGCAGAGGAGGCAAAACAGGAAGAGCCAGAAGCTCCGGCCCCTGAGCCTGCCGAGGAGGAGGCGGCCGAGGAGAAGCCCAAGGCCAAGAAGGCAGCACCAAAGAAGCCTCGTGCAAAGAAGAAGAAAGAAGCAGAAGACGCCTAGACAGAGCGGGCCCTGCGAGCCCTCTTGAGTCGTTTCTCTCGGAGAAGCGCCCTCAGGTAGTTCCTCGCCTCTCGGAGGTTCTTCAGAGACTGGACGAAGTCGCCGAGGGCGAAGTCGTCTGCGCCCTTACGCAGGTTCCTGAGAGCGAACTGGAGGGCTTGCCTCTCGTCGGGCACATAGTAGCTCCTGAGCTTGATGAACCGCCCGGGGTTCTCCTCATCCAGGTCAAACCTGATGAAGGCGATGCTCTTTTCGACTTCCACGTACGCCAGCCAGATTGAACGGACCTGGTCCTCTGACGGCTCCCCCGCGAGCGAACCTACGACTGACTCGATCATTCTCGCAGCGGCTGCAAGATCCGATGCGGTCTCCGTTCTCCAGGCGCTCACGCCTGGCTCGCCCTGGCTCGATGATTTAGACAAAGGCGTCCCACTCGCCTTCGCAGATTTATAACCAGCATAGGCCCGGCCGGCGACGTTTGCCGAGAAAAGAAGAACAGAGGATCGGAGGTGCCTGCTATGTCGGCCTTGACTCGATTCTCGACCTGGGCAGGCTCTCCTGTGCCCTCGAGCGCGCCCCATTCCCGCTCTTCGCCTTCAAGCACGGAAAGGCGACAAGGATTGCGGCCCAGGCGGACCTTTTCATGGGGACCCCCATCTTCTACTACTTCGACACCGGCCAGGTTGACGAGTTTCTCGCGTACAGGATAACCGGAGAGGGGGAAGAGGTTCAGCTGGTGAGCTCGGCGAGCAACCCCTCCTACCTCTACGCCCCTGTGATCAGGGTCCAGAAGATGCCGTCGGTCCTCGCCGAGAAAGACGGGTTCCAGGACAAGTTCATGGCCATCGAAGTCGAGAACATCCCCAGCCTGGTGAAGGTCGGGGCCTACAAGACCCTCTTCGAAGAGCCTCCGCTGCCCCTCTTCGCCTTCAAAGACGGCGTCGAGTGGGTCGTGGGGACCTTCGCACGGATAGACGATTACGAGGAGGCCTCGATATTCTTCTACACCCGTGTCAAGGAAGAGCCGTCTGGCTTCCTCCGTTATTCTTACGACAAGATAACCGAGACGACCTACGTCAAGAGGACCGACGAGCCTGGGTTCCACTACATCAAGGTCATCAAGCTCACCGGGCGGCACCCCCTGGTGGAGTTCTAGGCCGGCCCGCGCAGATACTGCTCCGCTTCCTTCAAAGTCACCTTCGAGTTGTCATAGGACGCCCGATCCAGCGCCTCCCTGTAGGGGAACCAACCGAACCCCTGATGCTCGAAAGAGATTCTCACCCTCTCCTCGGAGGTCTCGCCGAGGAGGTAGGTCACCTGCTTGTGGATGTTCTTCCCATCCCTCCTGTAAAAGTACTCGATGACCTTCCTGAACCCGGGCACCATCTGAAGGTCAGATAGACCGGTCTCCTCCTCCACCTCTCTGAGGACCGTTTGGACTTCGCTCTCTCCCTTCTCCACCCCTCCCTTCGGAAAGTCCCATCTGCCGGCATTCTGGAGCAGTAGGAAGACCCGACCGTTGGGAGTGCTCCTGTACACCACGGCCCCCGCAGACCGCTCTTCCATGCCCAACTACATGGTAGACTGGAATTATTAGATTTCTCTCGCCCCATGCCGCAAACCGTTAAAGCCGCCGTGCCTCCGTTCGAGGGCCGCCCGATTGAACAGGGAGCTGGTGCGGACATGGTGCGTTTCGTCGGCAGGCTGAAGGACAAGGTCCAGAAGGAGAACCTTTGGTTCTTCATCCTCGTCCTCCTGTCTTCAGAGGAGAGGTACGGCTTCGAGCTCCGGCGCCTGATCAACGAGAGGTTCGGATTCTGGAGCGGAAACGTGACTGCCTACAGGGTCCTGTACGACCTCGAAAAGTCCAAGCTGGTGACGGCAGTGACGAGGGACAGGAGGAGATACTACGCCATAACCGAGCTTGGGAGGGCGGAGCTGAGGGAGGCGAGGGCTTTCCTGAAGAGCGTCCTGGCAGACTCCTCGTTCTCCACGCCCGAGGTGTTGTGAGACCCGGGACTATTTTACAATAGTAAAATAGGGGGCTGATATACCCGCAGGTGGAGGGAGATCAGGTTGTCAAAAATCAAGCTGGCAATAGCTGGGGTGGGCAACTGTGCCTCAGCCCTGGTTCAGGGACTCCACTACTACTCAAAGAAGGGCCCAGATGAAGGCCTGACCTATTGGGACGTCGGGGGGTACACGCCAAGGGACATCGAGTTCGTAGCCGCCTTTGATGTCAACTCCAAGAAGGTCGGGAAAGACCTCTCTCGGGCGATCTTCCAGCACCCCAACAACACCCAGAAGATTGTGGACGTGCCGGAAATGGGGGTGAATGTGATGAGGGGCCCTCTGATGGACGGAATCGGCAAGTACCTCAAGGGGGTCGTTCCGGTCTCCGGCAAGCCGGAAGAGGATGTTGCGGAGGTCCTGAAGGAAACGGGCGCCGAGGTCCTAGTCAACTACCTCCCGGTTGGGAGCACTGCGGCCTCCCAGGCCTACGCCTCGGCTGCCCTGAAGGCTGGGGCGGCTTTCATCAACGCCATTCCGGTGTTCATCGCTTCCGACGGGGTCTGGGCTGAGAGGTTCGCCAAGGCTGGGCTCCCGGTAGCTGGAGACGACGTGATGAGCCAGGTGGGCGCAACGGTCCTCCACAAGACGCTCGTGAAGATGGCGGTGGACAGGGGGGTGAGGGTGGACGAGACCTATCAGCTGAACATAGGCGGGGACACGGACTTCCTGAACATGTTGGAGGAGAGCAGGCTGAAGGACAAGAGGGAAAGCAAGACGAGCGCAGTCCGGGCCATGTCACCCTACGAGGTACCTACGAGAATAGGTCCGAGCGACTACGTCCCCTTCCTCGACAACGACAAGGTCTGCTACATCTGGCTGAAGGGGCGGTACTTCGGAGGGACCACAGTCAGGATGGACGTGAAGCTCCACGTCGTGGACGCCTACGACAGCGGAGGTGTGATGGTTGACGCGATCAGGGGGACCAGGCTTGCACTCGACAGGGGGATTTCAGGCCAGCTCCAGAGCCTTTCAGCTTTCTGCTTCAAGCACCCACCAGTACAGATGCCCTACCCTGCGGCAAAGGCAGCCTTCGAGGAGTTTACTTCGGGGAAGCGGGAACGCTAGCCCCTACCTGTCGTCTGACATAGAAGGCAGTGAATATGAGGGCGAGGAAGATGATGAACATGGGGATAAGGTACCTCGTGGTTATGTCCTCGGAGATCCCGATTCCCGAGCTAACGGGTGCGATCCCGTTGATCGTGACCCCCGAGTAGCTGAAGGTCAGCTTGGCCTTCTGGAACGGGATGGTTATTCCGGAGCTAGCGGTCGCGCTGGCTGACGCCGCTACTGAACCGTGGGCCGCCAGGCTCGCGGCGGTCACAGTGAGGACGCCGGACGAAAAGCTGGCGCCCTTGAGGTTGGAGATTCCGACCCCTGACGGCAGGGGCATGGTGAACGCTACGTTGGAGACCGCTACGCCCGAGGGGTTGATGATGTTGAAGTTGATGGTGAATGTCTTCCCCTCCTCTGGCAGGGTGGGGTAGGTCGTTATGGCAACCGTGAGGGGTTGATACACCTCCACCTTGGGGCTGCCCCCGCTGACCGTGAACAGGGTGGCGCCGAAGAAGAACTTCGCCGTCGACGGCGTCGCCGTCAAGTTGCCGAAGGTCTGGGTCGCGGTGACGCCGTAGGAGAGGGTCGCGTTGGCGCCGGGAGCGATGGTGGCTAGTGTCTTCGTCAGCGTTGTGGAGGCGGAGAGGGTGTCGAAGGAGTCTGGGGTGGAGCCCACCGTGGCGTTGTAGAGCGGCAGGGTGCCAGAGTTGGTGGCCGACACCTTCACTGTCGAACTCATCCCACCGAAGAGCTGCGCGGGTGCAAACTCCTTGGATAGCACGAGACCAGCCGGGATCGCGACCGCGTTCGAACGGCCTGACATGCTCAATCCAGATGCTGCGCCGCTGAACTGCAGCGGTGCCATGATCAGGTTTGCCGGGGAGGTAAGGTTGTACTTCATCGTGGCCGTCTTGGTGGCGGCGTTCGCGAGCGCCGGGTAGCTGAGCGTCACATCTCCTCCAGAGCAGGCAATACCAGTGCCGTTGGCTTTGCCGCACCCGAGGCCGCTTGGGAGAGCTCCCGTGGCTTCGAATGATGTCATGTTGGCGAATCCCGCGTTCGAAACCGTGAATGTGAGCTCAAGGCTCGTCTCCAGGCTCGAGAGGGTCCCCAAGGTCGCGCTCACTGTGACTTCGGGGAAGCCGATGTTCATGGAGGAGTGGGAGAACTGCTCTGACACCACATTGGTTGTCGAATTCAGCGCTGTCCCGCTAGGGTCCTGGTAACTCACAGCGTAGGAGTGGGTCGAGTTGATGCCCAGCAGTCCGGTGGCCGACTGGGTAACCGTCACGGTTGCCGAGCCACCTGGAGAGCCCCCTGAGACCGCCGCGAGTCCTGCGATGGACTGGCCTGCGACCACCACAGACGAAGCAGGGAGGGTACCGACGTTAGTAACTGTGATGTTGAACTTCTGCGTGTTCCCCACGGATGGGTCGAAGTTCCCGATGGGGGCGACGGTGGCGTAGACCACCGCGTCATCGACCCCCAGGGAGAGGCGAATTGGGTTGAGGGTCGCTGTCCCATTGAACGTCTTTGATCCGACGGTGTAGGCATAGCGGACCACCGACGCTGGGATGACGAGGCTACCGGTCGCCGTCCCTGTGTACTGAAGGCGGTAGACGGGAGTGACGCTCCCGCCGGCGAGAATGGGGGCTGACGGCACCGTGTAGTTCCCCCCGAGGAACTTGAAGTCACCTGTCTTGTTCCACCAGTCGTCGGAAAAGGTCACCTTGGTGATTATGTCCGACGGCGAGAGGTTCTTCAGGCTCAGAGTCACGGCCAGGGCATCGCCGGTACGAAGGACGCCGGCGCTCACCGCCCTAGAAACGATGAGGGGGGCCGGCTGCTGGACCACGGTCGCATTTATCGACGAAACCGCTTTGCCGGCCGCGAGGCTGAGGGTGTAGGAGCCTGAGAACTGCCTGGTGTTGGTCGCCAGCGTCACCCCCTTGTCCTTGGAGACCACGATACCGTCGAGGAAATTCAGCTGAATCACCGATGACGAGGAACCGTTCGCTGCCCTGATCGTCGATATTGTGTTCGAGAAATAGCCCTGAAGATTGGGTTCGTTTTGCGCGTTGAGAGCGGTGTTGCTTATGGAGCCAATCACGAGGCCGTGGCTGAATCCAGAAGACCCCTTCTGCCCCTCCAGGACTATGAAAGGAGAGTCTGTGCCGACGAAGAAGCTGCTGGTCACCCCCGTCGCGAAGCCTTTCTCGTTTACCGGGAGGAAGGAGAACAGGGTCGTTGGTATAAGATCCTTGAAGGAAATCGGGCTGTAGAACACGTAGGTGCCGGTTCCGTTGGAGTAGTCCCTGAAAGATGTCAGTAGATAGGAGTCAAGGGCGCTCGCGGCCGCGGACGCGTCTGCG
>Ga0187771_10002797_pt1 | contig 12089 bp, 11 predicted proteins | sample 0116_SJ02_MP15_1_FD_133139 | JGI IMG/M metagenome (GOLD analysis project Ga0187771, IMG submission 133139) | Tropical peat soil microbial communities from peatlands in Department of Meta, Colombia - 0116_SJ02_MP15_10_MG | ecosystem: Environmental > Terrestrial > Soil > Wetlands > Peat | place... | reverse complement strand
GGACCCCGCTATCCCGCGAGGCTCACTGCATCCCGTGCTCGGACTTGCTGTGAGCCGCGAGCTCCTCGGGGGTCGAGAACGACTGTCCACAGACACTGCAGGTGTTGGCCGCCGCCGGCTTCTGGGCCCACGGCTGAGCCGGGGGCACCGTCTTCGGGCCACCCCAGACCATCCGGCCCACGACCATCGCCACGATCATCCCGATCAGCAGCCCAACGATCAGCAGGATCGTGCCCGCTGCGCTGGAGCTCAGCCCGGAGATGAGGGTGCTGTTCACCCAGGTGGTGCTGTTGTAGAAGGTCGACCCCGGCGGGATGACGCTGATCACACCCGTCGAGTTGAACGTTCCGAACGCCGTGAACACCGAGAGGGTGTACGGGTACGCACCCGGAATCGTTTGCGTCCAGTTAACGCTCCCCGTCTTGAGGTTCGCCGTGAACGTCACCAGGAGGGTCTTCGGGTTGTAGACCGAGAGGGCAACACGGCCGACGTACTGAGCGGTGTAGGTCGCCGAGAGCTGGAACGTGGAAGGCGAGCTCGCGCTCGTGACCACGCCGAGCTGGCTGGTCACCGGCACGTAGACGAACGAGGTCTGCTCACTCGCGGTGCCGTTGCCGGTCCCGTTCGTGGGGTCCCAGAACGACGCGGTGACGGACAGGGATGCCACATCCCCACCGAAGGAGGGGCAGGCTGTCGTGTTCACGACCATGTCGCTGGTGAGGGTCAGTCCGAAATAGGCGGGGCTCGCGCCCGAGAGGTCGCCCGAGAGGTCGTTCGAAACACACAGTTTGGAGGTGGCCACGTCGGTAACGTTCAGCCAGACGGAAGCGTTCGGACCCGGGGCGGCCGATGCGCCCGTGACGCTCACGCTGAAGATAAGGGGCGCCGGCAACACGGTGTAGGTGCCGAAGCTGGTCGAGATCGAAACGCCCACCGCGGGCGCCGCGCTGGGATGAACCGCGGCGGAGGCCAAATGCCCGGCCGCGCCGACGGCTCGCGCACTTGCCGCATGCCCGACGGGAACAGCCGCCGTCGCGCCGAGGGAAAGCCCGGCTACGAGTGCGAAAACCAGCAGCACAAATCCGACACCCGGTCTCGTTCGGCGCTTGGGTTGGTCCATGGCCCCCCCGGAGGTCTGCCGCTACTTAAGCTTCGCGTCAACGGTCTCTCTTGAATCAGCCGGCTCTCTGAGGTGAATATACGACGATTGCGTCGGTTCGACTCAAGACGATTGGCGGCCCGGTCCGGGCTCGAGTCGACTCGCTGCGTCGGATCGATCGCGCTCGATTGCATCGAGATCTCGGCTGGCGAAGCCAGCTGCACGACTTCTCGAAGGGGAGACGACGTGCGGAACCGCTGAGCGTAGGCGGTGAAGCTCCCCTCGTACGGGAGCCGTCCTCTCGGCCCAAAGGCATAAGAAGGGCCGCCCCCGTCGCTCGCTCACGGTAACGGGCCATGCTGGTCGAGATGACGGAGCTTCTGGGGCGACAGGTCTACACGCCGGACGGGCGACTCCTCGGAGACGTCGACAACGTGATCGTGGACGTCGAGGCGGCGAAGATCGACGGCCTCTACATTGACGAGACCAGCCCGATGTTAGTCGAGGACTCCCGACCCACCAACGTGCCGTATCGCTGGGTGTCGGCGGTCAACGACGTGGTCCTCCTGAAGTACTTCCCCCGCCGGGTCTCCGTCAAGAAGACCGCGGCTCGGGCGCTGAAGGAGACCCCCGCCGCCCCCGCGCAGTGACGCTGCGGGGATAGCCAAGCTTGGTTAACGGCGCAGGACTTAAAGGGCGGACTCCGCCGAAGAAATCCTGCCGCGCAGGCGTTCGCCGGTTCAAATCCGGCTCCCCGCTTCGCTCTTCGTCCACGGCCGCAGTCGTCATCTGAGCCGACCCGCTGCGCTCGCCGATGCGACGGGAGGAACTTGTCCGCCGGCTTCAGTCGGTCCCGCTTCCTCCTTCGCCCTCCGCGCCGCTCGAGCAGGTCGTCACTCCCGCGGAAGCCGCGGCGGACCTGCTCGCGGCCCTCGACCGCCACGTGGGACTCGAGAGCCGCTCCGTGCTCGACCTCGGGAGCGGGACCGGCCGACTTGCGATCGGGGCGGCGCTCCTCGGCGCCCACCCGGTTACCGCGGTCGAGGTCGACGCACGCCTCGTTCCCATCGCTCGGGCCGCGGCCCGCGCGGTCCACGCGAACGTCACCTTCCACGTCTCGGACGTCATCGACTGGGACCGCGGTGCAGAGGTCGTCGTGATGAACGCGCCGTTCGGGGCGCAGCGACGCCACGCCGACCGACCGTTCTGGGACCGAGCGTTCTCGCTTGCCGAGCGCGCGATTGGCGCGTTCGCCTCGTCGGCCTCCCGAACCTTTATAGCACGACTCGCGCTCGACCGCGGCGCTCACGTAATCGAGGTCGAACCGGTTCCCTGGAACCTTCCTCGGACGTTCCCGCACCACCGTGCGGCGAAGGTCCGGCTCGCCGTCGATCGCTGGGTGCTCGCAACGGAATCGAATCCATGACGCCCCCGAACGAAGAGTCGAAGTTGGTCCTCCCCGGAGACTTTCTCGGCACGGCCGAGGAGTTCCTGCCCGGCCGCGGCACGTACGAGAACCGCGGGCGCATCTACGCCTCCGTCCTCGGCACGTCGCACGTCGACCCGAGGGACCGCACCGTGCGGGTCGAGGCCCGCAATGCCGTACCGGAGATCCAGGAAGGCGAGATCGTCTACGCTCGCGTCGACGAGATCAAGACCGCGATGGCCGTCTGCACGATCCTCACCACCTCCGCGAGCCGGCGGCCGGTCCCGGGGGAGCCCGAGGGGACGGTGCACGTCTCGAAGGCGAAGGAGGGATACACCGAGTCGCTCGCGAACGAGTTCGCGGTCGGCGACATCCTGCTCGCGAAGGTGCTGCAGTCCCATCCGTCCGTGAAGCTCACCACCGCGCCGTCGTCCCTCGGGGTCGTCTCGGCCCGCTGCCAGGCCTGTCACCACCTCCTCGCCCGTCGCGCGAAGGGACTCGAGTGCCCGCGGTGCGGCCACCGCGAGCAGCGCAAGCTCGCGCACGGTCCCGCGTTCCCGACCCCTCCGTCGGAGAGCGCGAATGCCCGCTGACGAGGAGCGGCGACTCGCCGCGCTCGTTCGGGCGCACGACCGCTGGCGCGGGCGCGAGGTGTTCAATCTGCTTCCGAGCGAGAACGCGGTCTCCCCGACCGCCCGCCGGTATCTCGCGAGCGACCTCACCGGACGGTACACCCTTCCAATGGCGACCGAGTTCGAGGGGGAGAAGCTCGACAACAGCTACGCCGGCACCCGGTACACCGACGAAATCGAGAGGCTCGCGAACGCGTCGGCCGCCCGGGTCTTTCGCGCCAAATGCGCGACCACACGGCCTCTCTCAGGCCACATCGCCGCGCTTTCGGCCCTGGTGCCGTTGCTTCCCCCGAAGTCCCGCTTCCTCGCGATCCAACCGGCCGAGGGCGGCTACGACGGCTACGCGCCCGGGTACATCCCGGCGGTGTTCGGCTACACGGTCCGCCCGCTACCGGCGACCGGGCCCGGTCATCGGGTCCGGGTCGAGGAAGCGGTCGCGACAATCCGACGCGAGAGGCCGAACGCGGTGATCCTCGGGCAGAGCTTCTTCCTGTTCCCATACCCGTTGCGCGCGATCGCCGAGGAGGCGCACGCGCACGACGCCCTCGTCTTCTACGACGGGTCGCACGTGCTCGGCCTGATCGCCGGCGGCGCCTTCCAGGACCCGCTTCGCGAGGGGGCGGACGTCCTCTATGGCAGCACGCACAAATCGTTCTTCGGGCCGCAGGGTGGACTCCTCGTCACCGACCGCGAGGACCTGTTCGCGCAGCTCGACCCGGCGCTGGTCTGGCGGATCTTCGACAACGCCCACTGGAACCGGATCGCGGCCCTCGGCCAGACGCTCCTCGAGTTCGAGCGGTTCGGGGCGGAGTACGCCCGAACCGTGATCGCGAACTCGAAGGCGCTCGGGCGGGCCCTCTCCGACCGTGGACTGCCGCTCGTCGCCGAGGCGGAAGGGTTCACCGAGTCGCACCAGCTCCTCATCGACCGCCCCGCGCTCAAGGAGCGGCACGGGCTCGGCGCCGGCGCCCTCGCGCGTCGTCTCGAAAAGCAGCGCTTGCTCCTCGACCTCGTCGGTCGGGTCGGGACGGCGGAGGTCACGCGCCTCGGCCTCACGCCGGAGGACATGCCACGGCTCGCCGAGCTTCTGGTCCGGGGGGGCCTCCGGCGGGAGTCGGTCGTACGCGAAGTGCGCGAGTGGCGGCGCACGTTCCGCTCGCTGCGATTCGCGTAGGCGGTCTAAGAAAGACGACACCGGTTCCGGACGCGGAATCGTCCTCGCTCTAACCTAGCTCAGTTCTAGTATAGACCTAGAATAGAGTATGACCCAGTCGGTCAGGAAGCGGGCGCCGCGGGAGATCGAGTCGTTGGGGTCGCGAGCTCCGACTCGAATCGTCGCACGACGCCTCCCAAGCTCTCCATGAGCGGGATGGGGCAGTCGATGACCCCGATGGCGGTCCGCGTCCCGGCGAACAGAACGGAACGGACGCGTCCCGCGCTCCAGACGACGATCCCGTTGGAGGGCCGCCCAGCCGTGGCGGCCGCCCCCCGGGCGACTACGGCCATCCCCGAGAACTGCGCGGCGATCACCTCGCTCTCGTAGGTCCGCCCGTACCGCCACCACAGGAGCCCAGCGGCCGCGAGGCCACCTAAGAACCACGGGAACGTGTACCAGAGACCTCCGATCAATAGGCCGTCGACCGCCCCGAGGCAAATCCCCGCGCCCACGAGGACTCCCATGGAGACCCGCATGCCGGTGTGGGTGGAGACACGACGAACGTACCGTTCCGCGAAGACCGTTCGACCGGTAGGGGACGCGAGGTCGGCACCATCGCCTCGAGGTCGTGAGCCCGGTACGGGAGAGAAGGAGGCGGATCCGATGGCCGTAGAGAGCGCGGAGGAGACCGCGTCCGGCGGGGCCGATGGAAGGGCGATGCTCTGGCCGACCGGCAACGGATACCGCTCTATGGCCCGCAGGGGCAGAAGACCCCGGATCGGTGGGGGAGGAGGGGCCTTCGGCATCGTGGGCATCGGCATGAGCGAGGTACCCAGAGCCGAGGAGGGCTTATCCCCATCCGAACGGCCGCCGGGTCGGCTCCGAGGGCGGTCGATGGCGTGTTCGGGCGAACCGCGCCCGTAGGCCGGTCGGCCCTCTAGGCGACGCTTTCATGGGGTCCGGAACGGTCGATCGCGCGGCGATGCCGACCCCCGCTGCGCTCACGGGAACCCCGGGAACCGGGAAGTCCGAAGTTGCCGCAGCGCTCGCTCGCGGGCTTCGGACCGTCGAGGTGAGCGACCTCGCTCACCGTTGGGGGCTCGCCCGGCGGAAGGGCCGGTCTGTCGTGGTCGACGTTGCGCGACTGAGCGCGCGATTCCGCCGAACCCCTCCACGAGAGGAGCTGGTCGTCGGGCACCTCGCCCATCTCCTGCCCGTCCGCGACGTGGTGGTCCTCCGCTGCCATCCCGACGAGTTGATCCGCCGACTGATCCGTTCCGGGCGAGGAACCGCTCGGGAGCGGCGGGAGAACTACGTCGCGGAAGCCCTCGACGTCGTACTTGTAGAGGCACTGCGACCGCGGCGGCGGGTCTGGGAGGTCGACACGACCGGTCGCTCGCCGGCGTCGGTGGCGCGTGCGGTGCATCGGACTCTCCTCCTTCGGCCCCCTTCCCGGTTCGGTAGGGTCGATTGGCTCGCGGACCCGAAGGTGACCGAGCACCTTTTGGAGATGGAGAGGTAGGGCAGTTCGGATGGTCCTCGAGTCGCTCCGCGGACGATTCCAGCCGTACATCGCCCGGCTCGCCCGTCCGTTCCTCGCGTGGTCGCCCGGCACCTTGAGCCTCGTTGCCCTCGGTCTCGCTGTCGCGGCGGGGCTCGTCGCGTTCGTCGTTCGGTGGACCACGCCGTACCTGTTCCTGGCCGTCGCCCTCCTCGTCTTCTTCGCCGGACTCTTCGACGTGATCGACGGGGAGGTCGCCCGGGCCACCGGCCGCTCCTCCGTGCGGGGGGACTTCGTCGACCACGTCTACGACCGGTACGCCGACGTCGCGATCCTCCTCGGGATCGCCGTTTCTACCTACGCCAACCCCGTGCTCGCGCTGCTCGCCCTCGTGAGCCTCCTTCTCGTGAGCTACATGGGCACGCAGGCCCAGGCGCTCGGCCAGGGCCGCCTCTACGGCGGACTCCTCTCCCGGGCGGACCGGCTCGTCGTGATCGCGCTCGCGACGTTCCTCGAGTTCGACTGGTCGTTGCCGTGGCCGTGGGCAACGGACCTTCCCTGGTCCCGCTTCCACATCGGCGGCGTGGAGTTCACGGTGATCGACGTGGCGCTCGCGTACTTCGTTATCGCCGGTCAGTGGACCGCGGTCGCGCGGGCGCGGCGGGTCTACCGGGCCCTCCCGCCGGCGGGGAAGGCCTAGGCGACCCCTCCCGATCCTCGCCCACGACGGCCCCGCCGCGCCGCCGGTAGTACTGGAGCGGGTGGCGGAGGGACGGGTCGAAGCAGCGCTCGTCCCGCGCCCGGTCCCGCGGGTCGCTCGCGCTCGGGTCACCGTCCCGGGCGCAGAGACCGTGGCTGCGGAGGGTCTCGCACTCGGGCGGCTCGTAGCCGCGTCCGCCGTCGCGCAGCGTGATGTGCTCGACCTGGTAGCGGGTCACCGATTCGTCGAAGTCGGGCGCGCCGCGGTACGCGTCGACGATCGTCTCGAAGTCGGCCCCGGCGCGATGGAGGAACGCCGCGAGACAAAAGCGACCGGAATGCGAGAGGTTCTCCCCTTTCTGGAGGGTCCGCTGCATCTTTCGAATGCACGGGGGGAAGAGGTCGGGACGGAGCGGTCCCCCCCGAAGCTCGGCCCGCGCGACAGGCGACGGCATCCGCTCGGCGAGCGTCGTCAGGAGGTCGGCTTCCCTCGTCCGGAGCTCGGCGACGACGTCCTCCGCGAGCGGGAGCGGCTCGGCGAGACGAAGCCGGACCGCTTCCTGAAGGAGACGTGCGGCTCGCGCGGGGCGCACGAGAACGGAACCGCGGCGCAGCGCCTGACGCGGGAGGCGGAACTCCGCTTCCCGGATCGGCACGGAAAGCCGAAGGTAATCGACGAGCGGGACCTCGATACCGCCCGGTACCGGGGCGAGCGAGAACCCGAGCCGTCGCGCGACCTCGGAAAGCTCCTCCGGCGGGACCGTCATCAGGCGAGCGTGGTTCCGCTTCGCCTCGGCGACCGCCCAGCGTCGGATCGCCGCGGACACCGTCGCGGACGACAGCACGAGGCGCGCGAAGAGGAACGAGAGGAACCTCACGCCGGGGTCGGCCCGCGCGAGCTCCTCGAGGTCGCGGGCTCCCCGGGGGTCGTCCGCCGCGGCGAGAATCCGGGCACGCCCCAGCGCGCGGGCCGCGGCGAAGGCCGGGTCGGCGAGGAGCGCGCGGACCGACACCTCTTCCGCACCGAGCAGCGTTTCCGCCCCCGGTAGGAACGGGTACTCCGCGAAGAGCGAGCGCTCGTCTAGAGGAGCCGAGGCACGAGGAACTGCCATACGAGGAGCATCAGGACGAGGAACGAGGAGACCGTAACGGCTTTCCCGCCGAACTGGTCGAGCTGAACCTCGCTCCAAGCTCGACGCAGACGGGAAGCGACCGAGGCCGCGAAGTCCCGGAAGAGCAGGCCGCCATCCAGGGGGACGAGCGGGAGCGCGTTCGAGAGACCGAGCAGGAGGTTCATCCACGCGAGCCAGTAGAGGATGTTCGCGCTGACCCAGAAGACGTTCGGGTCGGTCCCGGCGAGCGGACCGGTGAGGTGGAAGTAGCTCGCGGTCGGGCCGGAGACCGGCTCGAGCCCTCCGAGCGGGAGGATCAGCCAGTAGACCGTCCCGGCGAGGGGGCCCTGGTCGCTCCCGAGGGGGTTGACGAGCGTCTGCTTCAACTGGCTGGGGGTGAGGAGCGAGGGCGCCACGCCGAGGAACCCGCGCGTCTTGTTGTTCGGGTTCGTCGCGAGCACGACGCTCGTCGAGACGCTCCGCCCGAGGCTCGACGAGTAGTAATCGAGCGACACGGTCTCACCGGGGGTGGTGTGGGCGAGCGCGCTCTGGAAATCGGACGTGGTCGTGGTCGACGTCCCGTTGATCGAGGTGATGATGTCGCCGGGAGCGAGCGCAACGGTCAGGTTCGCCGCCGGGGAATCTCCCTGGACGTACGCGACCCCGACGCCGTTCGCGTTCGGCGTGACCGAGCCCGCGACGAGGCCCGCAAGGAGGACGAAGAACAGGACCGCGAGACCGAAGTTCGCAAGCACCCCTGCGGCCGCGACGCGGTCGCGCTTCCTCCGAGAAGCCGCGAGCATCTCGGCGTCATCCTGCTCGACGAACGCGCCGATCGGCAGCACGCACCAGAGGACGCCGAGACTCTTCACCCCGATCCCCTGAGACCGAGCGACCACTCCATGACTCAGCTCGTGGAGGACGATCCCGACCACGAGCGCGATGATCCCGTAGCTGATCGGAATGAACGGGTTGATTCCCGGAAGGCCGACCGCCTCGTTGACGGAAGGAGCCTGGGACGCAGAGATCCGGAACGAGGCGATGGCGCCGAAGACGAGCAGCCCGAGGATGACGGCCATCGCGATCACCGAGAGCCCCACCCCGATGTCGCTCACGACGGTCCAGAACCGGCGGAACCGTCCCCATCGGTCGAGCGCGGAGCGCCCCCGCTGCGTCTTGATCATCAGCGCCGGGCCGAACAGGGAAAGCGGCTTCTCCGGGCCCAACCGGCCTGTCCGGTAGAGCAGGTAGACGATCGCCCCGTAGAGCAGGACGGCCAGGAGCGCGATCTCGTATCCGAGGTACGGGTCCACGGTGGGTTCCAACCTACCCACGTCTCGACGCGGTTAAGAGGTCTTTCGGCGCGGACGAGCGGGAAGCACCATAACCCCCTCCCTCGCTCTAGGAGGGTCGTCGACCGATGCGCCCGAACTGGAAGCACCCGGCACTGTGGGGGATTCTCATCGCTACGTTGGTCTCGTGTCCCCTTGCCGTCGGGTCGCCTCACGTGGCTTCCGGCCCGGTCGTCTACCGGTCACCGGCCCCGGTGTTCACGAGCGGGCCGGAAGCCGCACCTTTACCTCCCGCACCAACGGCCGCAGTGGTAGCACCCGGGTTTTCCGCCACCCCCGGGGTCACACCGATCGGACCCCTTCCCCTGGGCGTGGGTCTTTCGGTCGAGGTCGGCCTCGCGCTCCCGAACCCGGAGGCGCTCGCCGGCGCTCTCTCGGCTCTCTACGCTCCCGGAACCCCCGCGTACCACCACTTCTTGTCCGCCTCCGAGGTCGCGGCGTACTACGGGCCGTCAGAATCGACGGTCGCCGCCGCTTCGGCGTACTTCTCCCGGTACGGTCTCAGCTCGCTTCCGAGCCCCGACCGTCTTCTGCTCACCATAACCGGCCCGAGCGGCCGAATCGCCGCAGCGTTCGGGACGGACTTCGAGGAGTACCGGTCATCGAGCGGCCGGGTCTTCTTCAGCCACCCAACACCCGCGACGCTTCCCGGGGGAATCGACTGGTCGGGAGCCTACGGGCTCGGCAATCTCACGCCCTTCCTTCCGGCGACCGAGAGTTTCTTCGCCGGCCGTTCCGGGCTTACCCCGAGCGCCGGATGCGCGGGCGGCACTTCCGAGCTCCTCCCCTGCCAGGTGTGGCAGGCGTACGACATGTCCGCCTTGATCTCCGGCGGCACGAACGGTTCGGGCGAACGGCTCGCGGTCGTGGACCCCTACAGCTCCTCCGAGGGCCAAGCGAGCCTTACGTCGGACCTCGCGACCTTCTCGGGCGACACCGGGGTGCCGGTCGGCTCGGTGAACTACGTCTATCCCGTTCCGGCGTCCGGAAGTCTCAACTCGAGCTTGAACCCCGATTGGGCCCTCGAGGACGCGCTGGACCTCGAGTGGGCGCGGGCCTCGGCCCCCGGCGCCACGCTCGACATGACGTTCTCGCCGAACGCCGGCATCGGGCTCTACCAAGCGGTCGACTGGATCGTCGCCCACCAGGCGGCGAACGTGATCTCGATGAGCTGGGGCGAACCCGACGTCGGGACGTTCAACGCGTTCTCCACTCCCTGCTCGGTGGCCTGCAACGCGTCCACCGACGGTTCCTACGGGATCCTCTCCCCGGTCCTCGCGTTCGCGGCCGCCGAGGGGATCAGCGTACTCGCCGCGACGGGGGACTGCGGCGCTTCCGATGGCACGTCGGGGGTCGCCACCAACTTCCCGGCATCCGACCCGGACGTGACCGCGGTCGGAGGGACCCAGCTCACCACCGATTCGAGCGGCGACTACCTTTCTGAGACGGCGTGGAGCGGCAACAGTTCCGGCGCGTCCTCTCCGGGATGCGTCAACCAGGGAGGGTCGGGCGGCGGTTATTCGCCGTTCCCGCGCCCGGTCTGGCAGACCGGACTGCCTCTCGGCACCTCCCACCGCGGCGTCCCGGATGTCGCCCTCGATGCCGGGACCCCGGTAGCGGTCGTGGAGAACGGGGTCACGTTCGGCGCCCTCGGGACGAGCGTTGCGACGCCCATTTGGGCCGGGGTCGCCGCGCTCGCCGACCAGTTCGCGGGCCATCCGCTTGGGCTCCTCGACCCGAGCATCTACGCGATCGCCGCCGGGACGAACTACTCGCGGGATTTCCACGACATTCTCTCGGGGTGGAACGGCTATTTCGCGGGCGCCGGCTGGGACCCCGTCACCGGTGTGGGCTCGCCGGTGGCGGGCGCGCTCCTCGTCGACCTCGCCCATCCCCCCGCCGTTACGACCAGCGACCTCGCCGCGTTCGTCTATGCGAGCCCTCGGTTCGGAACGGCCCCGCTCACCGTATCGTTCCGTGTCCATGCCACCGGCGGGACCGGGAACTACCCGCTCGAGGGAGTGTATTTCGGGAACGGCAACGCGTCGCTCGCCCCGAACGGGTCGACCCAGTACACGTTCGTGCATCCGGGGGTCTATCCGGTGCAATCGTACGTCGCGGACACCGCCGCGAACTACACGCTCTCCCCACCGGTCTCGGTCGTGGTGGGCGGCGGGGTCGCGCTCGCCGTGAACCTCACCGCATCGACCGCGTCGCCTGCCAAGGGCGCCCCGGTCACCTTCTCGGTGAACGTTACCGGAGGCGTTCCGCCCTACCTCTACAACTACTCCTTCGGGGACGGGACGTTCCTCGGCGGACCCGCGCTCGCCACGACGAACCACACGTACGGCGCCGCGGGCTCGTTCTGCGCCGCTGTCGTCGTGGCCGACTCAGCCTCCCCCGTCAACGGCGGAGCGAGCGCGCGCGTCGCGGTCGGCGTCGGCGGGGCCCCCCGGCCGAACTGCGGTAACGACACGACCCCGCTCTGGATCCTTCCGAACGCCACGCTCCACGCGGAGGACGCTCCCGCCGACTTCCCGGTGCTATTCACCGCCGGCGGAGGCTCGACCGCTGCCAGCGGACTCCCGCCCTCCTTCGGATTCGCGTCGAGCGACCCGTACACCGCTGCATGCGACTGCGCGATCTTCCGCGCCCCCGGCGTCTACCGCGTGACCGGAACGGCCTACGACAGCGAGAACGCGCAGGCGAACACCTCGTTCAACGTCACGGTCGCTCCTCCCCTCGTGGGCAATTTCACCGCGAGCGCGACCTTTGGCCTCGCGCCGCTCACGGTCAACTTCCACGCCAGCGTGACCGGAGGCAGCGGCGCCAGCGCGGCCACGACCGAATGGGTGTTCGGGGACAGCCACGGCGCAGTAGGAGCCTCCGTGACGGAGACCTACACTGTGCCGGGACTCTATGTTGCGGTCGGCCACGTTTCGGACCTGGGCGATGGGAACGCGAGCGAAGCGTTCCTCGTGGACGTAGGTCCACCGAGCTCGGCCTCCAGCGCTTCTACGTACCTTACCGCGACCATCTCGCCGGCGATCGACGTGCCGATCGGAGCCACGGTCAACTTCTCGGCGCGACTGGTCGGCTCGAACGGCTCGTC
>Ga0187771_10002796_pt1 | contig 12090 bp, 15 predicted proteins | sample 0116_SJ02_MP15_1_FD_133139 | JGI IMG/M metagenome (GOLD analysis project Ga0187771, IMG submission 133139) | Tropical peat soil microbial communities from peatlands in Department of Meta, Colombia - 0116_SJ02_MP15_10_MG | ecosystem: Environmental > Terrestrial > Soil > Wetlands > Peat | place... | reverse complement strand
CAGCGCTAGCGTCTTACCCCTCTATCTGGTTACGACTTATTATGATTGAGCGGGCCGGCGTGATAAATTGATCGGAAATCAGAGCCATTTCCCGAGGGCGCTCGGCTATGCCAGACAAAACCTTTCAAGAGATTGGCGAGGACCTGGTTCCAATAAACGGAATTTGGAACACGGACACGTTCGACCGCCTCCATAAGATGATCGATTATGCAATTAGGCGACAAGATTGGTACGAGGATCAAAGGAACAAAATACTCACATTAGCGATCGCGTTACTTGGTCTTTCCAGCTTCTTGGTCGCAGGTTTGTTAAGCCCCGCCGTAGAGAAAATGTACTGGTTCCGAATGGCCGGTGGTTTAACGGAGTTATCGATAGTCTGGTCTTCATTTTTAATTATATCTGAATACGCAGTCGGCGCACAAGAAAGATACACACACAGAAATCTAGCTGATATCCGGAGTTGGTATTCCGCGTATGTAATAAAAGACGCTGAAATTGATGCTGCGCGATTTAATAATGATAAGCAGAAAGAAAACCAAGAAACCCTTATGAAAGCGTGGGAAAATTTCGTTAAAGGATGGCTTGAGTACCAGCAAGATGGAAAAAGGCGCGGGGTTGAAGATCTACAACAAGTCTTCATTTTATATTTGTTTCAAGGAATGCGAAGAAGAAGTCTTCGGAAGATGGTATCTTACGCAGTCCGCGGCGGCAAAGTCATCGCCATCTTTTTGTGTCTAACTATCGTTTGCGCTGCGTTGAGAATTTAACGTGCTTGAAGTTTGCAGCCAGGATGCGTTAGCCGCATTTGAGAACATACTAAAGTGCTTCGAAGGCATAAAACAACGACACAATCATAATTTTGAAATCCAAGATCTCGTATTGCGCATTCCGCACACTCGGGCCGCCACAAACGAACTGCGAAGGTTTATCGAGTATCTTTTTGAAACTGAGCCCCTCAAGCTGGGAAAGGGACTTCGCAAGGCAGAACGAGCCTATATTCGAAACGGAGACCGGATAACCAAGCCTAGTTATATTAGTCGCGTCCGATCCTATCAGGACTTCTCGAAGAGAACGAAGCTAGTTAGCACTATCGATCAAATAAAATCTGTCGCACGCGTGTTCTGTGAGGAGCCGAATGCGTCGTATCATGTAATTTCTATATTTCGGCCCATCGATTTGCTCGAAAAATTTAGACCAGGATATGTGCCATGTGTAATTTGTGCTGACTTCAAGTATCGCGATAAAAAACTTGTTGCGAAGTTCTTTTTTCGCTCTTGCGATGCTTTCAATCTCTTGCCTTTCGATTTGTTCTATTGCACTAGCCTCGCTGAGCAGTTGCTAGATCAGATTATTATGGATGGATTTCGCGGCAAAATCGAATTGTCGCAAGTCATGTTTTGGTTTAGTCGAATTTTTGTCAGTAGATTTGACCGTGGCAATCGCCAACCGATGATACGAAAAATAGAAAGCTTTAAGACAGCTCACGGAATTGTCGGCCAAAGAAGCCGCAGAATACTAAAGAGACTGCGACCTCTCGGGTGATATTACGGCCCATTCGCCGCGGGAGATTGCAGCTACCGGCCGCGGGCCTGCCGAGGTTGGTTGCTGCGCGCGATACTGGCTGGTCGCTTCTGCTTCGAGATTAACGGACATGCCGAGTTCATGCGTACACGCCTATCTGCCCGAACTTGTCGGCAAAATTTTTTTATTGATCGATTTTTGCATCTCAGTCGGCCCGTTTGGTGTCCCACTTTTTCAGCGAGTGGGACAAAATCTCGAAAAATTAGCCAATATCAGAGGGTTAGGAAAGTGGTGGTGCCCAGGGGCGGAATCGAACCACCGACACCGTGATTTTCAGTCACGTGCTCTACCAACTGAGCTACCTGGGCGCCGGGCCGGTCTTAAACGAGCCGACCGTGACAGAGCGCCGCCTTATAGAGGCTTGATTCCGGCGTGTCCAGGACGGGCAAGCCCCTGACCTCGCTCATGGTTTAGTCCCGATGGCGGCGCGGAAGCGCTGTTTGAGGGCAACCCCGTCGCGCTCGGGCAGCACGCGCGGCGGCTCCTCGGCGGCAATCAGCACGCGGGCGAACAGCGGCTCGCGCAGGGTCTTCAGCCGCTCGGCAAGATCGCGCAGGCCCGCCTCGTCGTGCACCTCGAGGCAAGTGGGAACGCCGCAGCCGCGGGCAACGCCGACGAGGTCGACCCCGCTCTGCGTATGGCTCGGCTGCATGCCGGTCTCGCCGTAAACGCCGTTGTCGAACACGATGATGGCGAGGTTGTTCGGCTTCTGGATGGCGATGGTGGCAAGCGAGCCCATCCCCATCAACATCTCGCCGTCGCCAGTGATCACCGCGACACGCTTGGCCGGCTGCGCCAGCGCCAAGCCCAGCCCGATCATGGCGGCGCCGCCCATGGCGCCCCAGAGATAGAAGTTCTTCTCATTGTCGCCGAGCGCGGCCAGATCCCAGGTGGTCGAGCCGAGGCCAGGCACGACGAGCAGATCGTCGCCACGCGCGGCGAGCAGCGTGGCCATGGCGGCGCGGCGTTCCAATCGTTTGCTCATTTGGTCCACACCTTACGCCCGATCAGTTGCTGCGACAGGATCACCGCGCCAATGCGCTCGTCGCCGAACACCTGTTGCACGGCGCGCGCGGCCGCGCCCTCCACCTCTTCCGGCTTACTCACGCGATAGACCTCCGCCTCGCATAGCTCGAGCACGGGATCGACGATCGATCCCATCGGCACCTGCCAAGGATTGAACTCCTCCCACTCGCCGCGCATGGTGATCAGCATCAGCATGGGAAAGCGGCAGCTGCGCGCGAGCGAAAGCATATTGACGCAGTTGCCAAGCCCGCTCGACTGCATCAACAGCACGGCGCGCTCGCCGCCGAGCCAGGCGCCGGCGGCAAGCGCCACGCCCTCCTCCTCGGTGGTGAGCACCACGTCGCGGATGTCCGGGTCGGCACTGCAGCGCTCGATCAGCCGCGCATGGCCGGCATCGGGCACATAGCCGACCTGACGGATGCCGGCGCGCTTGAGCATCGTGAACAGCTTATCGGGCCAATCGGTGATTTGCACGTTCATGAGCGCTCGCTTTCGTTCGCCTCGGCCGGCCGCGCGCCGTCCTCGTCTTCGTCCTCTTTCACCGGCACGGCATAGACGCCGGAGAGCCAGCGATTGAGATCAATGTCGGCGCAGCGCTTGGAGCAGAACGGCCGGAATGTCGGCTCGACCGGCTTGCCGCAGATTGGACAGCGCGCGGCGGTTTGTCTGGGCTCGATGGCGTTCATGCGGCTCCGGCTCTCTTAGCATCCATCGTGCGCAGCTCGGTCTTCAGGATCTTGCCGTAATTGTTCTTCGGCAGCGCGTCGACGAAGACATAATCCTTCGGTCGCTTGAAACGCGCAATGCGGGAAAGGCACAGGGCGTCGAGCTCAGCGGCGCTCGCCTTGCCCACCACGTAGGCTACCACCGCCTCGCCCCATTCGCGGTCGGGGCGGCCGATGACCGAAACCTCACGCACGCCGCTATGCGTCAGCAGCACCTCCTCGACTTCGCGCGGATAGATGTTCGAGCCGCCGGAGATGATCAGGTCCTTGGAGCGGTCCTTCAAATGCAGGTAACCGCCCGCGTCGAAGACGCCGACGTCGCCGGTGTGCAGCCAGCCGTTGCGCAGCGAGGCCTTGGTCGCGTCCGGATTTTGCCAATAGCCCGGCATGACGACGCCGCCGCGCACCAGGATCTCGCCCGGTTCGCCCGCCTCGACCGGCCGGTCCTGCAAGTCCGCCACCATCACCTCGACGCAAGCATAAGGCTTGCCGGCGGAGCCGAGCCGTTCGCGCCAGCGCGGATGATCGCGGCCGGCGACGTCCTGCTTCGACAGCGTGGCGATGGTCATCGGCGCTTCGCCCTGCCCGTAGATTTGCACGAGGCGCGGCCCGAAACGGTCGAGCGCTAACAGCGCATCCTCGACATACATCGGCGCGCCGCCCCAGATCAGCGTGCGGACGTTCTCAACGTTGAGCTCAGCCGGACAGGCGACCAGCCGCTTGAGCATTGTCGGCGCGGCGAACATCGACAGGCGCGGCCAGGCGTTGAACAGGCCGGCGATCTCCACCGGCTCGAAGCCGCCGCTCTCCGGGATCACCTGCACGCCGAGCCGCGCCACGTGCTGCATGATGTAGAGACCGGAGCCGTGGCTCATCGGCGCGGCATGCAGAATGGCGTCGCCCGGCGTCACCGGGTCGACCTCGCTGCCATAGGCGAGACTTGCCATCATCAGATTGTCGTGCGTGAGCATGGCGCCCTTCGGCCGCCCGGTGGTGCCGGAGGTGTAGAACAGCCAGGCGAGATCGTTGCCCGTGCGCGGGGTAAGCGCGATTGGGTCGGCCGCGAACAGCGCCTCGTAGTCGGCGCCGCCGATGCTGATCAAATGCTCGAGGCTTGGCGGCGCGTGCGGCGCGATGGCGGCATCGATACCGTGCGAAGCAAAGCACACGCGCGCGCCGGAATGCTCAAGGATATAGCCAAGCTCGGCGCCGTGCAGCTTGGCATTGGCCGGCACCGCGGCAAGGCCGGCGTGCCAGATGCCGTAGAGCAATTCGAGATAATGATGCGAATTCTTGGCGGCGATGGCGACGCGCTCGCCCGGCGCGAGCCGAAAGCGTTCGCGCAAGGCGCTGGCCAGCCGCGTCGCGCGCTCGGCCAGTTGGCCATAAGTCGCGACCATGCGCGTGCCAATCGCCGCGGCCGGCGCTGCCGGATGAGCGAGAGCGGAGCGTTCGAGCCACGCGGCGATGTTCATGCGTAGCCCCGCAGTGGTCAATTTAGGTCGCGTTGAGCCAGCCGAAGCGGATCGGGTAGCCCTCGCCACCGAGCAGACTCATGGTCTCGTAGAGCGGCAGGCCGACCACGTTCGAGTAGGAGCCGACCAGCTTGACGATGAAAGTGCCGGCAATGCCCTGCGCCGCGTAGCCGCCGGCCTTGCCGCGCCATTCGCCGGAGGCAAGGTAGGCCTCGATGTCTTCCTCCGACAGCCGCCTGAAGCGCACGCGCGTTTCGACCAGGCGCTGGCGGAACGCCTCTTTTGGCGTCACCAGACAGATCGACGTGTAGACGCGGTGATTGCGGCCGGACAGCAGGCGCAGGCACTGCGCCGCTTCGTCGAGCAACTCCGCCTTCGGCAGGATGCGGCGGCCGACCGCCACCACGGTGTCGGCGGCGAGGATGTAGGCGCCGCGCAATTCGTCGTCGAGCCGCACATTGGCGAGCGCCACTTCCGCCTTGGTGCGCGCGAGGCGATTGGCATGCGCGCGCGGGATTTCGCCGCGGCGCGGGCTTTCGTCGATATCGGCAGGCTTGAGCGCGTCCGGCTCGATGCCGGCCTGGTTGATCAAGGCGAGCCGGCGCGGCGAACCAGACGCGAGCACGAATTTGGGCCGGCCGATCATTCGGGATTGAGGTGCCGCAAGGGCGTTAAGCGTGTGCGAATACGGGCGGAAACTAGCGGAACGGGACTATTATCACAACTCATTCATTGCCCCCGCCGGCCTGTCCGAAGCGGGCGCGGATGCGCGCCAGGACCCCGTCGCGCACAGCGCGATAGGCCTCCAGCCGCTGCTCGCGGCTGCCCTCGACCGAGGTCGGGTCGAACGTCGGCCAATATTCCACCTCGGCGGCGTGGAAGCGGGTGAGCTCCAGCGCCTTGTGATGCGCCGGCGGCGACAGCGTCACGATCAGGTCGAAATTGAACCCTTCCAGGTCCTCGACGTCCTCGAAGGTCGCCGGCTTATGGCGGGATATGTCGATGCCGATTTCCTGCATCACCGCCACGGCGAAAGGATCGAGCTCGCCCTTCTGCACGCCGGCCGAGCCGACATAAATCGACTTGCCGAACATCTGCCGCAATAGCGCCGCCGCCATCGGCGAGCGCACCGCGTTCATACCGCAGGCAAACAGCACCGACTGGGGGCGCAACGCGCGCTCGGCCACGCTCAGCCCTTCCAGTGCAACACGCAGAGCAAGGTGAACAGCCGGCGCGCGGTGTCGATGTCGACCGCAACCTTGCCCTTGAACCGCTCCATCAGGATGCGCGAGCCCTCGTTGTGGATGGCGCGCCGGCCCATATCGATCGCCTCAATCTTGTCAGGCGTCGCGGTGCGGATGGCCTGATAATAGCTGTCGCAAATCAGGTAATAGTCCTTGACGATGCGGCGCAGCGGCGTGAGTGAGAACAGATGCGCGATCACCGGCGTGCCGTCCTCGAGACGAATCTCGAACACCAGCCGGTTGCCGTTGATGGACAGATGCAGCGCATAGGGCCCGCCGGCGTGGCCGACCGGGTGAAACGTATTTTGCTCGAGCAGATCGTAGATCGCCACCTCGCGCTCGTGCTCGACGTCCGGATTGGCGCGGCCGATCGATGCCTCGTCGAGCGTGACCTCGACCAGGCGCTGCTTGCTGCCAGCGTGTGTTGGTTTCGCCGGACTCATCGCAGATTGAGGCGGATCGCCACCGAGCGGGCATGCGCGCCCAAGCCTTCCGCCTCGCCGAGCGCGATCGCCGCAGGCCCAAGCGCGCGCAACTGCTCGGGCCCGCATTTGAGCAGCGAGGTGCGCTTCATGAAATCCAGCACGCCGAGGCCTGAGGAAAAGCGCGCCGAGCGCGCCGTCGGCAAGACGTGGTTCGAGCCAGCGACGTAATCGCCGATCGCCTCCGGCGTATGCGCGCCGATGAAGATGGCGCCGGCATTGCGGATGCTTGCGGCGAGCGCCTCGGCGTTCTCCGCGGCGATCTCCAAATGCTCGGGCGCGACCTGATCGACCAGGGCAATGGCGTCGGCGAGGTCCGGCACGGTGATGATGGCGCCGAAATCGCGCCAGGAAGAGCCGGCGACCTTGCTGCGCGGCAGCGTCTTGAGCTGCGAGTCCACCGCCTTCTCGACGTCGTCGGCGAGCGCGGCATCGTCGGTGATGAGGATCGATTGCGCGCTGGCGTCGTGCTCGGCCTGCGCCAACAGGTCGGAGGCGATCCAATTCGCATTGGCCGTCCTGTCGGCGAGAATGAGTACCTCGGAGGGACCGGCGATCATGTCGATGCCGACCTGGCCGAACACCAGGCGCTTGGCAGCCGCGACATAGGCATTGCCGGGGCCGACGATCTTGGCGACCGGCTTGATGGTTTCGGTGCCATAGGCGAGCGCGGCCACCGCCTGCGCGCCGCCGATCCGGTAGATCTCGTCAACGCCGGCAAGCTTGGCCGCGGCCAGCACCAGCGGATTGAGCTTGCCGTCGGGGGCCGGCACCACCATCACCAGGCGCGGGCACCCGGCGACCTTGGCCGGCACCGCATTCATCAGCACCGAGGACGGATAGGCCGCGGTGCCGCCGGGCACGTAGAGCCCGACCGCTTCGATCGCCGTCCATTTGGCGCCCAATTCGACGCCGAGCGGGTCGGTGAAGCGTTCATCGGCGGGCTTCTGCCGCCGGTGATAGGCCTCGATGCGTTCGCGCGCGAGCGACAGCGCAGCGAACGCCTCGCCCTGGCAAGATTGCGCGGCTGCCTCGATCTCTTCGGCGCTCACGCGCATGCCGACCTTGCCGAGATCGAGGCGGTCGAATTCCAGCGTCAACTGCCGCACGGCGTGGTCGCCATAGGCGCGCACCTCGTCGATGATGTGGCGCACGGCCGTTTCCACGCCTTGCGCGGTCTCGCGCTTGACGGCGAGGAAAGCGCGAAAGCGCATTCCGAAATCGGGACTTTGGCTATCCAGTCGAAACGGCATGGCCTGATCTTACCCGGATGACGAGTGAATGGGTGATGCGCAAGGTGGCGTCAACCCTTTGGGCGGCTTGCGGCGGCGCCGAAAACAAAAAGGCCCCGCCCGTCGGGCGGAGCCTTGCTAGCGAAAGCTTGCGCCCGTTTACTTCTTTTTCTTATGGTGCTTGTGCACCTTCTTCGGGGCCGGGGCCACGTAATCGCAGGGAGCCAGGCAAACGCCACCCATGCCTGCGCATTCGAGGACGCCGGGCACGCAGACCGCCGGCGCGCCGAGCTTGACACATTCGCAGCCGACCCAAGCCTTGGCCGGCGTGCCGGTAGTCGTGAGCGCGGCGCCGGCGAGCAGCCCCGCGAGGATAACGAGCTTACGCATTAGGTAGTCTCCCCCAATTTGCGGAAACGGCGCCACTACGCCATTGGAACCGCAAAATAGCAAGGGAATACCACCTTTCTCTCGCGGCGGGGTGGCTCGCAAGCGCAGAATAAACGCGCGACTAGCGGGCGTCGGGCTCGCCGGCCGTCTCATCGATCACGGCGTGCACCGGGCGGGCGGCCGTGGTCCAGGATGGCCCGAGATCGGCTAATTCGGCCTCCAGGCATTCGACGTTAAGCCGCAAGGTCGCCCCGCCGGAAAATGAGATGGTCACCACGCCGGAAGGCGCATCGGTCGATTTGAACTCGACCGCCAGCAGGTTGAGCACGGTGTCCTTGCCAGCCGGGTTCACGTCGCGACACTTGCATGACAGCACGCGCTCAAAGCGCAGCACTGAGCGTCGGCGACGATATTGGGGGTCGGTGCCTTGCGCGCCTTCCCAGTCGAAACGGTTGAGCGCCAGCACCAGCCGCTTTTCCTGCGGCCGCCAGTGCACGTCGGCCACCTTGGCCACCGCATCCTGCAGATGGGTGGAGACGACCTCCAGGTCCTGTTCGTCGAGGACGACGAATTTAAGCTGGTCCATGCGCGCCGCTCCTAGTCGAAAAATAATTAGGCAAGCCCGGCTGCGGCCGCAAGGTCCGTAGTTTACCCGAACGCCGGCTCCAGGCCAGCCGCAGTCCAGCGCTCGCGCGTGGCCGGATCGGTGAGCGCGCGCAAGAGGTCCTTGGCCTCGGCTTGCAACGCACTCGTGGCCGGAATGGCCGCCGTGTAGGTATTGGCATTGTGCAATTCGCCCGGCAGCGGGCCGATCACCTTGGCGCCTTTGACCGGCAACACTTCGCTGATGAAGGTGGTGCCGATCTCAGCGCGCCCGTCTGCGATCGAGGCGGCGACCTCGGCGCCGCGCTTGCCGAGCACCGCCTTCTTGTTGACCGCCTCGGCGATGCCGAGCTTCCCCAAAAGCGCCGCGAACATGATACCGCCTGAGCCGCCCGCCTTCGGATCGGTATAGGCGACCGACTTCGCCTTGAGCAGCGCCTGCTTGAACGCCTCCGGCGTGGAAATGTCTGGGGCCGGCGCCCCCTCGCGCACGGCAACCCCAGTCACCGTGCGGCCGAGATCGGTGACGCTGCCGGGCAGGAAACGGCCGTCCTTGTCGAGCGCGGCGATGGCCGATTGCGACAGCACGACGAGGTCGGCCTGTTCGCCGGCGGCGACGCGGTCGCGCAGCGAGCCGGCGGTGTTGATGATGAGATCGAGCTTGATGCCGCTCGCGCGCTCGAATTCGCGGCCGAGCGCTTCGACCATCGACTGCACGGCGCCGGCGCTCAGGACCTTGAGGGTAGGCATGCAAACCTCGTTTTTGCGGAAGGAAACGTGAGGAGACGGCGAGCTTACGGCTTGCTCTTGCTCGCCGCCAGCGACGGCTGGCGCGGCAGATTCTGGATGCGCGGATCATCCTTGTGCACCTTGTGCGCCTCCAGCCGCACGCCGCTCGCGGTGGCGCGCTCGCCGGTGATGACGCGCTCGTCGTCGCCGACGATGCCGAGATCGACGTCGCGATCGGGAAAGATGAAATAGGTGCGTTGCCCGATGCAGACTGCGACATGCTTGCCGTGAACGGCGCCCGCTTTCGCCCACTCCTTGAGCCCCGAATAATACGGCTCCTGCTTCCAGGCGTCCGGCCGCTGCGGGTCGACATGGGCGACCAGGCGGTTGCCGCCGGCGTCGGTGAGGAGCACTAGTTTCGACCTGCTCGGCTTCCAGTCCTCGCCCAGGCGCGGATCGGTAAGATAGCCGCACAAGAAGGCGCTGCACTCCTGCGGCTTATTCGCATAGATGAGGCAGCCCAAGCCGGGCTTGCAATGCTTGCACCAGACGCCGCGCGGTTTCTGCAGCGCGTCGATCCTCATGATCTTGCAGCACATGGTGCAGCCGTCGCAGCCGCGCACGGCGACCGTGGATGCGGAAGTCGTGGACGTCGCGCTCACATCAACTGCTCCGTGCCGGCGCGCGAGGGGCCGATATGTTAGTCGATCGGCCGGCGCACGGCGACGGGTTGGTGTCGTCCCTGGGTCCCCGTTGCGGGCGGACGAACGAAATAGCACCGCGACTAAGAGCTAAGCCGCTCGATCTGCGCGCCGCAGCGCGCGAGCTTGTCCTCGACGCGCTCGAAGCCGCGGTCGAGGTGATAGACGCGGTTGACCATGGTCTCGCCCTCAGCGGCGAGGCCGGCGATCACCAGCGACACCGAAGCGCGCAGGTCGGTCGCCATCACCGGCGCGCCCTTCAGCCGTTCGACGCCCTCGATGGTCGCCGTCTCGCCGTCGAGCTTGATATGCGCGCCGAGCCGTACCAGCTCCTGCACGTGCATAAAGCGGTTCTCGAAGATAGTCTCGGTGATGCGCGAGGTGCCCTTGGCGCGCGTCATCAGCGCCATCAGCTGCGCCTGCAGGTCGGTGGGGAAGCCGGGGAACGGCGCCGTCGACACGGTGATCGGCTCGAGCCCGGCGCCGTTACGGGCGACGCGGATGCCCTCATTAGTCGGCGTGATGGTCGCGCCGGCCTCGGCGATCACGTCGAGCGCCGCCTGCAACAGTTCGGGACGCGCGTTCTGCAACAGCACGTCGCCGCCGGTCATCGCCACCGCCATAGCATAGGTGCCGGTCTCGATGCGGTCAGGCAGCACGGTGTGGCGCGCGCCGTGCAAATCAGGCACGCCCTCGACGACGATACGCGAGGTGCCGGCGCCGGAAATCCTGGCGCCCATCTTGTTGAGGCAGTCGGCCACGTCGCCGATCTCCGGCTCGCGCGCGGCGTTCTCGATCACCGTAGTGCCGTTGGCGAGCGCGGCCGCCATCATCGCGGTGTGCGTGCCGCCGACGGTGACTTTGGGAAAGACGATATCGCCGCCGCGCAGACCTTTGCGCGCGCGCGCGATGACATAGCCGCCTTCGATCTCGATCGAGGCGCCCAGCTTCTCGAGCGCCATGATCAGGAGATCGACCGGCCGCGTGCCGATGGCGCAGCCGCCCGGCATCGACACCTTGGCCTCGCCCATGCGCGCGACCAAGGGCGCGATCACCCAGAAGCTCGCGCGCATCTTGGAGACGAGCTCGTAGGGCGCGGTCGTGTCGACGATGGTCTTCGCCGAAATGTGGATGGTGCGGCCGTTGTCGCCGTTCTCGCCCGGCCGCTTGCCGGCGATCATGATGTCGACGCCGTGATTGCCGAGGATGCGCTGCAACAGGATGACGTCGGCAAGCCGGGGCACGTTGTCGAGGATCAGCGTGTCCGCCGTGAGCAGGCTCGCGATCATCAGCGGCAGGGTGGCGTTCTTGGCGCCGGAAATCGGGATGGTGCCGTTGAGGCGTTGCCCGCCGACGATGCGAATCCGATCCATGACGCCCCGCTTCTGGCCTCAGCTCTTGTAGAGAATAGCACCCTCGCCGGGTAAATGAGGCGAAAGTCGGGTTCCCACCCCGGCCCTGTAAGCCATTGCCGGCAGCCGGTTGACCGTTCGTCCCCGCGAAAGCGGGGACCCAGGGCTGGAATCCGTCGTTTTTCGGAATAAGGTTAGCCGCCCTCTTCTCCGACTGCAGGCGGACTGGATTTATCCCAGCTCTCGCCAGCCGCCTGGGCCCGGGCCCGGACTTTGGCTTGGGCCTTGCGGCGCTTGAGGTTCTCGCGTAACGCGGCTTTGAGCCGCTGCGAGCGGTGGGGATCGCCGGATTTTTCGCTTCCCGTCATGGGGGCAAAGGGATAGAAGGCCGGCCCGCCGCCGGCAAGTTCGCTGCTCGACAGGACCGGCATGATCGGATATTCGCTCGCGGCACTGCTGCCGTAGCTCAGTGGTAGAGCACCCCCTTGGTAAGGGGGAGGTCGAGTGTTCAATCCACTCCGGCAGCACCAGCCCATTCCCCGCTTGATTT
>Ga0187771_10002795_pt1 | contig 12092 bp, 6 predicted proteins | sample 0116_SJ02_MP15_1_FD_133139 | JGI IMG/M metagenome (GOLD analysis project Ga0187771, IMG submission 133139) | Tropical peat soil microbial communities from peatlands in Department of Meta, Colombia - 0116_SJ02_MP15_10_MG | ecosystem: Environmental > Terrestrial > Soil > Wetlands > Peat | place... | reverse complement strand
TCGAATCCCGTGTGGTCGAGCCCCAACCGGCCGTGACGAAACCGGTTCCGACGCGTGCCGTCGCGGACCATCGCGTCGAACCGAAGGTAGCGCAGCCAAAGACCACTGAATCTGGGGGGACGCAGGCTGCCGCACGGATTCCGCTGATCCGCCAGTTGACCCGCTTAATCCTGCCGCCCGCTCCCGCACCGGTTCCCACGAGTGGGACGCCATCGCAGAGCGACCCGGTCGCAGCAACGGCTGGATCGGAGGGCAGAAATGAGATCGCCGCGGCCGCTCCCGTTGGTCAGCCGGAAGCGCCGATCACGACAGGACCCGAAGCGGTCCAGCGAGTTTCCGAACCGGAGGCCGCGCGGTTGCCGGAGCCGTCCTGTTCGGAGGCGCCGCAAGTTGCCGATTCGCTAGTGCAACCCGCGCCCCCGAGTGTGGAACCTCCGGATCCTCCGCTATCGGCGAAGCTCCCCTTGCCGGTGAAACCCGCGGCAGCCGCGCCCACAACCGCAGTTGGATTCGCGGCCGAACAGAAGCACACCGCGGACGAATGCGCTGGGGTTGCCGCCGAAGGGGCAAGCGCGCAGGCCGGAGAGACTTTGGTCGCCAATAGTGCGGCCCGTTTCGCCAGGCGCATTCAGATTCCGATTAGCGAGCCGGCGCCGGCGGAAGAGCAGAAGCCTCTCTCCCAGCCCGCGCCCGTCCGGATGAAGGAAACGCTGCCGCAGCTTGCGCCGATAGCTCCCAGGGCTGGAGCGGTACGCGCCCCACGAACGCAGGCTCCGCGGGCGGTTCCGAGGACGGCGCGACTGGTTCGCTATTCGCCGGCCGCGAAGCGCGCCATGTGCCCCGCGCCGCCGCCGGAGGGCTTGCGAAAATCGCCGCCCGCGCCGGGAACCACGCTGCCGGGCCCGATGCTGACGCGCTCGCTCGTGTCGTTCCGGGACAAGGAGCTGGCGCCGAATTTCGTCGAAGAGAAGGCGTTCCGTAAGCGGTTCGCCTATGGCTGGCTGATTCTGGTATTGCTGGTGGGAACGGCGCTTGGCGTGGGCTTCAGCAGTTTCCTCTCCAATATGCCGCATCCGGAGGCCAAGACGCCGGAGGAGCAGGGCTCGTCGGTTTCGGCGAACGCTGCTTCTTTGCATGGGGCGAGCTCGAGTCCGCTTTCGAAATCGATCGAGGTCACCGGCATCCGCATGATCACCGACCCTTCGCGCAAGGAAGAGGTTCAATACCTGGTCGTGAATCATTCGCCGGCGCGCTTTTCCGACGGCTCGGTGTACGTCACAGTGCGGGCCGCTGACGCGCGTCCGGGGCAGCCGCCGCTGTTCCGGTTCTCGTTCGCGGCGCCCAACTTGGGTCCGTTCGAGGCCAAGGAAATGGTGAGCGCGGTGGAGAAAACCAGTCGCGCGGCGAGCCTGCCGGATTGGCAGAACTTGCGGGTGCAGATCGAGATCGGGCAATAGCGGCGAGCGGCTTTATTCGTCTGAATCTGGTGCGGATGAGAGGACTTGAACCTCCACTCCCTTGCGAGAACTAGAACCTGAATCTAGCGCGTCTGCCAATTCCGCCACATCCGCACGATGGGTGGGCACTCCTATTTTCCTGGACCCGGACCCGAGTGTCAAATTTTGACCGCTTGTTTCAGGTCCACGGCCGGGCGGGAGGGAGGGTCTGGCGGTGAGGGTGGGATTCGAACCCACGGAACCCGCAAAGGTTCAACGGTTTTCGAGACCGCCCGATTCAACCGCTCTCGCACCTCACCGTCTTTTCAAATGTAGCACTTCCCGAGCGTTTTCGAAACTCGGCGCAGACGTTTTGCTGGCGTTCGTTTTTCAGAACACGGTCACGGGGCGCGTTTCCGTTCCGGTCCAGATCGGCTCGCCGGTGGCGTCCTGCCATGGCGCCTGAGCCGATAAGTGCGGCTTCAATACCAGCAGGATTTCGTTGTAGTTGTTCTGCGGGGTCTGGCTGCGGAAGAGATTTCCCAGAATCGGGATGCTGGACAAGCCCGCGATGCCGGTCGGGTTCTTCGTGCGCGTGATCTGCACCAGGCCGGCGACGACGGCCCACTCGCCTTCCTCGAGCCGGACCTTGCCCTGAAACTGCTGATTGTTGATCGATGGATTGCCGTTGGCGTCGGTCGGGCCCAGCGATTTGTATTCGGCTTCGATGTCCAGCGTGACTTCGCCATCTTCGTTGACGGTCGGCGTGATTTTCAAGCCCAGGCCGAGGTCGACATAATTGATGGTGGGGATGGTGCCGCCTCCTTGGACGGGCGCGCCGTTCACGCCCGAATAGCTGGCGGTGGTGATCGGGTAACGATCGCCGACGCGAAGCGTGGCGGCCTGGCCGTCGAGCGCGACGATTTGCGAATCCAGAAGCGCGGTGGTCGACGACTGGCCGAGCGTCGCCAGCGCTGTGGAGTTGCCGATGCCGATCCCTAACAGCGACTTGCCGCCGCCCACCGCCGCGAAGCCGGATGGCGAGCCTGGAGGGATGCTCGCCGAGAGGCTGGCCGGCAGCGTTCCGAAATCGACGATCGCCGACGAGGTCGGCAGCGAGAGGCCGTAGGCGAGCGAGGACGTCCTAGACACGGAGAGGAACTCGCAATCGACGGTGATCTGCGCACGGAGGCGGGACAGGCGTCCGAACATCTCGCGCGCGGCGTAGAGCTTCGACACCACATCCCGGAAATACACCAGCCGGCGCGCGGCATCCAGGCTGATCTTGCGAATCTCCAGCGTTTGCTGAACGGCCGTGGCGATCTCTTGGGCCTCCTGGACGCTGATACGCTCCGGAATCGGGACAGCGATGGCGCCCGCCGGCGTAAGCTGCGTTCTTTTTTGCGTGGTATCGCGCGCGACCAGTCCGGTAGTGGCGTTGATCGGAATGACAAAGGAATCGGTGGCCGCTTCGAGGGTGCGAAGCGCGTCCTTGAAGCCCACGTCGGTAATCGTGAAAGTGAAGGGAGGAGGGTCGCGGTAGTCGGCTTCAAACAGCAGATGGACACCATAGGCGCCAGCCACTTGCTCGAACATCTCTCGCGCCGAGCCTTTCAGCGTGAAGCTGCGCCTGGCGCCAGAGGCGGCAAATCGGGGCGGGGGAGCGGCTTGAGGCAAATCCAGGCTTGTATCGGAAATCAAACCTTCGGCTTCCAACTGGGCAGGGGTGGTTTCGTCAGCCGGGTCGCGGGCGAGTTCCGTTCTAGGCCGCAGCGCGGCGTTGCGAGCTAATTCCGCCATCTTCGCCGCATATTTCGGATTTTTCCCGTCAGCCTGGGCGGCTTGGGCATATAGGAAATATGCTTTGAGACGATCGCCCGCGCGCTCGGCCTTACGTCCCTCCCGGTAGGCTCGCGCGGCCCGACCTGCGCCGGCGGCAAAGGTGGCCAAACTACACATAATAAAAAAGATGTACAAACACCTGCGCATCGCCGGAAGGTCCGCCTTGTCAACTAAGACGCGGAAAGCGCTCCTAGCGTGCAGGCCGATTTCTGGAAGCCCCCAAAACGGATTGCGCTCTCTTTGGCAACCCCGGCCAAAATATTCACGTCAAATTTAAATAACTGGAGTTATATTTGTTGGGATCTTTCTTTTTAAAATAAACCCGCATGCGACTGTCTCATAGATTTCTCCCATTCGCTCTCGCGTCTATCATTCCCCTGGCGGCACAGGATAGGATCACCGGGCCGGTCGATGATCGGGTGGTCACGCGCATTCCCGCCACCACCCATCGGGCGATTCGCGGCGCGCAGGACAACGGGCGTGTGGCCGCCGATACGGCGCTCGATCGCATGCAACTGGTGCTATCCAGCAGCCCGGAACGGGAGGCCGCGCTTGAGCAATTGCTTCGCGATCAGCAGGACCCGTCTTCGCCGCGATATCACCAGTGGCTGACTCCCCAGCAGTTCGGCGAGCGGTTCGGGCCGTCGCAAGCAGAGTTGGATGCAGTGACAGGATGGCTGCGCAGCCACGGCTTCCGGATCGATCAGGTGGCCAATGGGCGCCGCACGGTGGAGTTTAGCGGCACGGTGGGCCAAGTGGAGGAGGCGTTTCGAACGGAAATGCACCGCTACACCGTAGGCGGCGAGGCGCATATTGCCAACTCCACCGATATTTCCGTACCGGCGGCACTGGCCAGCGTGGTGAAAGGCATTGTTTCGCTGCATGATTTTCGCGCCAAGCCGCAGCATCATGTCCTGCCGAGGAGCGATTTGAAGGCCGCCGCCCCTTCCTACACGAATAGCGACGGATCGCACAACCTCACGCCATACGATTTCGCCACGATCTACGATCTCGGGCCGGTGTGGAACAGCCTCAGCGTGACGGGAACGGGCCAAAAAATCGCGGTGATTTCCCGTTCGAACATCAGTTTAAACGACGTGAACACGTTCCGCTCGAATTATGGATTGCCTCCCGCGGCGGTTCAGATTTTGATCAATGGAACCGATCCTGGAATCCTGAGCTCGACCGGCGACGATATCGAGGCCAGTCTGGATACGGAGTGGTCCGGTGCGATCGCCATGGGCGCGAGCGTCATCCTGGTGGTTTCGGCGAGCACGGCGACCTCCGATGGAGTGGATCTTTCGAGCGCATATGCCGTGGACAACAACACCGCACCCATCATCACTTACAGCTATGGGAATTGCGAAGCCGAAAACGGGACATTCAATGCGTTTTACTACAATTTGTGGCAGCAGGCCGTAGCCCAGGGGACTTCAGTATTTGTGGCCGCCGGAGATAACGGCTCGGCCGGCTGCGACGATCCGTCCTCGACGTCGCCGGCGCGCCATGGCTTCGGGGTGAGTGGGCTGGCGTCGACGCCTTATAACATTGCCGTGGGGGGCACGGAGTTCAATGATGGCGGTGCAGGTCCCACCTACTGGGCTCCCACGAACTCGACGGGACAGGTTTCCTCAGCGCTCGGCTACATTCCGGAGGTCGTTTGGAATGAGAGCACGTACTTGAACAGCGGCAATCCGGACAATGGACTGTGGGCCGGCAGCGGCGGAGTCAGCAGTTTGTATCAGACACCGTCCTGGCAGACGGGTCCGGGTGTTCCAGCCTCCGATCCCGGCACGACGGGCGGGCATCATCGCTACCTTCCTGACGTTTCCCTGACGGCCGCGGGTCACGACGCTTATCTGGTTCAGGCCCAGGCCACCACGATGTACATCGGCGGGACTTCAGCGAGTACGCCCTCTTTTGCAGGCATCATGGCGCTGATCAATCAATACACGGGAAGCGCGAATGGAAATCCCGCGGCGCGATTCTATGCGTTGGCTCAATCGACTTCCGGGGTCTTCCACGACATCGTCTCCGGCACGAACGCCGTTCCGTGCGTTTCCGGGCCCTTTGCGGGTGATCCGGATTGCACCGGTCCCACGATTGCGGCGGGTGTTGGAACGTTAGGCGGCTATAGCGCGGGTCCGGGCTACGATTTGGCGTCCGGGCTCGGCTCTGTGGATGCGTACCGGCTTGTGACAAGTTTTGGTCCCGCCGCTACAGGGAGCGGCTCGGGCGGTAGTGGATCGGGCGGCAGCGGCTCGGGCTCTGGTCCCGGTTCCGGGTCAGGAAGCGGCTCGGGCGGCAGCGGTTCGGGTGGAGGGTCCACGGGGGCCGGGACGCCGACGCCGCCTGCGGGCACAACCAGTCTTTCGGGCGCGCACCTGGCGACCGGCGGAGGATGGCAGACGCTCATTGAGCTGATCAATCCGACGGCGACGCCGGCAACCGCGCATTTGCGCATCTACGACAACAACGGCAACGCGCTGGCGATTCCGCTAGTGTCCGTTGACGGAACGATCAATACGACCGCGTCGGGCCTCGATCCGCAACTGGCGCCGTTGTCGGTGCTGATTCTGCAGAGCGTAGCGCCGGCGTCGGGCCCCGTTTTACAGGGCTCGGCCGAGGTGACCTCGAACTCGGCGATCAGCGGCTTTCTGATCTTTACGTGGAACCCGGGGGGACAGGACGTTTTGGTTCCGCTCAGCTCGGGCGCTGCGTCATCGTATGAGCTTGCTTTCGACAACACCGGCGGGTTTAACACCGGAGTAGCGCTTGCCAGCAGTTCGTTGCAGACGGCTGCGGTTGGCATCACCGCGCTCGATCAAAACGGCCTGTTGCTCGCGAATACGACGGTGACGATTCCGCCGCTAGGGCATACATCGTTTGTGGCCGCCACCGAGATCGCGGCTCTCGCCAATCAGCGCGGCACGCTGATTTTCTCGCCTCCGTCGGGGGCGCAAATCAGCTTGATCGGGATTCGGGCCGACCCATCGGGAGCGTTCACGGCGATTCCAGTGCTGGCCAGCAGCTCGACGGGCGGCGGATTGCTTCCCGACCTGGCCTCCGGCGGAGGATGGACGACGCTTGTAGAGCTGGTCAATACTTCGTCGAGTCCGGCGAATGCGCGATTGAACTTTTTCGGCGACGACGGCTCTCCGCTGGCGCTGCCGGTGGTTTCGGCGGATTTGGGTCTTAACGGCAGCGCGTCCACGGTCAATGGAGTTCTACCGGCGAACGGCACTGCGATCATCGAAAGCGCGGGAGGACAGGGCAGCGCCTTGCAGAGCGGATCGGCCTTGTTGACGGCCGATCCCGGCGTGACAGCGTTTTTGATTTTCCAATGGACGGTTACGGGCGAAGAAGTGCTGGTGCCGGTGGAATCCGGCGCGGCGAGCAATTATCTGGTCGCCTTCGACCAAACGAACGGTCACGCGACTGGAATTGCGCTGGCGAATGCTACCGTACAGTCAACGAACATCAATGTGTATCTCCGCGATCAGAATGGCGTCGAGCTGGGGTCTACGACGGTTAGTCTGCCGCCGCTGGGCCACGAGGCGTTCGTGCTCCCCACGCTGTTCCCGCAGGCGGCTGGACAGTACGGCACGGTGCAATTCGTTCCCGCAAGCGGCCAGCAAGTCGGCGTGGTGGGAATCCGTTCCGATCCCTCCGGAGCCTTTACGAGCATCCCGGTGCTGACGCCGTAGCGCCAGCGGGCGTGATCTTTGGCTGCCAGCGCCGCGCGGTTTGCGCGGATACCTGGATCAGCAAATCCCGGATGGCGGTGCCGCTTTCGGGATGACGCAGGCCGGGGACTAATTCCGAGAGCGGTTCCAGCACGAAGCGGCGTTCCCCCATGCGCGGGTGAGGAATGCGCAGCCCCTCGGCGGCGATGATCAAATCGCCATAGAGGACGATGTCGAGATCGATGACGCGCGGGCCGTTGGCGATCAAGCGGCGCCGGCCCATTTCCCTCTCGATTCTCAGCAAGCGAGAGAGCAGCGATCGCGGTGCGAGCGCGGTCACGGCCTCCACCACTTGATTGAGAAACCACGGCTGGTTGATCCGCTCGCGCGGGGCCGTCTCGAATATGCTCGAAACGCGTGCGATTTTGATGCCTTGCTGCTCCATGCGCCGCCGCGCTTCGTCCAGATGGGCAGCGCGATCGCCGAGATTGGAACCGAGCGCGATGTAAACGGTCTTCAAGCGGCGGTGCTCCGATCCGGTTCCATTTATTGCGCGGTGACCGCGTCGAGCGTGGTCAGGATGCAGCCGCTCTGGTGAAGCTCTTCCAGGGTCCGCGCGGCTTGTTCGTCGTCAAGACTGCGAATGGCGTCCGTCACCAGCTCGACGCGTTTGCCCGTGTTGAGTAGCCGCAGCGCGACGAATTTGACGCAAATCTCGGTGACTACTCCGTAGACCACATAGCGGTCAGCCGCCAATTTGGCGAGCAATGACGCCAGATGCACGTTAAAACAGTCGAGCGTCTGCTTTTCCACGAGAATCTGCTGCACTGCGCCGGGATCGGGCGTGTTTCCGGGCACGTTCGGGATCACGATGCGGCGTTCGAGCAACGTTGCGGCCACCTTCTGCTGCCCGGCGGTTCCTGCGACGCAATGCGGCGGCCAGTCGCGGAATTCGAGATCATCTTCAGCGTGGGCATCCATCGTCGATAAGACGGGGATGCCGTGCCCGGCCGCGTAGCGATTCAGACGGGCGATCGCGCTGAGAATGCGTTCCCCGCCAGGAACATGGAGCGCACCGGCGGGAAAAAGGAAATCGATCTGCGTATCGACGTCGACGAAGACGGTGTTCACAGGGTTACCTCCCGCAGGACTCGCTGATCCAGTTTCGTCAGTTCGGGGCTCAGCTCGACGCGCCACGGATTTTTCGCTTCAAACAGGCTGTGGCAGGGGGCCGGGAGACGGGCGAGCGAGGCCGCCGCTCTTTCGCGCGCTTGCGCCGCGCTGGGAAGCGGTTCGACGAGACGCCCGTTCAGGATCACAGGCCGCTGCAGTGCTTCGACATCCGGGCGATCGCAGGAAATGCATTCAGTGGCGAGGCCGATGACGTCGTGATCGGGGAAGCGAAAAATCTGCTTCGCGCCCGGGAGCGTGTGTTTTTCTTCGCTCAGCTTGGTGGTGAAGCGGCGCGTGCCGCCGCATTCGATCTCGACCATCTTGTAGATGACGCCAAGCGCCGGAGCATCGGCGGACGTGGCGAGATCGGTGCCGACGCCGAACGCGTCGATGGGCGCGCGGGCGGCCATGAGCTCATGAATTTTATGCTCGTTCAAATCTCCGGTGGCGAAGATTTTCGCGTCGGAGAGACCGGCGTCGTCCAGGATGCGGCGCGCTTTAAAGGAAAGTTGTTCCAGATTGCCGCTGTCCAATCGTACGCCCCACAACGGGCGTCCGAGAGCGGCGGCTTCGCGCGTACCTTCGAGCGTGTCGTAGGTATCGACCAGATAAACCGTCTGCTCGCCGAGCAGTTTTTGCAGTTCCACAAAAGCGGCGCGTTCATGGGGAAACGACATCACCCAGGAATGCGCGGCGGTTCCGAAAACCGGCACGCCGTATCGGAATCCAGTCGCGGTGTTGCTGGTTCCGATGCATCCGCCGATATAGGCGGCACGCGCACCCAGCGTGCCGGCCTCCGGAGAGTGCGCGCGCCGGGTTCCGAACTCGACGACGCTGCGTCCGCCGGCGGCCTTGACCAGACGCGCGGCTTTGGTCGCGATCAACGATTGAAATCCGACGGTGGCGAGCAGGTACGTTTCCGGAAGCTGCGCTTCGATGATGGGCGCGCGGACCGTGAGAAACGGTTCGCCGGGAAATAGCGGCGTGCCCTCCGGCACCGCGAACAGATCGCCCGTGAAGCGAAGGTGCGGGAGCATGTCGAAGAAAGCGCTGCTCGCGCGGGCGAACTGCGGCAGGCTTCGGACGTAGGCAATTTCCTCCGCGCTGAAATGCAGGTTGAGCAGGTAATCCACGGCTTGAGCCAAACCCGCGGCCAGGATGAAGTTGCGGTGCGGCGGCAGGCGGCGGACGTAAAGCTCGAAGGTGGCGCGGTCGGCGGACTTTCCGGCTTCGAAATAGCCGGCTGCCATGGTCAGCTGATAAAGGTCGGTAAGGAGCGCGACATGCGCGCCGGGGTCAGACATGCGCCTGCTCTATTGTTTCACGGCCGCGCGACGGCGAACAAGCAACGCGCGAGGACCTCGATCGCGAGCGCAGGCCGATTATTTCTTGGTCTGCGCTTCTTTGATGTCGGCAGCGGCCGCGCGAAGCTCCTTCATCGTGTTGGCGTCGATTTCGTACAGGCCCTCTTCGCCGCGGCGCTGTGCGATATACGCCCCCGCGGAGCCCGATGCCGCGAATTCGACCGTCTCCGAGCGCTTGCCCTCGTCGGAGGTGACGGTAACGGTGATGGCCGGCTTGGTGAAACCCGTGTCGACGAACTTGGACGCGCTCAGATCGCGCAGGCGGTCGATGAAGGCCTGGAGGCTTGTCGAGTCGATCTCCTTGCCGCTGAGCATCCATTTGTCCTTGGCCTTTTCGTAGGTCGCCGTCTTGCCGCCGTCCTGGAAGACCACGCGCGTCGGATCGCTGTAGGCGAAATCGAACATCCTCTTGCTGCGGTAGTCGTCGACTAACTTGCCGCTGATGGCGTCGCCCAGGTCGTTGCCGATCTTGTATACGCCCTCCATGGCGCTGGACTTGGCGTAGTAGGCGTCCTTGAGCTTGTGAATTTCGAGCGACTGCGTAGCCGTTGAGTCGATCACTTTCACGATGCCGGTGAACGGAGCCGAGGGGAAACTCGCCGCCGCGGTCTTGTTGTCCTGCTCGGAAAGGTTGGCATCGAGCTCCGTCAGCTTGAGCTTGGTCACGATATCGTCGACTTTCGAACCGTCGGCGCGCATCTTCTTCGGCTTTACGATCTGCCAGTCGGTTTCTCCCAACCGGGCGAAGCCGATGGTCTCGTTGCCGCTCTTGCCTTTGAAGGTGAGTTCGACGCCCTGCAATTTGCCGCCGGTGAAATTGAGCAGGTGCTTCTCGCGAAGGTCCTTGGAGGTTTTGTCGAAAGCGGCCTGATGGCTGGCGGCCATGGTGAACAGCCGCGGATCGCTGTCGAGCTTAGCGTAAACCGCGGTTTCGGTCGGAGTCCGCTCGCCGATCAGAAGCTTCGATACTTTGCCGTCTTTGGTCGTAACATCCACTTCCAGCTTCGCAGGCGCGAGGCCGTAAGAGGCGAGGTCGGTGGCGTTCGCATCCACCAGGCGTTCGGAATTCAAATTCGCCAAATCCGTGGTGAGCGAAGCAACGGCAGTGGGATCGGCCGAAAGAGGCTTCGGGGCGATGATGTCCCACTTGCCCTTATCGTTGAAACGCACCGACGTGGATTCACCTTCCGTGCGCTTGATGTCGATCTGCTTTACCTGATCCTGCTTGATGGCCAGGATCTGAGGAGGCGCGTCAGGGGCGGGTTTACCCTCTTTGGCTTTTTCTTCCCGGTTGGACCACCACAGAACGCTGGTCAAACCGGCGAGCAGGACGGCGGCAATCAACATGCGGCCCGGTTTCATTGGCGTGCAATCACTCCCTCAGCAAAGTTAGCGGCGGCGCCACCAGACGCCGAATCCCGCGGCGATAATCAACAGCGGAATCGCGATCACGCTGGAGTAGAACACCAGGATCATTTGCCGCGCGGTGAGGCTGAGGCGGCGATCCTCGGTTTCCTTGGGACGGATCGAAATCAGATCTTCGTCCGACGACAGCCAGTTCAGCATGTTCAGGAACAAATCGCGATTTCCGTTGAAGCGCAGGAACGAATTGTCGATCCAGCGGGAGGATCCGACGACAACGAAGCGTCCGTTGCCTCCCGTTCCGCCGCTGTTGTAGGTGCCCGCAGCACCGAGCGTCAGCGGCCCTTTCTTGTCGGTCGGGCCGGGGCGAATGTCGGAGGAGCGCAGATTCATCGTGGCGAAGCTGTTCTCGCTGGTCTCGAACAACTTCTCGGCTGTCGTCTTCTCCCCATTCTTCACCGACACCGAGCGCGCGATGGGGAAGCCGGTGGGAATGTCCCGCATCGCCCGGACGATCGCGTGCGAATCGTAGGTGGTCACCAGCGGGATCTCCGGACCCATGCCGAAAACCTGACCCACGCCGCTCGTATCGAGCACGAGGTCCTTGTCGGCGGTCACGCCCCAGGACTCGAGCACATCGGCGAGTTTCTTGTTCTCGTCGATTTCCTGTTGCGCAAATTGCAACGGCGGATCGAGCATGAACACCGCCCGGCCGCCTTCCTCCACGAATTTCTTCAGCGCGTCGACTTCGGGCTGGATGTAATCGCGTGTCGGACCGGCCACCACGACGATCATGCAGTCTTTCGGGATCTCGGGCTTCTCCAGAAGCTTGAGCGTTTGTGTTTTGTAATTATTGGCTTCCACGAGCTGCTTGGCCGAGGAGTAGCCGCCGCGCTCGGCGTCGTCCACGGAATGTTCGCCCGAGCCGAGCACGAAGCAGGCTCGGCGCTCGCCGCCTTTGAGGGCTCGCACCAGCGCGCCGGTCACTTCTTCTTCGGTGAGGCCCTTGGCCTCCTGATGCTTGCCGGCGACGTCGACGAAAATCGTCCCGAGCTGCTTCACGCCGGAGGCGATCGCCTGCGTGCGCTTCTTGTCCGTATCTTCGTAGCGAACGTCGATCTTCGAAGAGAGGTTCTTGTAGCGATCGAGCAGGTCGTGCGCGCCCTGAAACGCCGTCGGCTGGTTCCAGTAAGTGATGACGACGTCTTGTTTGAGATCTTTCGCGATCT
>Ga0187771_10002794_pt1 | contig 12094 bp, 11 predicted proteins | sample 0116_SJ02_MP15_1_FD_133139 | JGI IMG/M metagenome (GOLD analysis project Ga0187771, IMG submission 133139) | Tropical peat soil microbial communities from peatlands in Department of Meta, Colombia - 0116_SJ02_MP15_10_MG | ecosystem: Environmental > Terrestrial > Soil > Wetlands > Peat | place... | reverse complement strand
TCATAGGAGGACTGGTTGGCTGAGAACGCTGTCTCGTAGCTCTGTAGAGCCGTGTCGAACGAGAGTGTCACCACGTTGATAGTGGTGCCGGGGTTCGCCGCCATGAAGTCAGATGCGATCTTCTTCAGTGCGGCGTCGTTGTATCCGGACTCAGCGGCCACTGTGATGTGACCTGAAAGTCCGGTAGTCGTCGACGATGATGTCGTGGAAGTATACGCGAAGTACGCGGCGACGCCTGCGATTATGATAATTACGATGACTAGAACTGCTAGGGTTATTTTCGTTATGCCTCGCATAGCTTTGCTAGGCATGTCACCGACCCCCTTCGGATTGCTAATAAACGTGCTGCCAATGAAGCAATAGTCCGGTACAACTGGCGGACACCCAACCCGGAAACGAGGATCCACGGCGAATCAACTGCGTGAATAGTTCTTGGCAGGAGGCCTCCCGTCTTTGTCCCCCCATTTACCGACGGTCGTCACGCTGTGCGCAGGCCGGCCATCTAATCGGCGAAGAACCTCTGGATAGCTAATCTGACCTTGGAAACCGAGTGAGACTTACGCTTAAATCACAGGGTTGGGCGAGGGCTGTCGTCTCTTGTCTAAACCATCGGTTTGGATTAGGGAGGCTACGGGGGTAGTGAAGAACGTCAACCCTCTGACCATGTTCTGGGCGAACATGGGCGAAGTAGGTTTTGGAGGGGGCTTCCTGTTTCTCAACATAATATTCGCGGGATTCGTCAGCTCGATAACTGGAGGGTCGAACCCAGGGGAGCTTGTCCCGGCCGTGGGGATATTCACGGTTGCCGTCGTTTTCGAGGCATACATATTCAACCACATCACCACTTCGGTTGGGAGGACGAGTGGAGACTATGTCTGGCTCAGCAGGACAATAAGTCCTAGCTTCGCTGGATTCCTGATGCTTGGATTCGTCTTCACTGGGATCCCATTCATCGCAGTCGACCTGTTCTTCATGTTTTCGACGATGTCTCCCTCGTTCACAACCTTAGGGCAGGTGACCAACAACTCCTGGCTCACTTCCGCTGCTACGGCGCTTAACTTCTACGGGACGAGTTTCAACGCGCCGGAGGCCATAGCCATAGGCATAGCGGCAATTGCAGTGATTACAGCCATAGACATAGTCAGGCCATCTCTCGGATTCAAAGTCCTAGCCGGAATGGTGGCGTTAGGTACCATTGCGGCGTTAGCGATGGCCTTGGTCTTCCTGTCTGCAGGGCCGTCGGGCGTACAGTCTTCGCTGAACTCCTACATGAATACCTATGGGCTCTATTACTTCAACGGCACAGGATACAGCGCGGCCTCAAACATCACCGCGCTTAGCACGTTGCCGGCACTCGGAGGTGGCCTTCCATCCTTCACGTGGCTTGGGGTTTTTCTCCTGCTTCCCTTCGTAGGCATCTACATGCCATGGATAAACAACGTTGCTGCCTTCGGTGGGGAGCTGAAGAGCATAAAGAAATCTGCCATGTACGCTACGTTCCTCGTTGTTATCGTGAGTGGTGTGCTACTGATGTTATTCTCGCAATTATACATCTCCTACGTCGGAGGCTCGGCCACCACCTACGGACTTGCCCAGACTTCATCGACGATGCTGAGCGTGGCGACCATCGTCGCCGGGAACAATCCAATCCTAGGCTGGGTAATGAACCTCGGATTCTCCCTGTGGTTCCTCGCTTCTATCGCCCAGACCATCCTTGTCATTTCGCGATATCTTCTCGGTATGGGTTTTGACAGGTTTATCCCCACATGGTTCGCCCAAGTGAGCAACCGGTTCCATTCACCAGTCAATGGGCTTGTCTTCCCGGCCGTCATCGCATCGCTGATTACTGTGTCTGTCATGTACTATTCATTCATTTCAGCTTTCACGACGACGGCCTTGGGCACCATGTATTTCGCATGTATTGGGCTAACGGCCATAGTATACGCGATTAGGAAGAAGGCTGACCTGAAGAGGACCGCGACCGGCCTTATTATTTCCGGGGTGGTCGTGGCAGCTTTCTTTGGCGTGCTTACTGTCGAGTTCTTCTACTACCCGTACTTCGGTGTGAGCCTGGGGAACCTCGGAGCGGCGATATCAGCCGGCGTGGGCTACTACGCTCAAGGCCTCGTCAACCAACCCTGGGGAGGCGTGCCATGGCTCATAGTGATATTCGGGTTCTGGATTGTCGGCGCCTTCTGGTATTCCATCAGAAAGAGGTACCTCGCGCAGAAAGGCATAGACCTAGCTGCGACCTACAAAGAGATACCGCCAGAGTAGGAGAAGCCGCGCACACTCAGGTTATCGAAGTCTTCTTAAGCAGTCGCGGCCCCGCGTTCAGGAATTGAAGGTTCTGGTGGCCGGGTTCGTCACCATAGACACAATACAACTCCCGATGCGTAGCATTACATCCGTCGGCGGGCCCCCTGCCTATGCGGGGCTAATCTGTTCGAGGTTCGGCTATGACGTCTCTCCTCTGACCAAAGTAGGGAGTGATTTTCCGGATGAGCAAGCGGTTTGGTTGGCTAGGAATGGAGTGGTGCTCAGGGCGTCGGACAGAAGCATGAACAAGGCCACGACTCGGTTCACTATCGCTCAGAGCTCGGGAGAACGCACACTAAAACTCACTAGCAGGTGCGAGGACCTTTCGCCGGGCCAGATTCCTCCGGCAACGAGGTTCAGCGCTTCCCTGGTAAGCCCCCTGGCGGGAGAGGTTTCGTCGGATCTGCTAACAGAGATCTCAGCCCGTTCTGATTTCACATTTCTAGACCCCCAGGGGTTTGTCCGCACGTTCGACAGTGTAGGGAGGGTCTCCACCGCTCCACTGAAGGACAGGAGTATACTCTCCAAGGTGGACGCAATAAAGATGGACAGGACGGAAGCGGAGATGCTCACCGGCAAGAGCAACCCACGTCAAGCACTAGAGAAGGTAGCCTCCGTCGGGCTCCGAAAGGCGATAGTGACGCAAGGAGCCGATGTCTGCCACGTCCTCGACGGCACCAGAATCTATCAAGTGGAGGTTCCCAGGGGGCCGGTTGTCGACACGACCGGGGCAGGAGACATACTCAGCGGGGCCACGATGTCGTGGTACCTCAAAACGAGAGACTTCTTGAGGAGCGCATGTTTCGGGATAGCTGCATCTTCGCTTTCCCTTCACTTGATAGCCCTCGCAAAGGTGGACCTGCCAATGAGCGTCGACGAAAGCGCAGTCAGGCTGTTCGCGTTGGCGAGTCCGGTCGCAGCGGTTTGAAGCCCTAGTACGACTTTCCGAAGTTTACAACGCAGGCAGCGTCCTCGCCGCAGGCAGCGCACCCTGCCTTCGGCGGCTTCTGGTCCAGTGGGATGTTCAGTATCTTCCCCCCGGTCGTTTCTCTCATCTTTGTCTCACACTCTGCCTTGCCGCACCAGGGAACGCGTACAATCCCCCCCTGCTGAGCAAGCACTTTCCTCAACTCCGACAGCGTCGCCGCTGCGTGAGTGTTTTCGTTTAGAGCCTTCGTCGCCCTTTCGAGGAGGTTCGTGTGGATCGAGTCGAGCTCCTCTGCCACCTCCTTGGCAAGCTTCGCCAGCTCGGCCGTCCTCTTCTTTCCTGTGTCGCGGCGAGCGAGAACAGCTTGCTTCTCACGCATGTCTCTCGGCCCGAATTCGATTCTCAGAGGAACCCCTTTCAGTTCCCATTCGTTGAACTTCCTCCCTGGTGTTAGGTGGTCCCTGTCGTCCAAGATGACCCTGAACCGCCCAGTAAGCTTCGCCATCAGCTTCCTGGACTCGGCGAGAACAGCTTCTTTGCTCTCGTCGTTGACAATTGGGACAAACACCACCTGGATGGCGGCGAGCCTGGGTGGGATAACGGCCCCCTTATCGTCGCCGTGGACTGCAAGCATGACTCCGACCTCCCTGGTCGTCAAAGCGAATGTGTTCTGCCAGGCAAACTGGCTGCCTCCGCTCTGGTCGACGAACGAGATGCCGAATGCCTTCGCAAAGTTTTGCCCGTCCGAGTGCCAGTCGGGCCCCTGTATCGCCTTCCCATCCGGCAGCAGGTGCTCTAAGCTATAGGTCGCCTCGGCGCCGGCGAAGGTCTCCGATTTCGACTTCCGGCCGAGGTAGCCGGGGAGCGCCATGTACTCCTCTGTTACCTTGCGATAGATGCCCATTATCTCATCTCTCTCGGCGTCCGCTTCAGCCTTGGTCGCGAAGAGTGTATGCCCCTCGTTCCACAGGAACTCTCTCGTGCGAAGGAAAGGGGTCGGATGTCTGAACTCCCAACGCACTACGTTGTTCCATTGATTCAACCTTAGAGGGAGGTCCCGCCAGGACCTTACCCATTTGGCGACCACCTCGTACATCAGTGTCTCGGAGGTCGGCCTGATTGCCAGCTTCTCGTCGAGGACTGATCCCCCTGCCTGGGTTACCCATGCTACCTCAGGGGCGAACCCCTCTACGTGCTCTGCTTCCTTCTTGAGGAGCCTCTCGGGGATGAAAATCGGGAAGTATACGTTGCTTAAGCCGGCCCTCTTGAACTCGGCATCCGTGGCTTTCTGTATGTTTTCCCAGATGGCGTATCCCGAAGGTCTGAGGACCATGCACCCAGAGACTGGGCTGTAGTCGGCTAGCTCTGCCTTTAGGACGACTTGGGTGTACCACTCGTCGAAGTTCTCGTTCTTCCGGGCGGTCAATCCCTCCTGGCTTACCTTGGACATCGAGGTTTGGGGCTCCTTGAAGTGCTCTTAATGAAGGTGCCCCCTTTTAGGGCACTTACCAGATCGAGCCGAGAAGGACGATGGCCAGCCCGAGGAGCACGAATATCGCGACAGATGCGATCTGGAGCCTTTTCGGCGTGAGAACCTTCCCCAATCGGTTTCCAAGGGCAGTTTCGACAGCTGCGGCCGAGATCAAACCCGAGCAGACCGCTGAAAACACGAAAAGAGCGGCGCCGTATTGGGCAACGAGGACGACGGTCAATACCTCTGTGGCATCACCTGCAAGGTCCAGCAGTGCGAGGGAACCAACAAGGGCAAGGAACACTCTCCAGGCGCTCCCCGACCGGGCGATGCGTGACTCCTGCCTCTCCACAGCCTCCTTCCCCATCAACCCGCGCGCCTCCCATAGGCCATAGCCTATCATCACGACACCTCCTGCAAGCCTGATCCATTCAACTGGGACCGCTGCGACTATGAGCGACCCAACGGTCACAATGATCGTCGTGGTGATAATGAAAGCCGTGGCGCCCGCCGAGAAGGCGAGCCGTGCCCTCACCTTGGTTGAGACTGCAATGAGCAGCAACGCGTCCTTGTCTGTAAGCTCGGTAACGAAGAGCGTCGCCGCTATCGTCGCGAATGTAAAGACGGACAGGTCAGCCATGGGGCCACCAGCCGTTCCTCTGGCCTGGCTGCCCTACCCCTTTTTCGGAGACGAGGGCTTTTTCTCGGGAACCAAATAAAGTGCGAGGCCTAGGACTAGGAGGACGAATGCTATGCCGACTCCGAATGCGGTCTGCCTCTTGCCGACCTCGTAGAGCGAGACTGGAACGAGGAGTAGCGCAATAGCCGCCAATATCTGCCTCCTGGTTACGCCAGGGAGCTTGAACCGGACGGTCATGAGATAACTCAGGAGCACCAGTGTCGCCGGGAAGACTATTCCGTACCTTCCGACTATAAAGTCCGTCGCGGCACCGGTGATGTCGGTGAACCCGTTTGCGTAGAGCGCACCGATCAGCACTATCACTAGCGAGGCAACGGCGATCGACTGCAGGGTGCCCCCGAGAGAGGTGAGCTTCGCGGAGCGTGCCCCCGGCTCCGTCCCGTTCACCTCGATTATCACGCCTAGCATAACGGCGAGGGATGCCCCGATGAAGAGAATCGGGTCTCTCGTGACCGTAAGGTAGACGGACGAAGGGAGGACAGGCGAAATCCCGGTCTGCACCCAGAGGACGAGTGCGTAGATGATTGGAACCACGATAGGGACAAGATAGAGCAGCGTGGAGACATCTTCGTAGCGTCCCCTGATGTTCATTGATTCGCCTGCGCGACGGAATTGGGCTTAAAACCGTTGTGCCTGCGCTTTACTCAAGACCCGTCGCACCATTCCCAATTCTCGGAATGGGTCCAGGTTTTGGTTCTGCTACGCCCGAAGTCTTTATCGACGGAACGAAAAGGTTTGAGGCATAACTGATAGCAAGTCCCACGAACCAAATGATGTGTCTGAAGGTGATATTGCTTGTGGTGGATCCCGAGGTTATCGAGACAACCGTTGTCTCGCCAAAGAATGGGAGTATTGAGGCCGCGAAAAGCAACCCCATGAACAGGTTCCTGTTCCTTTCAAACTTGTACCTCGCAAGTGAGCTCCTAGGCACCAGTTGCTTTTCCTCCTTCGCGACTGTGTTGGTGAAGGAACCGAGAATAAAGAACATCGCCGAGAGATCGACCGCGAATGTACTGGAGACAGCCTGAGCCAACTCTCCACTAGTTGCAAAGAGCTCGTTGAAGAGATAGGGCACAACGGAGACGCAGAAGAGAAGAACGACGTTCAACTGAATTATGCCACTGGTCTCAACGGGGAGAACCGACGTGGATCGTGAATACGCTCGCCACACACCCATCAGGATTAGGAAGCTGAATCCGTAAAGCGCAAGCGAGAAGAAGAATTGCTGATCATTTGAAGGTTGATGGCCGACAAGAACGAGGGCACTTATTGATAGGGCGAGCCCAAATATCAAATCGGAGAGAGACTGGATCCTCCTGCGCGAAATCCCCTCGCCCGACTCCTCGTCTTGCTGCGACACAGGAGTGTCACTGCCGCGAATGCAGGGATGCGTTGTACCTGCGATTTCTCATGACCCAGATTAGGCCAACCCACACTCCCAAAAGGATCAGGAGGACCCCCCAGAAAAATTCCCAAGGGAGTGACGGGAAGAAGATGCCAAGGCCGGCCACCACCAATATGGTGGCAATTACGAGGCCACCTACACCAGGGCCTCTCATCGCTCTCCTCTGTTCCCTCATTTGGCGCCTTTGCTCTCGCCAGTCCTGGGGCTGTCCTGTTGACACAGATGGGGTTGGGCCACCAGGTGGGACTGGAGCACCGCACACCGGACAGTACGCCGAACCAGCCTGGAGCCGAGCTCCACATTTCGAACAGTATCCGACATCAGTTGCCATCTTTTCACGCATGAAAAGGCCAGGCTCTCAACTAATAAGGCAAAGACGCGTTTGCCACCTTTGAGAATCGCACCGGCCAAGGTGTGGATTCTAACGGGGGCTTTCGTTGCCGTAGCACCGTTACGATGGCCGAGGCAAGCCCGAAGTCCTACGGCCGAAGGTCAGGTAGGCGGTGTGCCCCACCATGATGTTTGACGGTCTCGTCATCCCCACCCTTGCCTCCAGGTGCCTCAGCAACAGCTCGACAGTCTCGACTCCGACGAACCCCTCTTCCATCATCTTCGCGACGAGCTTCTCAGCCTGGTTGGTGGTCGGGGTTATGGCAGCCATCGGCGCCGAAGGCTTCAGGCTCGCCCTCATGCTCCCGATGACCTCCCAGGGGTCGCCGACATCGAGGACCCCGGCGTCCATCTCGTGCTCCTCGAACCCGTGCCGCGAGTCAGCAACCTTGAAGGTCACGAACTGGGAGAGCCCCAGCCTTTCGATGTTCTTCTTTGCTACGTCTTGAAACTCGGGGTTGAGATCGTAGGTGTAAACCATGCCAGTGGGCTGGACCAAGTATGCAAGCAAGGCGGTGGTCGCTCCGCTCCCTGTGCCTGTCTCTATGACCTTCGACCCCGCGTGGACCCCGAGCTTGACCGCGATCAGCCCAAGATCCTTCGGATAGATCACTTGCGTCTTCCTGGCTAGTTTCATCACCATGTCTTCGATGGTCGGCCTCAGTATGACAAGCTCGTCCCCGAGTGTCGTCGTGACGGTCACTCCGTACTCCTTCCCCACTAGGGCAGAAGCGTCGAGGATTCCGAGGTGCGTGTGCAGCTTCGGGGTGTCCCTAGGCCTGATCAGCCACCGTCTCCTCCGATCCCTATAGACCAGTATGAAGGAGTCCTCCCCGATAACGTCCATGGTGGGCGCGGCCTTGAGGAGTTCTATATCCTTGTATCCGGTTTCCGTACGGCTACACTTCCGACCAGATGGGGGTGTCCCCCTTGAAGGTTATCCTTCCAGGGCACATGTGTCCTGGAAGGACGAGTGCTGATTCCTTCGACGCGCGTTCAGCGAAAGCGTTCCTGCTCCTTGCGAGGACTTCGGCGTCAGCCCAGGTCGCGGCGAGCCCCGGATGCTCCACCTCCTCTTTCAGGTGATACAGGTCCCCGACGCAGTAGCAGGTCGCGCCCTTTGACATCACGCCCACGATCTGGTGGCCAGGGCTCTCGCCTGGGGACGGGGAAACGGTTACACCGCCTCCCAAGTCCATCGGGCCGTCAAGTAAGCTCAACAGCCCTGCTTCATCGACGACCCCGAGTGTCTCTGCGAGGTCCTTGTCGCCCTTCGTCCTGGCATCCGCGATTTCTGGCATGTCCCAATCCCTTTTCGGAACGATGTGCATCGCATTCGGGAAGGCAGGAACGGTCTTCCCGCCAAGTTTGCGAGTCAACCCCGCAAAATGATCATAGTGGAGGTGAGTGACAACCACCGTGCCTATGTCCGGGGGCTTCACGCCGACAGTCCCAAGCTGCTCGACCAATTTCGGGGGTGCTCGTGGACCATCCGGGGGCTGAGCCCCATAGGCCGAGAGGAGACGCTCTCTGTCCCCCGGGTCGACGAGGACCCTGCTGGTTGCGGTCTCGATAAGAACCGTGTTGCTTGGAGAGAAGGGAGGAGCGGCAAGGTCCCGCGAGTCGAAGTATCGCGTCAGGTCAGCGCTTTTCCCAAAGATATCGTAGAGGCTCATGGCAAAGTCTCCGACGTTGAGGACCGTGACACCCGAGTCCCCGATCCTGAAGCTACGCGCTTCCAATTCACGCGCGCCACCAGTCGTACCTGAGGAACTCGATTGACTTCTTCTCTTTGTCTGAAATTGCTATTATGAACTGCTTCCTGACTGTGGTGGCAAGCCTCCCCGACCTCACCATGGAGGTGGCTGTCATCCTTGAATCGGGGGAGACCACCTGCACGATGTAGGGGGCGTGATCGATGCCTGGGCCATGCTCGTAGACGGCGAAGTCAGACCCGAACTTGATTCCGGGCGTTACGACGAAACCATCTTCCCTCAGCTTCTTGTATACCAGGAATTTCTCTTCGAAGTCAGGATAGGAGGCCTCGCAAATCTCGTGGAGCTGCTTTGGAGTGAGCTCCTTGCCCGACTGATCCTCCACCTCCAGGATCTTCCTGGTGGCCAGGTAATACCCCTCCATGAGGTCGAGGATGAGCGGAGCGTCGAACTCGAAGTCTTTGGGCTTCGGTATCCCAAGCGGCTTGCCGTAGTAGCCCTCCTTGAACAACCTCCTGGAGGCATCTATATCCCAGACGACTATCCTGTTCTCGAAGAGTCTCCCCTTCGCCCTCTGCCTCGGCATCGCTACATTCCCAGGGCTAGAATTGTGCTCGCGTCGGAGGCGTCAAGCATGGCGTCGGCGCAATCCTCTATGGCCTCAACCACTTCCTTGACTGTTATCAGCTCCTTTACGTTCGTGGCGGTCTTCATTACGGTGGCTACCAACTCCCTGTAGTCGTTGTCGACTGATCTTTCTATCTGCTGCACCTGCGCGGCCATCTGAATGGACTGATCAGGATTCAGCGACAGCGCTCGAATGCTTTCGTTTAGCTTGGAGATCCCGTCTATGAGAAGCCCAAGGAGAGCGGTGATCGAGTCCTTGTACTTCTTATTCCGAACGGATGACTTCTGAAGCTGAGACATCTTGAAGGCGACTCCGTTGATGTACCCGAAGATGTCCTCGACAGCGAAAGCTGCCCTGAGGAGGTCCTCCCGGTTTACGAGAAGAGTTCCGACCTGCGAGAGCTCTCGGATGAGCGCCGATCTCAGAGTTATGACGTCCTCCTCGGCCCTCCGGACTTTTTCGATGGCGGCGGAGACTTGGGTTTTGTCTCCTTTGACGAGTCCGTTGAGCTCTTCGAGGAGCACCCTGCTGGCGTCTAGGACACGCCTCATCTCGTCCTGAAGAACTACAACTGTCCGACGTCTTGCTTGGGTTTCCCCTTCTTGACCCGACACAGGAGCCGCTCGCTCCAACCCTTGAAATCATTTGGATTTAAAACCGAGGCAATAATGGCCGAGGTTCTTGTAAATAATTCGTATTCTACCAAGGGTTTCGCTATTTCTTCTTCCTTTCTATGGCGTTACTGCTCAGCAGGCAAAGCTTGCTCAGCGGCGGAACTGACTTTATGGCTGCTTTGCTGCCTCTTCCATGGCTTCCTTTATGTAGTTGCTGGGAATCTTCGCAAATATCTGCGAGAACTCCATTGGGAAGATGTACTTTGTGGACGGTGAGGCGCCAAGTGCCTTCAGCGTGTCGAGGTACTGGAGGGTCATAGTCTTTGAGTCGATCACCTTCGCAGCCTGGAAGATCTGGTTTAGCGCGCCCGCATAGCCCTCCGCCCTCAGGACGGCTGCCTGCTTGTCACCCTCAGCCCGAAGGATGTTGGACTTCTTCTCTCCTTCCGCGACCAAGATCGAAGCCTCCCTCTTACCGTCCGCTTCGGTGACAGTAGCCCTCCTGGTTCTTTCGGCGGACATCTGCCGGACCATTGCCTCCTGGACGTCCTGCGGCGGTCTGATCTCCCTAATCTCGACGTTGGTGACCTTGATTCCCCACCTCTCCGTGACCTCGTCCAGTTTCGTCCTGAGAACCTGATTGATCTGCTCCCTCTTCGCTAGCAGTTCGTCCAGGGGGATGTCGCCCACCACTGCCCTTAGTGTCGTGGTTGCGATGCCTATCGAAGCACCTTCAAAGTTCTGGACCTGGACGATACTCTGGGTGGCATCGATGACCTTGTAGTAAATCAGGAAATCGATGTCAGTCGGGGCGTTGTCCTTCGTGATGCACGTCTGGTGCGGGACTTCCAGGAACCTCTCCCTCAGGTCAACTTTGTTGATCCTGTTGATGAAAGGGATGATGAAGACGACGCCCGGACCCCTGGCGCCTATCAGCCTCCCGAGCCTGAAGACAACTAGCCTCTCATATTCGCGCACGATCTTGATGGTGTAGGCAATGAGCCCGATTACGATGATCGCAACTATCGCGTAAATGACCCAGTTGATTATGTCGCCTGTCGTCTGGAGTGCGACGGGACCGAGGAGGCTCATTTCTCCACCTTCTCTACCGTCAGAGTCTGGCCCGCCACTCCTTTTACCCTTATCGCATCCCCGCGCTGCAGGTCCTGGACGGATGTAACGCTCCACTCTTCTGATGAGACCATCGCCACTCCTCTCCCCCCTGCCTTCATATCAGATTCCATCTTCCCCTCCCTTCCGATCAGAACGGAGGGCTCGTTCACCCTGGGTCTCTTCCTCAGTGCATCCCGTATGGAACGGAGGTAGATACTGGCCAGCACGATGGCTGCACCCAGCGCGACGATTAGCCCGTATGTTATGTCCGTTGCACCAGTGAAGCTCGCCGGCTGCTGCTGGATCTGGGAAGGAGCAGAACTAGCAGCCGATGGAAACTGGAACACCAAGAGGAACCCGACTATGAAAATAACAACCCCAACCGTGGCGCTTATCCCGTGGGCTGTCTTCACTTCGAGAAATATAAAAGCGGCTCCAATTATCATCAGAATAACTGCGAGTGGAGAGGCTCCAAAGACGCCGAGGCCGAAGAGCGCGGCCGCAATTACCGCAACGCCGACGACGGAGAGGATTATGGTGGGATGATAAATGTCAGCAAGGACTGCGAAGACCCCTAGAAGGAACAGCAGGCCGGATACATTGGGGTTGCTCAGGACGGAGATAAGAGACGATCTGATTCCAGGCGTGTTGATTGGTGTGCTTGCGGGCACTCCAAGGTAGGAGAGCGCCCCCTGGACGGTGGTCGAGTTGATTATGCCGTTAATCACGTTCTCCCTAAGAGCCAGGTCGTCTGGGTAGGATACCCCGTGAGTGACCATCAACTCAGCGGCGGTACTGTTCCTCCCATTAG
>Ga0187771_10002793_pt1 | contig 12094 bp, 8 predicted proteins | sample 0116_SJ02_MP15_1_FD_133139 | JGI IMG/M metagenome (GOLD analysis project Ga0187771, IMG submission 133139) | Tropical peat soil microbial communities from peatlands in Department of Meta, Colombia - 0116_SJ02_MP15_10_MG | ecosystem: Environmental > Terrestrial > Soil > Wetlands > Peat | place... | reverse complement strand
GACCCTTCCAGCCGTGTCGCGTGCGAGACTCTCACCGCTACCGGCTTGGTCGTCATCGCCGGCGAAATCACTACCAAAGCTTACGTCGATTTCCAGACCGTCGTCCGTGGCACCGTGGCCTCCATCGGCTACGACAACGCCCTCTACGGCTTCGATGCCAACACCTGCGCCGTCATTTCCAGCATCAACAAGCAGTCCGGCGATATCGCTATGGGCGTGGATGTGGGTGGCGCCGGCGACCAGGGAATGATGTTTGGCTACGCCGTCAATGAGAATGCGGACCTGATGCCCACTCCCATCTCGCTGGCGCACAAGCTGACGCAGCAACTCTCGCTGGTGCGCAAGAACGGAACGCTTCCCTTCCTTCGCCCTGACGGCAAATCTCAAGTCACAGTCGAATACGATGCCAACGGCAGAGTCCAGCGCGTGGACGCCGTCGTCATCTCTTCCCAGCACTCCGAGACCGTCACCAACGACGAACTGCGCGCCGAGATTCTGAAGCACGTCATCCAGGCCGTGATCCCGGCTCATTTGCTCGATGAGGACACTAAGTACCACATCAATCCAACGGGACGCTTTGTCATTGGCGGCCCTATGGGTGACACAGGCCTGACTGGCCGCAAGATTATCGTCGATACTTACGGCGGAATGGGCCGTCATGGCGGCGGTTGTTTCAGCGGCAAAGACCCGACCAAGGTGGACCGATCCGCAGCCTACATGGGCCGCTATATAGCGAAGAACGTTGTCGCCGCGGGCCTGGCGGATCGCTGCGAAGTGCAGCTTGCCTATGCTATCGGCGTGGCCGATCCGGTTAGCGTGCTGGTCGAAACGTTTGGCACGGAGAAGGTCGATCCGGCCATCATTCCCGACCTGATTCGCGCCCACTTCAAGCTGACGCCGCGCGGCATTATCGAATCGCTGAACCTGCGCCGGCCGATCTATCGCAAGACTGCGGCCTACGGTCACTTCGGCCGCAGCGACGCCGACTTCACCTGGGAAGCGACCGACAAGGCCACCAAGCTGGCCACCGATGCCGGTCTGCGGGAAGCGGCAGCAGTACGCAAGTGAGACCTTTCACCACAGAGGTCACAGAGAACACGGAGAACTAATGATTTCGCTTTCCGATCCTCAATGGCCTCTGTGGTTAAGGATTTTGTCAAGACAAGAGTGCTAGTTCGGCGAAGTCCGAAAGGCTTATCCCCGACGGGGCATGCGAACAATCCTGACTGGTTTCCGAAACTCATGGATTCTGCGAAAATGATTGTGCTCTGAACATCGCCTACGAGTAATCAACAACTCAATTTTTCTGCCGCCTTAGCGCGCCACACAGGAGAAGTGAATGTCAACCGCCGCCATCAACTGCGATATCAAGAACTTCGAGCTGGCCGATTTGGGCAAGAAGCGCATCGAGTGGGCCAATCAGTCCATGAAGGTGCTGCAGATCATCCGCAAGGAGTTCATCAAGAACCAGCCGCTCAAAGGCATCCGCATCTCGGCCTGCCTGCATATCACGGCGGAGACCGCCAATCTCGGCATCTGCCTGCGCGATGGCGGCGCCGAGGTCGTGCTCTGCGCCTCAAACCCTCTTTCCACGCAGGATGACGTCGCCGCTTCGCTGGTGCACGATTACAACATCCCCGTGTTCGCCATCAAGGGTGAGGACAACGATACTTACTACAACCACATCGTCGCCGCTATTGATCACAAGCCGCACATCACGATGGACGACGGCGCCGACCTCGTCACCGTGCTGCATACCAAGCGCACCGACGTTCTCGAAGGCGTCATCGGCGGCACCGAGGAAACCACGACCGGCGTGATCCGTCTGCGCGCCATGGCCAAGGAAGGCGTGCTGCGTTATCCCATCGTCGCCGTCAACGACGCCGACACCAAGCATCTGTTCGACAACCGTTATGGCACCGGCCAATCCACGATTGACGGCATCATCCGCGCGACGAATTTCCTTCTCGCTGGATCGAAGTTCGTGATCGCCGGTTACGGATGGTGCGGCCGCGGACTCGCCTCCCGCGCCCGCGGCGCTGGCGCCGAAGTGATCGTCACCGAAGTCGACCCCACCAAAGCCCTTGAAGCCGTTATGGACGGCTTCCGCGTCATGAGCATGAACGAAGCTGCCAAGATTGGCGACGTCTTCTGCACCGTCACCGGCAACAAGAACGTCATCGCCAAAGAGCATTTCGACCTGATGAAGGATGGCGCCATCATCTCCAACTCTGGCCACTTCAATGTCGAGATCGACATCCCGACGCTCGAAAAGATGTCGTCGTCGAAGCGGACTACCCGCAATTTCGTGGACGAGTACTCGCTGAAGGACGGGCGCAAGATCAACCTGCTCGGCGAAGGCCGCCTGATCAACCTAGCCGCGGCCGAAGGCCATCCCGCCAGCGTGATGGATATGAGCTTCGCCGACCAGTCTCTCTCGGTCGAATACATGGTCAAGAACCACGCGACGCTCGAACGCCGCGTCTACAAGGTCCCCGACGAGCTCGACAAGCGCGTCGCGCGGCTGAAGCTCGAATCGATGGGAATCAAGATCGACCGCCTCACGCCGGAGCAGGAAGAGTATTTGGCGGGGTGGAGCGAGGGGACGTAACGGCGTTGTCATCCCGAGCGGGGCGCTTTTTGCCGAGTCAAGGGACCTGAGCGAGCCGCGCGAAACGTCGCGCTCTGTGCGACGCAATAACTCGCGCGCGTGGCTCGCATCCTTGATCAGCGCCGCGAGTAAGAGCTCCAACCTACAGAATTGGGTGCCCCACGTCTCGCTGCCTTTGCGAGACGTGGGAATTTCTGTGTGGCATCAGTAAACCCATGTGGGCACAGCCGCCTCCGGCTGTCCAGCGGCCCGGAAGTATCGGGCCGTTTTTGATTTATGACGAGTATAGAATGACGTGTCTCGTAAAAGGCTGGCACGATGGCAAATCCGGAACATCTGGCAAAGCTCAAGGAAGGCACGAGGGCGTGGAATGAGTGGCGCCACGCACACCCGGGCTTGGCCCCTGACCTTAGCGAAGCGGACCTCACCAAGACGAACCTCCGCGGGGCGAACCTCAGCCAAGCGAACCTCAGCCGGGCGAAGCTTCGCGGGGCGTACCTCCGCGGTGCAGACCTCAACCAGGTGAACCTCAGCGAGGCGGACCTCTTCGAGGTGAACATCTGCGGGGCGGGCCTCGGCCAAGCAAACCTCAGCCGGGCGAACCTCGCCGGGGCGTACCTCCGCGGGGCGTATCTCCGCGGGACGGACCTCCGCGGGACGGACCTGAGCCGGGCAAACCTCAGCGGCGCGGACTTTAGTGGTGCCAATCTCAGGCAGGCGAACCTCAGCGGCGCGTACCTCAACAGGGCGTACCTCAGTGGGGCGCATCTCGGCGGGGCGAATCTTAGCGGAGCAAGCCTCAACGGGGCGGGCCTCATCAGGGCGAACCTCAGCAATGCGGATTTCCGCGGGGCGGACCTCGTCGTTGCGAACCTCAGCGGGGCAATCCTCAGCAACACTGATCTAACGAACGGAATGGTCGGTTGGACTGTCTTTGCCGACAACGACCTCAGCAAAGTCAAAGGCCTTGGGACCGTCACACACCTCGGTCCATCCACGATCGGCATCGATACTATCTACAAGTTCAAGAGTGAGATTCCCGTGGCGTTTCTGCGCAAAGCCGGCGTTCCCGAGAACATCATCATCTCCATGCGATCGCTCATTGCACCCATCCAATTCTATTCCTGCTTCATCAGCTACTCGACCAAAGATAAGGAATTCGCCGACCGCCTCTATGCCGATTTGCAGAACAAAGGCGTGCGCTGCTGGTTTGCTCCGCATGACGTAAAGGGCGGGATATATCTCCACCAGCAGATCGAAACAGCGATACGCGAGTGCCAAAAGCTGCTATTGATCCTTTCTTACAACAGCATGAACAGTCCATGGGTAGAAATGGAAATCAAGAATGCGCGCGAACGTGAACGTAACGAGAATAAACGCGTGCTATTCCCAGTCAAATTGCTTCCGTTTGCCAGTATCCAAGGGTGGAGACTCTTCGATGCCGACTCGGGGGAGGATTTGGCAGAGAAGATTCGCAAATACTACATCCCCGACTTCAGCGAGTGGGAGAATCACGATTCGTATCAAGCAGAATTCGAAAAGCTGTTGCGGGATTTGCGGACGGATAGCTCCAAGACGTTATAAGACCCCTTCCCAATCATTAGAGGATTCTCATCTGCTCCTTTCGCTGCTTCTAGTCCCTTTCCGCATTTCTGCCGATAGAAACCTTGAACACTCTCGAGCCACGATACCGGCGTGGAAGCAACAGCGCGCGGTTGAAGGTCCGAATTCCTAGTGTGACGAAGTCGCACGAACATGATCAAAATTCTGCTGGTCGAAGACAGCAAATTCCTCAGACTGGCCACCGAAAGGGCGCTGTCACGGGCGGGATACTCGGTAATCAGCGCCTCGGACGGCGAGGAGGCCATGAAGAAAGCGCGGGAGAACCTGCCGGACTTGATCCTGCTGGATCTGTTGCTGCCCAAGGTGACCGGGACCGACGTATTAAAAGCACTGAAGAAAGATCCGGCAACCACTCGCATTCCTGTGGTCGTTTTGACCGGCATGTCGCAGAGAAACGAGGATTGGCTGCGCCGCGACGGGGCTTTCGGTTTTCTGGGGAAATCGGAGTTGGCTCTCGACAAGGGTGCGGACGCCTTGTTGGCCGCAGTGGCCGACTTCGTCAAGCAACTGCACCTGGAGGTCCCTGCCGGGGCCGCTCACACGGTTTGATTCACCCCCACGTCCAAGCCCGCGGGGCTCGACGCAATCGGAAGTAACCTTGGCCCAATCACTTTTTGGCTCGTGACCTTGGCGGCGACTCACCGGTTTCGCCATCCTAGCCTCGGCATCGCCCTGATCCATTGAAAATAAATCACTTATAGATGGGAACCTGAAGCTGCCCGCCGGGGTCTATTTCTAATGAAGGCATTGCTCCGCGTAGCTGGCGGAGCAGCCAAAGCTGCGAATTTTCAGGGCCGTGGCAGGGTGGAAAATCCTATAATTAAAGGGACGCCAGCATGGCGGGAGCAACCACCTTGGGTGAAGTGGCAAGTGCCATCGGAGCACGGGCGCACGAAGAAGCAGCGATCGTGGCCGAGCTGAAAGCCGGTTCCGAGGCGGCATACGCCTGGCTGATTGCCCAGTTTCAGCAGCCGGTCTATGGGCTGGTTTACCGTGTCGTCAATGACCCGGCCGACGCGGCTGATACCACGCAGGACGTGTTCCTGAAAGTGTTTCGCGGCATGAAGCACTTTCACGGCGAGTCCAGTTTGAAAACCTGGATTTACCGCATCGCCCTGCACGAGGCAGCGAACCGGAGGCGCTGGTGGTTTCGGCACAAGGCGCACGAGACTTCGATCGAGCCAGCCGATCCGGAAGCCACCAATCCCGGCGAAAGGGCCATGCAGGCGGCGTTGACCGATCACGCCGAGTCGCCCTTCGACAGCGTGGCGCACCACGAGGTGCAGCTGCGGGTCGAACAAGAACTGCGCAAGTTGGCTGAGCCGTATCGCACGACTCTGATTTTGCGTGATCTGGAGGATTTGACATACGAGGAGATTGCCGAAGTGCAGCAGATTTCGCTGGGGACGGTGAAGTCGCGTCTGACTCGCGGGCGAGATGCACTGCGGCAACAGCTGACGCCCTATGTGCGCGAAGTGGGAAACGAACTGGGGTTGAGCGCGCCGGAGCCGGAGCTTGGTTCACGGTCACAGGTGACTGTTGGGGTAGAAGGGCTGAGGTGATTTCCATGAAAGGCAGAGAGGAAAAGGCGTTGCGGTGCTCCCAGGCGAGGCTGCTGTTCTCGCCTTATCTCGATGGGGCAGTGACGGGCACGGAGATGCTCGCGCTGGAAGGGCACTTGACCGATTGCGGCGGCTGCCGCGGCGAGTATCAGGCGCTGCGCCAGACAGAGCGCTTGCTCGCGAACGTGAAGCGTCCGCAGGTTCCAGAAGACTTGGGCCTGAGGTTGCGAGTGGCGATTTCGCGTGAGGCCGCCCAGGCACGAGCACCTTTCCAAGGCCTTTTGGTGCGGATGCAGAACAGCCTGCAGGCGTTCATGGTGCCGGCTACCGCGGGCTTCCTGAGTGCGCTGCTGCTTTTTGGCGTGGCTATGGCTTACTTTGTCACGCCCTCAGCGCTGCAGGCCAATAATGATGTGCCGCTGGTCATGGTGAATACCGCCCCCCAATTGCAGCCGAGCTCGTTTGGCTTGTCGCTCGACACGATCAACGCTGATTCGCTGGTGATTGAGGCTTATGTGGATGCGCACGGGCGCGTACAGGATTACAGGATTCTCTCCGACACCGAAGAATCGAAAGATGTTCTGCCGCAGGTCAAGCAGATGCTGATTTTTACGACCTTCCGTCCGGCCTTGTCTATGGGTCGCCCGACTCCCAGCCGGGCCGTGCTGTCCTTCTCGAAAATCAGCGTGAAGGGGTAGGAGAGACTGTTATTGCCGCTGCTCGGTTGGCGGTCTGCTGTTGCGTTTCCACATTCTCACGCTCGGTCTTGATCGCATCCGAAAGTTTCAGTAGTGTCCTAATTAAGACGCGGCTCAATCTCCGCCCATATCCGACAATGTCTGTGCTTGGCTTCAGGAGAACTGCCGTGCTGTAGGCTCATGACTCGTCGTCTCACGGTCTATCTAGCGGTCACGTTCGCAGTTACCTGGACGTTCTGGGGAATCTTGGTGCCCCTGGCGCGGGCACAGCGGATCGTGTACGGCCAAAGTCTGTTCATGTTGCTGTACGCGCTCGGTGGCCTCGGGCCCACCATCGCCGCTTATTTGGCCGTCATGGCAACGAGGACGCAGGCGCCGATTGCGGAGTTTCACGGACGGCTTTTACGCTGGCGCGTCGCGAGCTCGTGGTACCTGCTGGCCGTGGGGCTCCCTGTGGTACTCGCTTTGGTCTCGTTGGCTGTTTCCGTCCTTCTTCATTCCGATTCTGCAGTGCCCTTCTTTGCCAGTCCTTGGTACATGTTCATTCCTCTTTTCTTCCTTATGATCGTCGGAGGCGGCCTAGAGGAACTGGGCTGGCGGGGCGTAGCGCAGCCCGAGATGGAGCGGTTCGTTGGTCGCGTAGCCGCAGCCGTTCTCGTAGGTTTAGCTTGGTCGGTCTGGCACCTTCCGCTGTTCGTTCTCCGCGGCGTCAGTCAGTATGGAACCAACTTCCCTGTCTTCGTTATTCAAACGATCGGTGCGGCCCTGATGCTGGCCTGGCTTTATTCTCACACCAGAAGCATCCTCCTATGCATCGCATTCCATGCCAGTATGAACGCGATTTGGGCACTCGGACCTGGCAATCCATCCACCCGAGGTTCACTCTTCTTATTCGACGCATGTCTCGGTGTAGTGGTCGGTGGGGTTCTTCTGGCGGTCAACCCTGCTCCATCTGACAGGCCATCGGGGCGTCTGGCCTCCGGGAAGCCATGAGTCGGGGGCCACGAGGACGCCGCAGGCCGAGCCCGGCAAATCTGTGGTACGTGATACCGTACACCCCTACGTAGTGTCCTACCATGCACGCCGTGCCTACACATCGCCATCGTCCCGTCGAGCCTGCACCTTCGAAAGTTTGTGATGCGTTTGAAAACGGTGCGTCCTGTCTAAAACGCCTTACACTTTGCGTTATTCAAGCCACCAGCGAAGTAGTTTCCGAGCGGTTGCCAACTGCCAGCTGCTCCATATAGTCTTGAGTCCAGTTCCCCGATTGAGAGCCAGCCGGGATGGCGGAACTGGCAGACGCAGCGGACTCAAAATCCGCCGGTACTTGGTACCTTGGGGGTTCGATTCCCCCTCCCGGCACCAGCCTTAATTCGCTGATGCTTCAATCACTTGGCGCGTGGGCGCAACAGTCGGAAAAAGCTCTGCGAGCAGGCACGCTTGCGTTTGGGTCTGCCGGGCATCCAAGGCGTACCGGTATGCAGCGATGACAGCCGAAGCATTGTGCCCGGCCACAGCCACTGATGCCTGCTTGTTGCAAGTATTTTTGAGTTACTCGCGGCGCATATTCTCGCCGAGCGCGTGGAATCACTGAAACGTTCAGTCTCTCGAAATCACTACCCTGCAGAGCGGGACTGCCTGTAATTTCTCAGGCGAATCATCTATCCCCTACCGTTTGAAAAGAGAACGAATTCGCAACCCGATACGGGCTTGCCTCCGCGGCTGCGCCACCCCCGGAAGTAATAACGACTCCGTCAAGGCTGCTTAAATCGGCAGCTTTGCCTGCGAACCTGCGGCAGTGCGTCGCAGCGGCAATGACTTTTACATAAGGAGAAAACAACAATGAGCACCAAGAAGAGTTCGACCGCAACCTCCGGCGCAGGAGGCGCGAAAGACGCCGGCAAGATTTCCATCAGTCAATTGCCTCCCGAGCAGGCACGCGCCAACCTGCGCATGTTGTTGCTCGCCAACCCAAACTACTTCGGGAACCTTACGGGGACCAGCTTCAACCCGGTGTTGAACATCTCCGCAGATACGAGTTACGAGGAGTTCGGCTGCGTCGGGCTATCGCTTTCGCTGAGCCGATTGGAAGCGGTGGTATCGATCAAGCAGACGACCGGTTACGACGGGGGTGTGTGCAGCTCCGGATCTCAGGAGTACGTACGTTTCTACCTGTCGTTCGACGGCGGAGCGACTTGGCAAGACCAGGGCGTCGCGGGTTTCACGGCCTACGATATCCCAGGGCCGAAGCCGCTCGAATACAGCGTGGCGCTGCCGGTCAACCTGCCGGAGGACATTTGTTTCATCGAAAATTTGCCTAAAGTGAGGGCCATTCTCTCGTGGAACTATGTTCCGCCGGCCAATACTCCAGGCTACACGCCGGTTTGGGGCAACGTGGTCGAAGTAACGATCCAAAGCCCGGCACTCGAGTTCATCATTTTCGAAAAGGTGCTGGCACTGGCGAAGGTGGAATTGCCGTCGAATATCAAGCAGGCGTTGGACTTGACCCAGAAAATCCCGGCAGCACCAAAGAAGGCGCTGAGCCCAGCGGAACTGACGAAGTTGTACAACGGGAAGCCAGTCCCGGCGGCGCGATTTCTGTATCCAGAAATTGTGAAGCTGTCGGAAACGCAAACACTGACCGCAATCACGACTTCGGCCAAAGGCTCTAGCGCGCTGCCCGTGACCAACGTCAATCTTGACCAGGCCATCGCGGCTGTCCTTTCCACCAGCGGGAACACGGATTACGAGGAATTGGATTGCATCGGGCTCGATCCCAACCGCAGCACGCTGGTGGGTGTGGTTAACGTTAAGCTGCCTTATGGATTCGACGGCGGACTCTGCACGGCGGGCAGCACGGAGTATGTCGCCTTCTGGGTGGATTGGGGCAGCGGCTATCAATATGCGGGCACGGCAACGATCAACACGCACGATATTTCCTCGCTTCCACCCGGCGGCCTGGAATACGCCGTGGTGCTGCCGGTAGACGTCGCGAGCCACATGCAGCCCTGCACGAATGGGCCGCAAACCGCAAAGGTAAGGGCGATTCTGTCGTGGCAAACCTCACCTCCCACGAACGATCCGAACTACGTTCCGGTGTGGGGCAATCAGGCGGATGCGCTGGTGCAAATCCCCTCGGGCCAGCCAGTTCAGCCCGGAGTGCCAAACATTGCGATCATCGGCGGAATTGGTGTGGCTCAGATCGATACGACCGGAGTGACAACGCGGCCGGGAACGACATTCCCGGGAGCGGTCTTTGCACTTCAGGGCACGCCTGCTGATGCTTACGACAGCACGCGGCAGTGTCCTTTCGGAGGTGAAGTCGTGGTGCAAGGCTTGCCGTCCGTGGGCTACAAGTATCGCGTGTGGGTGCAGGACGTCAGTTCACCACTGCCGGTTGCGTTGACGCACTCAATCGTGACCACGGATCAGTTCGGCAATCCCACGGTGCAGTTCCCCGATGCACAGGGGTTCTTCACCTACTTGCCGAACAGCCAGAATATCGACAACAACCTCGCGTACTGGGAGTCCTCCGGAAACGACCTGTACAACCTGTGGCTGGAGATTGCCGATCTTTCGGACAACGTCCTGGGCCGGACGCCGAACTATCTGATCCAGCTGGTGAACGCGGAGCCGATCGCCGCCATTCACATTGACAGCGGCGGGGATTGCAAGCAGTTCACAGCGGCCCAGGGTCCGATCGACGGTCATTTTGTGGCGACGGAATCGGGCACCGGCACAACCGGACAGATCGGCCACTACGACCTCGGCACGTTGCCGGGCGGCAATGCGCCGTCTCCGTCCAGTGGCATCTCGGACACAGGGCCGGCACCGGGTGCGACCTGGTCGTTGTCGCTCGCCGGAATGAAACCCTGCGGTTACGTGGTTGATCTCGATGTCTGGGACAACACCATCGTCAACAGCGCGCCGGGTAACTGGAACGGTAAATCTGCCTCGGTCGGCTTCTGTCTGATCTCGGGCAGCTAAGTCGGAACATGAAAAGCGCCGGGCCGGGGGAGACTCCGGCTCGGCGTGCAATCGCGTGTCAACAAAAAAAAGGAGACTTCAATTATGTGTTGCGGAGAAGAACGGACAAACTCTCGAAATAACGCTCCTGCAGCCACGCCGTCACAGGAAAACACGCCCGCAGACCATCGCCGTTCGACCGCGGCAGCCGTTGGGACACACCAACTGCCGCAGCAGACACCCGGTATTCGTATCCGTGGACCGATCACCGGCCGCTATAGTCTGCAACGGCACTAACCAGGTAAGTGCAGTGCGCACCTCATAGCAGCGAGATTTTTCCGAAACGATTTTGAGGCCCGCTGCACTATCCCTATGTGTGGCAGAGATCGCGCAGATCGCGGGATTCCTCCACAGCGAATGAGGCCCGGCCTTGAAACGACTCGGTAGGGTTCTCGTGGGGTGCCGGAACCGGACGGGGGAGACGGTTCCGGCGCTTCATAGTGTTTTCTAGAAGCAGCACGGACTGACTTATCCTCCGATCCGAGCCGACAGGAGTCTCTTCATCGAATGCTCAAACCGCGGCCCCTCTTGCCCACCGTCTGCCGTCGCACTAACCGCCCTTTCCTGAAACGCCTGCCTTCTCCTGCGAGAAGCTCGGAAAACGGCGACGGTGGGTCACTCCCAGTGCTACACTCTGTGCCACCACAGAATAGATGGGGCGGGTACTTGCATTTCGAGTCCTTTGACGACGCGTATCTCCACCGCTTGCGAGCCGCGGACTTTCGCACGCAGGAACATTTTTCTGCGTATTTCAGCACATTCATAAGAATTAAGCTCCGCTCCCGGATGAAGTCGCCGGAAAGCATTGAGGACATACGCCAGGAGACTTTCTCCCGTGTTCTGGTGGCTTTACGCGACGGAAAGATTCTTCAGCCGGAGCGGCTGGGAGCATATGTCAATTCCGTATGCAATCACGTTGCTCAGGAATATTCGAGGTTGAACGCTCGCAACACACCTCTGGACGACGAAGAAGAGAAAAATGTGGCCGCGCCGGATATCGATCTAGCAGATCAGCTGGTTTCGAAAGAAACGCAGAAGAAAGTGCGGGAAATCCTCGACAAGCTCTCCGAGCGCGACCGGCGGCTGTTGCGAGAGGTTTTCCTCGAAGAACGGGACAAGGACGAAGTATGCCGCGATTTCGGCGTCGACAGGGAGTATTTGCGCGTGCTGTTACACCGTGCCAAGCAGGCATTTAAAGCAAAGTATCTCAAGTACACGGGCAACAATCCGCCGGATTTTGCCCCGGCCTGAGAACTTTGCGATGCTTCGCGCCCGATAATGACTTACGAGGTGAAAGTCATGGACCACGACGTGGTGGTTCGACAGAAACTGACAGAAAGATATCTGCTGAACGAGCTTGGTCCGGTAGAGCGGGACGAGTTTGAAGAGCATTACTTCGTCTGTCCCGAATGCGCGCGGGATGTTCACGCCGCATCCGAATTTGTGGAGCACAGCAAGGTAGTGCTGGCTGAGAGTCGCGAGCCGGTTCCCGAGGCTGCGGCCTCTGGCCGCAAGCGGGGTGGCGCGTGGCTTTCCTGGCTGCGCCCCGCATTTGCCGCTCCTGCACTGGCGCT
>Ga0187771_10002792_pt1 | contig 12096 bp, 6 predicted proteins | sample 0116_SJ02_MP15_1_FD_133139 | JGI IMG/M metagenome (GOLD analysis project Ga0187771, IMG submission 133139) | Tropical peat soil microbial communities from peatlands in Department of Meta, Colombia - 0116_SJ02_MP15_10_MG | ecosystem: Environmental > Terrestrial > Soil > Wetlands > Peat | place... | reverse complement strand
GTCGTCCCGGCCTCGCACGTACGACCGGCTCGGCCTCTCCGACGAGGAGGTCCATCGTGCGAACCCTCGGCTCACCATCGTTCACGTGTCGGGGTTTGGGCGGACCGGCCGACCGGAGCGGATCGCCGTGCCGTCGTTCGACCTGTCGGCCCAAGCGTTCAGCGGCTACCTGTCCCTCCAGGGTGAGCCGGACCCGGAGCCCCCGATGCGCTCGGGCACGGCGATCAACGACACCGTCACGGGCCTGGCTGCGGCAGCGGCCGCCCTGATGGGATACGTCCATGCCCAACGGACCGGCACCGGCCAGACCGTCGATGTCGCCCAGTACGAGATCTTCTTCACCCTCCTCGAGACCCTCGCGCTCGACTACTTTGCCCGCGGGGTCGTTCGGGGACGCCACGGTCTGGCGCACCCTCGCCTCCACCCCTACGACGTGCATCGCGCGCTCGACGGGTGGGTCGTCGTGGCCGCGCCCACCCGAGCGTCGTTCCGGCGACTGAGGGAGGCGATCGGGTTCTCGGACAGTGCGTTCGACGACGACGCGTATCGTCTCGCTCACCGGCAGCCGGTCGACCAGGCGATCGGCGACTTCTGCTCGAAACGCAGCCGGGAGGAGCTCGAGGCGATCGGACGGGCCCACGATGTTTCGATCGAGCGGGTCCGTGACATCTCCGACCTCGCCCGGGACCCGCACTACCTCCTACGGGAGATGTTCCTCGAGTGGGACGACCCGGTCGCGGGGCATGTTCGGGGTGCCGGGGTCGCCCCGAAGTTCTCGGCCAGCCCGGGGGGCGTCTGGCGGGGAGCGCCATGGCTCGGCCAGGACAACGAGGCGATCCTGGTCGGTCTGCTAGGGTATCCCAAGAGCAAGGTCGACGATCTCCGACGGAACGGCATCATCGGGGCGTCCCCACCGACCCACCTCTCCGCGGATGCCGACACCCCGACCGCGCGAGGCTCCTCGTGACCGAGATCTGGCCGCTCCCGGACGACCCGGTCGTCCACGAGGTCGAGTGGGCCTGCCGGCGTCTGGGGCTCGCCAGCCGCTACCTTGAGCTCGACCGCCGCCCGGAGTTCCCGAGGGCCGAGTTCCGGGCTCTGGGGAGGGCCCGGCTGCTCGGCCCGACCGCGCCCCCTCGCCTCGGGGGTCGCGGGCTGAGCGCCTCCCGGGCAGCGGTGGTCCTGTTCCGATTGGCCTACCGGGCAGGGACGGCGTTCGCGAAGCTGGCGATGCAGCCGGAGTTCTGCTCGGTCCTGGCCGAGCGCGGCGGACCGGGGATCGGCGAGCGGTGGTACCGGTCGCTGCTGGCCGGGAAGACGCTCGTGGGCAACCATATCACCGAGCCCACGGCGGGCTCGGACGTCCTCGCGATGGCCCTTGAGGTGCGGAAAGACGGGGAGAACTACGTCCTCCACGGCACGAAGAGCGAGGCCGCCTTCGCGATCGATGCGGATGCAGCGATTGTGTATGGGCGGGCCCCGGGAACGCGGGGGGCCGAGGGGGTGACCGGTTTCCTGGTCCCCCAGGATCTCCCCGGGGTCTCTCGGACGCTGGCGCCCCTGGACATGGGGGAGCGCTGGCAGCGGAGGGGCTCGGTGGTCTACGATCACGTGGTCGTGCCCTCGTCGCTCCGGATCGGAGAGGAGGGCGAAGGGTTCCGCTACCTCCGAGGTGAGCTGGTCCGGGACCGAGGACTTCTGGCGGCGATCTACCTCGGCGTGGCCCGCGCTTCGTGGGATGAGACGGTCCGGGACGTGGGCCAGAGGTCGACCTTCGGGCGTCGGCTTTCCGAGCGGCAGGCGGTGGCGTTCCCGCTCGTCGACGACGGGGTCGAACTCGAGGCGATCTGGCTGTTCACGCAACGCGCTCTGGCCCGCTGGGACGCCGGGGGAGACGCTTCGGCGGAGACCGCGATGGCCAAGGTCCGGGCGACGGAGGTCGCCCTCCGGACCCTCGACCACTGCATCCAGTTCCACGGCGGGGCGGGGTACTCCGCGGCGTTCCCGCACGAACAACGGTGGCGGGACGTCCGCAGTGGGCCGATCGCCCATGCGCCCTCCGAGGTCCTCCGCGGCCTCGCTGCGGCCCGCCTCTGGGCGGAAGCTCCTCGCGGCCACCCGGGCGATCGCACCCCGAAGGCCGGTCGGGTTCCGGCGGGAACGGAGAGCGGGACCGCGCCCGGCTCGAAACGACCCCGCCGGGGAGCCAAGAGATAGCCGGGGGCCTGCCTTCCCCCTCAGTCGAAACCGTACGACCGGGCGAACTCGAGGTCCGAGCGGAACCCGAGGCCCGCGATCCCGCCGACGATCCCGAGAACCGGAGAGATGATCAACCCGTCGAAGAGCTCGGTCTTCCCTACACCGTAGGGGAAGAACTCGAAGACGGCCACGCTCGCGGCTGCCAGTCCGAGCAGCAGGGCGCCCCAGAGGAAGTGCAGCCGAGGGTAGAGGAACAACAGGACTGCAGCAGCCATGATGGCGATCTCGACTACGAGCAGGATCGAGAACCAGTTCTTGAGCTCGCCAAGGACCGCAGCGGTGACCTTCACCTTGGGGCCCACCAGGTCGAGGACAGCAGGCGTCTTCGTGGTGGCCTTCGAGAGCATCGACAGTTCCTCACCTGCCCAGTACGTGGCGATCACCCCGCCCACGATTCCCAGCAACGTACCGAAGATGGGTCGAGTCTCCTCTCTCATCGGTCCCTGGTCCGGCCCGATTCCGTGAAGCTCGCGCGGCTTTAAGTTGCTAAGGAGCCGCCCCTCCCCCCTGTCCGAGACGCCCGACGGCAGTTCCGGGGGCGGAAGGGCTTCCCCGGTCAGCTCCGGTCGTCCCCCACCGCCGTCCGCTGGGACCCAGGAACCTGGGAGACCCCACCGGGGGTTGGGCCCGGGTCCCTCAACCCCGGCCCCTGGACCGGCGGACTCAACGGTCGGCGGTCCCGAGGAAGTGGAGACGCAGCGGCGGAAGCCGTCCCTCCCCGTCCCATAGCTATACATCAGGCGAGCGGTTCCCGCTCGACGATCTATGACCGATCATCCTGTGAGAGGAATTGCCGTCGTGGCGCTCGTCGTCGTGATGACGATGGGCTCCCTCGGCCTCGTGGCGGGGGGCGTCGCCGTGCCTCGAGAGGGGGCACACCTCGGGACGACCGTCGCTCCGAACCCTGCCGCTCGTGGTACTGCCTCACCGACCGCTGGAAGCTCTACGCCCGTGGTCACGAACTTACCGACGAACCCAGCCGGGGCGATGGCGGAGCACGCGCTTGCGGCGACCCGCGCGGCCGGCCTCAGGTCGAATGTGGTGTTCATACCGCGGCCGTCCGCAAGCCCGGAGCAGGTCGCCGCTGCCCGAGAGGCAGGGGTGGTCAGTCCGGTGACGACAGGAACCCCGGCCCCGATGGGGCTGGCCTACTACGGCCTGAGCGAAGGACCGGGAGGGTCCGTCCTGGGCCGGGTTCTGAACACGACGAGCATCGTGGGCACGGTCAACCTGAGCTCCCCCGGTGTGCAGGCCGCCGACCTGTTCCAGAGCTCGCCGGATGCTTTCGGGATCCAGCTGAACGCCGTCGTCACGAACGTGACGCTCTTCGGCACCGCCGGCTACTCGTTCTGGACCCAGAACGTCGTGGAGCTCTATCCTGCGACCGGGCTCCTCGTCCTCGTCACGAACGTCTGGAACTGGTCGTCCCCGACGGCGACCCTGACGCCAAACGTCTTCGCGGCCCACAGCGTGTGGGGGACCCCCTTCTACAGCCAGCTGGGCTACTACTACGCCGAGTACCTGGTGCCGGCGGCCGTTAGCTACCCGTTCGACCTCACCCTCTTCCTCAACTCGACGGTGGTCCACGGTAACGACTCGGTGGGGTTCAACGTCGTGTTCCAGAGCGCGGGAGGAAGCTTCGCCACGCAGGCGTTCTCCTGCCCGGGCGCCCCGAGCCTGACGTGTCCGTTCGACTACGTCGTCTTCAACTCGACCGCCCCCGGGGGAACCCCGGTCACGGTGCCTTCGAACTACACGGCGGACGGTCTGTCCTACAACAGCGTCGGCATCACGAACGACTTCGAGCTCATCTTCGGCGGGCCCGGCGGGGGCAGTCAGGCGACCCTGCTGCAGGCGAATGCCACGCTCGGTCTCGGCTACTGGGACGGGACCTCCTATGTGGCGGTCCCCTCGGCGTACGACTACGGTGGTGAGACGGGTGAGACGGTGACGGGCGCGAACGTCGCCTGGAGCAACTCGGTCGGGGGCAGACCGTATCCGGGCCTTGCGACGTACGGGACGATGACGACCGGCCCCTCGATCCTGACCGGGCTCTGGAACGCCTCGGCGCCGGAGGGATCGACCCTGGTGGTCCTGGGGGATGCTCCGACCTCCAACGCGTTCAACGTCTTCGCGCCGGCCGGGGGCTGGTCGTCGAACTTCACCATCTCGGAACTCTCGGTGACGTTCCCGTCCACCCGGGTCGTCTATCTGATCCCCGGGAACTACACGGTGGTGACCGAGCTCTCCGACTACGCGCCGGTCGTCACCCCGCTCCAGGTCACCGGCGTGCCGACCTGCGTGTGCGTGCATCTCGCCCCCAGCTCTGCGATGGGAATCTACACCCCGCTGTGGGCGTTCGGGAATTCGCAGATCCCCGATCTCTCGGTGTCCGGGAGCGGCGTCCCGACCGACCCCTATGTCCTCGAGAACAACCAGTACGGCCTCATCGGTTCGGAGTTCGGCCTCTACAATGACTGGGGCTTCCCGGTGTACCCCGCGGTCTTCTTCTACGGGACCAGCGCCTCGACCGAGTTCTATCACCCGCCGTCGTTCGCGACCGCGACGAACACGTTCCAGTTCCCCGGACCTTTCCTACCGGCCACGAACGACCTCCAGTACTGGTTCTGGAACGTGACGAACGTCTCCGTCATCGGGGCGACCAACATCTCGGGATGGTTCGGGTCGGCCACCTACTACCCGACGGTCTTCGACACCTTCAACATGATCTTCTTTGCGAGTAGCCACAACCTCGTCGCACGGAACACCTTCTCGACCGAGGGCCAGGCGCTCCTCGTCGCCAGCGGAGGGACGATCTTCGGCCCGCTCAACGTCGGCGGCGGGAACAACACGGTGTGGGGCAACCGCTTCCTACAGATCGCGGCCCCTCCTCCCGCCACCTACCTCCCGTGTGCCTCTTGTCTACCGATGGCGGCCGGCCTCGGTCTAGGGATGGAGATCGCTGAGTCCTACGACACGATCTACAACAACTACGTCGACACCCCGACCACCGCGTGGGTGCTGCCGATCAACCTCTACTCGGCGTTCGCGGATTCTTTCCGCGACGCATTCAACATCACGTCCCAGCCCGCGACGAACGTCCACTACGCCACGGGTTTCCCGTACCTGCCGCTCACCGGGAGCATCCTCGGCACGAACTATCAAGGAGGCAACTATTGGTGGGACTACGGTGTTGCGTTCAACCCCTACAACGGGGCGAGCAACCCCTACGGCGTCCTGCCGTACGACGAGAACGCCCAGACACCCATCGTCTACATCGTCCCCGGGGTCTACAACGCGACGTACATCTATCCGGGCGGCGACTACGTGCCGCTGATCCCGTTCGTCCTGCACGCGGTGACCGTCCAGGAATCCGGTCTGTACGGCTCTCCGTTGCCCGCCTGGGGAGTTCGGGTCGTCGGGACCGTAGTTCTCGACAACTTCTACACGACGCAGTCCCACTACGAGATCTGGCTGCCCGCCGGCACCTACCTCTACTCCGCGAACACCTCGCCGGGTTGGTGGGGCCCGTCCGCCGTGCCGTTCCTCGTCGTGGGACCGACCACGGTGACGGTGCCGTTCCAGCCGACCTACACGGTGACGGTGCACGAGAAGGGCCTCGCCCTGGGCCTTACCTGGGGCGCCTCGGTCTACCTGAACGGCGTCCTCATGGGCGGCTTCCAGACCGGGAACGCGAGCTACGGGCTCGATCTCCCCAACGGGACGTACCGGGCGATGGCGGTCGCGCCCCTCGGCTGGACCGCCCCGTCCGGGGTGGTCAAGGTCGCGGGGCGGTCCGCGGCGATGACCTTCTCCTTCCGGGTCGCGAGGGGCTACGTCGCCCTGGCGTTCACCGAGCGCGGCCTGGCCCGGAACACGGCGTGGACCGTGGAGGTGAACGGCTCGTCGCCCACGACGTACGCGTTCAACGCCACGGAGACGACGACCGGCGCGTCGCTCGTCTTCGCAGTCGCCACGGGGAACTACACGTACGCGATCCCGCCGATCGGAGGGTACAACATCACGACGTACTGGAGCCACGCCCTGATCGTCCCGGCGAGCCTAACGGTACATCTGGTGTTCCAGGTCGCTGTCTACCAGGTGACCTTCCAGACCATGGCGAGCGGTGCCTTGGGCGGCAAGCTGTGGACCGTGACGATCGATGGAAAGCGGAAGAGCGCGGTCCTACCGAGGGTCCCCACGGTCCGTGGTTCGGTGATCACCTTCGACCTGCCGAACGGGACCTACGCGTTCGCCGTAGCGGCGCCGTTCGGTTGGGTCCCCTCTCCGTCCTCAGGGGTTGTTTCGATCCTCGGCGGGGTGGTCTCCCCGCAGATCGTGGAAGTGAGCTTCAGTCACAGGTAGACGGGCCGACGTCCGGCGCCTCCCCGCGGGCCGCCGGGCCTCCCCCAAGGCCGCGGACGGCATCGGACCGACCAGCCCGTCCCAACGTCCTCCGGACCGCGAGCCGAGGCCCGGTCCCGTCCAGAGTCGGGATGACCCGGTTCCGCCCGCCGTCCCCGGGCCGCCGACCGAGCGGCCGTCCCAGGAAGTCGCCGGCGAGGTCTAGCGTCGGCCTAGTCGCCGGACTTTGGCCCGAGCAGGATGCGGCCCCGTCCCCGTCCCGAGCGGTGGAACCGGACGCGTTCCGCTTCGACGATCACCCGGCCGACCTTCGTGTCGATCACAATGCGGTCGGCGGATGCTTCTATCAAGGATACCCCGGCTTTTCTTGCGGCCATTAGTTTGGTTACCCATCTAGGGTAATTGAGCCTGATGGTCCGGGGATTCCACGCTGGAATTAGTGCGCCGACCTCCGACAGGGGGACTTGTCGTGCGACGAGGCTCGGGGCGAACTTACCCCTTCCTTTCCACTGGAGGTGAGTACTCGGAGCGAGGACCTGGAGCCTTGCGGGCCTCGAAGAAGGGGTCGCCTTCGCCGGCGTTGTCAGACCGCATTCCGGCAGTGGATTCTCATGCGCAAGAAATGATACCGGTTGCGTGCGGAGGAGCATCATTCTGGGCACCATTCCTCCGGCACGACCCCTCGTTCTTCGGCGTGCTCAAGTCCGTCGGGGGGACCTCTCCACCGGTCCGGCACGTTGGCACGTTTGGTGGACCGAGCGAATTCAAAACCCACTTTCCCGTGCGGGGCATAATACCCCAATCATCGCGCCGAGGGCTCGGGAGGGAGGAAGCTCCCGGCGTCATGAGGGCCCCCGGAAAGCCCGTGGCGCCAGACGGGAGCCTTCGGAGGAGCCCAACGCGCAGCGTCCCCGAAACGGCGGTGGTGCCCCGCCTTTCTACTCGAAAGCGGGACGACTCGCCGGGCCGAGGACCAAGAAGGCGTTTTGTAGTCCGGCCGGGGTCAGCGCCTCCCGCAAGGGGGCTGGGCGACAGATCGCCAACGTACGGGCCCATAGCTTAGTTCGGCTAGAGCACCCGGCTGATAACCGGGAGGTCGCCGGTTCAAATCCGGCTGGGCCCACTCCCGGATTCGCGCCGGTGCTGGTCGTGGGAAAAACACCCGGGGGGTCATGGACCCCCCGGGGAACCTGACCCCCTAGAGGAACGGCGCGAGCCTCCCGACGTTCGGCGAGCCCATGCCGGTCGCCGCGTCCCAGCCGTGGGTCGCAAGGTAGCCTTCCCCCGGCTCCAGCGCGTTCGAGCCGACCGTGATGTCGTGCAGGGCGGACGTCCCGCCGAGCAGGTAGACGATCGGCGCGAAGTCTCCAAGGGGCAGCCCGTGGTGGAGCTGGCTCGCGATCGCCGCGATTGCGGCCCACTGCGGCGAGCCGGCGCTCGTGCCACCGAAGATGTAGAACCCTGCCGCGATCGCGGGGGAGGCATCGTAGTAGCCGAGGACCCCGCCGTCGACGCCCGCGTCGTACGCGACGTCCGCGGAAACCCTGCCCGTCGGATGGAACGGAGTACCCGCGGAGCACGTCGAGGGTGTCCCACCGGTGCACGAGTACGGCGTGACCTTGTGGATGTACTGATAGGCCGGCGGAGGGAAGTAGACGCTCGGGGCGCCGCCCGAGACTCCGAACACGAGGCCGTACGGCTGGAGGTCGGGGTTCTCGAAGTCGTTCCACGTCGTCTCGTAACCGTACGAGCCCGCCGCGGACTGGAGCGGGTTCGCCACGGTCTCGCCAGCGGGGAAGCTGATGTTGAGGAAGGTACCGGTCACTGCGATGTTGAGCGGGTTGTCGGAAGGATAGCCGGGCGAGGGGTACGGACATCCGCTCTGGGCCCCCAGGTCCCCGGCCGAGGCGAACATCGTGATCCCCTCCGACGCGGCCTGGAGATAGATGCGGTTGTTCTGGGTGAACCACGGCGAGCTGGCTCCGGGGGTGAATCCGCACTCGGGGGTGCCGAAGCTCTGCGACCAGATGTTACCGAGATGGTGGGAGAGCGCATACTGCTCGGCGACGACCATGTCCGAGTCGCTGTCCGATGCCGCGACGACCAGGTCGATCGTCGCCGCGGGGGCCATCGCGTGCGAATACTGCGTGTCGAGGGTTATCTCCTGGGTCCAGCCGATCTCGTCCAGCGAGAGGTTGGTGTCCCCCGTGAGGTCCAGGGTTGGGCAGCCGACCGGACAGATGACGTTCAGCTTGGCAGGGGGAAGGCCGAACGCGGCATCGAAGATCGCGAGGTCGATGGTCACGTTGGGGTCACCGAACGCATCGAAGATCACGATCGTCTGGCCCTTGCCTGCGTGGGCGTACCCTCCGACCGCCGCGTAGGACGCGTTGTACCCGTAGGCCTGCTGGATCTCTTGGGGCGTGTAACAATGGAGGACTCCACAGCTTCCTGGGACCTGCGAGGCCAGCATCGTAGAGCTCACGAACTGGGCCTGCAGTTCCGGATGGAACACGGCTCCGACCGCGTTCGACGCTGCTACCCCGACCCCAGCGACGGCCGGGGCGAATCCTATCGCCACTATCGCCACCACTAACACCGACAAAGCTCCGTGTCGTGCCATAGCACGGGCGCCACTCGGCCGCAGTATATGACGTATAACCTTGGACCGCCGGGCTGTCGCACGGGACCGAGCGTGAGGTCGTCCGTCCCTCGGTCGGGACCATGCCCGAGCAGCTGCTCCCACCGGCCCTGGCCTGGGGCCGAACAAGCCCTCCCGTGGGACCGGTGTTCCGGCCGAGTCCCTTTCGGCCGGACGGGAGCTAGGGCGTTCCCCAGAGCCGGCGATCCGCGGGAAACCGTTAAGGTGGCCTCGGGGTCCCAGAACCTCTAGACGCGGCTGTGCGGGCGCCCGGCGGCCGTGAGGGAGCGAGATCTCCGTGGTGTCGGCGAAGCGCGCGATGGCCCGGTTCGGCTGGCCGGAGGGAGGCCGATGAGACGGACACTCGGTGAGGCGCTCGCCGCGCGGCCCCTCTTGTTCGAACCGGTGCCTCCCTCCGCGCGCACCCCCGAAGAGAAGGTGAATGCCTACACTCAACGCGTCGTGACCCTCCTCGAGGACCATCCCCGCGTCGACGCGTTCGTCGTGCCGGAGCTCGTGAGCGAGAACCACCACGGCGAGCCCCACTACCGTTCCGGAGACGTCGCGGGTTTCGCGGCCCACGTCTCGCGGCAATCGGGCTGCGAGGCGATCCTCAACAAGGTGGTCGCCCACGTGCATTCGACCGAGGAACTCGAGGCCTGGTGCCGATCGGCCATCTCCCGAGGGACCCGCAACCTGATGTTCATCGGCGGCACGAGCCGCTATATCCCGTACCCCGGACCGTCCGTCGCCACCGCCAACGCGGCGATGCTTCCTCTCCTCCGCAGACACGCGGGCGTCCTGGGCAACGTCGTGATCCCTCACCGGGAGCACGAGGGATACAGGATGATCACCAAGACCCGGTCCGGGGCGGCGTTCTTCACGACCCAGATCATCTTCGACCCGGAGCCGATCTCTGAGCTGATCCATGAGTACGGCCGCCTCTGTTCGGCCTACGACCTCCCTCCTTCGGCGGTCCTGCTCTCGGTCGCGCCGGTCGCGGACGAGGACGACCTCGAGTTCGTCCGGTGGCTGGGAGCCGAGATCCCGGCGAGGGTGGAACGGAACCTCGTTTCCGAGGACGGGTCCGCGTCGATCGAGTCGGCGGTGGCCACCTGGCGATCGGTGGTCCGGGCCACCGTCGCACGACGGGTCAACGTTCCTCTCGGTCTCAACGTGGAGGTCGTATCCCCCCGCCACTTTGCGGTCGCCGTGAGGCTTCTGGGTGCGATGGAGAAGCAGATCGACTACACTGGAGAGGAGAGATGAGCGGCGACTATCACCTCACGCTCACGGGGGCGTTCCCCCGGCCGGAGCCGCTGGTCCAGGCGACCCGCGACCTAGACCGTGGCCGGATTACCGCCGAGCAGGCCGAGGTCGCCTTCGCGGACGCGGAGACCCAGGTCCGACAGCTCGAGGCGGAGCTCCGGTTCGACTCGCTCACCGGTGGCTATCTGCGCTGGCCGGACCTCTTCCGTCCTTTCACCGCCGTGTGGTCCGGGGTGAACGCCGGGCCGTTGACCCGGTTCTTTGAGACGAACACGTTCTTCCGGCAGCCGGTCCTCGAGACACCCCCGGCAGTGGGAAAGGGACGGCTCGCCGACTGGTTACCCCAGGGCCGGGAGGCGCGAGCGATCCTCCCGGGACCGTACACCTTCGCAGCCGTCTCCGATGTTCGCTACACCCCGAAGGGACCCGCGAGCGGGATCCTGGACGTCGCCGACGCGCTCGCTGCCGAGATCCGTGGTCTCGGCGCGAACCGGCCAGGGCACCTTCAGTTCCAGGAGCCGATGCTCGCGTACGCCCCTCCCCGGAACGGCCAGGCCGACCTTCTCGAAGCGTACCGGCGTCTCTCGGCCGCATGCGCGGGCTCCACCACCGCTGTGTGGACGTACTTCGGGGACCCGGGGCCGGCGCTCTTGACCGTGGCGCGCCTCCCGGTGGACATCGTCGGCTTCGACCTGTTCGAGCTCCAGGTTCCCCAGGGCGCGAGCCTGGGAGGGAAGGGTCTGGGCCTTGGGTGCGTCGACCCTACCACGACGATCGCCGAGGACCCTTCGGCGGTCCTCAGGCTCGTGCACGCGGCCGAGACCGCCCTGCGACCGAGCACCGTTTGGCTCGGCCCGAACCCACCGCTCGACCTGCTTCCCTTCGATTGCGCCGTGGCGAAGCTGCGGCCGTTGCCCCACCTCCGAGAGGTGCTCCGCCGATGACGCTCTTCCCCACCCAGGAGATCGGTAGCCTTCCGAAGGCGACCCCCGAGCAGATGGCGCGTTGGGCAGGGCAGGTGCGGCCCTCCCCGTCCCAGCCCGGGGAGGATCTGGCCGCTGCCCGCTCTCGCTTCAACTTGGCCTTCCTGCGCGCCGCCGGGCTCGACTACGTCTACGATGGAGAGGCCCACCGGATCGAGATGGCCGAGCACCCGTACCGGTCGATCGGCGGCGCGGAGTTCGTAGGGCACGTTCGCTCGTTCGACAACAAGTACTTCCGGAAGGCCGCGATCCGCGAGCCCCCGAGCCTGAAGGCCCCGTACCACAGCGAGGAGTTCCGCTTCGTCCGCTCGGTCGGGAGCGAGGCGGTCGAGAGGCTCAAGGTCCCGGTCACCGGGGCGTACACCCTCGCGGAGTGGGCCTACAACGACCACTACCTGGCCCGTCAGCCCGATCGCTACCACCGGGCCGGGCGCGAACGCGCGCAGCGCGAACTGGTGCTCGCGCTCGCGCGCAACGTCCTCCGGCCGACGATCGCGGACCTCGTCCGGCTCGGGGCGAAGAGGATCCAGATCGACGAGCCGGCCCTCGGGACCCACGCGCAGGAGGCCTCGCTCGCGG